>Ga0209184_1000173_pt1 | contig 83634 bp, 76 predicted proteins | sample EN8Hudsemesocosm_2_FD_184627 | JGI IMG/M metagenome (GOLD analysis project Ga0209184, IMG submission 184627) | Methane-oxidizing microbial communities from mesocosms in the Hudson Canyon - EN8C Hudson Canyon (SPAdes) (version 2) | ecosystem: Environmental > Aquatic > Marine > Cold seeps | place... | reverse complement strand
AGTGGCGATGCAACCGGTACAGGTGAGAATAACTGGAATAAATAACCACTGAAAAGCTATTTTTTACTGTACGAAAAACTACTTTGCTCTAAGTATGAATCCACTCAGTTAGAGTGTTTTCTTACTTAAGGGTAAGGGCTAGCTTTGAAGCAAAGTTAGATAAGCTAATAAAAAAGAAAGAAAAATTTTTAGGTTCTTGCTAAATCAATAGCAACAAAAGTTTCTCGGTGTTAAGATGCGCGCGCTTTTACATTGACGTAGAAGCCTTGTGTTGTAGACGCAGTGTATACGGATATATACCGCGAATTATCAAGGAATGATGATGCCCACGCCCAAAAACCGCTCTTTTGCAGCGCTGTTTATTATCTGGTCGATAATAAACAAAAAACAGCCTTTAATACTGTCTAATCAGTTTTCTAAAGTTAGCCTTTGTATGGTTTACTTGAGATATGTACTCGTCTCGAACCATTTCCTTGTTTTCAATTCCACGAACAAACCCCTCTCTAAAAAGAATACTTTGGTTAATAAGCAGCTTGGTTTTTCAATGATAGAGCTTTTAGTTGCTATGTTGATTTTTTCCATAGGCTTACTCGGTATTGCTTCAATGCAAGTGACTGGAATGAGGATGACGCGTGATGCTGAGCTAATGGGCAGAGCAAGTTTATATGTAAGTAGCATGGCGGAAAAAATTCGTGCGAACCCTTCTGCTTTAGTTGATACAGACGAATGGAACCAAACTATTCAAGCAGCTTTACCTAATGGCATTGGTAATGTAACGACTGTTAATCAAATGCATACCATCTCAGTTTCTTGGATTGAGAGCCAGGATAGTACTCTAGAAAATAACTGGCGCTCATACGATATGGTGATTCAGTTATGAAAAAATACCAAGGTTTTAGCTTAATAGAATTGATGATCGCAATGGGGCTTAGCTTAATACTTATGATGGGTATTCTGGAAGTTTTTAATAGTCATCAACAATCATTCGAGCTGATTCATAGCTCGAATGAACTACAAGAAAATGGTCGGGTTTCAGGTGCATTGATCGCAGAGAGTTTACGCATGGCTGACCATTGGGCGGGTGTCGCTGCCGATGAGCTTGAGTTTGGTAATACCACACTCACTTCATCACTTGGTGCTTGTAATGCTGCTTGGGTATTTAACAGTAGCGAGGCGGTACGAGGCTATGACGGAGAATCAACCATTGATAGTGTGAATGGTTTTCCTGCCGAGTGTATTGATGCTGATGAGTATGTCGAAAATAGTGACCTATTAATGTTGCGTTATGCCGATGGGCGATCACTGACGAATGATGTAGATATTTCACATAAACGTAATTCCAAGCAGTACTTCGTAAGAGTGACGACAGGGCTTTCAGCCTATGTGTTCAATGGCTCAGATAGCGCTCAGGCTATTTCGAAGGTCCCTCCAGCGAGTGGCACTTATAACATGCGTTACCAGGCTGAATTATATTTTCTACGTTCCTGTAGCAATAAAGTAAATGGTAATTGTGTGGGTGGATTACCTACCTTGACTCGCCTAACGCTGAACAGAAATAAGTTTACCCAGCAGGCATTAGTGGAGGGTATTGAGCAACTTCAGTTTTCGTATGGCGTTGATCAGAATGGCAATCAAGAAATTGATGGTTATCTATCGGCTAATAGCGTGACTGATTGGGGGGCTGTGATCAGTGTTCGCTTGAGTCTAATTGCGAGAAGCCTTAAAGCAGGTACGAATTTTGACGAATCAGGTAAAGAGTATCTTATGGAGGGAGATATGGCAGAGCCTGGTAGTGGTTATGTCGTGAGCACTTCGGATAAACGATTTCGGCGTAAGTTGTATCAACGAGAAGTATATATTCGAAATAGAGGGAAATCATGAGAATTCATTCAAGGAAGATGTTGAAAAAACAAGGTGGGGCTGTATTAGCCATAGCACTTTTATTGTTGTTAGTGATGACGATTTTAGGCGTGGCAGCCATGGAGAGCAGTAGTCTAAGTTTCAAAATGAGTGCCAATAGTATTTATCTAGAAGAAGCATTTAATCATTCTGAAAGTGTTAGCAATATATCGGCAGAAGTAATCGATGACTATTTATATGAAGGAGGGTGGATGGGTGTTGCGATGCCCACTGGCTTAGCGGTTGTTCAGCCTAATGGTGCTTTAGCATCAGCAAATGGAAGTTTGGAGAATCGAATGGATAATGATTCTTTACAGAAGGATCTAAGCTATCAGTATTCGGGTATTAAGGGAGATGTATATATTTTGAAAGGCAGTACGACCCATAACGATCACGGTACGAGTGCTGCTCAATTAAATGGTTACGGTGGTGCAGGGGTTTCTACAGCGGGTGCTGGTGGAGCATTTACATACTATGAAATTCGAAGCGTTGGACTAGGAAGGTCTAATTCAAGGGCTTGGACGGCAAGTGATTATCGTTACGTTAAATAGTCGGTATGTAAAACAGGCCTTACGTAAAATAGTCGATATGCAAAATAGAAGTGTGACTTCTAAAACAATGGAATGTAAAGAAGTATGGTTGTAAATAAAGTAAACATGGCATTACTGTGCCTGATTATTATGCAAAGTGTCGTTTTAAACGTATCGGCAAGTATTAAAGTTGGTACTGCGTCATTTGTAGAAGGGTCTGAAGATACGCGTGATTTTTTAGGTATTCCCCCTTTCTTGCAACAGGCTGCAGGCAAGCCAAGTGTTATTTTAGCCTTTGATATCTCAGGTAGCATGTTGAATTCGGCTTATGAAAGCGATGCGCTTAGGCAGCTAGCTACGGGCTTCGATTCATTACATGGTGACAAGAATAATAGTGGTGTTATTGATATTCAGGGTGAAGGATATTATGGCTATTTTGACCCGCTTTTGCAGTATCGATATAACCTATCACAAGGTGTTTTTCTTGAAGATCACACATTAAACCAAGGTGATGACCTTGCTTGGGATGGCGGCTTTTTGAATTGGTTGACGATGAGGCGTATCGACGTCGCTAGAAAGTCAATGATTGGCGGTAAGGTGCGACACCGAGAAGGCGAGTTAATTAACGGCTCAAAAATGTGGGTGCTCGAAGGTGAAGTCGAATTTAATCAGAGCGATAAAATGACTTTTCAGGAGCCACATAGCGCCCGTTATTCGCCCATATTAGGTCATGCAATTATTTCCATTGAGAAAGGCCGTATTAAAGTTGAGGCCAAAGATATCGCTCCTCAACTATCCTTGGTGGATGGTTTTAATATAAAACTCGCTGTTAGAAAAGAGCCAAGAGGCTTGATTCAAAATAATCGAACTCGCATTAATTTTGGGTTATCTGTTTATAATTTTGATCATAAATTAAATACCGATTCTGAAATTGTTAATGACAATCAAGTGGATGGCCAAACCATGCATCCCTGCTATCCGCTCTTTGATCATGAACGATTTATGGCGCGTCTAAGTGAGGATTTATCTGATCTCAATATGGAAATTAAGCGCGTCACTTTATATAGCGGTTTGATGCGCGATTATCTTTGTGTTCCAACGGGAGTACATGCCCCGAATGAAAAAATTGTTCAAGTTATTGAAGAGTACCCATTGATTTGGGGTACAACACCTATTGCTGAAAGTATGGTCGATATTGGTAACTATATCAGGCAAAAAACTCCGCATTATACTTCCGGTAATGACCCCTACGGTGTTTATGGGGTAGATGGCGGTTATCAAGATAACGGCTTTAGATGGGACCCTTATTATGATTCGGAGCAAGGGGCAGTGCTTACCTGTAAAAAAGTCTTTATTCTTCATTTTAATGATGGAGCCCCCAATGCAGACTATGATATTCGCGCAGGTAAAGCGAACCATTTAACCATATCACCTTATTATAAAGAAATTCTAGGCGACTTAAATACGGGAGCAAATGAAACCCTTGATAGTGTTGCGCTAGCATTACGAGAGAATGATTGCCGAAGTACGGATCTCGATGGAAAACAGAATGTCGTATCTTATTACGTGTATACGGCATTAGATGATAACAACTCCACTTCTTTACGACGAATGATGGAAGCCGCTGCTCGCGGTGGTTTTACTGATGATAAGAGCACATTAAAGGGTACTGCAGGTTTACCCGACCCAATGTGGCCTATCGACAAAAGTGGTCGTGAATATACTGACTTTTATACCTATTCTAGGTTGAATAGTTCGGAATGTCCTACCAGCGAATGGGATGGTGATGGTGACTGTTTACCCGATACATTTTATTTAGCTGACGATGTCGACGAAATATCAATATCACTCCAAAATGCTTTAACAGACATGCTTTCTCGGTCTTCTTCTGGTGGCGCATCATCTGTTATATCGGCCTCTAGCAGAGCTGAAGGAGCTGTGTATCAAGCAAGTTTTTCACCTTCAGTTACCATGGGTAGTGAAACGGTCAAGTGGGTCGGAGATGTGTCTGCATTAATGATCGATGGCCAAGGTCGAGTGCGAAGTGATGACGGTGATGGACGGTTGGAAAGCGTTGCTGTCGACCCTATTTACAGTTCATGTTTCGACGTGAAAAGCGATAAAGTTCGCGTAAAACTATCGACGGATGACGCTTTGTTTTCTAAGCCTCCAGTTGATGAAAACTGTACGGAGGGGGATGGATATATCTTCTCTCTAAACGATGTTGGTTATTTGTGGCGTGCAAGCAGTACTTTGTCCGCTTTGACAGACTCAGAAGCAGCTACGCAGCGAACTACTTACGCTACGGCATTAAAAAATAGATATATAAGAACTAACCTCTACCTAGGTGATGACGATGATGGTACTAGATCTTTTGTAGAGAAAGATTTTATGCCAGCTACGTTTACCGAAGACCAAGTTGGAATGCTTAATACGCGTACTATGTCAGAAGCGGCGGCAGTGGTTAATTATATTAGAGGCGTTGACCAGCCAGGAATGCGCAGTCGTCAACTTAATAATACAACGCAGCGTTTAGGTGATGTCATTTACTCAACCCCCACGCCTGTTGGAGCGCCGTCTGAAAACTTACATCTACTCTATGACGATGAGTCTTATTGGGATTTTTTTGTACGATATCAAAGTCGTAGAACCATCGTTTACGTGGGGGGAAATGATGGTATGTTGCATGCGTTTAATGGTGGCTGGTATGACAAGGTTAATCGTCAATTTTATGGTAGTAAAGCAGGTTATACAGGTTGGGCCTTAGGTCAGGAAACTTGGGGATTTGTACCTTATAATTTATTGCCTCACCTTAGCTATTTAACTAAACCAGGTTACGGGGTAAAGGGGGGCGATCATGCTTATTTTGTTGATCAAACACCTTATGTTTTTGATGCCCAGATTTTTGGTAAGGGTGGGGTAGTCGGGCAACTTGATAATGCGAGTTTAAATACTCACCCTAACGGTTGGGGGACTATTTTAGTAATTGGCTTTAGAAGTGGTGGCGGCTTATCTGAGGTTTATCCAGATCCAAATGATCTATCTTCAAGTGTGGAGGTACGGCCTGCCTACCTTATTTTTGATATTACTGACCCCGAACAAGCGCCAAAGCTATTGGCTGAATTTAGTCATGAAAAATTAGGGGCAAGTATGTCGGCGCCCACGGCATTAACGGTTAGTAGTACGAACGGGGCCGACTGGTATTTGGCGTTTGGGTCTGGTCCTTCACCAAATGATAACGGCCATAGACTAGTCGTCAGTGAGCAAAATGCACATTTATTGATGTTCAATTTGAAGACCTTGAACCTAGAAGCTGGCTTTGGTAATGATGGTGTAATGGATCTGGGCGAAAGTCACTCATTTGTGGGAGATATGGTTGCGGTAGATATTGATTTGGACTCAACAACAGATGCTGTTTATTTTGGTACTGTCACAGCTGGTGTGGCTGTTGATGATGTTAACTCTGCTGGTAGTGTTGATGCTTGGTTAGGGAAGCTGTTTCGTTTACGTATTGATCCCGGCACAGGTGCAGGCAATCACCATTGGAAGACAGATATGATGTTTGATGCCCATGCGCCGATAACGACTCGGCCTAATATTAGTTTTGATAAGAATAAAAATCGATGGATACATGTAGGAACAGGGCGTTTTTATACCGAGGGCGATCTAAACAGCGATGCGTCAAACCTCATGCTGGGTTTGAAAGAACCACGGAATGCGCAAGGAGAATTTGCAATGGATACTTACAGTGCATCGACTTCAGTTATTCGCCCTGAATCATTGGTAGATGTCTCTAATGCATTAGTGACAGAATCTAGCGGCTTGATGAATAATTCTGTGAAAGTGTCTCCTGCCCTTGAAACGGATACCGTTGAAGCGCTGGAAGTACGGCAAATGCAATATGCCGACTCTTCAACGTACTTGTCTGGCTGGAAAACAACCTTGAGAGTGGGTGAAAGGGTAATGGGTGCAGGGTCGGTGTTAGGGGGTGTCTTAAGTCAAACGACTTACAAACCAGAACAGGCTTCTTGCAGTGTTTTTGGGGAGTCTTATTTATACGGGCTACGTTACACCACTGGAACGGCTTGGTATAAACATATTTTTGCAGACCCGCACCTAGGTACTACTAATGACGCAGTAGTTGAAAAGGTGAAACTTGGCGTAACCCCGTCTTCATCTCCAGGAATTCACTTAGGTGAAAATCGTACGCAAGGCGAAGCGATCATCATTAATTTGAATTCAGATAGGTCTATTTCGATAATTAAAGAGCAAAACCTTGAGGGCATAATGAGTAAAGAAGTGGGGTGGAGGGAGTTATAATCGTTAACCTTAAAACAAATGGTGTGATTAAATTAGAGTAGTAATTGAAGTCTAGTGGCAACACAAGGAAAGTAAGTAATGGATAAGTTAAAAGGTTTTTCGTTAATTGAGCTTTTGATTGTCATGACGGTCATTGGTATTTTAGCGATTATAGGTATTCCGGCCTACAGCAAGCAAGTTGACGCTGCAAAAAGGTCCGATGGGGAAGCGACGCTGATGAAAGTACAGTCTAAAATGGAGCGTTATATATTTGATAATAATACTTACCCAACGAACTTGGCGATGATAAGCGAATATAACGCCGATATCATTACTTCCGTTGAAGGGTATTATGACATTAATATTAAAACGGCATCTTCGAACTGCCCAATCGTATCGTGTTATGTATTACGTGGTGTGCCTAAGGGAGGGCATAATACTGATGGTGAGCTGCTTCTAAGTTCGAATGGATCTAGAAGCGGCGCATGGTGACAAGTTTTTATTAATATAACCCATTTATGAACACGAAATATTTTGGCCGCTACCAGTTTCAATAATACCATCTTGATTGCGGTCTTGGCCTGAACGAATCCTACCTTGGAAGCTTAAAATCATCGACTTAGCATAAAGTGGGTCTTGATTGTTGGGGCAATAAACAAAGCTTCCTACGGTTCCTCTAGGTAACCCCGTTGATGAAAATTGAATTTTATTTCTCAATGATTTCCAGTTTAAAAATCCTGAATCAATAAAAGGCTGATAAAACCGGACTACGTGGTCATTGCCATCTATTTGGCTGTTGATATTGTTGTCTGTAAATAATATGACGCCACTCTCCCATTCACTTGAGCAGGTAAGCCCATCAATACTGGGACACAATGTTGTAGTGGTTTTTTCTGTTACAGCAGTATTTCGCGCCAGTCGTGTTATGCCGATAACATGATTAATCACTGCTGTGGATTTGCTAGCGTGATAGATATGTTTGAACGACGGGATAGCTGTCATGGTGAGTACCGCGACAACGACTAATGTAATGAGTAATTCAAGCAGTGTGAAGCCACTGTTTTTTAACATGATTATCATTCCTTGATAATTGATCGAGTAAATTCCATTTACAGCGAGTGTTTTTAATTTTCAGAGAGTCTTTTTGTTTTCAGAGAGTTCTTTAATTTTATAGAGAGTATTCTCATATGGAATCATATAAAGTGCAATTATATATTCATCGTTACAAGAGATTTTAGCTTGAAGGTAATTATTGTTGGTGCTGGCGTGATCGGCATGATGCAAGCGAGAGAGCTTGCCGAAAAAGGTATGGACGTTGTTTTAATTGATAAAGGTGCTTGTGGGACTGAAGCCAGCTGGGCTGGAGGAGGGATCATCTCTCCATTATACCCTTGGCGTTATTCTGACCCAATCACTGCGCTCGCTTCTTGGTCACAAGCTTATTACCCCAACCTTATTCAAACCCTTGAAGCAGAGAGTGATATTGATCCTGAAATAACGCGGCATGGCTTATTGATGCTTAATGTCAAAGATTACAATGCAGCTGTGTCGTGGTCACAATGTGCTGACGCTTGGTTAGAGCCGATTGACCAAAAATCGGTGTATGATCTGGAACCGCAACTGCGCGAAGGTGTTCAAGGCGGTTTGTGGATGTCACAAGTTGCCAGTGTCCGTAATCCTCGCTTATTAAAAGCACTGTACAAAATATTATCCGCTCATCCACGTGTTGAAATACATGAAGAGTCAGCGGTGACAAGCCTAAAAACACGCGGCTCAAAAGTGCAGGGTGTTAATACCATAAAGGGCGAATGTATTGAAGGTGATATCGTGCTGGTGTGCTCAGGAGCCTGGACGCCGCAAGTTAGTGGTCAAAATGAGATTAAGATTGAGCCGGTTAAAGGTCAAATGGTGTTATTTGATGCCAAGCCCGGCATGGTAAATCGAGTGGTTTTGAGTAGTGGGCAGTATGTTATTCCACGGCGAGATGGCAAAGTTGTCGCGGGTAGTACTCTGGAATATGAAGGGTTTGATAAACAACCGACAGACACTGCAAAAAATGCCTTAGCAGATATGGCCATTGATCTATTCCCTCAGTTAGCATCCTGCCCTATTAATCATCATTGGGCTGGTTTACGGCCTAGCTCCCCAGAAGGTGTTCCCTATATAGGGCGCTTGCCAGAATACGATAACGCTTATGTGAATGCCGGGCACTTCAGAAATGGCCTCGTACTCGCACCTGCTTCGGTACGATTGATGACTTCAATGTTATGTGCAGATACCTTACCGCTAGATGCTAAGCCCTATGACCCATTGAGTAGAGCTTAATTCTGATAGGTATTGTTTAGGAAAAAGCAAGGTTTGTATAAAGTGTGCTTGCGTACCATTATTTTGGCTGAACACTTCTTAATCCATTTCAAGCTTCTTCAAGCGATAGCGTAAAGCCCGAAAGCTAATACCAAGTACTTTGGCTGCGGCGGTGCGATTCCATTTTGTTTGATTCAGGGCTTGTTCAATTTCTTGTCGCTCGATGCTTTCTAGATAATCCTCAAGTGATTGTTCAGGCAGGCGAGGAGAGAGTGCCAGAGCGCTTAGGGGGCTTTTCTCTGGTAGGAGTGGCTCATCAGGCCTGAGCTGTTCTTGTGCTATGCGAGAAAGCACAGGCTTTTCTTGCGCAAATTCAGTATCTCCATCTAAACTCAAATCATCTACTTGAATGATGTCATCTTCACACAGTGTAAACGCACGCTCAATTATGTTTTCAAGTTCACGTACATTTCCTGGAAAATGATAGTTAGATAATGCCTCGATAGCCGTCTGATCAAAACGTGCACCGATAACTTCACACTCTTTTGATATATTCTCAAGAAAGAACTTGGCTAACAAAGGAATGTCGCCAGCATGTTCTCTCAAAGGTGGCACATCCAATTTAATCACATTAATACGATAAAATAGATCTTGACGAAATGTACCGTCGGCGACGAGTTGAGCTAAGTTTTTATGGGTCGCGCTTAAAATTCGAACATCAATTGGAATTTCTTGTTGCTCTCCCACAGGGCGAATATGCTTTTCCTGAATCGCCCGTAATAGCTTTACTTGCATGGGGAGTGGTAAATCAGCCACCTCATCCAGAAATAAGGTGCCACCATGAGCGGCACGAAATAAACCTGGTTTGTCTTCAATTGCCCCGCTAAAACTGCCTTTTTTATGGCCGAAGAACTCACTTTCAACGAGTTCGCTTGGGATGGCGCCACAGTTTACTGGTATAAAAGGGCCTGAAGTGCCACGCGGGCCTTGTTGATGAATGGTTTTGGCGACGAGCTCTTTACCACTACCTGATTCGCCCGAAATATATATAGGTGCCTGGCTTCGGGCTAACTTCAAAATTTGTTTGTTCAGTTGCTTGATCTGGTTCGTGTTACCTTGAATGAGCAAACTATTTTCTTTTTCTCCGGTGTTAGAACTAGTCTCGCTTTCTGAAAGTTTAAGTGCTGTACTGACTAAATTACGTAAATGCGTTAAGTCGACAGGTTTTGAAATGAAATCAAATGCACCGGCTTTTAAGGCGCTGATCGCTGTTTCAACACTACCGTATGCCGTGATCATAGCGACGGGTACTTTAGGGTAGTTTTGTTGCATAAATGCTACGAGGTCAATGCCATTGCCATCGGGTAAGTTCATATCGGTTAAGCAAAGTTGAAAATCTTGCTCTGTTAACTTCAGTTTTGCTTCGGCTACGGTTGCTGCACTGCTGGTGTTAATCCCCATTCTAATTAGGGTGATTTCAAGAAGTTCTCTAATATCAGGTTCGTCGTCAATGATAAGCGCGTGATGAGGAGTCATAATGTTATCGTCGGTCAATTAAAAGCGAGTAAAAGTGTCTGGTTTAAAGCGTTAAACAATGCGTTTATGGTGTGCGAACATTAAGCGAAAGCACGTGCCAGATTCATTTGTATTGATATAGTCTAGCTGGGCTTGGCTGGCTTCGCACATTTCTCTTGAAAGATAGAGGCCAAGGCCAGTTCCTTGGCTTTCTGTGGTAAAAAATGGTTCAAACAAATGTTGCATATTCTCATTAGAAATACCTGAACCATAATCAATGACATCAATATAAGCTTGCTCACCTTCTGAAGTCACGCCTAGTTTAATCGTTAGTACTGTATCAGGGTTGTGCTGGGTGCCATGTCGAACCCCATTATCAATGAGGTTGATGAGAACTTGTTCAATTTGGCCTGGATCAAACCGAGCCGTCTCAAGCGGGCTGTCTATTTCTAAAGCTATTTTAACCAAGCCTTCTCTTTGGCTGATGTATTCAGAAACGATAGTTGAAAGCCATTCCTTTAATTCGATGTCTAGGGTTTCGGGTTCTGAACGACGACTTAGTTGCAGGGTGTTTTCGATAATTAAGTTAACACGTTTTGAATGCCTTTGGATTATGTCTGTCATTTTTTTATCTGCCATATCTAAGTTCTCTGACTCCGCAAGGAGTTGAGTCGCATGGCTAATCGCCCCCAAAGGGTTGCGTACTTCGTGAGCGATACTTGCTGTAAGGCGGCCCAATGAAGCGAGTTTTAGTTGCTGAGCTTGTTGAGTCATTAAGCGGGTATCATCAATAAAAATAAGAATTTCTGATCTTTTATTCTTTTGCAAATGAGAGAAGTTTGCTTGTACTAATGGCTTCTCAGCTGAAGCTTTAAACGGTGTGGTACGTAAGCTAGGGTCTTGCTGCCATAATTGAATTCGGTCAATGATAAATGATGGCAAGTGATCGTTAGAGTCAATATTAATTAAGTCTTTACAGGCTTGGTTAATCAGTATGGTTTTAAAATGGTCATCACAAACAATAATACCCGTACGCATACTTTGAATAATGTGGTGATTCAGCTTTTCAAGTTCAATAATATCTTGCTCACGTTGTTTTGCGAGCGATTCACTTTGAGTGATGCGAATGGCAAAATATTGAAGCATATAGGCCGTGGCAAAATACACGCAACCCATAAGACCTGCACGAGCGAGATCACTAATGTTATCGATGTCAGCAAGTAATCGTTCAGCTTCAATACCCATTGAAAGTAAGCTTGCCGATGCGGCAAAAGACAAACCGATACGACCGCGCATCATTATATTTCCGGCCGCAACAGTGATGACTAATAAATTTACCAAGCCGCCCGAAATCCCTGCACCACAATAAAATAAAGCATGTAAAGCAAATATATCCAGCGTAATGACTGTGAAAACCTGACGTGGGGTACCTAATAATACAAAACGGAAAAAAACCAATGTCGTAATGTTTAGCAGTAAGTAACTCAAGGTTAATATTTGAAATGTTTCGGTGTACCGGAATGAATTGAGTAACACTTCTTGTGAGATAGACATGCCTAATAAAAGAATGCCAATAATGACTTTATAAAAATTATAATAATTAAATAAAGAGGATGTGTGTGGGGAGGTTTGCAAGTAAGCTTCCTAGTGTTCAAAATGATACATGTATTAAGTATAACCTAGGATTCAAATAAAATTAGTATCGTTAAAATTACTTCCGTTATTTTATCTTTACTGTACTTAAAAGTGTTCTGATATAGATTACGCCTAGGTATGGCTGTCATTGGCAATGTGAAATAAATTCAACTAAGAGGGAAAGAAATGAGTGATATATACGGAATTAAGGTCAAATCAATCAAAGGTGAAGAAGCAGAACTGGAAAGCTATCGAGGGAAAGCGCTATTGATTGTAAATACTGCCAGTAAGTGCGGGTTTACCTCTCAATTTAAAGGCTTGGAAGGTTTATATGAAAAATATAATGATCAAGGTCTAGAGGTTTTAGGTTTTCCATGTAATCAATTCTTGAAGCAAGACCCCGGCAGTGAAAGTGAAATTAGTGAATTTTGTACATTGAATTACGGTGTGACGTTTCCGATGTTTTCAAAAATCGAAGTGAATGGTGAGAATACGCATCCGCTGTATCAATATTTAAAGTCTGAAGCAAAAGGGCTATTAGGTTCTGAAAAAATAAAATGGAACTTCACAAAATTTTTAGTGGATAAGGAAGGTAAAGTACTTAAGCGTTATGCACCTAATTTAGAGCCTAAAGAAATAACGGCTGATATTGAAAAAATATTAGCTTAGCAGAAAGTAAAAATTCTGCATATAAACAACAAGAACTACTACATTTTAAAGTAGTAGTTCTAGTGAGTTAATTATGCCTTTTCTGTTTCTTTTGCTTTAGGTCGGCTAGGTATCGCTACTTTGGTTTCTTTAAGTGCATACTTCTCTAGCCCCGCTAGATGCGTTTCGCCAAAGTACTTTTTCCACTTAATCAGTTTTGCATCAACGGGAAATTCACCATCCTTCGTTTCGCCCAATTCTTCAGCTAGCGCCATTAGTTTCCCATTATGAAAGCGATATTTCGGGAAACCATAAAATGAAAAGGTCGTCGAAAGCGTTAATGCGGTATCAATATTTTTAAGCATTTTGTCATTACTATCAGCCTGGCCTAATAAAGATTTTACGTCATGTAAAAACCCTAAAGGCATTTTTAACGCTTTAACCGCTGTTTCAAAGACAGACTTCGAAACAAAAGTGAACTCTTTTGCAGGCTTCTTATTCTTAAATAGTTTGGGGTAGGCGCGGTAGTTAGCTTGTGCTTCTTGTACCATCGCATCTTTTAGCTCTCCGATAATGGCCGGGTTTGAACTACTGCTGCAAGATTGATAAATATTCGTTTCATTTGGTGTCACAAATACTTTGGTCATCGCTAAAATGATGCTGTTAGCAACAAGATCAGCAGGAATGATATCCATAACGGCGTTGTCATTGGCAGGAAAATAAGCGATTTTGCCACGAGCGTAAGCAAACACTATCGCATCGGCCACTTTTACGCCTTCAATCCAGCCTGGCATTGGCCCTTGTAGTGTACTTTCAATAATCGCGGGGCGAACAATGGCAAGTGATTTAGTGTCTAGTTTTTCAATGAGCAGCTGTTCACCCATCCACTTTGTAAAGGTATAGGTGTCATTCCAGCCATAATGCTTAGCTTGAGCAATGCCTAAGTCGACCAAAGATTTTATTTGTGCATCTTTGCTATCGGAAGGTAAGCGCGTGCTAGAGATTTTATCTTTTAGTCTAGAAATTAGCGGCTCAACTTGATATAGGCCTTTTTCATTCCGAGGAATTCGATATTTTCGTGAGTAATCGCGGCCTGATGGTGCGTAAGTGTCTTCGTAGATGTCGCCTTTATTATAGCCATTAACATAGCAGGTCGAGACTTGTACGACGGGAGTATCACCACCTACTTTTGAAAGTTGAATGATGTTGTGTAGGCAGAGGGTGTTAATTTTTAGTGCTTTATCAAGCGCTTCTCTAAAGTTAACACTGGCAGCTGAATTTACAATGATATCGATACTATTTGCGAGTTCTGCAAAGCTCTCAGCATCTAAGCCAAACTGCTTTTGAGTTAATTCGCCACTAATGATGTTGAGTTTGGTCGCACAAAAATGATTGAAAGCATCTAAATCTGTGTCTTTAAGGTGGTCAAAAATAGAGGAGCTAAGTACTTCGCCCTCAAAACGTTCTTGCGCACTATTATGTTTGGCGTTTGCTCTGACTAAAATGCTAATACTGGCGATATCAGGGATAGATCTAATAATTTTTTCGAGCAGAACTTTGCCTAAAAAACCAGTGCAGCCTGTAATGAGAATTCTTTTTCCGGAAAGATTTTCTTTCACTATTGAGTGTTGTGTATTTTTCATCGCTTACCTGCTTATTTAATGTTGGCTGTTAGTTTTTCTTCTAAACATTAATACGTATCCGTACGCACTAATATGAACATCTGAATATTTAAAGTTGAGATAAATTATAGGCCGATGTTTGTTGATGGGGTACTGATATTTAATAATTAGCAGGAGTTTTTTAATGAAATTAATCTTGGTGTGAGGTGGTTCACTTTATTTCTTATAATTAGAGTATAAGCACTATTTTTTGAGGGCTGAATTTACCTTGAGTTTTGAGTGATTTTTTTGGCTATAAACAACAAGACTAGTGTCTAGTCTTGTTGTTTATAGATTTGTAAGGCTCCAAGTTGTTGAAATTAAAGTTATTTATTCTTGCAGTGAAGAGAGCTTGTTGGGAGCTTCTAGGAAGTATTAAAATTATTTTAAGAAGAAATAAACCTATAGCAAGGTATAGATAGCGTTATTTTTTCTGCTCGGCTAATAATTGCTTTCTAATAATTTTTCCATTTGCTGTGCGTGGGAAATTGCTCACAACATAAACTTTTTTCGGAACTTTATATTTTGCTAAATGTTTCTCTGAAAAAGTAATGAGTTCAGAGCTTGTAATTGCTTGGTTACCTTTAGTGATGACGCAAATAACCACTAAGTTTTTGTCTTTTTCTGTTGTCTCTTCTAATGCTACACAGTCAGCGATTTGTGGGTGGGTTTTAATAATACGTTCGATTTCGTGTGGTGAAATCCGAAAGCCAAAGCTGTTGATTATGTCATCTTTTCTGCCTAAAAACCAAAAGTAGCCGTCTTTATCACGTCGAGCATAATCGCCTGTTAAAAAGTAATTCTTCTGTCTGGAAGTTTGCGTGACAGTAGGTAGTTTCCAGTATTCTATAAATAACCCAGGGTCATCTAAACCAATACACAACATTCCTTCTTGTTCGTCTTCAACAGGCTGCATATTCTTGTCTAATAATTCAATATGATGGCCCGGTTGGGGGAAGCCTGCGGAGCCAGCACGAATCGCGCAGCCTACATGTTGCGATAAATAATAAGAGCATTCCGACATACCTATTGCTTCATATATATCGAGTTTAAAGCGCTGTTTCCACGCGCTTAGCATTTCATCGGATAGGTGTTCTCCTGCACACATGCAATGTTTTAAGCTCGGCGTGTCGTGGGAAGTGAATGCGGTCTTTTGTATTATTTGCCGATAGATTGTCGGTACGCCAATAAAAATAGTGCACTGGTGCTTTGAAATGAGCTTAGGCCATGTGTCGGCATTGTTATCACCCTCATATACCACAACCGTTTTACCTAAAAATAACGGGTCCATGAGGGCTGTGCCTAAAACATAGGTCCAATTAAATTTACCTGAATGCAAAATGCGATCATTTTTTTCATAGTTGAACCAATATTTAGCTGAAGGTGTTCTGCCTAATAAGGCTCTATGAGCATGAAGCACACCTTTTGGATAGCCTGTAGTGCCAGAGGTGTAAACTAAGTAAGCAGGGTCGTTGGCTTTGGTTTGAGAGTCTATTGGGCTTGTTGATTGTTGCTTTAGAAGGTTTTTGAAATTTATTGTTTGAATGCTCCGGTTTTGCATGTTCGATAGCGGAGCCTCATTCGTATTTAACTCATCAATTATAATAATATGCTCTAATTCCGCGAGCTTGGGTTGGAAAGCTACAAGCCGCTGCCACAAATGATTTGTTGTAACGAGTATTCGAGACCCAGAATCTGTAATGAGGTAATCAAGTTCTTCGCCTGTTAGTAGGGTAGAAGTTGGTACCGCTATCGCGCCAAGTTTTAAGGTGCCAAAAAAGCTAATTGGAAATTCAATACAGTTCGGCAGCCATAGCATGACTCTATCGGATTTTTTTAAACCTAAATCGCTGAGTGCGTGTGCAAAGCGATTGGATTGCTCATAAAGCTCAGTATAACTAAGTGTTTGTGTGTGCTGGTGCGACTGATCAACAATAACGGCGGTTTGGCTCATTGAAAAACCGGGCATGCAGGGTTCTGTGCAAGCCTTTCCAATATTAAAATATTCAGGAATACTAATTTCTTCAGTCGGTTTTTTACCGTCGGTATTAGTTGGAATTTTCATTAATTTATAAGCCTAGATCCAATACTATTTTACCGATATGTTGATTACTCTCCATCAAACGGTGGGCGTCAGATGCTTTGCTCAAGGGGAAAACTTCAGCAATAACGGGTTTTATCGTTTTGTTAGCATAATATGGCCATATCGTTTTAAGCAGCTTTTTCGCTATTTGTGCTTTCGTTTCAAGAGACTGAGGGCGAAGGGTTGAGCCGCTCACGGTTAAACGCTTAAGCATGACAGGTAAAAAATTCACTTTTGCTACCGGGCCTTGAAGGTATGCAATGTTGATGATCCTGCCTTCGAGTGCAGCGAGCTTCAAATTTTTTTGAATGTAATCACCTCCTACCATATCAAGGATGACATCGACACCTTTGCCATTCGCCTCCTCTTTAAGCACCTCTAGAAAATCAGCTTCATGGTAATTGAGTGCCATGTCAGCCCCTAGAGCGAGACAGGCATTACATTTTTCATCACTGCCTGCTGTAGTGAAAACTTTGGCGCCCATTACCTTAGCAAATTGGATCGCTGTGGTACCAATGCCGCTTGAGCCACCATGTACAAGGAAGCTTTCTCCAGTTTTTAGTTCTGCACGATCAAAGACGTTAGACCAAACGGTAAAGGCCGTTTCAGGTAATGCTGCTGCTTCAACCATTGATAAACCATCAGGAATCGGTAAGCACTGTCCTTCAGGTACGGCTACAAACTCTGCGTAACCACCGCCATTTGTTAGTGCGCATACTCGATCTCCAACTTTCCAGGCGCTTACTTTATTGCCAACAGCCTTAACTTCACCTGCAACTTCTAAACCGAGTATAGAGGATGCACCTTTTGGAGCAGGGTAGTTGCCCGAACGCTGAATGATATCAGGTCGGTTTACGCCTGCAGCAGCAACCTGAATGAGAATTTCATTTTCTGTAATGTCTGGTATTTGACCTTCGGATAAGGTCAGCACTTCAGGGCCACCAAATTTAGGCGTATCGATATATTTCATGAAAGCACTCTAATAATTTTAATAGGATTAAGGAGTCACAGGGTGACTCGAGGTCAGCACGCAATATGTACAATCTAGAAAGACAATTTAATCGCTTGCTAAATGGTGGTCAAGCAGGAAGGAAAAAAATTAAAATTCAGTTTTTAGGTGTAGCAGTGCTGTCATCGAATATTGAGAGCACACTCAACTTTGATCGAATGATCTGGATGTATTGCTAATCGTGGGCGGTTTTAATGACCACACGATATAAAGACTTAGGCAGTATCTTTATATAAGGCGTCGTTTGCATGACGGATATACAAGAGTAGTTCCATTTCTGCATCTTGCTTGGAGGCGAATGGTCCCTCTTCGGTAAATTCTCTGGTAGTGAAGAACCATTCATCATTAACGTGTGTGATTCGTTCGCTTCTGAACCAACGCTTATCTATTTCACCTGATCGTACGTTCATAACCCAACCCCTAGTTAACAGCTACTTCATTGGATGCACATTAAGATGCGCACTTAAGTGTAGGGTCAGGTTTGCTTAAATAGCGAATTGTTTTCACAATAATTCACATATTATTGCTTGGTTAAAGGATAAAAGAATAATAGGAAATACTGTTACTTTTAAAAGGAATATAAAAGGGCAGAAAATAAAAATTTTTATATTGTTAATGTATTGAATTATGTCAAATAAGAACTGATTTTAGTCCTGGTTTTGCGCTCTGTTGTTTGTAAGTTTTTATTCGGCAACTATAATATTTAGGGTTTACGGTAATGTACTAATAGAAGGCTAGGAGGCTATTTATTTATGTTATGCGAAGAGAAAAGTAAAAATATAGCGGAGGGAGTTCACATGGAGCAGGCTGTGGAGCTTATTAGTAATGTTCTCGTGCTTGATGGAAATGAAGAGGCTTATGGTGTACTAAAGGTGTTTTGTCAGGAGAATCGGCTTGTTGGCTTTAGGGCGTCTACTGAAAGTGTCGATGAGGTACTGAAAAGTAACATCTATTTTGGTGCCATATTCATTTCTGAAGAGGCGATTTCAAGTAATATTGATTCATTAGCTTTGTCGTACCTAATACATCTTAGTCGGCCCGATTTACCTATTTTCTTGAGGCGTTATGATTCGAGTGATTTAGAGGGAGTTTCTGAAAAGTACCGCCAGATTTTTACGGGTGTATATTGTTTATCAAACCTAGAGTCACTTAAAAAATTAGTGCATGAGCAACTATTTGATTCATTTTATCCAACTGATTTAGTTTCTGGTATTCAGGCTGTTTCTGAAGAATGTGTCAAACATGGCTTTACTGATGTCGAAGTACAAAGTGACACACCATTTCTAGTGCGTGATAAGTTAATGGAAGATTTTAATAGCTTAATCGCAATAGAAAGTAAGTGGTGTCGTGGTTATATGATGCTGCAAGTGAGCAAGGAGCATGTCGTAGACTATATTAGTGCTAATAAGGCTGGGGTACTTGTTAACGAGATCAATGACCAAGATTCTAATACTGTCATTAGCAATTTGACCAATGAAATGTGGGGGGCTATCAGGCGGGAGTTTATGGGGTATGGTAATGAGCTTGAGGCGAATGCAAATCGCACGCAAGTACCTATTTTTATAAATCCTGATAAACGTTATATATCTTTTGGAACGTCCAAACCTCAATTATGTTATCGATATCATATTATTGACAGTAATGGTGTGCTTGAGCCTTTAGTGATTACCCATAAGTTAATTTTTAATCTTGACTGGTCGCCAGAGAACTTTGAACTGAGTGAACAGGCGGTGGATGAATTTATTGAAACTGGTGACTTGGAGATGTTTTAGTCGTGGTAGAAATAAGCTTTTGTATTGGCATGCACTAAGTCCGAATTTAATAATAAGTCAACAGACCACCAGCGTTGCTCAGAATGTTGTTGGTCTAAATTTATGGGTAAATTTTCAGCTAATGTAATCTCATACCCCAGTACTATGTAGTGCGTACTAATATTTTCAACACCCAAAAAATTATCATCATAAAAGTGTTCATAAACTCCTAGCATACGGGCATGATTTCGTTCGAGCTTGAGTGCTAATTCATTGCAGCATAAACGCTTGAACGCATCATTCAGTTGCTCTCCTTTTAGTACTCTTCCGCCAGGGACAAACCAAAAGCCTTGGGCTGGCTTATTTGTTCGTTTTCCTAATAGTACTTCCCCTTTAGAATTTCTAATGACAAGGTCTATCGATACCAAGGGGCTTGCATCAATTACGTTTAGAAAGATTTGGTTGCTTAGCATTTCTGTTCCACTAGAGGGGATTAATCTAAAGTAATATCACTAAAAGATCGTGCAATCATGTGTTGTGGCTGTGTTGGTAAATCACCTTCTCTGACCAACCAGTAAGTCTGCATACCAGCTTCTTTAGCTGCATTAAGCTCTTCAACAATATCTGAAAGAAAGAGTATCTCATGAGCGGGAATGCTTAATGAATCTATAATTTTTAAGTAAGAAACTACTTCTTTTTTGCCTCCAATCAATGTATCGAAATAGCCACTAAATAAATCGTTTAAATCACCGAATTCTGTGTTCCCGAACAGTAATTTTTGCGCGTTGACTGAGCCAGATGAATAAACATGTAGCTTGATACCTGCTTTTTTCCAATGCGTAAGTGCTTTGAAGGCATCCTCATAAATATGACCTTTAAAATCGCCATTTTTATAACCTTGCTGCCAAATCATGCCTTGAGTAGTTTTTAAGGGCGTTATTTTTTTATCGTCTGTCATCCACTGTAATAACTGTTTAATGATTGCATCGGTGTCAGATAAAGCTAAGCCCGCAATGTTCGCCGCTTCATCTAATTGAGTGCGGACGTAAGGGGTATCTTGGTTGTGTAAAATGAATGATTCCAAGTGTGCGCTGGCATAAGGGAAAAGTACGTCATGAACAAAACTAATTGAACTAGTCGTACCTTCTATGTCGGTGACGATCATTGAAATCATATTGGAGCCTTCTTTACTTATCTGTTGATACGAGAGTTTCAAAACGAGGTAGTTTTTCGGAGATAGTATCGCCGGTAAAATCTGCCACCCAGCCTTCAGGATTTGAAAATAGACGTATGCAGGTGAAGCTAGGGTTAGGGCCCATATCAAACCAATGCTTCGTGCCATCGGGCACACTGATTAAATCACCTGCCTGACACAATAGTGCATAAATTTTATTGTCTATATGAAGGTAAAATACTCCTTGGCCAGCAACAAAAAAACGTACTTCATCTTCAGCGTGAGTATGTTCGTTTAAAAACTTTTGACGAAGCGATTCTTTATCAGGGTGATCAGGTGTGAGACAGACGACATCTGACGTTGAGAAATTACACTCTTCTTCACAGAAATGTTTAATCTCAAGCGAATAGGTGGCTAGGATATCATCATTAGATGCAGCTTGGTCTAATTTACGAACAGGCCAGCGTTCAAAACAAATACCTGAATCATGCAGAATGTTTGAAATTGTTGCATAGTCCTCAGTCGTTTGTTCTGGGCTGTCGGGGTTTGTTTCATCGTAGATTCTTAAGGTGCTCATTGGTTTATCCTTTGGTCATTTTAATCTGTTCAATTTCACACTGCATCAAGAACTCTAATGCTTCAATATGGCGTAGGCATTCTTTCATATTTTCTCCCCAGGTATATAAACCGTGACCGCGAATGATATAGGCCGGTACTTGCATGCTGTTCTTAAAATAAACAGACGTTTTTTGTGCGAGAGCAGCGATGTCCTGCGTATTTTCAAAAATTGGGATGATTAGCTCTGCTTCATGTGTTACTTGGCCAGAAATTGCTTTTTGTAATTCATATCCTCTTAAAATCAATGATGCTTTGCCGTGTAAGTATCGGCTTAATACCGTTGCCCCAAGAGAGTGAGTATGTAAAACGCTTCCTACTTTTGGAAAAAGGGCATAAATAGAGGTGTGTAATAAGGTTTCTGCCGAGGGCTTTAGGTTGCTGTTATATGCTTGTCCGTTAAGGTCAATAACCATTATATCGTTGTTTGTAAGCGCGCCTTTATGCATGCCGGAGGCTGTTATGGCAATATGGTGAACATCGAGGCGTGAAGAATAATTACTACTAGTTGCCGGCGACCAGCCCTGTTTATAAAGAAACTTTCCAGCATCAATAATTTCAGCTGATTTTAGCAGGAAATTACGTTCATCAACCGCTGACGTATCATGCATTATTACACCAAATTCAAATTGTATATTTATCATAGGCGACTGCTATTAAGGGCAATCGATCAAGGCGTGTATTATAGCCAAAAATCTAAGACTAGACCCGTATAAATGCACATTATTAATCGCTCTTCATAAACGACTTACTCTTAAAGCTTCATTTGCTTGGCAATCATTTCTTTCATGATTTCGGTTGTACCACCACCGATAGAAAGTATTTTTGCATCGCGATATAAGCGTTCAACAACAGACCCTTGCATATACCCCATGCCACCAAATATCTGAACCGCTTCTCGAGTTGTTCTTTCTGCAACGTCGGTAGCAAAATTCTTAGCCATCGCTATTTCTTTGATCGGGGTTTGATTTATTTGCATTTTGGCGGCAACGCGATAGGTAAATTCTCTCGCAATTTCTACCTCTGTTGCCATATCGACCAATTTGTGGCGAATTACTTGATATTTTCCGATAGGGCGACCGAATGCTTCGCGTTGTTTTACATAGTTTAAGGCTTCATCTAAGGCGAGCTGAGCTGTCATATAAGCCATCACACACAAAGATAACCGTTCCTTCATAAAATTAGTCATAATACATAGGAAGCCGCCATTTTCTGAACCAATCAAATTACTGGTAGGCACTAGGCAGTCCTCAAAAAATAGCTCTGCCGTATCACTCGCATGCCAGCCCATTTTTTTAAGTTTTCGGCCAACAGTAAAACCGGGTGTTCCTTTTTCAATTAAGAGGAGGCTGATTCCGCCATAGCCATCAGCACCTGTTCGAACGGCTACGGTGTAATAATCAGCCCGAACTCCGCTAGTGATAAACATCTTGCTGCCATTGACACGATAATAATTGCCTTCTTTCACAGCGCGTGTACGAATGTTTGCAACATCAGAGCCTGCATCAGGTTCAGTGATCGCAAGTGCACATATTTTTTCTCCTCGAATCGCCGCAGGAATAACCTTTTCTTTAAGTTCATCTGAGCCCCAGAGCACAACAGGAGGTAATCCAATATCAATAGAGCCTAAACTCGCTACTAACCCTCCCGATGTACTTTTCATCATCGCTTCGCTAGCCGCAATCTTCATGAAAATATCCCCTTCACCTATGCCGCCAAATACTTCGGGGTATCCAATCCCTAAAAAACCCAAACTACCTGCCTTGGTATAAATTTCTCTAGGAAACTCGCACGCCTCTTCCCATTCATTAATAAAAGGCGTGATTTCATTTGAAATAAATTTCTCTATGCTATTTTTGACTTGGTAGTGTGTTTCGTTGAAGTAATCAATGCCATTTTTCATTGTGTTATTTCCTGATTTTATTTTTAAATGATATGAACTGGCTGAAGTTTTTAAGGAGATGGTTGGAGTATGAGTAAATTTATTGTACCAAGCAAGCGCTTGGTGCGTTTTTGATGATTGATGCCTAAACCATGTTGTATTGCAGAAAATTCTATCCTTTATTCTATTACCTGGGTCTCGAAACTAATTAAGCTGATGGCAATTGTTATAAATTATCTTGATTGACGTAAATCTCTGTTGTATTTTGACTATCTAAGATTAACTAAGAGTTGAAAAAATGGCTGATAATGTAAAAGATTTCTTTGATCGTTTTGTTGAGGACTTTCCGTCTTTCGATGGAAGTATTATTGCTAATCGTTATACGGCACCCTACACAGCGGTGACTTCTGATGGCGAACTTTGGCAATGTAGCGATCCCGTTTTAATAGAGGCTTATTTTCAGGGGCTGCTTGATAGACACTCTTCTCAGGGTGTGCTTTTTTGTAAATATAGCGAATATGAATGTCAGAAAATTGGAAAGAGTAACTTTTTTGCGAGTGTAACTTGGAGCATGATTGGGGCTGAGGATAAATTGATTTCTACTTGGCGTGAGTCCTATAATTTGGTTAACACCGAGTCAGGCTTAAAGATATTTACCTCTATCGACCATTAATGAATGAGCAAGCAATAAGTAAATTTAATTACATTTTTCAGTAGAGGGCGACAACAGATCTCTTTGTTCGCTCTTCGTTATGCCGCATTAAAGATGTTGCTCTGAATGCGTATTGATTAAGCATATTTAAGTTTCCTATAGTCATTAATAAAAATAATATAAGAAAGGAAATATAATGGAAAAGCGCGGTTTTCAGCTAGCTGTGGGCAGTATATTGTTCGTAGGGCTTATTGTATTAGCTTATGTGTTTTTTGACTCTGATTCGATGAAAGAAGAAAGTGAAATTGTACTATCTGGTTATCAGACCCCGTTTATGATTGGTGATTATACCATGGAGGACCATCAGGGTAATAAGGCTTCTTGGGCGACGTTATCTGAGCGTCCGGTTTATTTAACTGCAGGTTTTACACGGTGTCCTCACTCGTGCCCTATGACCATGGTTATTTATCAAAAACTAGCGAAAGAACTTGGTGCTCAGGCTGATTATGCTTTACTGACGGTGGATCCTGAACACGATAAATCATCTGTACTCGGTACTTATTTGTCCTCCATTAATCCTTCTTTTATTGGACTGAGAATCGGAGATAAGGGTGAGTTAGACCTAGCGATGGCTGATTTGAAGCAGACTATTGTGGATACAGGAGAGCCCTTAGATTTAATGCATAGTAATTATATTTATCTGATTCACCCCAAATTATCGGGTATCGTTATTTATACTAAACCTGATGTCACTAAGATGGCGCAGGACTTAGCAAAAATTAATGCAATTTGAACATTAATAATGTCTTTTAACTGCCGTATATTGAAACTCTCAATGTTCAAATTACGCCTTGATGTAACATTATTATCAATAACGAGCTTATTACAAAAACCATTAGGTTCTAATTGAAATGAGTTGATGCGTTTTATTAATAATTGTCTTTAACGACTTTTGGTTTATAGTTAATAGGTTCCCCCATCAAATAATTTATTTATTTTTTGAGTATTCCAAATGCGTCAATTTAAAGCAATTACCGTAGTTGTTATTCTTTTGATCTTGATTGCAGTGTTTTGGGGAGTGAAAAGCTCTCTATTCGAAGAAAAATCAAACACTAGTATCGCCGTGTCACGCACACCACTATCTGCGCCAATCTATATTGCAGACTCTCTCGGGTATTTTTCAGAAGCAGGCCTGAATGTTGAGCTGATTGAAGCAAATGGCGGTAATCTAACTTTTCAGTTAATGATGGATGGAACCGCAGATTTTGCGACCAGTTCTGACTCTGTCATCATGTTCAATGGTTTTAAACATAATAGTTTTGAAAATTTAGCAACCTTTGTCCAATCAGCGCATGACGTTAAAGTTTTAACTAAGACAACATCAGCTATTCGAAGTGCAAAAGATTTTAAAGGAAAGAAAGTCGCTATTATTAAAGGGAGTGCGAGTGAGTATTTCTTAGATATGTTTTTGGCGGTTGAAGGTATTGAATTTTCAAGTGTCGTACTCGTCGACTTACCTGCTAGCGAGATGTCATTAGCGCTTGAGCGCAATCAGGTCGATGCCATTGTGGTGTGGGAACCTTTTGCTTATCAGGCTACCGAACAGCTCGGCAACGAGGCTGTGTTACTTTCCTCAAGCAACCTGTACGAGCTGACTTTTAACCTAGTGGCTAAAAAACAAACGATCGCTAAAAATCAGCAAACTGCTGTGAAAGTCATTAAAGCTTTAAAAAAAGCGGTTGAATACATCAATACTCACGAAGCTAAAGCACAGCAACTACTAAAAGAACGACTTAGTTTGGATCAGTCATTTATTAAATGGATTTGGGGTGATTACTTATACAACCTTTCATTAAGTCGATCATTGATTCTCTCGCTAGAAAACGAAGCTAGATGGGCGGTTAGCCGAGGGCTTACGGATAAAAAGACGATCCCCGATTATCGAGAACTCATAAATCCAGTACCTTTAATGACAGTCAGCCCACACGCTGTTTCGTTCTAAGGAACATACTAGATACTAAAGGCCTTATTCGTTATGAGACTTCGCAGTAGGCTAAATGTAATTTCGACCACATCGGTAGCGGTGGCTGTAATTGTGAGCCTCGCTGTTTATTGGGCCAATATAACAATCATCACCTCGTCAACGCGTGCAAATTATGGCCATGAAATTACGGCAGTGGTGAGTGACCTTGAAGCTGGATTACGTGGGGTTTTATCTTTAAATCGCGCTATGGACCGAACTAAATGGAATAGTGCTCAAACTAAATTGAGTCATAAATTATTCAATTATCCTTTACTTACAATTGAGCAGAAAACGTTAATTAAAAATATTAATGCTTCTTCTAAAAGCCTGTCTGTATTATTTACTTACCTAATTGATATCGAGCCAGGAACAACGACACAAAAAAATCAGGAGCTACGAAGACATTTAGCCGAAAGGCTTTATGTTCAAATGGATGCGATCGTTGAAAATAGTCAGCGTCTTACGTTAATCGCTCAAGATGATATCAATAATACAATTAATCATGCGACCGTGGGTATCGTTGTACTTTTATTTATTCTGGCCGCTGCAATGACCATATTTGCGCTTCACTTAGGCCGGTACATTAATGAATCTATTTTCCGGCTAACATCAGCAATGAAGGAAGTTACTCATGGCAATCTTAATACTCGGGTTGAAATTAACGGCCATGATGAAATTAGTCAGCTCGCAATAGATTTTAACCACATGACTGACCGATTAATTGAAACGACGGCTGCCCGAGATTTGTTACAGCATGAGGCAGATGCGCGTACACAAGAGCTAAACTTCCTTGCTCACCATGATGCGCTCACAGGGCTTCCCAACCGTTTATTGTTTGATGCATTACTTGGGCAATCATTAAACCATGCGAAAAGGAATAACGACGGCGTCGCGGTTGTTTTTATGGATCTAGATAAATTTAAAAATATTAATGACTCTTTAGGGCACCCTGTCGGTGATGAATTATTAAAAATGCTTGCGGATCGATTCACAACAACCTTGCGTAAAATAGATATGGTCGCTCGCATTGGTGGTGATGAATTTATTCTTCTGATCGAAGAAGTTAATCAAATTTCAGATGCTGAAATCGCGATAAAAAAACTCATTACGATCTTTAATGAGCCCTTCCTACTTAAAGGGTATGAAATAATAATTACCGCTAGCATGGGAGTCAGCTTGTACCCAACAGATGGTGTGGAGCCATCAGTGCTGATAAGGAATGCAGATGCAGCGATGTACCTTGCTAAAGACGAAGGTAGAAACTCATTTAAGTTTTATAACCATAAGCTAACAGAAAGTGCTTTCGATCAAGTTTTTCTGGAGACAGCATTAAGGGGAGCGCTGAGCAGGAATGAACTTTATGTAGAATATCAACCTCAAGTAAGTATAGAGCAAGGTCGAGTGATAGGGATGGAGGCTTTGTTGCGCTGGAATCATCCCGAGCTAGGTTTTGTCTCACCCTCAATTTTTATCCCAATTGCGGAAGCAAACGGTTTAATTCATGACATCGGAGCTTGGGTGCTTTTAGAGTCTTGTAAGCAAGGGAGAGTTTGGTTAGATAAAGGGCTTAATTTTGGTCGGATATCCGTTAATATATCAGGTCTTCAGATCATGAAAGCGGGTTTTATAAAGGAGGTTTCAGACGTTTTGGTCTTAACGGGATTTCCTTCTGAGAACCTAGAATTAGAAGTGACTGAAGGCGCGATTATGCAAAATACTGAACGTGCAATTCAGCAATTGGAGGCTTTACGTTCAATGGGAATATTGCTCGCTATTGATGATTTTGGGACAGGTTACTCTTCATTAAGTTATTTGAAAAAACTCCCAGTTCATCGTTTGAAGATTGATCGTTCTTTTATTATGGATATCCCACAAAATAAAGATGACATGGTGATCGCAGAAGCGGTCATTGCATTAGGTGATGCCTTAGATTTAATTGTGGTGGCAGAAGGGGTTGAAAATGAAGAGCAATTTCGTTTTTTGAAGGCGCGAGACTGCCCTGTAGCCCAAGGTTATTTATTTAGTAAAGCCATTGACGCAGAAGCAATGACCGAATACCTTCAAGTAGACCAAGTAAAAGTAGGTCTTATAAGGGAATCATAAAAAATAATACGGTTTAGTGTGCAACACTTTTGGTTGCCACTAACGGCGCTGTCGTTAGGTCAAACTTAGGCGTCGTGTTCAGGCTTTCCATTAGTCGACTTACCTCTCCATCAGATGCGACGAACTTATTTTCAATAAAGCTTTTTAAGTAATGTGTATTGAGTAGATGCCCGGTTGCATCGTAGTTAAAAAACCTTCCTGAGAACTTCTTATAATTGCCGGCTACGCCGATTCTTGCAACGTAGTCTCGTTGATGAAAAAAATGCTCAGCATATAGTTGCGGCAGCTTAAATTCAGTTGCAGCACTGGCAAAAGTATAAACTTCAATTTTTTTGAATAATCTGGATCGACTACCCATTAGCTTTGAGGCAAGTTTATAGAGCGCGCCGGTAGAGATTATGCCACCTTGAGAATGAGAAATAAGAATGACTTTGCTGTAAGTATTTAAGGCCTCTTCTAGAATTTGAGCAACACTCTCTTCAAGTGTTGAGATCGGTTGCAATGTACGACCCACGACACATTCTAATAGATCAAGAAATATGCCATCTGAAGGGTTGTGCATTAGATAAATTTTACGCTGAAAAAGGTCTGCTAATGCTTTTCCATTGAGCCTAAGTACGCTTCGGTCAGTACAAATTCCGTTCAGAAAAAACCATGCCTGGCGATCATCAATCGCTTGTCCATGTTCAGGTACTTCGTAGGGTAAATGAGGGACGTCCCTAAAGGGGGAATAACTCGGGAGAATAGCTGAACGTACAGCTTTTGCAAAATGGTGAATTGATTCGTAGTTTTTAGGGTTTAATTCAGACCAAGGTGCATATTTGTCTATGGGGAGTAAAACTTCAGGCAAGTACGGCAGGTTTCGGATGACTTGGTGTGCACGTTGAAATACTTGAGTGATTTTCATGATAAACGCTCCTATCAATGTAGTGCAAGGGTGCTAGTGAACTCATTCTGTCGTACTCTTTTTGAATTTCTGAGGCTGTTTTTTGGTGATTGATGTCACTGTCTGTTTCTTTTTTATCTTGTGCTTTGTGTGATCGAATTCCTCTTCGCCCGTCGGTTCAATATGTTTTTCTGAATTAATATCTTGCCGCATTCGAGACGTCGCATGGTAAATCGTTCTTCTAGCTCGGTTCTGATTACCCAGAGGTTGGTGTACTGGTAAGGTATGCCAGGGGTTAAATGTGAGGCTTCTGGCAAAAGCATCTTGCTTAGCGTTAGCGAATGCTTGCATCGGGATTTCAATACTGGCAACCGTAATAAAAGGAGAGTCGCTTTTTGACCAAACGATTGAAGCATCTTCGATCGGCATGTTGATCGGGTCTGTTTGAAATTGAATCGCAAAGTCAAAGTTAACTGACTGATGAGCGAGGGTTTTAATCATCGCTTCACGTAGATAATTATCGTTTAGTTCTCCAAGCTTAGATGGCTGACTAATGCGTGGAATTACAGCATATTTAATAGCTCTCTTGTGACCATTTTTTCTCCCATAAAGATAAGGTACGCAGCTGTAATAACTGAGCTCAAGCGGGTTAGCATGAAGGCGGGCGTATAGACCTTGCATAATCATATCAAGATAGTGAGAGTCGAATGGATTGAGAAAATACCACGCCGGCGAGCCTTGTCCGATTTGTTGTTGTAATTTTACGTTTTCCTGAATATTAGGTGTAGTGAAGCTAGGAGAACTGATGCCCGAAAAATCAACGGTAAACTTTTCATCACTCATGAGTTTTTTTCCGGGTACGCCCATGAGCTTAATGCCGAGACTGAGTATGCCGTTATCTTTTACATCAGGTACTACTCGAGGGCCGGGGCCACCAAAACGAATGTAGGCAGGGTATTGATAGCCCGCTTTGAAAATGCCAACCTGAAGCGACTTCGGAAGATTTTGTTTGATTTTAAAGACTGCTTTCACCAGACCGTAAGTTTTTGTGTTTCCAGCGCGTTCTGCAGTCTTGCCTGTATCGCGATATTCTTTTACTAGGAACCGGATCATCGTATCGGTGATGGTTTTGGTGATCGTTGCTTCAGTGGGTAACGGTTTTTCTTCGGCAATGGCTAAGCCTTCATCTTTCAGGCGAATACGAAGGAGTTTTTGTGTAACAAACTCGATTGGGCCACGAAGCCTTTGGTCGAACTGGTCGCGGTATAAGGGCTCGAGTTGACGTGCTACACGGATGATTGCGTTAGAGGTTTTATCAACCAATTTTGGTATGAAGCTCATTATTCACCTCTTTACGGTGTTTATTAATCTTGTATATCAACTATTTATGCTCCTAAAAGTAAGTTGGGGTGAGCAAAGCGAACCCCAACAAAACTTGGAACTATTTTGATATTATGCAGATGGATATTGGGATTCACTTCGTTCATCCGAAACCTACAAAAACAGTATTAAAGTGCTTAAGTAAGCACCATTTATTTCAATGATTAAGACAGAAAATAGGACAGTGCTCGCCGACTGGGCAGAAAGAAATAACTACCGCCACGGGTTTGTACAAATGCAGGTAAGCCATCAAATTGTAAGCGTGATGGGCATTTTTGAACTGTAAACTGGTCTCGCTGTAAACCGTTAATTGAGCGTGCGCCGATAATGGGGTCGGGGTCTTGGTAAAGGCCATTAAAGTTAGGGTTATTGGCCCAAGTATGCTGCACGAACTCAAACTGACGGCCAATATTGGCATTCAGGCAAATAAAGTGAAGCCCGCGTGCGACTGGCGCTTTTTCTTTGTTAATTTGTTCAAGAAATTGGGTAGGATCCATACTGGGGTCTAAGGGAGGGCCATAAGCTCGACCGCGCCTAAGTATTCGGTGTCGATTGCTGAATTCAATCGACTTATCCGACCCAGGTTCAGGCTCTAAGCTATCACGCGGATTTGTTCTGCGAATATGTGCGCCTAACGGACACTTAAGGCCCCCTGAGTCGCTTGCGTGGTAGGAAAAATTGTCTTGTTCAGTAATATTAGGGTCATCTTGTTTTGGTGACTGAACCAAAGCGGTGCCACTAGGCCAGCGCCCGACCATTTTAGCGGCTAAGCTGATCGTTTTTTTCTTAGATGTGTCGCTATCTTCAGTTGAGCTGTTATTCTCGTCGTTAGCGAGTTTGTTTAAGCTATTCCAGAAAGCAGGCACATCTTGGAAAAGTTGTCTAAAGACTAGATAAGTGCCATTAAAACCCAAGTCGTGTAAGTCAGTACTTTCATTGCTGGTGGTTAGCAGGTTATGTGGGTCTTGGTCTGCACGAACAAGTGGTCGTTGGGTATAGCGATCATAGCCGTTAGGGTAGCCTAAAAGAATTTCACCTAACGCGACTGAATGAGTTTTGTTTGGCTTACTTGGGTTAAATTCTGCTACATAGGGCTGAGCGATGCCATCACGAAAACCAAAATGTTCTTTGTTGTCTGCAAGCGGTTCCGAGTCTAATTTTTCGATTAATTTTAAACCTTGTTCGGTCATGCCAATTTGTAAACGGTTGGTGAAGGTATTGAGTGTTGCCTCATCCTTGGCGTAACAAAGTAAAAGTAAATCTATCTGCTCAGTGGCGGGGCCACCCCAGAGCCAGTGTTCAGGAGCGTTTTCATTTTCGTCACCTAAAATATGTCGCTTGTGTGGCGTATTCATACCGGATCTGAATTCGTCGGAAAAACTATCTAGCGTCGACTGTTCAACTTGAAGCTTAGCTAAACCGTGATAGGTCATAGCCAGATTGAATGCACGCTCGTTTGGGTGGGTATCGGCATAAGATATTTGTCCCGCTAAGTCTCTTAGCCAAGGTAAAGCCATATGCGTATCATGAATGCTCAGTAGCAAGTAACAGGCAGAGGGTAGGGTGCCAAAACCACGGGTAACGAGGGCTTGAATATCGTTGAAATCTATGGTCTTAGTGCTTGTCATCGTAGATACACCTTATGTGTCATAAACGTTTTAGCCAAACGCGTGCTTGACGTTCATTCATGCGCCCTTGTAGGCCATCATGAATGGCTTCGTTGTTTGCGATATTCACGGCAGTAAGCTGTGGGTAGGCGGTAAACCAGACTTGATTTTCAATCTGGTGGTTGCCTAAATAGTCTTTGAAACGTTGTTCTTTTCTTGCGCCCTCATGGACGATCCAGTGAGTTTTAGGGTAGCCTTTCCCATTGCTGAATATGAGATTCAGCCCCCATGCGACTTTGTCGATGAAATCCACCATGTAGCTTTCTAAACTACCATCATAGTTACTGGTAAATAATAGGCGTTTGTCGTTGTCGAGCATGGTCCAGCGAGCAAAGTGAATGGTATCAACGCCAGCTAGACCCAGTAGTGGAATACCGGCCAAATCGCCGCGATTAAACACATGGCGTAATACCACTTGAGCACCGACTAATAATGAACGAGCGGTCGCTCGACGAAGCAGGCCTGTTTTCAAATACCCGACAGCTGCAAAGGGGTTATGTGCGGCAATGTCTTCAGATGCGCGTAATTGGTTTAAACGTTCTAGTTTAGGTCGGTGGGTGTCTTCTTGGTCTTGAAATTCACGTAGACGCAAGGTGGCTACCCATGTCACTAAAAGGGGCCAGCACCACGCCAAAATCAAAATTCCGACGGCCGTAATGGCTGCAAAGCGTATATTTTCTATAGCACGCCAAAGCAAGGAGGGTTGTGCTCGACTTACGAGTGCCCAAGAAATTTCAGGGTTGTTGCCTACAAATTCAATCACGGCATTTCGTAATGCACGGGTTGATTTGAAGCTGCTCGAATCAAGATCATTGAGAAATAATTGTAGTGCATCCCTAAGCTCATGTTCTTGACGAATCATAAGAGCAGAGCGGCCCACGGTATTAATATAAAATGCTTGGCAACCTAATACGCGAGATGATAAAAACGCTTTTCTGGATGATCGGGTGCGTTTAGTTTTGCTTGGATAACCAATACACGCGCAGAGGATTTGATCGAGTCCACCGGAAACATGTTTCAGTAACTCGTCAATAAAATCCGATATTTTTCCATCTACATTCGCCATAAAAATTAATGACGTATCGTAGGTTTCAGGGTGGTCAGGCCCGTCTAATAGTAAAAAACGTGCGAAGTGCAAGTGATTGAAAACTGAAAACGGTAGAATTGCATTGTCAGGCGGGTCTTGATTAATTATGGCAAGTAGCTTTCGTAAAGCCGATTCTTTTGACTTGATAATTGGTATTTGAATTGTGAGCGCATTCTGGGGCATTGGATGAATAGCCTCCAGAATATTTTTCGCGTGTTCCACTAACGGAGTCATAGCTATAACACCTTGTGAGTTTGAAGGGCGAAATCAAGAATGCGTTTTTTTCCCCACCAAACTTTACCAAGGTAAAGCCCTGGTTCGACTTCCCTGATTTCATCCCTAATTTGACGTGCAACTAATGATGTACTGCTGTAGTCGATCACAATCGTGTCTTTTCCGTCAATCCAACTCTTGCTGCGGTATGTTTTTGCTACAATCAAATTTAGCCCTAAAGGTGATACTTTGTTGACGACTACACCGCTATTGAAGTCTGGTGAAAACAGATCAAAGACTTTTCCCTGCCAAGCCAATAGTTTAGCCGCGCCTGCAAATAATCTGGGTAAAGGTCCACCAGCAAGGATCGCCGTGCCGTCAGTATCACCTTGTGGAAGATTACCTGCTTTCGACTTTTTGTAGATCACATCAAGCTGATGTCGTGTCATTTTGACCCACTGATCAAGTGCATCGACTTTAACTGTCGGGTTGTTTGAAACAGGGCGATGGCTCGAACGCATATTTTTTACCGTTGTGGTTTTATTCAAACTCTGTTTTTGTGGGGCCGTCGTTTTTCTGTGAATGGTCTGTGAAGCCACGGTTTGAGTGCTCATGAGATCGACTCCTTTTGTTGAGTTTCGGTTGTTTGTTGGCTTATTTCATCTGACGGTAATGGTTGATGTAGATTGCTGGGGTAGTGTGTGTCGTTAGCACGAAGTTCTCGGTGATGGATCATTTGAAAGGCCACTCTTTCTGCGACGGCACTGATCGTGGCCGATGGATTGACGCCAATAGCAGCAGGCATTAAAGCTCCATCAGCGACATAAAGGCCTTTATATCCCCATACTTCGCCGCAGTCATTGGTAACTCCGGTTAAGGGAGTGTCTGACATCGCACAGCCACCTAAAGGGTGAGCGGTTAATGTTTTGTGTAAGGGGATGCCAAAAATAGGTGTTTTCCAAAGTAGGCTGTTAATAAAGCGTCCGCCGGAGGCTTTACTGAGTGCTTTCATCTGCTTGATCATTTCTTGAAACATCGGGAGGCTGTTACGAATTGACCATTGGAGTTGAATGCCCCCTTCCTTATTCAAGCTGAGTGTTCCATCGGCTGCATCGGTGCCCATCCCTAAATAGGGCAGAAAGTTAGTCATAAATCCGGCTTCCAAAAGCTCTTCCATTTGAAGGTTCATGCCAGTGCCGAGCGCTTCGCCGAAATATTTTTTTGTTTGTTGTATTACTCTTTTTAATCGTCCTGCAGTTGGAATGACACCATTGAGATACCAGATTAACGGATCTGGGAAACCTAAATCTTCGATGAAAATATATTGGTCTTTTTTTCGAAAGCTCACGCCTGAGGTAATACTAGGGCCTCTTCCTGGCTCAACGATTCGGCTTTGATAATGAGTTCCCGCTAATAAAAAATCACCATTACCTGAAAAACATTGACCAAGTTGGTCTGAAATTCTAGGCAAAGTACGTGATCGTTGCTTGCATCGAAGCAATAGCTCGTTAGTTCCAAGTGTACCTGCCGCCACGACAACTTGATGGGCGCTGAAGGTTTTGGGGGTAATGTCAGTATCATTAGCGGGAAGGGAGGATAAATCTCTGCAAGTCACCGTGTAGCCTTGCGCATCAGGTATAATATTGAATGCTTCATGTTGAGGTAAAACCACTGCGCCATGCTGTTCAGCAAGGGGGATATAGTTGAGATCTAAGGTGTTTTTTGCATGAATGTGGCACCCAAGTAAGCAATTTCCGCAATGGTCACAACCGGGCATGGCTTCCGTATTCGTGACTTGGTCCTCTAAGCGTACACAAATAGGAACACGTTCGGCTTCTAGTCCAAGGCTATCAACAGCATCTTCAAAAACTTGGGTTCGACGAGGAATATCTCTGTTTTTGGTATGGGTAATTTTATTTGCACTCAACATGTTTGAGGCAAGGTCGTAGTAGGGTCTAAGTTGGCGTAAAGTGATGTTTTTTGGCCAAGCGGGCGTGTCAAAGATGAAAGTGGGTGGCTGGATATGAACATTGAAATAGTGCAATGAACCGCCACCGACGCCTGTTCCTTGAATGACATCCATATTTTTGAATGTTCTATACTCAATAAAACTATTGGCTGGTACAGGATGCTTCTCATCAGCAATTGCTGACCTTGAAACTTCACCTGATCCGCGAGGGAAATCAAACCTGTTCCAGCGCCTACCTTTTTCGATAATGCACACAGAACGTCCAGCTTGCGCTAAGCGGCAGGCGGTAATAGCGCCGCCAAACCCTGATCCGATCACTACGACATCATAACGTTGCTTTTTACTCGTATTGTCAGTTATATCGTCATTATTGTTTAGCTTTTTGTTATGAGGGTTCATCGCTAGACTCCTAGGCAGCCGTCACATCAGGGTATTTGGGTAATGATATTCTTGTTTTTAACCCAGGTAGTCGATACAGCTCTTTAGCGAGTAAATCGGATGCCTCAAGGTCAACAAAGTGACCGATACCTTGTAATGGTCGCCACTCAACCGGACAGCCCGCATCACTACTGCTTTTTTGTGCGACCTTAGCGGATAAAGCGCGGTCTTCCAAACCCCAGACCAATGTTACCGGTACTTGAATAGGCGTGTCGTAGATGGCATACAGTTGCTTTCGTCTATGTGTATGAACTAATGTTCGAACAATTTCACGGTAGTAGTTTACGGGACCGCGCATGACAATGCGGTTTTGAAAGCGGTGGACTATTTCTCGAACTAAATCTAGTTCCATGTGGCCTTTTGAGCCCTCACGTAATGTGAAAGAAAGCTCAAGTAATTTACGGCCTATTTTGGTAGATAATAGACGCTCAGGTAAATAAGGTACCTGAAAGAGTGGAACCCATGGTATTCGCAAGGTCTGGAAATCTTCAAAATGGAATACCGCACGAACAAGTGTTTTAGGATGGGGGCAGTTGACCACAACGAGTTGGCTGATTTTGTCAGGAAAACGATGCGCATAAATCCAAGCCAAAGCCCCTCCCCAATCATGGGATAAAAGAATGGGCTTTTCCAAATTTAGCGCACTAATGAGGTGATTGATATCATTGGTTAGTGTGAGAATATCATAACCATTATTAGGGGTTTCTGAAGCAGGGTAGCCTCTTAAATCGGGTGCAACAAAGGTCACATCAGGCATTTCTCTCATAAGAGGGCGCCAACCCATCCAACCTTCCGGAAAGCCGTGTATACAGAGTACAGTTTTTCGAATCTGTTTTTTATCATCATATGGCCCAGACATCGCTATATGGAAGGCAGTATCATTGATGACGACATATTGGTGTCTTATTTTATTATCCACGTTTATCGTCCTTCTTTGTCGTTTTTCTTCTTATTGCTGCAGCTTTTAATGAATCAGCTTTAACTGGGTCTTGCCTAATGGGTTCTTGTGTTACGGCCTCAAAGCAAGGCTCTTCACATTGGAAATGGTGATACCAACGGTGGGCTTTAATATGTGTTGGAATTTCTCCTTGTTCAATATCGCAGCAACAGTCTTGGTTTGGGTGAACCGTTAAATTTACAAGAATGTATTGCTCGTAAGCGCCCGCCACTTTTATGCGTGTACGGTAGCTACCGCCTCCGAAAGTACTCGGGATAGTAAAACTTGCGATGGATTTGAGGGACTGCTCAGGCAAAAGAACTTGTTTGTCTGTTGTTAATTTAATAACTTCTTCAGAGCAAGGAAAAGGCACGGGTATCAGGGTGAATAATCGCTTTATTTTAGCGGTATTCGTGACTTGAATTTGGTAATGCAGCTTGTCGCCAGGGCAGCCTGTCCAATGAATATGGCAGACATAAGGGCTTGGGCAAGCCGTCTCTGAAATGTCGCAACATAGCTGGTGGTCAGGGTGATGATGGTGACAAGATGGGCAAGTATCTAAAAATACGCCATCGAATGTTTTTTGTATCACCTCTGCAGCGCCAGAGAGTGATGCAGCTAATAACCGTGGTGGTAAGAGCATAAGGCTAAGACAAGAAGGCAGCGTTTTCGGCGCGCGGTCATATGACGTGTCACAATGTACGGCAGGTGTGTGGCAGCAGTTTGAATTGGTCATAGCATTCTCCTTTTACCGAGTGATTTTTTAACTAATGATTCATGGCTGTTTCTCTGTGTGTGCCGCACTGCCACTTCCCGAACAATAAACTTCCAGCCAGATACGAATTTCGTTTATCTTGATAAAACCTGAGTAACGTCGGCCTTTTTTAAGGCCTGATGGTAGTGTGATACTTAGCGTGCGTAGCATAGCGCTACCGGCCGATAGCAAACCTTCTGCGCTAGGTTTAAATTGGATTTTGGCTGGAGGAATCATGTCATTGTGAAAGGTATGCAGTAAGCGAGAGCTAAAGTCTTCAAAGCGATCGTTAGTGTCTGTTTCTCTTAATGTGTATACCAAGGTTCGGCCAATCCAATCGTACTCCCTGAGCCATACCATACCGATATCTCTAAGATCCAAAGCAACATTTCCGAGGTTTGTTATGCATAATTTCGTATTCACTGTGTCGCCACTTTTGCCTTGTACGCGTAGGTGACTGGGTTCGATGCTCGCTTCCCGGTGCTCAAGTATTTTTACCTCTATCGGTAGTTTTTGCTTACCGCAAATTACAGTCGCTTGATACTGACCAGGGGCTGTTTCCGGTAGTAATTGTAGCGAAGCGAGGGTTCGAGTTTCTGAATGAGGCGGTACGCGTGCCGATAAGGCAAGGTAGGTTGGTTGGAGTGTGAGCGCATCTTTACGTTGTCGGGATGGCTTCTGCGTTGATAAGGCTCGAACTTTTACTTTATCGTTCGATACATTGATAACCGTTAGCTCTCCTTGGCACTCATGCGGTGTGCCATAAAAGTGACACGAATCCTTCGCTAGATGCCAGTCAACGCCTGGACTTCCTGAATAGGCTCCTTTCATTGTGCTTCTCCTGGCTGCTTCTTCTAGTCGCTTATTTGCATTTCTCTGTGGAATTAGCTTTATAATCTTCCGCGATCATCATACCTTCGCCACAAGTCTTAAATTCGAATACTTTGACACCAAACACTTTCAAACAGAATTCATAACTCAGAGGTAAATGAATACGTACCGGGCGTAAGCCAAGTTGTATATCTATTTGCGGGAGTTCAAGAATGCGAACACCGAGATTAAGGTCAACTCTGTTATCAGTATTCAGTACGATGTCTGTTTTAAGAGTGCTATCGGTTTTCAGCTTACTGTCGGTTTCTAGCTTGCTGTTAGTATTCACCGTGAGTGGGTCGAGCTTGGCATTGAGGTTGATATCCGGTAACTCAGTAATACCAAGCATAATGGGGGCAAGTTCTTTAATACGGATTTCGTCTAGATCAAAATCTACACCGCCAGCGAGATTAATAGTCGGGAACTCTTTGATACGGATGTTATCGAGGGGAACATCAACACTCATGACTGACTCCATAGGTTCAGAAAAGTCTTAACGACAGTTAACTGAAACGACGGAACTCCAAAGCGAGACAACAGTAGGGCAGAGCCTAAAAAAAACAGGAGCATTCAGTTATAGTTTATGGGCAAAACTACAAGTGGAAAACAGCAAAATTATTTTGCCTAATATGGAGTCTAGTCCAATGCTTTTTGGCAATCAAGAGTGTTTTACGAATTTAATGTTTGGCTATTTTGTTTCGTTGCACTCCATATGAATTCAGGAAGTTGAGAACTGTGTATTCCTTTTCTGTAGGGGAAGGGCTAATAAAAAGTGAGTTAAACCGTTAGTGTAAATTCCACTAACGGTTTCTTGTACTCTGCGTTTAGAGCGAGGTCTTTATTCAGATAAATCGGCGTTTATTATCGCATCTGCATACCCTTGGTAAGCGCCTTCAAATTGTTTGGCGACTGTGTCTGGAAATAAGTGAAAGTCACCTGCTTTAAGTGAAGCCACGATACCTTCAGACACAGAACTAGTTGGATCTGCGACTTCAAAACCTGCTTTGTTGCCCATATCTGTCGCGATAGGGCCAGGGTGTACGCTAAGTACATCAATACCTTTAGGCGCGAGTTGGTCACGTAAACCTTGGGTTAACGAGTATGCGGCGGCTTTTGATGCAGAATAAGTACTGAACCCAGTGAAATTTTTGATCGAAGCAACAGAATTTAATTGAACCAGGGCACCGCCACCATTGGCCTCAAGAATAGGCACGAAGGCTTGTGCAATACGAATCAATCCGAATACATTGATGTTTAGTTCTTTTGTTAATGCCGCTTCAACATTACTGCTCAATGGGTCTGAAATTTCTAACACGCCAGCATTATTCACCACAACATCTACATCTTGAGCATGTTTGGCCAGTTCTTTGATCGAATCAGTATCGGCTACATCAACCTTCAATGTCACCACTTTATCACCGTATTTCTGGGCTAACTCTGCTGTAGACTCAGGATTTCTGACCGCTAAATAAACTTTCTTGGCACCGTGTTTTAGAAAAGATTCCACGATTGCTTTTCCAATGCCTCGGTTTGCACCTGTAACTAGGGCGATTTTATTTTCAATTGATAAGCTCATATTTATCTCCAAACTATTTTATTCATTAATGATAAGTAAATTACACTATCAGACCTTTATAAAATAAGAATCTATTTTGTACTGATCGGTATGATTGAAATAAATTGTACTGATCGGTATAATTTTGTCAAGCGTTTTGAAGAATTAACGAGTAAGTGGCACAAAGGTGAAGTATGGCAAGTGGCAGAAAGCGAGAATTTGATAAGCAGGATGCTCTGGATGCAGCGATGAAGATTTTTTGGAATAAAGGCTATTTAGGCGCATCATTAACGGACCTTACCGAAGGTATGGGGATCAATAAACCGAGTATGTATTCGGCCTTTGGAAACAAAGAGGATTTATTTCTCGAAGCGACGAAATATTATATCGACCATCACGCAAAGCCGCACGCCGATCTTCTATCGGAACCAGAAGTTGATATAACAACCCGAGTTAAAAATTATCTTATGTCGGTAGTGGCCGCTCAGTGCGATGCAACGAGTCCAAAAGGATGTTATATCTCATTATGCGTGGCAGAAGCTGCAGCAGATTGTATGCCGACTAATGCGCGTGCTTTAATTGACGAAGCAGGTGGATATGCGACGACAATGCTGACTGAATTTTTAGAGCAGGACCCTGAAGCGAAAGCCTTAAAGTTAAATGAACTTGCGGCTGAAAAAGCGATGTTTCTTGTAGCAATTTTACATGGAACGGCTTCAATGGCGCGTGCTGGAAAAACAATAACGGACCTAAACTCGGTCATAAATAATGCAGTGCTTTGTTTAAACTTACCATCCACGGCTACTTCTTAAGTAATAATTTTAATATATAGTCCTAAAGCTAAATCTCTTAAATATAGGCTGATTCAGCCTGTTTGAGATATTTAGTTTTAACATTATGCTCAATAGACAGATTAAGGAAATTGAATGAGTGGTGTAAGAAGTAAAATAGCAGTTGTCGGCAGTGGTATTGCAGGTTTAAGTGCTGCTTGGTTGCTCGGTAGGCATCACGATGTCACGTTATTCGAACGTCATGATCGTCCTGGTATGGGGGCATTTAATCTCACACATAAAGATGGCGTAATAGAAGAAAGAATTGATGTACCTTTAAGGGCTTTTAATACTTGCTACTATAAAAATTTGGTCGCGTTATATGCCGAAATGGGGGTAGAAATACAGCGTACCGATCACTCAGCGTCTTACTCTTCTGACGGAAATAAAAATACTTACTTTAGCTATCAGTATTTTAATGTTGGTAAGCGCGCACTGCCTTTTGTGGGAGACGTTAAAGACTTCAATTTAAAGACGCTTACGATTGTTAAAGATATGGCTCGTTTTTTGATTTTTGCTAAGCGGGATTGTAACAAAGGTAAGGTGGATGGTTTTACGATCGAACAATATTTACGTTCAAATCATTATTCGAGTGCTTTTATCGAAGAGGTGATTTTGCCATCATTTGCGGCTATTTGTACCTGCTCTTATGATGCGATTAGACAATATCCTGCAGAAATTATTATTGATTTTTTAGCTGATGGAATGTTATTTAACGGCATTTGGCGAGCAAAGCATGGGGCAGAAGATGCGATTAAAAAAATGTTGCAACACTGTCAAAGTGTTCAGTGTCATACTGAAGTAAGAAAAATTAGTAAGAACAAAGCGGGCGTTCAAATTCTTGAAAGCAATGGCAAGGTGCACCAGTTTGATCATGTCATTATTGCCGTGCAGGCCAATCAAGCGATTAAGCTCATCTCAGAAGATGAGAAAATTGCTAGCGAACTGCTGAATAAAATACCTTATGAACGCAGTGAAGTGGTCGTGCATGGTGATATTAATTTAATTCCAAGCGCAGACAAAGACAGAGCGCCCGTCAACTTTTTGGTTGATAAACAGCAAGATAAGCCTATGGCCAGTATTTGGTTAAACAAAATTTACCCCTCTTTAAAAGATAGCTCACCACTATTTCAGACTTGGAACCCTACGATCACACCGGATGAAAATTTGGTTCTTGGGCGCTCTCATTTTGAAAGGCCTATTGTTAACTTAAAGAGCCTAGTGGCGATTAAATCACTGAATAGATTGCATCAACAAAGAGATCGAAAAATCTGGTACTGCGGTTCGTATGCCATGCCGGGAATTCCATTACTTGAAAGCGCCGTGCAGTCTGCGATGAGTGTTTCTGAAAAGTTGGGTGCCGAAGTACCTTGGAAATAATGTGCCTTGGAAAACGGTGGGTTAACAAGCCTCTTTCAAAGAACGAAAGAGGCTTGCGTGCAAGTTTTAAGCAGGTAGCTCATTTTGTGTATAATCTTTATTATCTTGGTTAGGTTCTTGATACTCTTTCATTAACTTAACCACAGCACCTGCTTTTCTACCTTGCATCACACAGCTCGTCATCATACCAGCCATCAGTGCACCACCGACACCCGCAGTCATAACGTCAGAACCTGTCATATAGAGATTTTTAACCGGAGTGTCTGGGTGTAAAAATGGCTTTTTGAAGCGATCAACAAAGTGATCTAACGCTAACATTTCTCCAGCGCTGTTCTTCTGATACCAGTTTGTAGAGAGGGGGGTCGAGAGTTCAAAATAGTCGAGTTTATCTCGTAGCTGAGGGTGACGCTCAAATAGTTTTTCCATCAAGCGGTCAGCAAATTTTGCTTTGAAGGTGTCGTAGTCTTCACCGCGTTTTTGCCATTGGCTTCCTTCCCACTTTTTAAACCATTCCATATTGGCAGGGGTTACCACTTCAACCGTTGACTTACCTGGGTAACGCTTATTCCATTCGGGGTCTTTGGCTGAGGGAAAAGAAATATAAACCAAGGGGAATTCTTCGTCAGGATCTGCTTTGTATTTATTTAAATTATTATCGTGATCACCATTAGGGTAAATCCATAAGTTTGTCGTCGATAAACCTAGCTCTTCTGCGGTACCTTTAAAGCCAGCATAAATACAAAAATGGGCACTAGACGGTGGTACTTGCTCGCACCATTTATCAACACCTAAACGATTTTGCACATCGTTAGGTAAAAGCTTCTTTACGGTATTATAAAAGCCGGCGTTACTGACAATATTATCGGCCGTGATTTCAGTATCATCAGCCATACGTACACCGTATGCTTTATTATTCTTTATTAGTATTTCTTCAACATTGGCGTAAGTGAAAACATCCCCTCCACTTTTTTGAATGGTAGGAATGATTGAACGTGCGATTTCTGATGAACCACCGACCGGATAAGCACCACCGGCTAAATAGTGTTTTGCAATTAGAGCGTGCATTAAGAACGCGGCATCAACAGGTGCTTGCCCATAATTGCCCCACTGGCCCGTTAATACTGAAATTAATTCTTGGTTTGAGGTCATTTCTTCCAGCACTTCGCGTGTTGTCTGAAAAAATACCTTAGGGACTAAAAGTGGTCTAATTTTATTATAAAGTCCGCCTAGTAAACGAGGCATTCCTTGGCCTGCAAAAAACTTAGGTGTGTAACGGCTTACATCTCGAATAAGCTGAATGTAATCATCGATGACTTGGCCTTCATCAGGGAAATGCTCTTTCAGCATCTTTGCGAAGTTTTCACGGCCGGCAATAAAAGGATATTCTTTGTCTCCGATGACTACCTTATCGTATTCATCTTCCATCGCTGCCCATTTTAATCGACCTTCACTAATTACATCGAAAACGCGGCGTAAAGTGGATGGCTTATGAACCTCGCCAACATAATGAACACCTACGTCCCATTCATAACCTTCTCGTTCGTAGGAATGAGTGTATCCGCCCGCAGTATAATGCTGCTCTAATACACAGACTTTTTTACCTAATAGTGAAAGAAAAGCAGCATTTGCCAAACCACCCATGCCAGAGCCAATCACGATGGTATCGTAATGTTTGTCTACGCGCTTAGCACGAAAACGTTTGCCGGTTTTAACCTTCACTTTAGCCATGTGATTACCTTTAGTGTGAAATTTATGCAATAAATTGCATATCAATAGGGTCAGATTAACGCTTAGTGATTTTATATGCAAGTATTTGCATAAGTGAATTGTAAGTAAGCTATACTCATGCAAGGATTAGTATTGAGGAAATTTAAGGAGATTTTGTGTCGTTAAAGCATGCAATTATGGTTTTATTAGAAACTGAAGCGGGTAGCGGGTATGACCTATTAAAGCGATTTAAACAACGTTTGGGTTTTTTTTGGCAAGCTAGTCATCAGCAAATATACCAGCAATTAAAGGTGATGCATCAAGATGGTTTAATTAACTGTCAGCAGGAGGTGCAGAAAGGTAAACCTGACCGCAAAATATATACGATGACTGAGCTCGGGCATGAGGCATTATTAGCGTGGTTAAATGAAGCGTGCAAACCTCAAAAGGTAAACGACAGCTTGCTTGTTAAATTATATGGCGGACATTTACTTGATAAAACAGTGCTCCTAGATGAGATCCGTCAGCACCGGGGCCAGCACCAAAAAGCGCTGATGATTATGCAGGAAATGGAACGGCAATATCAGCAATTAGAAAGTCTTGAGCGCAATAAACTCGCAATGCCTTACTTAACCTTAAGACGTGGCATCCTAGGCGAGCAAGCATGGCAAGTTTGGGCTCAAGAGGTCGAAGATTTTTTGTTGGCTAAATAGCGTGTTCTTTATTTGTGTCTTCGGCGAATATTATTGCTTTGGGACAAGACCTGCGTCTTCAAGGTGTTTTGTCATTTTATCTAACATTAGTTGCAAACCATTGATGGGACGCAGCATTACTTCAAAGTGAATGATTTTTCCCTGATCATTCCAGCGTATTAAATCAATACCTTTGACTTTCTTATCATCAACACGGGCAGAAAACTCCAGCGCTAGATTATTGCTGTCCACCCACTCCCGGTGATATTCAAAGTCCTGAAAAATATCGATTACCATTTTCAGAATATATTGCGTTATGTCTCGACCTTTCTTTGGTTGCCATACGGTAGGTGAATGAAACTCTACATTTTCGTCAAGTAATTCTCGTAGTAGTGACATGTCTTTGTTTTTCACAACTTGATGCCAGCGGTTAAGGTTTTCTTGGCTCATGATGACTTCTCTATGATTGAGTGGTTGGAATTGGGTTGGTCATGTTAAATCTATAGATTAATCTTTACAGTGTCAAGATTGTCGGTCTTTATTGAAAATTGCGACTATACTTTTAAGGTAGTTAGGCGGAAAATATAAAAGTAAATCAATTAATTTAAACTTATCTATGCATGCGGTGCATCACGAATTTATGCTCTAATGCAAGAAAGGAGTATGTCATGATCAGACATTATTATGTTTCAGATGACCTCGAAGACTTAGCGAATGTTGAAAAAGAACTAGCCTCTGCTGGATTCACAGCACCGCAAATACATGTGTTAAGCGAGCAAGATGCCAATGTACAAAACCATAATCTCAATGAAGTTGAATCAGTATTAAAGAAAGACGTCGTTCACTCAACTGAACTCGGTGCTATTTTTGGTATCGCTGGTGCGATAGCAACCTTGGTTATTGCTTATTTCATGGGCTGGACGAGTAGCGCGGCGGGCTGGGTGCCATTCATATTTCTAGGGGTTGTGGTGCTTGGCTTTTGTACCTGGGAAGGAGGTTTTATTGGTATTCAACAAACCAATGTTAATTTTAAACAGTTTCAGGAAGCACTCCAAAAAGGACATCATGTTTTATTTGTAGATGCTTTGCCACATCAAGAGTCTTCTATGAATAATGTAGTCAAATCGCATAGCAAACTACAAACTGCAGGTGTGGGAAGTGCAACGCCTTTATTGGTAGTGCGTGCTCAAGAAATGTTTAGCCGCTTTAAAAAAATAATGCCCTAAGTAGAATGGGTACATAGTTAAGGTTTAGATGTTTTTGTAGATTGGTGATGAACGACGTGAATCCCAACATTGAGAATAAAATTGCGCCTTGTTGGGATCGTTTTACTCATACCAAGCTACCGGTAGAGCGCCTTTTATCAGTTGGTCTGTAGAGCCGAACGGGCTGGTTTTCGGTGCTCTCGAGCGATTAAATAAACCAAAACTGCTAATGATCCGGTTGTTAATACTGCCACAAACCAAGGGTAGGGGTTTATACCTTTTGATCGAGCGTCTGTATTTATCCAGCTACAAATGATTAAGCAACAAATAGCCAAATCTAATAATATTTGCAAGCTTCCTGTCGATTCTAAACCTGCTTGCCAGATTCCCGCATAACCTACATTCCACATTACCCATGAACTGAATACGCTGAAACTGATGAAGATGACCCATAAACATATTTTTTTAGTATTCATTGTTTTGTCCTCGTATAAAATGAATGATGAGTTTCAAATAGTTCGTGTTTTGAAACAATTACCTCTAAGGTAATTGCCGTGATGCTGCATCAACATGATAGCCTTAGATAAATTAACTAAGGGAGGAGCCGAATGAATACGACAACTATAACGAAACCTTTAAATGTGGAGGCCCGGTCACCTTTTTCAACGATGATGATTAAATGGCGTAAACTAAAAAAATTATCGCAACTGGACTTAGCTCTAGAGTCCGATGTCTCTCAGCGACATATCAGCTTTATGGAATCAGGGCGATCAAAACCTAGTAGAGAAATGGTGCTAGCATTGGCCGAAGTATTAGATATTCCGCTTAGAGATCGAAATTTATTACTAAGTGTCGCAGGATTTGCCCCTATATTTAAGGAGAGAGATCTCGATAGCAACGAGATGAATGCAGTACATCATGCACTAGAAATGAGCTTGGAGCACCATGAACCATACCCTGCGATTGTCGCTGATAGAAATTGGAACTTGGTGATGTCCAATGAAGCAGCACGGCTGCTTATAGGGCTTATAGGTGACCCTGAAGAGGTCTGGCAGCGTGTAGACCCGTCGGGCAATAAAAATGTGTACCGTCTAACGTTTCACCCTCTCGGTATGCAACCGTTGATTGGCAATTGGAGTGAGATGGCAAAATTACTACTACTTCGTTTACAACGAGAGGTAACAGCCGACCCTAATAATAACTTTCTAAGTGACTTGCTTGAAGAGCTGACCGAAAATTCAGGCTTTGAGGTGGTACGAGGCATAACGGATATGTGTATACCTTTAGCGCCTATTTTACCCATGGAAATGACGACCGGCGGGATTACATTAAAAGTTTTTAGTATGATTTCATCATTTGGTACTGCTTTAGATGTGACCGCTGAAGAGTTAAAAGTTGAGACCTTTTTTCCTGCTGATGATTTCACGAAATTATTTTTTAAGCAATTGGCAAAGTAATTTTCGTTGACTGGACTTATACATTTTTATTGTATGGGGGCAGAATGAGGAGGGGTAAGGGTGAAACATGCTTTGGCTTTAAGCGTTTGATTCACCCTAATATAAAAAGCTAAATTATGATGACATGCCCGCCGCGCGTTTTTCCAATGCTTCAATGCGAGCCTCAATTGGCGGGTGCGATGTCCATAGTTGAGAAAATCCTGATTTAGGCTTCTCATCAATACCAAAGGCCGCTAACTGCTCCGGTAGCGCTTCAGGCTCTTTTTGTGCCAAACGCTTTAAAGCATTAATCATATTTTGGTGGCCTGCTAAATCTGCGCCGCCCGTATCGGCGATAAACTCTCGCTTGCGTGAAAAGTACATAACAATAGTGCTGGCAAGAATTGATAGCACCATCTGAGCAACCATCACTGTGACGAAATAACCGATGCCGTGGCCTCGTTCATTTTTTAAAATGACACGGTCAACAACATGTCCAATAATACGTGATAAGAACACAACAAATGTATTCACAACACCTTGAATAAGCGTAAGTGTTACCATGTCTCCATTTGCAACATGACTCATTTCATGGCCGACTACGGCTTCAATTTCGCCCTGAGCCATGTTATCTAACAAACCTTGTGAAACAGCTACTAAGGAACTATTTTTAGTGGCGCCTGTGGCAAATGCATTCATTTGAGGTGAAGGGAAAATTGCAACTTCGGGCATTTTGATACCAACGATAGCGGCTTGTTTCTCAACAGTATTGATTAACCATTTCTCAATATTTGTAGTTGGGTTGGTAATCACAACAGCGCCGGTCATCCGTTTCGCCATCCACTTAGAAATTGCTAACGATATAAATGCCCCGCCAAAACCAATTACCCCTGAAAGTATGACCAGCGCTTGTATATTTAGATCAGAACCATTTTCCGCCAATATGCTATCAACACCTAATAGCCGTAAGGTAATGCTCAAAACTACCATAATAGCGATGTTGGTCATTAAAAATAAGAATATGCGTTTCATATGTATTCCTGAGTAAGACTAAAAGTAAATAAAATCACTATTAAGGCATCATAACTCACTCAACCATCAGAGTATTCATTCATTAATGGAAAGTAATTTAGCTGAACTTTTATCTAATTTTAAATTAGGAGAATAAGAAAAATTGACCTATATCAAACAGGGGCATGGTTATACCTCTCTTATATCTGTTTAGAATACCAAACTTGAGCTGGGTCAATTTGTACCGCAAATTGTAAGGGTATTATGCGCGCAAGTTCAATTAGTCCTAAGGGGGCAATAAATGCTTATCTCAAAAGCAGCTTTTAAGCAGTCTGTACTAACCTTGTCTGTGTGTGGTGCATTGGCTGTAAGCCAGGGTGCAGTGGCTTATCAAGAAGGTGATTTCATCGTAAAAGCTGGGGCCGCACAAGTCGCACCTAATGCGTCGAGTCATACCATTATAATCGATACACCGGCACTTGGTGATACGGGTGTTAATGGCGTTGATGTGGATAAAGATACTCAGCTTGGTTTAACGCTAACCTATATGCTAAGTAATCGTGTGGGCTTAGAATTACTTGCTGCAACGCCTTTTGAACATGATATTCGTTTAGATGCGCTAGGAGCAGATATTGCCTCAAGTCAGCAATTACCACCAACCTTGTCACTCACATACTTTTTGAATGAACCGCATGAAAAATTTCAACCTTATGTTGGTGTCGGCATAAACTATACGGCGTTTTTTGATGGAAAATCAAAATCAGCATTAGATAATGCAAATACGTTTGAGTTGTTAGCAAATTTAGCTACGGGCGGCCCTGTAGGCATTACATCTGTGGATAATACGGACGTTGAATTAGACGACTCTGTTGGCTTAGCTTTCACCGCAGGTTTTAATTTTTCTTTAACCGAAAATATCGGCTTGAGCATGTCGTATTATCATATCGACATTGATACCGAAGCTGAGATCACCACTGATTCAAATTTAGGTAGAATAAAAGCATCGGTTGATGTATCTGTCGATCCATCTGTTTATATGGTCGGCATGTTTTACAAATTTTAAGTCGCTTGTATTAATCACGCTGGTTTAAGTAATTTAATAAGGGGCGGGGACACATACTATTAAGCCAATAGCCCCTTAAAGTAGGTTGAGGTAAGTAACACAAACCTCAACTTTGCCTGTTACCAGATTAATTATGCTTCAATAAATGTTTGCTATACAGAATAAGCCTGAAGATCCTCATGTAAATTGATAGATAGTTTTGCGAGATTATCACTGGTTGTAGCGATAGAGCCTGATGCCTGAGTGGTTTCTAATGAGACTTCATTGATACGAAATACATTATCACTTAATTGTTCTATCACCGCGCTTTGTTCTTCTGCGGCAGAGGCTATTTGAATATTCATGTCATTTATAACGCCGATGTGATTAACGATGCTTTCAATACTTTCACCCGTTAAGCGTGCTTGATGAACATTCGTATTGGCTAAAGATTTACTGTTATTCATCGTGTCTACTGCCTCAGTCGCCATATTTTGGAGGTTTTGTACCATGTGGTCAATTTCTAATGCAGATTTTTGGGTGCGAGAAGCAAGGGCGCGTACTTCATCTGCTACAACAGCAAAACCTCGACCAGCTTCACCAGCACGGGCAGCCTCAATGGCAGCATTGAGTGCTAATAAATTAGTTTGTTCGGCAATACTTTTGATCACTTCCATTACGGCGCCAATTTCATTACTCGATGCATCTAGACGGTCAATGCTGTTTGTCGCATCTTCAATGTGTTGTGCTAACTGGGTCGTCGCAGTGATCGATTCTTTTACAATTTGATTACTTTGAAAGGCTTTGTCATTGGCAGCTTGGGTTGAGTCTGCAGCTTGTACTGCATTCGATGCAACGTCTTGAACAGTTGCAGTGATTTCGTGTAAAGCCGTGGCGAGCTGATCAGTCTCATTATGTTGGTTCCTCATACCTTGTTGGGTTTGTTCAGTGGTACTGGCCAAGTTATGAGATGTGCTACTAATTTTATCAGCTGCTTGAATGATATTGCTAAATAATTCACGAAGACGGCTAACTGTTCCATTGTAAGCATAAAACAGATCGCCAAATTCATCCTTTTTATAGATGGTAATACTAGACTTGAGATTACCCTCCGCTAGTTGACTCATTGCGTCATGTAGCTGTTTAAGCGAGTAGTTAATACGTTTCGAAATTAGTAATCCGATAAATATCATTAGAGATAACAGGACAACGGTGACAACGATTAGTATCGTTTGACTGTTTTCAATGGTGTTATGTGCATTCTGGCGTGTTTGTGCTTGAAGTTCACCTGAAAGGGATTTAAGAGCTAATAAGGAGTCTTGCAGCTTTTCGATACTTTGTTTAGAGCTTGCTTTAAGGCTTTGTGACTGACGGTGGACATTAATTAATGAACTACTGACTTGAATGAGAGAGTCTTCAGTGTCATTGAGTAAGCTCTCGATTTTTTTCAAATTTTGTTTAATGTTAGAGAGAGTTTGCAGAGCTGCTTTTTCAGAGGTCGGCGTATTTGAAATGAGCGCTTCAATTGAACGTGAAATAATTGCAATACGTGGCGGAATATCATTGCTGGTAATACTTTTTAATTGGTCAGTACTGTCTGATAATTGAATTTTCTGGGAGAGTATTGCCAGCTCTAGCATGGCGCGTTGGATGGCACTGGTTTCTACTTGGGTTTTTTCAAACCCCCCATCTACAAACTTTTTACTTTGCAGTGTTAGTGCCGGGTTATCGCCTTTTTGTAAGGCCTTTTTTATTTTTCGACTAATGCGCTTGCTGCCAAAGCGCGCCTTACCGGCAATGCCTTCGACATCTTTAAGTGTGTTACTGACAAGGGTATTTAGTTGCTCGGATAAGGCAAACTTATTGTTTAGTGCTTGCACTCGGGTAGTAGAGAGTTGGTGTATTTCGTGATTGGCGCTTTGCAAGGCCTCAAAGGTTTGTCTTACCTGCTTGGTTGTTTGTTGACTTTCGGGGCTGATATTCACAAGTTGCTCAAGGTGGTCCATAGCAACACTTATTTTAGTCTGTTGGTTATCTTGGTGTGTTTGATTTAGTTCCGTGAGTGTTGTCGCGGAAAGCATTTGATGTTGTTCTTGAATCATGTCTGAAGCTAGAGAGAGGGCATCATAGTTATCCTGACTGATGGGGATAATTGTGTCAGTAAGCTCACTAATATGCTCGGCAAGTTGCTGATTAGAAAACATCCCTGTCGATGTCAGAATAATGGTGGCAAGTGCACCAATGAGCATCCAAAATAACAGTTTCGCACGTATTGTTAGCATCATACTTTTTTGCCTCCTCTCTAGAATTGATAATTAATTTACGCTTAGGTTGTCCCAATTAAGACTATGAAACTCACTATTTTTGATAATAGTAGGCCAAATTTTATGGCTAGCCTGGTGGTCATCTATTGCATAACTGACGGGAGTGCCTATGCCGATATCATTGTTACTGATACTCTCAAGGCCATTGACGATGTTCTCGGGAGTGAACTTCCCTTTGACCTGTTGCAAACCTTCGACATATATTTTCGCAGCCAAGTATCCTTCTAGAGATGCAAAGCCAAATGAGGCATCAGCCTGGTAGTTTTTAATATCAGTACGGTAGTTTTTGACGGCAGGCAAGTCAGATTCAAAATGAGGCACTACTTGGGTGATGATTACGCCTTCAGAATCTTTGCCCAAAGCATTTTTGAGTGCGACACTGCCGACAAAAGATACGTTGAGAAATAGGGCTTCAGGTAAGTCTTCTCTTGCTAACTTGATAAATTTAGCACAAGGAGCGTAAGCACCTACCATAATGATTGCCTTAGGTTCCGTGTCGGCATCTAATAAGGTACTTAAGCCATCTTCGATATTTAAGGTATTTCGGGTGTAACGGCCATGCGCTAGTTTGTCGGCATTTTTCACACCTTGTTTCTTTAAGGCAGTAATAGCACCATAGTAACCGGCATCGCCATAACCATCATTTTGGGTGAAGAAGGCTATTTCATCCGCTTTAATGCCTTTTTTCAACAAACCATCAACCATGGCTGCTGTTTCTTCTGCATAACTCGCACGATAATTGATAATGTAACGATCAGGAGGGGATTGTCGTAATACACCCGCTCCTGTAAAGGCACCTACCAAGGGTACTTTTTTCTCATTGGCAATGGGCACCGTCACGATGGCCGTTGGGGTACCGACATTACCAATAACCGAGACGACCTTATCTTTGTCTATTAATGTGCGCATATTCGGGCCTGCTTTAGCTGGCTCGTAACCATCATCCAAGGTAATGAGTTTGATCGGGTTACCCTTAATACCTCCTTGAGCATTGATCTTGTTGAAATAGCTTTCAATGCCTAAACGCACATTAGTACCAAGTGCTTTAGCTGGGCCACTTAAAGCAGTGCTCATGCCAACTTTAATGTCAGCAGCATAGGAGTATTGGGAGATTGGCAATATTAGGGCGCTGGTCACAAGCGACAAAGCCAAGAGTTTTTGCATAGTCAGATTCCTTCCGTTTTGAAATAGATAGCCGAAATGGCTAATGCCAGCTATTCAGATCGAGTCTACTTGTTAACTAATGTGATTTTATCAAGCAGAAAATACTGCATTTAAATAACTAGATTAATTAACCGAGGAAAGGGAAGGAACAGCTGGGTAATAGTACTTTCACAGAAAAATACTAAATATATCAATCACTCCGAATCCTTGGGGCAAACTTCATACAAACCTTACAGCTATTAATTTGCATGATAATACTGGTGTATTCAATTTCTATTGCATACACCAGTAACGATAGACTAGAATTCTTTGAGATCAAATTAACAGTATAAATAAATGACTGTCAGTCAGTAGTATTGTTAAATTTCCTATCGCTTGAGTTGGCAGTACTACATCATAAGGTACTTCACAAGCCTATGAAGAAGGGTTAATTAAGTCTGCAGGAAATAAACTGAGGGTTAGAGATATTTGATAATGGCGTTAGTATTCAAGGCTGCGGAGATAAGACTTGGGTGACATACCAAACCATCGTTTAAAGGCTTTGTAGAAACTACTTGTCTCCTTATAGCCCAAACGAAGACTTATGCTGGTAATGTTTTCTGACTCTGTTTGAAGGAGTTTTAAGGCTTCTGCCTTTTTATATTCTTCACTTAAACTTTTATAATCACACCCTTCCTCTTTTAGCTTTCTATAAAGCGTTTGTCTGCTTGTCGCGAGCTCATTGCACACGGCATCAATACTTATGGCGCTTTTACTTAAGAGAATTTTCTCAATAGCAATCTTGGTTTTGGATGTCACAGAGTAGTCGTTAGTCAGTGCTTGTAACGCTGACTTTGCCTTATCTTCTATGAGAGATTTAAGAAATTGATTGCCATTTAATATGGGTAATTTGAGGAACTGGCTATCAAAGATGAGGCAGTTTTCAGACCTTTCAAAGGTCGTCTTGTTACCAAATATTGAGATAAAATGCTCAGGGTATTGAGTGGCGGGAAATGAGAAATGTGCTTCTACTAATGGAAACTTGTGCCCACTTAATAAACGTCCCCATGCCAGCATAGCACTCATACTTCTTTCAATGGCTATCGACGGATAGGCTTTGTCTTTTCGTATCGAGAATTGAAGAGTGCATAGCCTGTCATGAACCTGAATGTCCCAATGTTCGGATGGATTCATTAGTGTGATGTTGGTACGAAATACTTCTAATGCTTCACCAATTGATTCTGTTTGGCTCACCCAGCTAGCGAGTAGCCCTTTTGCAGAAGGATTGACAGTTTGGCCTATCAATAAACCCACTTCAGGAAGTGTTGAGTTTTTAGCTATCCAGTTCCACAGTTCTATGAGTTTGTTTTCTGAAAAACGTAGTGCAGGATCATTGAGTGTGCTCCTTTGTATCCCCAGGGAATCAAGAACGTTTTCATCTATTAGTCCTAAGGTACTGCAAGTTTCAAGCAAGTCCAAAACAGCGGTATTGGATACGGTTTCCAGAGAAATTGATTTCGTCATGTATGTTACCAATTGACCTGATTTAGTGACTTGAGGACATTTCAGCTTTGTTGAGTATACTCTACGATGCTTATTCTACGATGTTTAAAAAGGTAAGATAAGTGATTCAAAATACAACTCTTCTAGTTTTAGTCTGCTCGTTACTATTAAGCGCATGTGGTGCCTCTCAAGACCAAGATACGCTCATTGAAAAGTATACCAATAAACACTCTAAGTTTATGCCACTGGATGGGAATCGTATTCATTATCGTGATGAAGGGCAAGGGGAGGTCATTGTATTGCTTCATGGCACTGCATCCTCACTCCACACTTGGGATAGTTGGGTGCCAGAACTGTCTAAGCAATATCGTGTCATACGTATGGATCTTCCAGGATTTGGTTTGACAGGTCCTGACCAAGAAAACCAATATGAGGTAGAGGATGACATTGCCTTCTTAAGTGATTTCCTAGCACAACTAAGCCTCGATAGCGTACATCTAGTAGGAAGTTCCCTTGGTGGCAGGATCGCTTGGGAATATAGTTTGGCTCATCCTAACCAAGTAAAAAGTCTTACCTTAATGAATGCATTGGGTTACCCGCAAGAGCGCTGGCCACCAGCCATAGAGTTAGCGCAATGGCCTTTAATGGATAAAATTATGGCTCACGTTTCTCCTCGGTTTTTGTACGAAACTGGGTTAAAGGAAGTATATTTTAATGCTGCGCAAGTCACCGATGAGGTCGTTGACCGGTATTATGAATTATCACGCTACCCTGGAAACCTAGATGCTTTTCCACGGCGTGTAAAAGCAAGGCTGGATACTGACGCTGATAAAATAACTCAGGTGTCAGTGCCAACACTTATTCTATGGGGGCGGGAAGATATTTACTTTCCTGTGGAGAATGCACTGCGCTTTCATCAAGATATAAAGAATTCGAGCATTTATATTTATCCCAATGTGGGACATTTGCCAATGGAAGAAGCGCCATCCCGCTCATTAACGGATTTCCTCAACTTTATGCACCCTCGAATGAATTATTCGTCTCTATAAAGGTCTATCTAGAAAGCCTAATTTATTACTGATAGAGAGAGAAGAATTACTGCTATGAACAAAGTTATGGTATTAGGCGCAACAGGCGCCACAGGTAGTTTAGTGATCGATCAGCTACTAAAATCAAATACTGAGGTGATTGCGATTGTAAGGTCTGCAGATAATCTACCTGTAAACGTATCTGGTTCTGAAAATGTTCAAGTAGTTGAGGCTGAAATTTCTCAAATGAGTGTTCATGAATTGGCCTCAATTATGAATGAATGCAATACCGTAATATCTTGTTTGGGGCATAATTTAACCTTCAAGGGTGTTTACGGGCATCCAAAAAAATTGGTTAGTCAAGCGGTTGAAAAGGTTTATAAAGCAATTCAAACATTGGCATCATCAAAACCAAGTAAATTTATTTTGATGAATACAACGGGGAACAGTAACCGGGATATTCCTGAAGTAGCCCCGTTTTCACAGCGTATAGTGATTGCAATTATTAGGAAACTAATTCCGCCGCATCTAGATAATGAACTCGCTGCAGACTTTCTTCGTCAAAAGGTTGATCAAGACAACCCCCTACTTGAATGGGTGGTTATTCGTCCTGACGGTTTGAGTGATGAGGATAAGGTTTCTGCTTATGATATACATGTTTCCCCAACTCGAAATGCAATCTTTGACGCAGGTACGACCAGTCGAATTAATGTAGCAAACTTTATGGCGCGCCTAGTGAGTGACGAAGTTCTTTGGTCTCATTGGAAAGGCCAAATGCCGGTTATTTATAATCAACAAGAATGATTGTTTGATTAGTCGTAAATAGTAGCAACCTCTTTTCTACTCTCTCAAGTGGACTGAGGAAACAATAAACATACTTGAAAAGGACTTAATGTGGGAATTTGCATTAAGCCCTTTTCTTCAAATCCAAGCCATTAGGCCTGTATTAACGACATGATTTCGATTGTGCTTCTTGTATTTGAACAGGGCTAGCCGCTAAAACATCAACACAGGCAATGAGATTGGTCTTCTTATCTATTTGGCCAAAACTTAATACGCCAGTAGGGCACGTTGAAACACACGCCGAGCACCGTACACACTCAGGGTCTTCCATGGCGAGGCCTTTGTTGGCGAAACTCATGACATCGATGCCCTGATGGCACACACTGGTACAGCTATTACAGCTAATGCACTTGTCTTTGTCGGCAAAAATTCTGAAGCGACTGAAACGCGAATAGATATGCATTAAGGCAGAAAGTGGGCAGGCAAACCGGCACCAGACTCGGCCAGAAAATTTAAAATAAAGCCCCACACCAAATACCCCACCGAGCACAACATCTACCAACCATTTCCAGCTAAATAGGTTGACGAGTTTATACTCACTATTTTCACCTTTTAATAACAGGTCAAACGACTGATGCATCCAGCTATCGGGTGCAATCCAGCCACCAATTCGAATCACCAACAGTACGAATGCTAATAACAGAATTACTTGGCCAAGCATATTTAATTTATTCCAAAACGGCCCGTGTGGCATCTTGTGGCGATGATTGTCGCCCATGGTTTCAGCCAAGGCGCCGCAAGAACAGATCCAGCCGCAATAAGCACCTTTACCAAATTTATAAACCAATGCAGGAATGATAATAAAGGTCTGTACCGCACTAATAATCAACCAACCCGCCATCGGCGTTGGGGTAAATACGTTATAAACATTTAGTGGCCAGGCCAGAATAAATCCATAAGCATGCCAGTAGGCGCGAGGATGTCCCCATTCCGGCCAACTATGAGCAGCAAGCTCTTGCGCAGAGATATAACTTGGAAACAAACTATCGGCGAACTCTTTAGCCATACCCGCATCAAAGAACCCTTGGTAACCTAACCACGGTAAGAGTATTTCGGGAAGTAAAAAAAGTGGAATTACCTGAATAAAAAATAGACTGGTGGTTTGAACGGTTACATAGGGCGTTTGGCGCCTTTGAATGCGTTTCCAACCAAAATAACCGATACAAGCGCTGTAAATGATCGTGTAATAAAATGAACGGCTTTTCATTGAGACGGCAATGGTACCGATTAGGCTATCGCGCTCGGCCACCAACTGTTGCCACCACGGGCTAATACTACCAATGATGTCGGGCATTTTATTGGGAAAAGGTACGCTGCTCCAGACTTGGTTAAGCCAGCCATAATTTTTCCAGTCGTAAAGTGCCATGATCGCCACAAAGAACAACACAAAATAAAGCCAACCAATGGGGCTGCTTTCACCTGCAATGGGAATGCCACTGCGCCTAAAAAAATTTAGGGGTGCTTCTCGTCCAATCAAGCTTAATACGGCATCATTGTTGAGCTGTTCTTCAGTTTGACTTTTCGTTTTTAGCTTGACCGATCCGACTTCGATTTTAGTGAGTGCAGTGTCGGTTTTTACCTCAACTTTTCCGGCGTCTTTTAGACTCATTAATTTTTCTAAATTGGCAGGTTTGGGCAAGGAAAAATCGCTATCACGATGGCATAAAGTGACGTTTGCACCGGCTTCACAGGTTGCGATGGTTGCTTCTAACGCGCTGTCGCCACCACCAACAATGACCAGATTTTTGCCGCTGAATAGCTTAGGGTCATGCAAACGATTCATACACTTGTCGCTGTCTTCTCCTTCAATGCCTAACTTTCTAAAGTTACCCGAACGACCTATCGCAATAATGGCGCGGTGAGCTTTTATGGGGGCCTCATTTTGACTCAAAATGACCTGCATTAGGCCTGATTTCCGTTCAACATGAGACGCTCGAGCTATATGATGTTGAATGCCTGCATTGGCTACTTTTTCCTGTAACATTTGCAATAAGCTTTCTTTGTTAGGCTGGCTCACGCTACTTTCATTTTCATGCGAAAACTCAGACTCATTAAAGGTTATTTTTCCTTCAGGAGTCATCTGCTTCGGGTAAGTAAATATTGGCTTGCCCTTAGGAAAGTTACCAATGGTTGAAAAGGGTTTACTGGCTTCTAATAGTAAAAAATTGAGTTTGTTGGCTTTCGCTTCTAACGCCGCAGCATAGCCACTGACACCGCCACCAATGATGACTAAATCATAAACCTCAGGTTGATTTTTTCGACGTAAAAATTGCTCATCACTCAGCATGTGCTGAACCGCTTTTGCGCCCGAGTCAGCTGAAAGTTTGAGCAATGGGATGCCGGTGAGATCTCCGACGACATAAGCACCGTTCAGCGCGGTAGTGCCATCACTGTTGATTAGTGGCAGTTTTTCAGGAATGCCCGCAGGCCACTTTCCGTGTAACCAATGGTGATAATTTTTAATTAAACCGATCATATAAATGATTCCAGGTGTTTGTTTTGTATGTGATTGTTTTATAAACGGTCGTACTGTTCGTTGTTAAATGACACTAGGGAGTGGTATTTGATAATATTTTCTGATTTTTACGGCTATACCGTAAATAAGGCCGATTAAGATACCGCTAGCAATGGCTATAAGTGGCCAGGTTGCGGGCATCCAACTGTGCTGACTAGCAAACAGCCCTAACACCTCATACGTTAAAGGTAGTAAACATACCCAGGCCAATAACCAAAAGTTGGGTGATAAGGCTAAGAGCGGAATTAATGGCATTAAATACCAAGGGAATACCACGGGACTGATGAGTAAGGGCAAAGCCAACACCCACTGAAATAGAGGTATAAATGATTGAGGGCGATAATTTTCTCGGTTTCGCTGTAACTGTATCCAGCTAAAAATAGCGATACTCAGTAAACCGAAAGCAATAAAGACCAAAGTACAAACCCAGATTGAAGATGCACTAAGCAAGCTTTCTAGAGCGCTAAATAATGGCGACCCAAAACGCCATTTTTGGAAAAAAACTTCGAGGCTTCCAACGGCTTGAAAACCGTTTAATATGGTCAGCAGATACACAGATGTTACCGTGACTATAGCGCTGAACCCCATTCTAAAACCATTCACCAGAGGGTGCTGATGCCAGCCTTTTTTATGACAATGGCCTTCATCTTCAGAGCGCATGGCTTTAAAAGCAAAAAACAAAGGGCCGAGTAATAGTAACGGCGTTAATTTTAGTAATACGCCAAGCCCGATAAAAAATCCGCATAACCAGGAGCGATTAATTTGCCAGGCCCAGAGGGCAGCACAGACCGCTAGTGTTGAAAACGTGTCGATATGCGCGCCCACGCCGGCTTCCAAAATCAACAGTGGTGATAAGGCAAGCAAAGGTAAATGCTGAAGTTTATGGGCTCGTTTTAGTAACAAATAACCCAGCCAAAGGGTACCTAGGCTGGCTAAGCTTAGTAGTAATTTCCAAAAAAATGGCCCCCAGTCAGGGCCCCATAGAGCACTGCTTGCAAAAAGTGCCAAAGCCATCGGTGGATAAATCGTCACATATTTAGCTTGTTCAGCAGGTGGTTGCCACAATGCACGCTGTGCCTTTAACTCGGGTGCTTCATGGGTGACGCTGTAAGGGTCAAGGCCGCTAAGCACTATTTGCCCATCAAACAGATAGCGGCTCATATCGTTAGAGGTGTATGACGGCAGTGGTATTAATATCACTCGTGCTAAAATAGCTACCCAAAGTAAATGTCGTATCGCCTTAGATGAATTAAAGCCTTGCTCGCGGCGATTCAACAAATACCAACTCAGCAACATCAAACCCGCGGCAAGGCTAAATTGCATAATCGTTAGCCAACCTAACTGCGAAGGTTCAAACAACGTGCTACGCCCTTGGTGTGTATCAACTAATACATAACTAGCGGCGATACATACCAAGAACAGCAACAGGCAGAGAAACTGCGAATGTTTTTTTAAGGTGGTTAACATCATAAGACCTTTGCCTTGTTTACTCGGTGGCAGCTTGGTTACTGGTTCTTCTTACTTTTATCTGGGTGATAAAGCTTTCAGCAGCCGTTGCGGTAAAGCCCACCATCAAAAACAATAAGACCGGCAACATTAACCACACTTGGTTCATCACGGCCCAAATTGAGACCATTAAAAATACCGTTGCAATCATTAGTTCGAAGGCCACTCCTTTAGGGGTAACGGCTTGATAGAAACTTAAACCAAAGGTATCAGTACTCGTATTTTGTATTGCCTTGTTCTGGCCTGTCTGTAGGTGCTCACCGCTTTTAGGGGTGCGTACAAACTCACTCTCTTGGCCTCTTAAGGCTTCGACACCTGCTTTCGCATTGTTATAAGCTAGTTGTATTCCAATTAGCAGTAGCCTAGGTAGTTTCATTAGGGCAGCCGTTTTTGAACGCCCCAAAGCAACTTGACCGAAAAATAAATAAATTAAATGAGAAGCCGAAGCGAGCATTAACATCGGAAGATCAACCCAAAGATTGGTTTCGAGTTGAAGGTATTGTCTGGCAAATAAACTTGGTAATAACAGACAGACGGAATCAATCATCATCACTAAATAAGCCAGATTATTAGACAGGTGAAAACTTGATTCTATTTTATGTTTTAAGCTAAAAGATGAGCGCCAAACGGTCCCCAACATTTTTTTCATTACTTGCACGCCACCTTTCGCCCATCGATGCTGTTGGCTTTTAAAGGCGGCCATATCTGCCGGCAATTCACCCGCACAACCATGATCATTCAGGTAAAGCATTTTCCAGCCTTTAAGCTGGGCGCGGTAACTTAAGTCAAGATCTTCGGTTAAGGTATCAGCACTCCAGTGGCCGGCATCAATGATTGCTTCAGTGCGCCACACGCCAGCAGTGCCGTTAAAGTTGAAGAATAGATTACTACTGCAGCGCACTTGTTGCTCTAAGCTAAAATGAGAATCGAGCATCATTGCTTGTGCTTTGGTTAAACTACTGCTGTTGCGGTTCAGGTGTAACCAACGAAACTGGATCATGCCCATTCTATCTTGGTTGAAATGATGAATCGTTTCTTTTAGTAAGCTAGGTTCGGGAATGAAATCAGCGTCAAAAATGGCAATAAACTCTCCTGTCGCTTGGTCCATTGCTTCTTTCAGTGCGCCCGCCTTAAATCCTGTGCGTATGGTTCGCTGCAAGTGTTGTATATTGATTCCTTGAAGTTGATAGTGGCGTACCCGTTCTGCAGTTAGCTGGCTAGTTTCATCGCTTGAATCATCAACAATTTGAATTTGCAGTTGCTCCGCTGGATAGTCGAAGGCTGCCACAGCATCCACAATACGTTTGGCCACTAAACGTTCGTTATAAAGTGGAATTTGAACTGTGATTTTTGGAAGTTTTTCAAATACTTTAGGTATACCAGGTTTATAATGACGAGCACCAAACCATCTAAAAACCATCGAAAGTCTATGTAAACCAAACAGGCATAACAAACCTACCAAGCTGTAGTGAGCGATTAAGATTAAGATGCTGAAACTCGTCATGATATAAACTCTTTTGGATTAAAAAATTGCAGTGATACCCACTTGCATGCCATCACCCTTTAAGGTGTTCGAACCATAAAGATCTTGGTTATAGGTGAACTCTAAGCCCCAACGAACTTGTGAGCGCGGGCGAGGTTTACCAAACTGCCACCCGACGGTTAGTTCAAGTTTTCCTAGGTCATACTCAGGGGTGGCAGAAAGGTTGAGGTTTGAGTTACTTGCCGACGCCGAAAGTTTGTCTGCATTTTCGACGCTGTGAATGCCATCAAGTTTGGTGCGGAAATAAAGGTTGTCGCTGGCGGAAACTCCGTACTCTAATAAATAACGAATTTCATCGGAGGGTTCATCGGTGCGTAAACGGTAGCCTAACTCAGCGCCAAAGTAGCCGTAGTTATTCAGGCTCTTGCCAAGCAACATTTTAAATTCATAATCTTCCTGGCCATTACCACGTGGTAAGTCATCGTGTTTGTCATACAGTGCGGGGGTTTTAAATAGTAATGAACTGGACAGTACATAGCTGTCAGAGAACCACTGATAACGAACACCAATTTCAGTATCACCAAAGCCTTTAGATGTCGTGGTGGCTCCGAATTCGTCACTCTGTTTCAAATCTTGATAGAGAAGCGTTCCAAAGACGGCTAGGTCGCTTCCAAGGCCATATTCACCGTAATAGGAGGTGTTCTGACCTTCAAATTTTGAACCTGTACTTTCGCTACCAAAGCTTGCATCTGCTTCGTAAGTCGAGACGGCAATTTTGCTATAGGCCTCACCTTTCGCAGGTACCCATGCACCTGCGAAAGCTAATTGAACGCTACAGCTTCCTATGATGAGTACTGCCGTTGCTGAACGTCTAACATGAGAAAAATTTACCATATAAACTCCCTATTTAGTTGTGTGGTTAGGGTTGATTGTTACGCATATTTTAAGCGTGGTTTGTTTGTTGTTTTATATCCTAAGTCATTGAAAAGCAGGGACTCAAGTGCATATAGGAAAGTTGATAAATTCAGAATGTGGGCGTGATATTTGAGCCTGTTTTGTGATGGTTTTGTGATAATTGATGGTGGCCTTTGAGCAACTATAGGGGGATGTGTAAACGACAATTTGATGAATCTGTTATCGCTGCGTGATAAAAGCGTAATATTTATTTTGAATAATAGTGTCTGGTTTTAGATGGAAATATCTTCGAATAGAACAGAGGCGATTATCAGATGTATTTGAATAAAAAGGTTTGTGTGATTATTCCTGCGAAAGATGAGCAACCATCGATAGGTTTGGTCGTGGGAGCATTAAAAAAACTGCGTTTTTTTCATCAAGCCCTTATTGATGAAATTATTGTTTGCGATAATGGCTCGCAAGACCTAACGGCTGAAACGGCTAGCGCAGCGGGTGCTAAAGTCGTATCCCAACCCTCCATGGGATACGGAATTGCTTGCTTGACTGCAATGAAAGCCTTACCTGAAGATTGCGATATTGTGTTGTTTATCGATGGTGATCATGCATTTAACGCCGAGCAGTGTTTTGATTTGCTCGCGGGGATGATTGATGGTGCCGATATGGTGATTGGTTCCCGGGTATTAGGCGCAAGAGAGCGAGGGGCTTTAACAGGGCCACAAATGGCGGGGAACTGGGTGGCGAGTTTATTGATTAAGTGGATTTGGAAGCAAAATATCACGGATTTAGGCCCGTTTAGAGCAATTAGCTACTCAGCATTAAAACAAATAAATATGTTAGATCATACATTTGGTTGGACCGTAGAAATGCAGATAAAAATGATTCTGCATAATTTTACAACAGTTGAAACGGGCGTTGATACACGCGTCAGGATTGGTGTGTCTAAAGTAAGTGGAACACTGAAAGGTTCTATTGGGGCAGGTATTGGTATATTAAGTATGATTGCGAAGTTGTGGTGGCAGCACCGCAGGGCATCCAAACACTTAGTTATGAAATACGAACGTTAAAAATTTATGGGAACAGGTTCATATTTAGTCAACTTAATTGAGTCTTAGGGTTAACGATACTAGGGCTCAGGGGAAGTGAAAAACATCAGTGAGAGAGCTTGAATCCTAGCTGTTTATTGAAGAATTATAGTACCTCATCAACCAAATTGAATATGGGCCAACGCTTCTACTGTTAAATGTTTGTCGATGACAAGCATCAGGATTTATCTGTGATTGATAAATAGATCAACCTGATCAAAAAGTGCACAGTTTGAATTTTATACTAAAATTATATGAACTCCACAATGACTTTTGTAAATGCAGTTTTTTGTTTTAACACGTGCATACCGAGGCATTAAAAATGAAAATTAAAACGAAGCTCATATTAGGCACCTCTTTACTGGCAATTGTTCCCGTATTTATTTCTGCAATATTCATTGGGTATGGCTCGATAACATCAAGTCAAAAAGCGTTGTCATCGCAGGTAGAAAACCAGCTAATTTCAATTAGAGATGCGACCGCAAACAATATTGAAAACTATTTTAAAACACTGCGTAGTCAAATTATTACTCATTCAAGCAGTACTGAAGCAGTTGATGCCTTAGATGCTTTAGGGAGGGGGTTTGGCCGACACAGAATGTATTTAAGACAAAGTTCTACCGAGGAGGAGCAGAAAGAATCGTTACTTAATTTTTATTCTTCTCAATTTAATAAAAAGTATCAGCAAATAAATAATAAAAAGAATAAAGATGGCGCTGACTATGTTGCTAACCTTCCTACCGCTAGCATTGCTGTTCAATACACTTATTTAAGTGAAAACCCAAATTTACTCGGTGAAAAACATCACTTGGATCAGTCTGAAGCCGGTAGTACCTATGATGGGGCTCATGGTTACTATCACCCTAACTTTCGGCTTTTTTTAGAAGAATTTGGTTTGTATGACATTTTTTTGATCGATAATGAAACGGGCAACGTCGTTTATAGCGTTTATAAAGAGATCGACTTCGCAACATCTTTAACCGATGGTGCCTTTGCTGATTCGGGTTTAGGTCAAGCTTTTCGGCTAGCAAAAGACTCAACGGATAAACATGCTGTCTTTATCACAGATAGTCATGCATATACCCCTTCATATGAAGCGGCAGCTATGTTTATTTCTTCTCCTATTTTTGATTCTGAGAACAAACCATCAGGGGTTCTTATTTATCAGATACCTGCCAGCCGAATCAATGATGTGATGACCCATTATTCAAAATGGGAAGACGTCGGTTTAGGCATTTCAGGCGAAACATATTTAGTTGGTCCTGACCAAACATTGCGTAGTGAAAGTCGTTATATGATTGAAGACCAGGATAAATATCTTGAAGGTCTCAAAACACTTGGTAGCCAGCAACCAGAAAGGTTAGAGAAAATTGCTCAGCAAAATTCCGGCCTCGGGTTGCAAGAGGTCAAATCTATTGGTGTTGAAGAGGCAGCGAAAGGGCAGACTGGCTTCAGGCAGTTTATGAATTATCAGAATCAAAACGTATTCTCTGCTTATAAACCTTTAAAAATTCAAGGCTTGAACTGGACAATTATGAGTGAAATTACCACTGAGGAAGCCCTATCTTCGATCACTAATTTGAAATCAGAGATTACTGTAACTGCCTTTATTTCAATTATTATTGCATTCCTTTTGGGTAGTATTTCAGGTTTCTTTTTGATAAAAAGTATTATTCAGCCTATCAATAATACCGTTATTTTATTGAAAGACATTGCCCAAGGAGAGGGAGATCTAAGGCAACGACTCAATCGATTAGACAACGATGAGTTAGGTGAATTAAGTGAATGGTTTGACCTTTTTATATCCAAGCTCCAAACAATGTTTGTTTCAATTGGTGAGAGTGTCTCAACTTTGGTGTCTTCCTCTGAAAATCTTAACCAAGCCTCCGAAAATACTAAAACAAGTATTCTTACTCAACATAATGAAATTCAACAAGCAGCGAGCGCCATAACTCAAATGTCAGCATCAGCGCAGGAAGTGTTGGGTAATGTACAATCTGCCGCAGACAAAGCTCAAGCTACTTTAAAGCTTTCTGAAGAAGGAGAGGGAATTGTTAGAGAGAGTCAGCATTCGAATAAGAAACTTGCAAGTCAGGTTGATCATGCCTCAGATGTGATTGACCAATTAAGTCACGATACGCACGAAATTACAGGCGTGCTAACGGTAATTGAAAATATTGCTGAACAAACTAATTTACTGGCTTTGAATGCTGCCATAGAAGCCGCTCGTGCGGGTGAATCAGGAAGAGGTTTTGCAGTCGTCGCCGATGAAGTGCGAACGTTAGCTCAGCGTACCCAAGAGTCGACTCGTCAAATTCAAGACATTATAAACCGTCTGAAAGTAGGTAGTCAGAATGCGGTCGATGCGATGTTGATCAGTAAAGAAAGTTCAAATGCTGCAGTGGAATTAGCTGATTCTGTGCAATTGGCATTCAATAATATTAATCAATCAGTTGACGAGATAAGCGAAATTAACATCATAATCGCGAGTACGTCTGAAGAGCAGTCTGCCACCATTGATGAAATTGACCGGAATATTAATAATATTGCAGACCTCTCAACCGACACAAATCAAGAAGCTGAGTCTATTACGAACTCAAGCGTTGAGCTATCTACCTTGGCAACGGCAATAGAAACAGCACTATCAGCCTATAAAGTGTAAACATTTGGATAAGTCTTGAGTCTGCATGTCTACGTTTTATAATGTTGTTATTTTCTGTTCAAATAATTCGACAATCATATCCGTAATAGCTTTTATACGCTTTACTCCTCTTAAGTCTGGGTGAGTCAGCAACCAAACATCCATATATCCCTCTTTTATGTTAGGTGAAATACGTTTTAGTTTTGGATCATCATCGGCAAACCAGGGGGATAAAATGCCAATGCCGGCACCATTTCTGATGAGATTAGTGATTGTATTGTAAGTTGTTACGTACAGAGTGGCAGAGGATGAATGACTCATCTTTTCTGCGACGAGTTCAGGTGGCGTGTGGTTATAGGGCTTCGCCCAGCGTACCCATGGGTATTCAGAAAAATCTTTTGAAGGATCGATCTCGAAATCAATATTTGCATACAGTGCAACAGGCAAAACACATACTTTACGACCGATCATATCTTCTGGAGGGGACTGTGAAAAACGTAGGGCAATATCTGTTTCTCGGTGCGCAATATCTGCAATTGAAATAGTACTACTAATCAATAGGTTTAGTTTTGGATGTTGACGTGAAAACGGGGCTAATTTTTCACTCAGCCAGTCATCAAAAATATCGGGTATATGAAGGTGTACATCACCGGTTAAAATGGTGTCAGCACCTTCTATTCTTCGTTCAGAACCGACTAGCAGGCTTTCCATCTCCTCTGCTGCGTTACAGATTATTTTGCCAGAAGCGGTTAACACATAAGCAGACGGTGTTTTCTCAAATAAACGTGCAGAGAGTCGTTTTTCAAGTGATGAAATTCTTCTCGCCACCGTAGTGTGGTTAACACCTAGTTCTTTAGCCGCTTTCCTAATTGATCCGTTTCGCGATAGTGCCAATACAAAACGAACATCATCCCAGTCAGCCATAACGTCCTCTTAATATATGTTCAAAAAAGTTTCATGATTTGATGGTGCATTATAGCACCACTAAAGGCTTGGTGTGTGCATATATATTGTGGGTTGGTTTCTTTAGACTTCCCTTCGTCGTATTCATTACAAACTTATGTATGTATAAAAAATCAAGAGGAATGGATCAATGAACATATCAGGCAATACAATTTTAATCACCGGCGGTAGTACAGGTATCGGGCTTGCACTGGCGAAAGCGTTTTTAAAACAAAACAACGTCGTGATTATATGTGGAAGAAATGCTCAAAAATTAGATAGCGCTCGTTTGCAGAACCCAAGCTTACGCACGATTGTGTGTGATGTGTCTGACGAGTTATCGGTATCAGAAATGGTGAAAACCATTTTGAAAGATTACCCACACTTAAATATGGTGGTTAACAATGCCGGCATGATGCACTTGCATGATGTCGTAAAAGGTTCTTTAGATCTTGCGTGGCAGAAACAAGAAATTATGACCAATGTTTATGGTGTTATTTCTTTGTGCGATCAGTTTTTACCCCATTTAAAGAAACAAAAACAGTCGGCAATCGTTAATGTTACCTCTGGATTAGCTTATATGCCATTTGTAGCAGCACCGGTTTATGCGGCCACCAAAGCGGCTATTCATTCGTATTCTCTGAGTATACGAGCAGCTTTAAACAATACATCGGTGAGTGTTTTTGAGTTATTACCCCCCATGGTTGATACAGACATGACACACAGCATGGATATGCCGGGCATGAAAAAAATTCAACCCGATAAACTGGCGCAAATTACGCTTGCGAAAATAGCCAGAGGGCAATCAGAAATTAGGCCGGGTGCAGCGTCTATGATGATTAAAATGCATCGTTGGTTCCCGTGGTTTATCAATAAAATGATGAGCAGCATGGCGCCAAAAATATTGGCAGATATCCCAAAGTATTAATACCTGCATTTGGTGTTCTAAAAAACTTCATTGGAATTACTATCAGAGTAATAGGAGAAAATCGTGTTAAACATTAATTTAAACCGGCTAGCCACTTTGGTTGCTATAACTTTCGCAAGTACACTTATAAGCAGTCCTGCTTTTTCTATAAGCTCACAAGATCAGGGTACGAAAATTTCTCAAGAAGTGATACATCGAGACAGTGGTTGGGTTGACCACACCGCCGACATGAAGATGTATTTACGTAATCAGCAGGGAGAAGAAAGCATTCGTGAACTGAAAATAAAAACACTTGAACAAGAGCGCGATGGTGATAAGAGTCTAACTATTTTTAACCAGCCAAGGGATGTTAAAGGGACGGCTTTTTTGAGCTTTTCTCACCCGATAAAAGACGATGACCAATGGCTGTTTTTACCTGCACTAAAACGTGTTAAGCGCATTTCATCCAGTAATAAATCAGGGCCATTTATGGGATCTGAATTCGCATTTGAAGACCTGAGTTCTTTTGAGATAGAAAAATATACCTATAACTATTTAGGCGATGAAACGATTAGTGGCATAGAAAGTTTTAAGGTAGAGCAATACCCGGTTGATCAAAATTCAGGGTATACACGTCGTATTGTATGGGTTGATAAGGCGGAATATAGAATACAGAAAATTGATTTTTATGATCGTAAAAATACCTTATTGAAGACTTTGTCTTACCAAGCGTACCAGCACTATCTGGGTCGTTATTGGCGAGCGGATACGATGAATATGGTGAATCATCAAAATGGCAAAACAACCGAGCTTAAATGGTCTAACTATCAATTTAAAGTAGGTCTTAATAATTCAGATTTTAATAAGAATGCATTAAAGCGTGCACGATAATGAGTAAATAACACCTTTAATATTCTCGTAACTTAAATTTTTTCAGAGTAATTACTATGAATTCAATAACTCAAAACCTAGTTAGATGGCGGTGGCTCTTTGCACTGCTATCTATAGTGGTGGTGTTTACCATGGCCAGTGGGGCACGGTTTTTATCTTTCGCGACAGACTATGAAGTTTGGTTTTCAGATGACAATCCTCAGTATTTAGATTTCTCATCTATTCAGAAAACCTTTGTAAAAGCCGACAACGTCGTAATATTAATTACCCCTAAAGATGGTGAAGTATTTAACCAGAAAACCCTAGCCAGTGTTGAATGGTTAACTAATGCCGCTTGGCAAATACCTTTCTCGACACGAGTCGATTCCCTAAGTAACTTTCAATATACCTATGCGAATGAAGATGACTTAACCGTAGTTGATTTGATCAAGGGCGCTGAAAATCTTACCACAGCAGAGTTGGCTAATATCAAAGAAATCGCCATGAAAGAGCCCTTGTTACTTAATAGTGCCATTTCAAGTGATGCACGCGTAACGGCGGTGAACGTCACCATTAACTTACCTAAAGGTGACCCAGAAGGAAGCCCTAAAGTTACAGCTTATACGCGTGATTTGATTAAACAATTAAAAGAACGAAATTCAGATGTTGAGGTGCACCTTACTGGTCTTGTGGTGATGGATAATGCGTTCATGGAAGCATCAATGGGAGATATGAGTTCATTAACCCTAATCATGTTTTCGCTTATTTTAATGGGGTTGTTGTTTTTTCTACGTAGCATCACTGCTACCTTAAGTATTTTAGTCATTATTATTATGACCATTATTTCTACTATGGGCTTTGCTGGCTGGTTAGGGGTTCAACTGACCCCCGTTTCTGCTAGCGCACCAACAATTGTGATGACCATTGTGGTCGCCAATGCCGTGCATATTTTGCTATCGATGATCCACAATATGAGTGCCGGTATGGAAAAACGTGCGGCATTAAGTGAAAGCTTGCGGGTCAATATTCAACCTGTCGTGCTAGCAACGATCACAACCGTGGTGGGTTTTTTAACCATGCATTTTTCAGATGTTCCGCCGTTTCATCATCTTGCCAATATGGTTGCCGCAGGGGTATTAGTATCCTTCATGCTTTCCATGACCTTCTTGCCTTGGTTGTTAATGTTGTTACCCGTACGCGTTAAATTAAGCCGTAATAAGGCTAGTGAAAAAACCAGCGCTTTAGGTGAGTTTGTGATTCGAAATCGCAAGCAAGTGTTGTGGTCGATGGTCGGTTTTACCGTTTTATTTTCAGCGTTGATCCCTTTGAATATTGTGAATGACCGAATATGGGAATTCTTTGATGAGTCAGTGGCTTTTCGGGTTGATACCGATTATGCATCTGAGCATCTTACAGGGCCGTATTATTTAGAGTATGGTTTAGAGTCCAACCAAACGGGTGGTATCAGTACGCCAAAATATCTACAGGTTTTGGACCAATATAAAACGTGGTTATATCAACAACCTGAGGTTGTGCACGTGAATGTTTTGTCTGACATCCTGAAGCGATTAAATAAGAATCTGCATAATGATGAGGCAAGTTGGTATCGTTTACCAGATGATCGTGAGTTGGCAGCGCAGTACTTATTGTTGTATGAAATGTCTTTGCCGTATGGTCTTGATTTGAATAACCAGATCAATGTAGATAAGTCAGCGACCCGTGTAACCGTCTCCTTACATACCTTGTCTAATAACGAAATGATTGCCTTTAATGCGCGCGCTCAAAATTGGTTAACAACAACAGCCCCCTGGATATCTCAAACGGTAGGGAGCCCCCAGTTTATGTTCTCTCATATCAGTTTGCGTACAGTTGAGCAGATGACCGGTGGTGTCGTGTTTGCCTTAATATTAATCTCGGTGCTAATTTTGATATCGTTACGATCGATCAAAATTGGCCTGATCAGCCTGATACCTAACCTTGTTCCACCCATGATTTCATTTGGGTTATGGGCAGTGCTTATAGGCGAAGTGGGTTTTGCACTGGCTTTATCAGTTAGCATGATTATCGGTATTATCGTGGATGATACGGTTCACTTCTTAAGTAAATATATGCGGGGTCGACGTGAAATGTCATTGTCTGCGACAGAGGCCGTTCGTTATGCGTTTACATATGTGGGGCCCGCATTAGTCATCACTACGGCCGTACTCACAGCAGGTTTTTCAGTATTAACGCTTTCAACGTTCAAGCTAAATTTTGAATTGGGCTTGATTACCTCAATGACGATTACCTTTGCGCTAGTGGTTGATTTTCTATTATTACCGGCCATGTTAATAACGTTTGATAAAACCGATTATGCGCGTGAAGAGGATACGGAAGATGAAGGTCTTATTACGTATCAAAGTACTTAGTAGGGGGAACGTCTTAGTGAAAGCTTTTCCTTGAATATTATTCGTAAGTACGATAAATAACATGAGCTACAATCTATTGTTATTCAGAATAATATATTTGTGGGATAAGTTGAGCTAACTAAAATAACACCCAAATTATTTGATTATGCTTATAGTTTGGGTGTTACCTAAAGGGTTTACAGGCTAAGTGATTTTATCGTTGCCTTCAAAGAGCGATTTCTTATTCAGTAATTTATTAACCAAAAATTCCCGACAATGTTGAACGCGTGCAGTTTTACGTAAGTCGACATGACTTAATACCCATAAAGACCAGTCGGATCTAGGTAATGCAATAGAAAGCTTTTGGACCAAAGAATCATTCAGACTGTCGGGCATGTAGCAGGGCATACGTGCAACACCAAATCCTGCTTTAACTGCCGCATACATGGTCGTTAAGTCGTCTACGTATAAAGATACATAACACTCATTGAAATGTTGACTGGCCCATTGAGGAATTGAACTTTCACCTTCCCACAATACAAGGCCAACCGGTTTGTTATTGACGTTGTAAGAGTTATTAGAATACAAAGCGTGTTGTAAGGTTGAAACTTCTCGGCCCACCAGGTAGTCGGGTGGAGAGGGGGTCAGGCGGAGCGCGATATCAGCATCACGAGTTGCCATGTTCATGACACCTTTACCCACAATCAACTTAAGCTGAATAGCCGGGTGTGCCTGATGAAACTCAGCTAAATCGTCCGAGAGACAATATTCAAAAATATCATGAGGCATCGTCAGGCTTATCGGGCCTTCTAAGCGTGTATCTTGGCCGAATAAGGTACGAGAAATTTGCTGGTTTTGAACTTCTATTTCTAAGGCTTGATGATAGATTGCATCAGCAGCTTCGGTCATCTGGTAACCATCTTTATGTCGTTCAAACAAGCGTACACCATGCTTGCTCTCCAAACTTTGAATGCGTCTAGAAACAGTCGTATGGTTAACTTTTAATGCCCTTGAGGCAGCAGAGATGCTGCCTGAACGCGCGACTTCCAAAAAGAAGCGAATATCATCCCAATTATTCATGTGTGCATTATTGCATATATATTCTGCACAAAACGAGTATTTTCGCAGATCGTTAACTGTTTTATCCTGTTGTTAATTTATACAAATGAGGAAAAACAGATGATCACATTATTTCATGCGCCGGGTTCTTGCTCACTAGCAGTCAAAGCAGCGTTAGCTTTGAGTGGTCTTGAGTACGAAGTTAAAGAAATAAATGCCCAAGAAGGGGAGCATCTCAGTGAGGAATTTAAAAAGATAAATCCATTGAAAAAAGTACCAGCCCTTGAAGTTGAAGGAACAATTATTACTGAAGGTGCCGCTATCTTGCAGTACATCAGTGAGCGTTCACCAGAAACAGGTTTGCTACCCAAACTTGGGACCCTAAAAAGAGCAGAAGCCTTGAAGTGGATGATGTTCGTGTATAGCAATATTCACCCAAACTTTGTGCAGGCATTTCATCCTGAACGATATGGTCAAGATACAGCTGATATTAAAGATAAAGCTGAAATTCAGTTGCACCTACTTTTTGAGATCGTTGATGATCAGTTAGCAAAACATAATTACATCGCAGGAGATCAATTGACGATTGCTGATTTGTACTTAGCTGTCGCAATTAACTGGCAGATGGTTTTAAAAGAATCATTAACTAAAAAGTATCAGCATGTTTCTCGCTATCTAAAACTTCTAATGCAGTTACCTGTAATCGGTGGCATTTATTCTGCAGAACTTTCTTAATTCAATTTCATCTATTCACAAAAAGTTAAAGGAAATTATATGAACTTACTATTTACTCCACTAACAATTGGAAACTATCCACTTAAGAATCGTATTATTATGGCTCCTTTAACCCGAGGGCGAGCGATTGATAATGGCTCTCCGAATGTATTGATGGCGGAGTACTATGCTCAACGAGCCAGTGCAGGTCTAATTATCGCAGAAGCGACGGCAGTATCGAGGGATGGCCTTGGTTGGCTTAACTCACCGGGGATTTATACTGAGCAGCAGCAGAAAGGTTGGAAGAAAGTTGCTGATGCAGTCCATCGTGAAGATGGTCGTATTTTTGTTCAGTTGTGGCACATGGGAAGTGCCGTGCATCCAGATTTTCTGAACGGAGAGCTACCTTTCTCATCCTCTGCGGTTAAGCAGCAAGGGTCATTGAAAACACCTAAAGGACGTGATCGTGAATTTGTGACTCCGCAAGCGTTAACAAAGCCGGAGATTTCTAGAATTGTCGGTGATTTTGCAAAAGCAGCGCGCAAAGCTATAGAAGCAGGCTTAGATGGTGTAGAAATTCATGCAGCAAATGGCTTTTTAATTGACCAATTTACACGTGATAGCGTGAACCAGCGAAATGACGAATATGGTGGAAGTGTTGAAAATCGCTTACGTTTTATGTTTGAAGTTGTAGACGCTGTTTGCGAACAAATTGGCTCGGATAAAGTCGGAATTCGTTTATCACCTACAAATAGCGTATGGGGAATTAAGGATTCGAACCCGAGCGAAACGTTTATAAGTGCAGTAAAAAAGCTCAATAAGCATAATCTAGCCTACTTACATGTGCTTGAACCTAAGCCAAGTGACGGAAGTCTTTATCTTACACCGGAGATGAGAAAACATTATCAAGGTAATTTATTGATTAACGGCGCGTACACAAAAGAATCAGCAAACGATGCTTTAGAAAATAAAGAAGGTGATGCGGTTACTTTTGGAAACCCGTTTATAGCTAATCCTGATTTGGTGAATAGGTTCAAGACGGACGCAGAGTTAGTAATGCCAGATAGTGACACATTCTATACAGACTCCGCAAAAGGCTATACAGACTACTTACCTATGGATATATAAAACGGAGATATAAAACTAGACACATTTAAAGGTCTGAACTATCAAGCTAAGCTGAAGTCATACTATTACAATTCCCCGTGAGGGGAATTACTAAAAATCAGCAAATATCAACAATGGATAGGATGTCATGACAAATAAAATTGAGGTAAATAGCGCCACGCAATCTCTATTTGAATCACTCTTGATTATGGCTGCAGTGGTTGAAGCCCGGGATGCATACACGGGAGGACATTTATGGCGAGTTTCTCAATTTTCTCGAATCTTAGCGCTTGAGTTGGGCTTATCTCTCCAAGATTCACTTGAAATTAGTTTGGGTGGTTTTTTACATGATCTTGGAAAAATAGGAATTCCTGACGCGATTCTTAATAAGAAAGGGGTGCTAACTGATTATGAGTATGAGGTTATTAAGACGCACCCCGATATTGGAGCGAAGCTGATTGAGCTTCACCCCTTAAGTCATTTTGCATTAGAGGCGATTCGTTATCATCACGAAAGACCAGATGGAAAAGGGTATCCGAATGGACTTAAAAAGGAAGAAATACCGCTGGTAGCTAGAATTGTAGGTGTTTGTGATGCCTTTGATGCCATGACTAGTTCCCGACCATATCGTGAAGGAATGTCGATTGAAAAAGCACTCGCTATTCTTCAAGAAAATAGCGGAAGTCAGTTTTGTGAGGCGTCTATTGATGCTTTTATCTCGCTAGCAAATAGAAACGCAATTCAGCATATTGTTGGCCATTCCGAGCCAGGTATGCCGCTACAAAACTGCCCCGTATGCGGCCCAACGATGGTGATACCACATAACGCAAAGTCTGGAGATCATATTGTTTGCCCTTCTTGTACAGGCTTGGCTGAATTAACACCGCACCAGGGAGGACTTATCGCTAAAGCATTTGGATATGCCGCAAGCCCCGCGTTAACAGCACCCAAAGCTGACGAGGGTTTTATCACATCATGGGTAGCCAATATGCTTGCGGAATGGCAAACAGAGCTAACATAAAATTTAGAAACTGAAATTCAATTTACCTAGATAGATTATTTTTTATATTAAGTTCACGGATGTATTAAATAATATAAATAGGACTGATATGCTTTCTATGAACACCCATTAACGAAGAAACTATGAATTCCATACATGGATAAAATGGTGGCATCAATAATGCTGACTTATAAGCTACCTCAAGCCTTAGGAGTAGTTTATGTTATCGGTCTCAAATCTTAGTAGTGAATCAGTAGGTTTATTACAAATACGTGGTCGGTCGAATCAACAGATTGTTGATTTTGCCGCCTTGCTTGAAGAGGCGAATGTTCAGTTAGAGCAAGACGTATCAGCAAAAGATGTGCTGTCAGGATTAACGTCAGAGGAGCTCAAAATGGTTCAAAAGTCAGTTGGATTAGCAGAAAGAATTGATGTTGATTCATTGAGTAATGAAGCGGCGATTAATCTATTCGCGCAACCAGACAAAACGGGCATGGTTGATCTAAATAATGATGGTTTAGTCGAGGTTGGTGCCGCTAAAATGATGACATTTCCTCCTGTAAATGCACCAGCATCGGTTCAGCGAGCCTGGGATGAAGCAACCGAAGGGATGTCGGAGCAAGACAAAATGATTATGCAGCTGCATATGCATACGATGACATATGGAATAAATATTGAGGGTGTGCCAACACAACAAGCGCTATCCCCCGAAGACCAGTGGAGTAGTCAGGGCATAGAGAAACTCTTTGAAAGCTTGCGGTCGGCATTAGAGTTTGCCGTATCTTTAGATGGCTGGGATCGATTCAATTTAGTTAAAAATGACTTTTTCGATAAGTTTGAAAAGGCACTGCAAGAGCCGGGTAATGTTGATGAGTCTCTTACTGAGGACGGTGTGATAACGTGATCTTTCTTTCAGCGTGATAGCGAAATCGTTGACTGATGATATTTGAGTTGAAAAATAAGATGTATAAAATCAACGCTAGGATAGCCGCTTTTGGTCGGAAGAATGGCTAGAGCTTGCCACATAGCTTCAACGATACAAGTTTATTCTCAGTAATCACAAAGCAAAGGCGTTATAACAAGTATCAGGTGCTAATCAAACTTTCATATTGATAGTATCTGATACTTGAAGGGTATAGTGCTTTAACGGAAGTAGTTGATCATTACTCAAATTTCTTGAATGCATCATCAACTGGTGTATCAGCTAAATGGTTCACATAGTTACTCATGATTTTTTGAGAGATGCCTAGCACGATCTCTAATAAATTCCGCTGCTCGTAACCCGCCTTAAAGAAGGCCAAGGTTTCATCCTGACTCAGTTGGCCGCGATTACGGACTAATGCTAACGTTGTCGTGTGGAGGGCTTGAAGCTTTTCGGTCGGCAATGTTGTGCTATTGCGAAGTGCTTCAATAATGTCATCGTCAACTTTCATCATATGCGCGATACCTGTATGGGCAGGTATACAGTAATGACAGTTATGCTCAACATTAATTGTCTGCCAGACAACAGTAAGCTCTTCTGCGTCAAAACTTGTCTGTTGAAACAGGGTATGTGAATTTTGATACGCTTCAAGAAGTGGTGGTGACTCTGCCATAACAGCATGTAAGTTTGGAACCATACCAAAAGCTGCAAGAGAATTTTGTAGTAATTTCTGACTTTCTTTAGGAGCGTCTTCTTGAGTATATAATTTAAAGGTCATGTTATTTCTCTCAATTGGAATTGTTGTGGTTGAAATTTAGATGTATTTAATGGTTCTAAAGTTCCATTAATTCACAGCTTGGTGGCACTAATCGTGTTTTAACCAATCAGTTGAAACTCTGAATCCATGCCCTGATTACGTACAGGTATAAGTGCTTGATACTCAGCAGAATGGTACCAACCCAGTGCTTTTTCTCGACTTGGAAAAGCAATCACGACTTGAATCTTATGAGCAAAATCGCCATGTAGCTTCTCGACAGGGCCTTTAGTCAGAATTTCTCCTGAGTATTTAGCGAGCGTAGGCGGTACAGAGGCGCCATACTGCTGAAGTTTGTCAGTATCTGTTGGTGTGAATCCTACAATAATAAATGCAGACATATTTATTTCCTTTAGTGGTTTCTTGTTTCATTCAAAATGCTTGAATGAATCATAAGAGAGGGTAGAATAAAGAACAACATCTTAATTATTTACTTACTGTTTAGAAAATATGAACAATACAAAGCAGCTTTCCAGATTAATGGTCTTTGCCAGCGTCGCTCAGAAAGGGTCTTTTACCCAAGCGGCAGAAGTGCTTGGTATTACCAAGTCGGCTGTTAGCCAACAAATAAAAACATTAGAAAATGAAATGGGTATTCGGGTACTAAACCGAACCACGCGTGGGGTATCACTCACGGCACTTGGCGAAAAACTTTTAATACGCTGTCAGTTATTACAAGATCAAGTCGAGTTAGCGTATGCCGATATTGCTACCGCTGAAGAGAACCCAAGTGGCCGGTTCGCGATTACCTATCCTCACGCTATCGAATCAATTGTTGTTATGCCTGCCATTGAGCAACTATGTTGTGAATTCCCGGGCTTGGAACCGGAGTTAGTGGTCAGTGATGGTAGTCTGGATCTGGTTGAAAATAGTCTTGATGTGTCGATTCATGCAGGAGAGCTCACCGATAGCAGTTATAGGGCCTTACCTGTCGGGACCATTAAGGAAATTTTTTGTGCCACGCCACTTTTTCTGAACCGAAACGGGGCGCCAAAAACAGTTGAAGACTTGACGACATTACGCTGGGTATCAACCGGCTGGCAGCAGCCCAAAATGTCTATTTTTGATGTTAACTCAAATGAAAAAACGATGATCAAACTGAAACAATTTGCTCGGGCAAATACCTTGCCCAGTACTCTGGAAATGGGCTTGCGTCACTTGGGGATCATGCTAATGCCAGATGTAACCGCCAAGCCACTCATCAAATCCGGTGAACTCATTCATATTATGGATAATATTACCGGCCCTTTGTGGCCCGTGTATACGGTACACGGCTATCAGGCAGACAAACCTATTCACCTTACTCGTTTTCATCAACTGGTTTGCCGCTATTTTAATAGTGTATTGAGCTAAGCCCTCATGTTGTACAAAGCTAGTTTGCAGGTTTAAATAAGCATAAAAACTATGCAGTAAAAACAACCCATAGAATAAAAGCCTTGTATTAAGTTCGTTAACGAACTATTATTTATTTCATTGATTAAGGTAACAATGCAAATTGATGTATTTACAGAGGCATAATTTCATGACACCAAGAACAAATGGCATTGTATTTTTAGCGGCTCAACTTCGCGACAATGCGTATGAGCATGTTACCCGTGAGCTTAAACGTTTAGGTATGGCCGATCTGGCTCCGTCACATGGTGCGATTTTAATCACCTTGTATCGTGAGAAAGCCTTATCTCTAAAGGAATTGTCGGTACGGATTAATAAAAAGAAGTCATCTACTACAGAGTTGGTCGATAAGTTGATTCGCCTTGGTTATGTTGAAAAGGCGACTTCCACAGAAGACCAAAGAGTAAAATTGGTGCGCCTTACGCCAAAAAGTGTCGCGCTTAAAGATGACTTTAAAACCTTATCAGAGAATGTGAATGGCCGAGTCTATAAAGGGTTTTCGGAAGATGAGCAGCAGCAGTTTACTCATCTATTGTCTAAGGCCTTGAAGAATTACTAATATTTAGGTTATTTTTTACCTATATGGTTCGTTAGCGAACTTTATTCATTTTAATCTACAATGATATGTATCAAACAGGAGTTATCAACTAATGAAAGCTGTTTACCAAACCAAGTATGGAAAGAGTGATGTCTTGCAGTACGGCGAACAAACAAGTCCTATGCTTAAAGCAAACGAGATACGGATTAAAAACTATGCTTCAAGCGTAAATCCTCGCGACTGGATGATTCGAAGTGGTCGATACCAGATGCAGTTTTTAGTGCCTTCTTTTCCTCTCATTCTAGGCAGTGACTTTGCTGGCGAGGTGATAGAAACAGGAGCAAAGGTAAAAGGTTTTAAATCAGGTGATAAAGTCTTTGGTATGAAAAACCCCTCAGAAGGGCTAGCGACTTATTCAGAAGAAGTGGTTGCTCCGGCAAAAAATATGGCGCTTATACCAAAAAATATTTCTTATACTGAAGCGGCTGGTGTGCCTTTATGTTCACTCACGGCATGGCAGGCCCTAGTAGAAAAAGCGGGCATAAAAAAAGGGATGAAGGTATTAATTATCGGCGCTTCGGGAGGTGTCGGAAGCTTCGGTGTACAAATTGCCAAAGCACTTGGTGGCGAAGTAACAGCGGTGTGCAGTCAAAAAAATACAGCCATGGTGACCGGCTTAGGTGCAACAAAAGTGATTGATTATCACCAGCAAGACTTTCTTAAAAGTAAAGGTCGCTACGATATTATTTTCGATACCATCGGTCGTCATGATCTAAGTAAATGTTCGCCGATAATGAATCCGGGGGGGACATATGTTTCAACGATACCGAGCCCTAAAAACTTAAAAGCGATGGCGACCACAAAAATTAAGTCACTCTTTTTTAAAGCCTGTAAAAAAGCAATGGTCGTGATGGTGAAATCAGATGGAAGCGATCTTGACGACGTCGCCAAGTTAATTTCAGCCGGCAGTGTTAAGCCCGTGATTGATCAGGTTTTTCCACTTCAACAGGCTAGCCAAGCCCACGACCACAGCAGAAGTTTACGCGCCAAGGGTAAAATAATTTTAGAAGTTCAATAAGAAAGAGGAGGGCGTACGAATGAGCCGATCGATAGAAAAAACAATACCTAAACTAATGACTGAGTCGTTTGAATCTCGCCTGTGGCGATGGGGTGGTAATTTGTTCCCTGCTTATCGAAGGAGTGGGGCTCGTATTACCTATGTCGCGCCAGATTTTCATGAAGTGCATATTAAAATTCACAGTAACTGGAAAACTAGAAACCATATGGGCATCACTTGGGGCGGGGGGTTATACAGTGCTTTAGACCCTATTTATGGCGTGATGCTATATAAAATTCTGGGTGGACAATACAAGGTGATTGACCGAGCGGCCTCAATTCATTTTAAACGACCAGGAAAGACTACTTTATTTGCTCGATTTCGACTTAGCCAGCAAGAACTTAAAGGGATTCAAACCGACTTACAGTCGAAGGCTAAACTAACGCGAAACTATGAGATTGATCTAGTGGATAAACAAGGCGTTGTGCATGCGTCTTGTGAAAAAGAATTGTGCATATTGCCACTTTAATTGCTCAATATTTATCGTCACCATTTAGCCATTACATCAGAGATCGTCTCTATTACTTAACAACGCAGGATACAAATGATGAGTACATTAAGTTTATATAAGCAACTGTCAAAGATTCCTTTTGGGAAATATATTTTTAGTAAAACTTTAGCGTTTCGAGCACCTTACTTTTCATCGATTAAACCGCTGATCACAGAGCTTAGTCCAGGGTATTGTCGAGTCGAAATAAATGATCGCCGGGCAATTCGTAATCATATTGGTTCAATTAACGCAGGGGCAATGTGTACCTTAAGTGAGTTAACAGGTGGGCTAGCCGTTGAGTCATCAATACCTTCAACGTTGCGCTGGATTCCTAAGGAGATGACGGTTAAATACACCAAAAAAGCGACGGGCAAATTAACGGGCATTTGTTCATTTAATTTAGATATTCTGAAAGCAGGAAATATCAGCATACCCTTTGAAATTCAAGATGAGTCAGGAGACACCGTGTTAAAAACAGACATACTTTTTTATATTAGTGAACGTGGTTAAACGCCTGAATTTTAGTCATCAGTGCGCCACTTCATATTAGTAATACTTAGAATTTAAACCTTCTATTAAGGCTCGTTGCTGTTCAATAATTTCAATTAAAAACTCCCGACAAGCCCTCACCCTTGCGGTGGTTCGCAGGTCAGCATGACTTAATACCCATACGCCCCAATCTGAGGGCGTTAACGGAATATCAATACGTCGTAATGTAGGCTCAGCGTCACCAACATAACAAGGCATTCTCGCTAAGCCTAAGTGGTTTTTTACCGCCTCCATCATGGTCATTATTTCACTTGCTCGGGCATAAACTCTGGCATCAGGATAATGATCAACAACCCATTCGGGCATATTTTTATCGTGCCCCCATAAAATTAACTGCTCCTGAGACCGCTTCTTTTGCAAGTACTTTTCACTGGCATAAATACCATGAGATAAGTGCACGACTTCACGTCCAATTAAATGTTCTGGTGGGTGAGCGCTTAATCGAAGTGCAATATCTGCTTGGCGACTACCCAAATCAACAAGGCCAGTTGACGAAACGAGCTCAAGCTCAATGCCTGGATACTTATCAGTGAACAAGTGAAGTTTTGGTGTGATCAGTCTAGTGAACACATCATATGACGCAGCTAACTTGAGCGAGCCACTTAGCTGAGCATCCATACCAAACACTTCTCTATCGGCGGCACTTACTAATGCTTCTATTCCTAGCGCGTGTGGCATTAAATTTTCGCCCACTTGCGTCATTGCATACCCCGAAGGCATACGGTCGAATAAACGGCTTCCTAATTGCTCCTCAAATGCTGCGACTCTTCTTGCAACCGTTGTATGTTTAACCTCAAGCGCTCGGCCCGCGCCACTGACTGTTCCTTCCCTAGCTAGCGCCAGAAAAAAACGTAGATCATCCCAATTCATAATAGCTTCTCACATTCACTTTAATATAAAGCATCCCAACAAAAGCAGGTTGAATATATCATGTGCTTTTATGCACATCTATAGCTATTTATAACGCATTTACGATCAGCTTTGCACCGCATAGTATGAACTCATCTTCAGAGACAAACCGAAAACAAGTCAAGAAGACAAACCATTTACTTACAAATTTTACTGATCGATAAATTAGGAGAAATACCATGCCACTTATTCGTGTAACGACTCAAGAAGGTACATTTGATAAAGCTACTCAAAACAAATTTATGGAAGAAGTTACCGACGCGGTACTTACTGCTGAAGGGGCTGACCCAAAAGACCCAGCGGCTCAATCATTAGCCTGGGCCTACTATACAGAGCAACCAAAAGGCGATGTTTATATCGGCAAACAAAACATCGATACCCCACCTGTACTGATACGAGTGACCACGCCTGAAGGCGCATTGAATCAGGTTGCCAACAACGCACTGGCGAAAAGTATTAATGCCATTGTGAATGATTTTATAGGCCCTTTCGAAGGCCGCCTTAACCATTGGTTATTGGTCGACGAAATCCCAACAACTGGTTGGGCAAGTAACGGTGTTGTATTCAGTATCGAAGATGTTAGGTCAGCAATGAATATTTCTTAGAAAATCCCGCACCAGTTTCGTTATACATAACGTGCTGGTGTGATCTTAATCAATACACTTTCTTTAAAACGCTGGAGATTACAATGAGCAATTATATTTTAATACACGGAGCTTGGGGCGGAGCATGGGAATTTGAAGATGTTGTTAACTTATTATCTACCGATGGTAACAAGGTCACAGCACTGGATTTACCAGGACACGGCGAAAATAAGCAACCGCTTGCTAATGTTACGATGGCAGCTTATGTCAAAACAGTCGTTGATGCTGTCAACGCGCAAGATGAGAACGTCATACTTGTTGGTCACTCTCTTGCAGGCGCCATTATCGCTCAAGTTGCCGAGGAGATTCCTGAAAAAATTGATCGCTTAGTATTCGTTGCCGCTATTTTACCTGCTAATGGTGAAACGCCACTTGGTTTAATGCAAAGTGATGAGCAAGGTCAACTGCTTCCAAATGTGATTTTCTCTGAAGACCAAAGCTACGGTGAAGTCACAGAAGAGACGGTGCGAACCGTACTACTGAATGACATTAAAGATCAGGATCATCTAAATCGTTTAGTGCCACACTTTTTGTTTAAACAGTCGACTGAACCTTTTATGGCCGCAGCTCAGTTAACAGAAGCAAAATTTGGCTCGGTGCATAAAATCTATATTAGAGCCGGAGTGGATAAAGTACTGACGCCAGCACTGCAAGACAAAATGTTAAAAAGCTGGAAGGTAGACGAGGTATTTACTTTAGAATCAGGTCACTTTCCACTTAATTCGATTCCTGCAGAGCTAGTCAAGGTGATACGCGAAGCATCTTAAAATGGAAAACACTATTTACTGTGTGCCTCTTTTCTTCAGATATATAACGAGGCATGCTGCTCTAGCACTGTACATAAAAATATCCGTATGAATAACATTACGGTAATACCCTTGGGAGTTAGAAGTGGCTATTCAATACATTGATTTCAAAGAAGCAAAAGCGCAACAGGGACTACGTTTAGTTGCTGTATCTGGTATTCCTAGCCCTTGGGCAGAAGCCGCTAAGGCGATATTACATATAAAAGAGATCCCCTTTTCGGCGGTTTATCATGACCCATTTAATAAAGAAATGGCAAGCTGGGTAGGTTCTGGTAGTGCGCCGGCAGCGATCTATAACGAAGAAAATCCAGTATCTGGTTGGTCAGACATATTGATGCTTGCTGAACGATTAAGCTCAAGCCCTGCGCTGTTACCGAGTGATCCTGATGATCGAGCCCTAGCTCTACAGCTCTCGCACCAAATATGTGGTGAACAAGGTTTAGGTTGGTGGCGTCGCCTTGATAGTGTTCATAAAGGTTTAACTGGCCAGCCAGGTGGCTTTCCTGAGCCAGTCTCTCAGTATTTAGCCTCAAAATATGGTTATCAAAAAGATCAAGTGTCTGACTATGTTCCTAACGTTATTAACATTCTAAATTTACTCTCAGAAAGATTAAAGCAGCAACGTGACAAAGGGCAGAAGTT
>Ga0209184_1000170_pt1 | contig 84184 bp, 57 predicted proteins | sample EN8Hudsemesocosm_2_FD_184627 | JGI IMG/M metagenome (GOLD analysis project Ga0209184, IMG submission 184627) | Methane-oxidizing microbial communities from mesocosms in the Hudson Canyon - EN8C Hudson Canyon (SPAdes) (version 2) | ecosystem: Environmental > Aquatic > Marine > Cold seeps | place... | reverse complement strand
TGTGGTAATAGCGACGATTACCATGATTGACTGGCTTGGAATTTTGTCTACTTGTGTGAAAGGCTAATAAAGTGCTGTGAAGTTAGCCTTACTTGAAGCTTTAATAGTGATTTTTAACTGAGAGCAGACATAACCTATCTGTCATTTAGAATGTCAATTCTAATCGGCATGACTGATATTTCATAGTGTGATAACATTGCGTTTATAAGAAGCTTAAAGTAATAACTTAAACTAGGAGGTGCTAATCATGTATTTAAATCTAATTAATAAATATACAAAATTGGTGACAACTTTGGGGCAAACTAACTTAGTTTAACTCAATATTTGTCACCACTTATTAAAATTTTAATTGGTGATAAATTATGTACAAAGAACTTAAAAACCTAAACCATAAACCAAAAGCTTTCGAGTTTTATACCGCAGATTCTTTGTGGACAGATCCGCACAGATCAGAGCAAATGCTCTCTTATCATTTAAATAATGATATTGAGGCCGCATCCAGAAATACTGGATTTATTGATAATTCAGTATCATGGATGATCAAGCACTTTGAACTTAACTCTGAGTCAAAAGTTGGTGATTTTGGTTGTGGGCCAGGACTTTATACCTCTCGATTTGCGAAAGAGAATATAAATATTACAGGAATAGATTTTTCCAAAAGCTCTATTGCTTATGCTCAGGGCTATGCAAAAGATAAACACTTAACGGTAGAATACATAAATCAAAACTATCTAGAATATAGTGAGCAAGACAAATATGATCTTGCAATAATGATCATGTGCGACTTTTGTGCTCTTAGCCCTTGGCAAAGAAAACAGATGTTAAGTGTTCTTTATAATTCACTTAAAGAAGATGGTAAATTAATTATTGATGTCTATTCACTTGCAGGGTTTGAAGCAAGAAAAGAATCAGCTCTTTATGAAAGAAATCAGCTTTTTGGCTTTTGGTCACAAAATGATTACTTTGGATTTGTTAATACTTTTAAGTATGAAAATGAAAAAGTAGCTTTAGATAAGTATACAATTTTCGAAGAAAACGGAGAAATTAATACAGTCTACAATTGGTTACAGTACTTTTCAGCCGAGAGCTTAACGATAGAATTTGAACAAGCTGGATTTTCTGTTCTAAATTATTTTGGTGATGTAGCAGGAGGAAAGTTCTCTGAAGCTAATGCTGAATTTGCGATTATTGTTGAAAAACTAAACGTCTAGTCACTAAATAAGCTCATAAAGGAACAATAAGCTTTATGAGCTTTTTTCATATTAAACAATCAAGAGTCACACCCTGAATTTGTTGTGGATGCTTAACTTGAAATTCTGAAATGTCAGCTTTCGTTATTACAGTGTTCATTGAGGTTGTTGATGTCGACTAACTAACAACTACCGCTTTGCAGTAGCTACTGCCTTTAGCGTTTTATTTTCAGAAATTTTTAGCTTCACCATTTCGGTAAATATCTTGAGAGTTCTTTTTCGTGCGCAAAAAAACTAAATAAATTATCTAACATGAAGGTCGACTGTTCTGAAAAGACAACGGACATAAAAGTTAATGGTGTTGATTTATTTCGGCACGAAGCTATTTTGAATACTTGTATTAATCCATTGCAGCCCAGACCAATCAGTATCAAGTTATAATTGGCATATAAGCTAAATAACAATTTTATTGCGTTATGCTATTTATTTTAGAACATCTACATCTATTTTTTGAATCAAGTGGTTAATTATCAGATTTATTATGCTCTATCATCTGAGCATAATATGAATTTGCGGACTCAACATTATCAAAAAAACTTTCAATGTGTTTTATTGCACTTTCACGACTATGATAATGCTCGGAACTATCGAAGTTGGATAACTCAATCCATGTGCCTATTAAACTAAGAGGAGGTAATTTAGTATTCATCATCTTCCTTGAGTTATGAACTGGTCAACCTTTAGTGTAGGACTATTTTGATTAGTTAGCGAACTAGTTTCCTCTCCTGTTGAATGGTCAATCTTACTTGCCAATCAACTTGTTGATTGGCATGCAGGCTTGCTGCATCTTCAAATACTACTGAATTTAAGGTTGTGGGTAAATAAATGTGTTGGGTTGACTTTAAATTATACCTTTGAGGTTTTTCTTCTAAAAAATATCTATTTCATGGTCAAGAGGAATCTTGGATATTACAGACCACTTATATTAATTATAAGTGAGGGCATTTTAGGTATATAATGATGCCCCCTTTTCGACAAGACTTGTGATGCACCACACATAAGCCTTAATATAGAGGGCTTGCGTTGTGGGAAAACTTAAACGTAGAACTTAACAGTCTATCGTTCACAACAAAAGACAGCTAACAACACCAATACGAGAAACAAGCCCGAGTAGTATGGCATGCAGATTTTAGAAAAAGATTATCAAGTTAACAGCGTCAGCAAGGCGATTGCCGCAGGGGCTAACTCCATTATCGCACTTCCTACGGGGGGCGGTAAGAGTATTTGCATACTTAAATTATGCCAAGCAATGTCCGACAAAAAAGTCGTCATCAGTCTGCGTAATGCTGCTTTGGTTCCTCAATTATTAAACACGCTTAACGTTAATGGCTTGTCTGTTAGTGTTGTTAAGTCAGGCTATAAGTATGTTGCTGGCGGTGATGTGACTTTAGTGATGGAGCAGTCATATGGCAGAAGAAAACATCTAAATATATCGTGTGATGTATTGTTACGTGATGAATATCATGTGGGATGCATGGGTGGTGTTTATATCGCTATGCGTGAAGAACTATCTCCTGAGTTGATTATAGGCCTTACCGCTACACCCATTGATAGATTAGGTGTCTATATTGATAAGTCTATGGAATTGATTGAAGAGACTACTACTAGAAAGCTGATTGAACTTGGTGAATTAGCCAAACCTATTTATAAAGTACCTCGCTTATCTCAAGAGATAGATTATAGCGCAGTCAAGATGTACAGAGGTGATTTCAGTGTCTCTGGTTTAGATCTTATATTACTGGAGCATTGCTCCTTAGTTGCACAGCAGACAGTTGATAACGCACTCTCTCAGGGGCGCAAGGTTATGCTCTTTGCTAATTCCATCAACCATGTAGAGGCGCTATCTGAGGCTTTTCATATACTTGGTGTTAAACATGAGCGTGTTCACTCTAAACGTTCTATTGACGATAATGATGAAAGCATACGTAGATACAAGTCGAACGAAGTTAAGTTAATAATCAATATGTCTATGCTTACCATAGGCTTTGATGACCCCACTACTGACTGCGTTGTATTAGCCAGGCCGACCAAAATATTAAGATTGTATTTGCAGATTATCGGCAGGTGTTTACGCGCATCAAAGGGGAAAACCGATGCGTTAATACTGGATTTAGCGCAATGTATCTCTACCCATGGTTTTGCTGAGGACAATAGAGACTTTACCCGTAAAACGGCTAAATCTGCTGCGATAATGTCTGAGCGATTGAGCGTGACCAACATTGGTCAGTTTGTTGATGGAGAGTTCACCTTTGATGACTCAATAGAACGTAAGGTTATTAAAAGGAAGCCATCTAGACCTCGTAAAAAACCTCAACATCGATTAGTTGCCAGCAAGGAACATGTTGATAGGGTTGCAAGCAAAAGGGCTGAAGCGTTACTCAGGCTTAATCCTAAAATGGAAAAATTAGTAAGCACTATCGAGCTGGTTAATACCGTTTATGAGCAGCAAGATGAAACTAGCAAGATGCTTGATGAAGTAAGTATGGTTAAGATAGTTGCGCTTATAGGGTTCGCCTACAGTGATTCATTAGTTGAAAGCTGCACTACATTAGTTGAAGGATTACACGGTCAAAATAAATCAATTAGAGGTTTACAACTTAGGATTAGCACTTTGATAACGGCAATAGCTAGGAAAGAGTTAGCTACCGAGATGGCAAGCAGTTAAATAAACTCTATACGTTTTACTACGTCTGTAAATGTCACAGACTTAATTCTATCTATCATGGGCTCCATTTTCTGCTATAGAAAGCGATACAAATTTTAGCTACACTCAAGCGATGAACTTAAAACAATTATCTGTGTTCCTGTTCTGCATTTTTGTTCCTTTTTGTTTTGCAAAAAGTGACTATATGTATGCTTGTATTGATGATTATCCTCCATATCAATACCTCGGTTCCACTCCTCATGGGATTCATGTCACAGCACTGACAAAGCTAGCTCAAACTCTCAATAAGAAAATACAGTTTATTGAATCACCAAATTTTGCTCGCTGTGTCAGAATGTTAAAAAATGGTGAGGTAGACGTGATTGCCGGCTTAAATAAAAGCAAAAAACGAGAAGAGTTTGCTTTTTATGCACCTTATAGAATTGAGGAAAATCATGTGGTTATTTCAAATAAAGCGATCAACATAAGTGATTATACAAGCTTACAAGGCAAAATTATTGGTGTTCCAAGGGGAACTACCTACTTTAGAAAATTCAATGATGATACCTCATTAAATAAAATACCCATTCAAAGTATTATCATTGGAATAGAACTTATATTAAAAAACCGAATAGATATAATAATAACCTCAAGAATGATTGCTAATTTACTGATTGACGATATAACAAAGGCACATTTAAAAGCGACCGTCATTAAGCGAAATGACAATGAAGATAATGTATCTTACTTTGGGTTTAGCAAACTAAATAAGCTTGATTTATTTCAGCATGAAATTATTGACCGAACTACTCAAGCATTTGAACAAGGGAAATTTAACGACGAAATAAAAACTAAAGAGCTGGTGATAAAAGAATAAGAGCATTGTCTAACAATTATGTTCTTAAGTTCAATGTCACTAACACAATACCATGATCAGTACTTTCACCATCACGTTCAAAAATAGGGTTAATTAAATGTCGATCGTAAGTATCATACGCGCTGACCTGATAAAGACTGTCGTGATAACTGGCATCAAATTCACAAGATAATAGAATATAATCAAGTACTGAGCTACCGGCACCAAAATAATGTGTTGGCGTGCGCACTACTTTTTCTCCTTGTTTAGTATCACTAGCCTCACTTGTTTCACTTGTTTCGCTAGTATCATTCGCCTCATTAGCGAGCAATTTTTGAAACAAATCCCAAGCGTCATTTAAACAGTACTTGGCAAGGTAGGCATCACGGTCTATGTTCGATACAAAACGTAAGGTGTTTGTAGTCAAATGATTTAACACGCCATCCGTTAAGGTATTATTAAAATCACCCATTAATACCATAGGGTGACCAGTAGCCTCACGTCGTTCTATCATATCAATCATTAATAATGTTGCTTCACTGCCACGTTGTATGGTTGAACCCCAACCACCAGCCACTTGTGCTTTTAGGCTTTCAATAATCGTTTTCTCTGGCGACCAACTATTATTTCTCTCATCAAGTTCAATCATTGAACGTTTAGATTTAAAATGCACAACATAACAATCACAGTTGCCCATATGAGGTAAATCAACCGTTGCTCTTATTACTTTGCGGCTAAAAGAAAAATCATTGGCTAAACCTAATGTTTGTGCAAGATCAGTGTTTGATTTTACGGCAGCTACGTCAACAATAGGATAACGAGAGGCAATGGCTACAACAGGACGTCGATAAATAAAATCATCAATCACCTGGGGTTGATCAACCACTTCAAAATAAGGATATCCCTGCGCTATTACTAATTCTTTTAATGACGGGGCACTAAAAACCTCTTGAAAACCAATAATGTCAGGCTGATACTCACGCAAGTACTCAGCAATCCACTTTTGTTTTTTTGCCCATTGCTCTGCGCTATAAATGCGCTCAAATTCATAAAAGGCATTGGGTGGCTCAAGGTAATTAAATAAATTGAAAGTGGCAATTTTAAGTTGTGTGTCTGTTATTAAAGGTGCTACGGATACTGCTACAGAAGGGGGGCTCTGTTTTATTTCTTTATTATTTTTATTATCACTGTGGTTGATGATGTTAACTCTATTAAACGATGAGGGATGATTATAACTCATCGTTTATAAAAGTTATCAAATTAAAAACCAGTAACATAGATTAGACTCCTAACGTATTGACCAAGACAACTGTGCAACTTCAAGCTGAGAAGCCTGATTCACTTAAAGTCGAAGAGGTGATTTTTAATCAACAATAAATCTGCTACTTTAGACAGAGTCATTGTAATTTATTCAGTTACCTTTTTAATACTAACTGCTTGAATGTATATAAATAGAGTTATGGTTGCACTATGTCGAACACAGAAATACAAGAGTCGAAGTTAACCGCATTGAATGAAAATGAAGTGCCACAATCAAAGTGCAGTAATTGTCAGGCAATTATTGCCGGGCCCTATTGTGCTCAATGTGGTCAAGGCATCGAGTCGAGTATTAAATATTTTTGGAGTGTTATTTTACACCTACTGGATGATGTTTTTAGTTTCGATTCACGTGCCAGTCGTACCATTTGGCCTTTATTAACTCGACCAGGTTTTCTCACTAATGAATATATACTAGGACGCAGGGTACATTATGTTCCGCCATTAAGGCTGTATTTATTTATCAGCATTGTTTTTTTTATCACCTTAAAATTTTTTGCTGCTAGTGAAAATAATAATGTCAGCATTAACAACAGTGAAGAAATGCTTATACAAGTAACCAATCACATCTCAGAATTAGAACAACATCATGAGGTGCTGATAAATAATGCCTCCACCGAAAACCAAGAAAATCAGCTTCAGGCAATACAGCTAGTTCAGCAAAATTTAGATACTTTCAAAACTTATCAAAAAGATTTGGCTAGCCCAGATAATAAACTGTTAAAAGCTATAACCTCTGAACTAGCTTCATTTGAATTTGAAAAGATTAAATCAAATCAGCCTTTATCTGATGAGAAACAAAAGCAATACACAAAATTAACCAAGCAAATTGTAAAAGCGAGAAAAGGAGAAAAAATTAATTTACTGAGCATTGTTAATAGTAGTGATGAAACTTTATCGTTTAGCTTTTTATCAGAAGAAAAAAACCGATTGCTTAATAAATTTGCTAGTCAGTTGGAAGAAAAAGCGTCCAATGCTATTCAGAATGGTACTGGACCTTTGTTACAACAAACGATAAGTAAGCTGCCGCAATTATTATTTGTACTATTACCTTTGTTTGCAGCAATACTTAAAATTATGTATTTGTTTAGCAATCGATTTTATATGGAGCATTTAACGGTTGCATTACACAGCCACAGCTTTGTGTTTTTTAGTATTTTACAGCTTGAAATTATAGATTTGGTGCAGGATACATTTCTTAAAACTTCACCAATACTGGATTCCACGCTTAATGTATTCTCTACTATTATTTTGATATGGGTGCCTATTTATTTATTTATCATGCAAAAGCGTGTTTATAAACAAGGTTACGTGATCACCCTCATTAAATATTCTATCATCGGTATGGCCTACTTGGCTTTAATTAGTATTACGGCCATAATTGCTTTTGTTTGGGGATTAACAGCCTTATAAGTTATGCGATTAAATTAAAATGGAGGTAAAGGGAGTAATGTTAGAAAACCGTAGTCAATTGAATGGCAATTATGACGATCAAGGTTACTTTGTTATTAGAAATTATTTTAGTGCATCTGAAATTTCATCACTTAGAAAAGTAGTCTTAAAATTTCATGAGTTATGGAAAAAAGACAACGTAAAATTTTATCGAGAGGAAGCTTTCAATTCGTCTTTAATAACCGGAAGTCAGTACTTATCGTTTGACGAACGGGTGAATCTTTTTAATTTTATCAGTTCAAAAAAAGTAATGGATGTTGTCGAATCAGTTATACCGACTAAGCCCGCTTTTATGAATACTCAATTATTTTTCAACCCCGTTAATCCAGAGCAAAAAGATTTCTGGCATAGAGACTGTCAGTATGATTTTGATGTTGAGGATCAAAAAAAAATCATTTTAGAAACTCAAGTAGTACATCTTAGAATTCCTTTATTTGATGAACTTGGTATGGAGTTAGTGCCAGGAACGCATAAGCGCTGGGATAGTGATGAAGAATTTGATGTGCGACAAGAAGAGAAGGGGAGAGTGAGTAGTGAAAGTCTCTCTACGAGGAAGAAAATAAAATTAGCCGCAGGCGACTTGTTAGTTTTTTCTGCTGATATGAACCACCGTGGTCTATACGGGTTGAATCGGTTAGCGTTAGATATGTTAGTTTTTGATTCGGCGGCGGACTACGTTGATTATGTTGATGATGATTGTTTACCAGATATTTCAATGTTGGATAAAATTGAAGATCCAAAGCTATTTAAGAATACACTCCACTTAAAGTCGATGGGTTGATCTTTAGGACGTTTTCGATACAATTTTATAATGTTTAGTTCCTTCATGTTACTGATACGTCACATTATAAGCTGTTATGTTGAGTGACATTGTTATTTTTCTATCTCCATAGTTTATACATGCTAGTGCGATAGAGCTTGTTTATCATATGTGGGAGAAAGGTGTAACAAGGGGAAGATGAAACTTCGACCCCTCCCTTCTGCATCTTGCCTAAGATTCTGCAAGGTAATATTGCAACAGTGATGAAGTTGAACAATCATGAGAGCTGCTAATGACGCCACTGCTAAGATCCGCTTGAATGTTATTGGCCAAACCTTTACCTAATTCAACACCCCATTGGTCAAACGAACATATTTGCAAAATAATGCCTTGCACAAATATTTTGTGCTCATATAGGGCGATCAAACTACCCAAACTACGAGGTTCAATACGTTTTAATAATAGGGTGTTGGTAGGTCTATTGCCCTGATGCACTTTATGGGGAGCGACTTTGTCGATGTAATGTTGGTTTCGACCTTTGGCTTTTAAATCGGCACGTACTTGCTGCTCGTTAACACCAGACATCAGAGCTTGGGTTTGGGCAAAAAAGTTGGCCATTAAAGTTACGTGATGACCACTTACAGGGGTCACACTGGCTACCGAGCCGATAAAATCAGCCGGAACAATATTATTGCTTTGATGTAAATATTGATAAAAGGCATGTTGGCCATTAATGCCTAACTCACCCCAAATAGAAGGCACGGTTGAGTAATCAATAGTATCACCTTGCCAAGAAACTGACTTACCGTTACTTTCCATTTCTGCTTGCTGCATGTAAGCCGATAACATATGCAGCGATTGATCATAGGGTAATATCGCTTGCGATTGCGCTCCTAAAAAGGTGCAGTTCCATACGCTTAATAACGCCATGATCACCGGGGCATTTTCTGCTAGTGGCGCGTTAACAAAATGCTGATCCATCTCTTTAGCGCCGTTAAGTAATTCAATAAATTTATCAAAACCTAAATCAAGTGCAATAGGTAACCCTATGGCTGACCACAGTGAAAATCGCCCGCCAACCCAGTCCCACATATCAAAAATATTTTGCTCTTCAATACCAAATGCCATGGCATTTTTTTTGTTGGCACTCACAGCAACGAAATGTTTGGCTATCGCGCCTTCACTAAAAGCAGATGATGCCAGCCATTTTTTTGCGGTATTGGCATTAGTCATGGTTTCAGTGGTGGTAAAGGTTTTACTGGAAACAATGAATAATACATTTTCTGGGTTCAATGGTCGTAATACTTCGGCTATTTGTGTGCCATCTACGTTAGAAACATAATGAATATTAACGGTATTATCGCTATAGGCTTTCAAGGCTTCGGTAACCATTTGCGGACCTAAATTTGAGCCGCCAACACCAATATTAACCACGTCAGTGATACGTTTATTGGAATAGCCTTGCCAGTGTCCTTGGCGTACTTGTTGGCAAAATACCTGCATTTTATCTAGTGCTTGTTTAACTTGCTCACTGATATTTTCTCCTTCAACAATCATATCTGTTGCGGGAGTATCACGCAGGGCTGTGTGTAATACCGCTCTGTCTTCGGTGCTGTTAATGCGCTCACCGGCGAACATTTTTTCTCGCCATGAGCTGATGTCACAGTCTTGTGCTAGCTGCATGAGTCTCTCTAACGTTTCACTGGTTACTAAGTTTTTTGAATAGTCTAATAATAGTGTTGGCAGCTTTATTGAAAAATGTTCAAAACGTTGTGAGTCTTCAGCAAATAATTGACTTATATGCTGAGTTTTCATTGTTTGTGCGTGGTTTAATAATGCTTGCCAACTTGGCAGTGAGGTACGGCTTGTCATTCTATCTCCTTGAAAGTAGAAGGTTCTGCTGTCTATGTAGCAGGAAGTAAACTATTTATTACGTGAATATTTAACTGATTCCATTGTTGCTGCCATAATATGATAAAGCGTGCTAGCTGGAGCATGACAAGCTGCGGGTGTATTATCAGCATCAATTTGGTCAATGTAGGAACCCGTGACATTTTTTGATATATAAAATTCAAATAAAAGTTCTATGCCATAAGCGGCACGATCTTCACCTTTTTTATCGCCAGCGCGAGCTTGCGCTATACTCGCTTTGATATATTCGGTTAATGGCCAACAACGTTTGGTGCCATTGATCGGTTGGTTTGCTAAGGTTAAACTGTCGTAGATCAAGCCTGATTTTGGATCTTGTCCAAGGTTTAAGGCGTATTGATAAAGGGCGTCACAATAGTTATCAACCGGCGTGCCAGTTAAGTCGTTATATTCTCTTAGTAACCATACCCATTCAAACATATGCCCCGGTTCAATTTGTTGACCCTCTTGCTCGCTTACTGGCTGCCAATTCACATCAAAAAACTCTAGTAATATGCCTTGGTCTTTTTGGAAAAATATCGTTTCAAATAAGGTAAATATTTCTCCAGCACGGGCTAACCACTTGCCATTTTTTGTTACTTTATAACAGGCGATAAATGCTTCAAATAGATGCATATGTGGGTTTTGCCTACGAGTAGCACAAGCATAATCGCCTTCCATCCAACCGCCAGGCTCTTGTTTGAACTGTTCATCCATTTGTGCGGTAATTTGTTCTATTTGATGTAACGCATGCAAATCGCCAAAGGCTTTATATCGATAAGCGCATGACAATATATAAAAGGCAAAATCATAGGCATCGAGTTTTGCATCAATAATTTCGCCCTTACTCGATAATAAATGAGCATAACCGCCTTGATGTTTTTCAACTTTCGCGGTGTTGTTAATGTAGTGAACAATGTTGGCAATAACCGGCAAACCGTTAGCTAACCAGCCTTGGTCAGCTGCAATAGCAAAAACATAAATTTGTCTGGCTTGCACTCGGGTGCGGGTATTAGCATTTACGTCTGGTTGACCATTAGCAAGTAAACCTTCATAAACACCGCCATTGTCAGGGTTGATTCCTGTAGAAGTCCATAGAGGTAGTGCGTCAGTACGCATCCATGATTCAAGTTTGTTGGTGGCATTAATTAAACGAGTAGAAATAGGCATATCGGGTCAACATGATAAAAAGGAAGGTGTCATTGTTACCTTCATAAAGTGAATTAAGATGCCAATGTAACCCGTTACATTTTTATTTGCAAATACTTTCTAATAATTAGATTAAAAACTATTTATTAGAAAGTAGCAGTGGATAAGTCGATATTAGCTTTTTGGCGCAGAGGTACTTTGGCGGATAATAAATTCAACCGGCAAGATGTGCTCGGTTTGTTGTGGGCTTTTTCCTTCAATCAATTGAAATAATAATTCAGCTGATTTTTCACCCAGTTTTTCGGCGGGTTGAGCAATAGTGGTTAATGCTGGATCGCTATATTTTGCAAATTCCATGTCATCAAATCCGGTAACTGAAATATCACCAGGGATACTAATGTCTTTGGCTTTTAAGCCTTTCATTGCGCCAATTGCCATTTCGTCGTTCATGCACATAATGGCCGTAGGACGCTCTGACATTCGAATAAAGTGATCACTGGCATTCAGCCCTGACCATAGGGTAAAATCGCCCTTGGCAATGAGCTCAGGATCAAATTCAATACCGGCTTGCTCTAAAGCTTGCTTGTAACCTTTAAGCCTGTCTATGGTGTGAGGGTTATCTTCTAATCCAGAAATCACCCCTATTTTTTTATGGCCAAGCGACACTAAATAGTCAACAATTTGTTTAGCGGCATCAACATTATCGATACGTACCGCAGGATAAGGTGTATTTTCACAACCACAAGCATTTACCGCGGTAACAAATTTTTTCGGTAATAAGCTGTCATCACTAAACGGGCGCAGTTGAATTACGCCATCGGCTTGTTTGGTTTCAACCAATTTTATAAAGTTCTTTTCGCGTTCGGATGAGTCGCGGGTATCGCCTAATAACACGTTAAATCCCTTGCTTTGTGCGATATTTTCAATGCCACTAATAACAGTAGAGAAAAATAAATTAGCAATGTCTGGTACTAATATAACAATAGTATTGGCTTGCTTGTTTCTAAATTGCTGAGAGAGCATATTTGGCCGATATTCCAATTTATCAATGGCGGCATGAATGCGTTTTAAATTGGCTTTAGATACTTTTTCAGGATTACTCAGAGCTCGGGAAACAGTAGCTGTGGAGCAGCCAACTTCTTTTGCTACATCTCTTATTGTTGACATTTTTTATCCATTTATTGTTTCATACCTAGTGGCTAACTAATTAGTCTACAGGCATTGTTGTCAATATGATTTGGTTACCGGTTACATATTAAACTGTTTCATTAAAGCTTTTCAAGTACTTAATCCTTAATAGTGATAAACCGATAAAAATACTAGTTAATGAAAATCACCAACGACTGCAACTGGTTGCGTAAAGGTGTTATTTATCGACAAGTTCGTTTGCCTTAGCCGCGGATGGATATCAAGCCAAACCTCAGAGTAAAAATGGGGCAGGGGACGTATTTTCTAAAGACCAATTAAAACAACTCACCTTGATTGTTGATTTAATTTTACCTGCAACCAAAACCCCTGCAGCAGGTGTTCTTGATGTACATGGCTATATTGATCATCAACTAGGTGGTATCTTTGTTATGGCATTAACGGGCAGGGCGTGCAAATTTGCGGTTGAAGAACTGAACGCGGGTAGTATTTAAGTTTTATTATTACTATGTCTGTTATTCAATCAATAAATTCGTAACATCAGGGTTCATTGAATGAACTCGATTTTGCTTATTAATGATCTACCACAAAGTAAAAATATATGATTTTTGCATAATATGACCTAATTAAATTTCGCTGAAATTATCCAACTATCATGACTGCTATTCCACAATATGCTGAAGAACTACCTGATGGGCACCCCGTTAAGGTTTATTTTGAAGAAAACCAACTGATTACGTCTTTACTGACTCAACTGATCGCCGCGCCTATAGCAGAAGACTTTGAAAAATTTTTTAATCTCTTTAATCAATTAGCTGAAGTTGAAAAACGTTTTGCTCGTAAAGAAAATCAACTATTTCCTTATTTAGAAAAACATGGTTGGACTGGACCAAGTCAAGGCATGTGGGCATTCCATGATAAAATTCGCGATAGTTTTCGCACCGCGAGACAATGTCTGGAAAATAAGGAATTTAGCGCTGTTGAAACACAGCTTTACCTTATAATTGATGATTTACAAGGCTTAATGCACATTGAAGAAGTTCGACTTTTCCCCAACGCACTAGATCTGCTTTCTACTGAGGATTGGCAGGAAATGCGTAGCGGTGATGAAGAAATTGGTTGGATGCTAGCCGATGAACCAACGCCATATCCAGCCAAAGCCTATGTGCACCCAGGCGACGATCGCCGTAAAAGGAGATTACCATTTTCAACCGAAGATCGCATTCATCTCAATGAAGGTTATATGACGGGCGAGCAATTAAATTTAATGTTGCAGTTTATGCCGGTAGATTTAACTTATGTTGATGAAAATGATCGGGTGATATTTTATAACCGTGGTGAGAATCGAGTTTTTCCTCGCTCTGCAGGTGTGATTGGTCGAGAAGTGAAGTTTTGCCATCCGCCTAAATCGGTGGACTCTGTATTGCAAATATTAAGTGAATTTAAAAAAGGCACGCAAGATAAAGCTGAGTTCTGGATTAACTTTAAAGACCGAAAAATTCATATTCGCTATTTTGCCATTAGAGATAATGAAGGCGATTACAAAGGTGTCATCGAAATGTCCCAAGATATTACTGAGATTTTGAAAATTGAGGGACAGAATCGGCTATTAGATTGGAACTGATTTTCTCTACAATGAGCAAGATCTTAAAAATATTGGTTTCATACTCACAATGGCAAATGACTAACTATTGACCCTAAAGTGTGATAACCAATATTAGTTTGGCCGATAGTATAATTACTATTTTAATTGAGTTATTAATCTTAAATAGTTGCTTTATCAACTCCTTTTTCTGAACTTTTTTCATTTTCTTTTTTAGCCTAACTGTAATTTTATAATATTTATTGTTCTTAAGTATCAATATATTGCTGTTAGTTTAAGCGTCATTAAATTAGATTTCACTTCTGAAATATCCATAATTAAACGTCATGAAAATAAACTTATGATAAAAATAATTGGCAATTCATCGCGTAACCGGTTACATTTGAGTTATTGCAAATAAAGTATCTATGGAAATTATGAATACAGCAGTTTTTGACAGACCAAATTTAAAAGAAAAAATAGGCTATGGTTTTGGCGATTTTGCCTCTTCTATGTTCTGGAAGTTATTCTCGGTTTATTTAATGATATTTTATACCGACGTATTTGGTATTTCTGCTGCGGCCGTGGGCACCATGTTTTTATTGGTTAGAATTTGGGACGCTGCTAATGATCCAATAATGGGTATTATTTCTGATCGAGTCACTACGCGTTGGGGTAAGTTTCGTCCCTTTATTTTATTTGGTGCACTGCCTTTTTCAATTATCGGAATATTAACTTTCACTACCCCAGATTGGTCGGGGGAATATAAGCTCTTGTATGCCTATGTCACATATACCCTGATGATGATGGTTTATACTGTGGTAAACGTTCCGTATGCATCGTTATTAGGAGTCATGTCATCACATAGCGATGATCGCACTTCGCTTGCTTCTTACCGTATGGTTTTTGCCTTTGCTGGTAGTATTTTTGCGTTGGCACTTGTGGAGCCACTGACGGAATTTTTTAGTCAAACTGATTCTGGCATTCCAGATCTAGAAAGTGCGTGGATGTATACCGTGATGGTTTATGGTCTCATTGCTTCAATATTATTTTATTTTACTTTTGCTTGGACTAAAGAGCGGGTACAACCGCCACTAGCGCAAAAAAACTCATTAAAAGAAGACTTAAAAAACCTAGCAAAAAATAAGCATTGGTTTGTTTTATTAGGTGCGGCACTAGCGACACTTATTTTCAACAGTATGCGCGATGGTGCCGCGGTTTATTATTTTAAATATTATTTCGCAGTAACTGATATTACTATTTTGGGTATGAGTTTCGGTTTGATTTCTACCTACTTAGTGATTGGTCAAGCTGCCAATATTGTTGGCGTTATTCTAGCTAAGCCTATTTCATCGCTAATAGGTAAAAAGCAAACTTTCATGTTTGCGATGTTTATTGCTGCAGCTTTAAGTTGCGGTATGTTTTATGTGACTGAAGCACAAGCCGGCTTGATTTTAGTGTTACAAGTTTGCATCAGCATGTGCGCTGGCATCATTTTTCCTTTGCTATGGTCAATGTATGCTGATACCGCTGATTATTCTGAATATACAACTGGCCGACGTTCAACAGGGTTAATTTTTTCATCGGCGTCTTTTTCACAAAAAATGGGTTGGACCATTGGTGGCGCTATGACAGGTTGGACACTGGCAATTTATGGTTATCAAGCCAATGTTGAACAAACTGAATTAGCCAAAGAAGGTTTGAAAATGATGATGAGTATATTGCCCGCCATTGGCGCTTTAATCTCAGGTTTGTTTATTGTTTTTTATAAGTTAACTGATGATGTTGTAGCAGAAATTAATACGGCTTTACATAACAAAGTGGCTTCTGAGAGCTCGTCGTAGATACTCAAGCTAGTAGAGTTGCACTTGGTTAATGTATTAAGAGCCGATGGCGATTAGCCATCGGTTCTTATTTCAGGGATGAAATAACTTAGAATTATCATGGATAATTTCAACTCTGTTATTGCTCAATTCTTTAGTTGTTTTTTTAACAACCTTAAACCAATCTATATAAATATTTACTTATTCTTGCTGATTAAATCCAATAGGCAATTTGTTGATATTAGTTGATGATTTAAAGGGCCTAGGCTCGTAAGTTTAATACTTATTATGTCGGAGTACAGGTACTGTGCCCTTTATAAGTAGGCTAGTTGTCGTTTCGTTAATATCTATTTTGTGATAATTCAATGCCAGAGTCATTGCCTGTAAAGCGCAATAACTTTTGCCATCGACTAATAATTTTTTGTGCTGCTTGATTTTTATCTGGTGAATCGCTTTAGGGGTAGAAAATTCCATCTTAATGTCCTTATATGGGGTGTCTCAATTCCTACTCAAGTCTAGTCAAAGAATTACAAATAGCCAACATAGACTTAGTCATTCTTATTGTTATTATTGCTTATTCGTTTAGTGAAATATGTTAAGTTGTTGTAGTTTAATACTATTATAACTAAGGATGAATGAATGGGTTTTAAGGTTATTTAAATCTATTCAAGAGAATTGCTATAATTAAGTCTATTAAATCATTGCTCGCTCAGCAGGAGTTAAAAGGACAACTTGCTTTTAAATTCTGCTGAGTTTTAATTTTCTCTGCATCACGCACTTTGATCTTGTTTGAGCGGCAATATGTTCAGCGGCTAAAAGGAGTCGCACTATGGCACTGCAAAGCTTACCAACTCATTTTTTCTTTAATGAATGCCGTTAATTTTTCTGAATTTTGTTGATGATGACTAACTCTTGGGTGTTTTTCAAAGCCAGTATAATCAAATAAGAATGGATAAATATTATTATCGGCATGGTTGATATTACGTTGTTTAACTGCTTGAGAAATATATTCAGGCCATGACGAATCGGGCTGTATTGCACTCATACTGCCCAAAGCGGCAATAATGAGTGCGTTAGGATAAGCTGTTCTCACTCTGGCAAGAAAATGCTCATAAGCATCAATACGTTGTTGCTTCGTTGGAATAGGTGTTAAACGCTCCTCAGCTAACCAGCTATCATTTTGAAATAAATTAATGACCACCACATGAGGTTGCCATTGTTGGAAATCCCAGCGACTGTCATTAAGCTCATGGGCATTTAATTGTAAAAAATAATCGGGCATGGTGAAGTCAAACCAACTGACCATAATGCCAATGCCACTTTGCGAAATACTGCTATATTCGGCATTCAGCTTACGTGCAGTGATGGCACCATAGGCTAAGAAATTATTTTTTTCAGCCAAGTTATCATCTTTACCGTCAAGTGGTGCTTCGTTGCCCATGCCACTAGTGATTGAATCGCCTATAAATTCAATGCGTCTTTCTAAGCGCTTTGGTTTTGATGCCATTAGAGCATCATTATCAATTACTAACCCTATAAATTGGCTATTACCTTCGCCCCCTTCGGTGCGTTTAAATATCGTTAATGAATGCTCTCCACTGGCTAAGTCGTTTGCTATTTGATAATTATGCTCGCCTTTTTTACAGTCAATCACATGAGGATTTTGCCAATCATCATCAATGAAAACATTAAAATAATTATCACCAAATTGATCGTCTAAAATCATCGCTAGTGATGTGCCGGTGAAATTGGCTTTAATGTAACTTCCGGGCCAAGATAACTTAGGTGCTAATGGCTTACTAAAATCAATTCTGCCAGCATATAGTAAGCTAGGATGGTCGGCGTAAATTATATTACTTGGCTGGGCTGTTGTATGGCTTGCTGTATTGTCAGCGTTACTACCACAAGTCATTAGTGATAGTGAAAATAGTAGAATAGCCCAAATCGAGTTTTTCATGGTTACACCTTTATTATGTCGTCTGCTGAGATCATCGCTAGCAGCTCATTTGTTTTTTCCTGCATCATGGCGGTATCTGCTTTTGATTCTACATTTAAACGCAACAATGGCTCAGTATTTGAGCAGCGAACATTAAAGCGCCAGCGCTCAAAGCTCATACTTAAGCCGTCGGTATTTTCAATTTTAACCGCTCTATGTCTATAATGCTGTTCAATATCTTTAATGATTTTATCGGCATTTTTCACTGTGTTATTGATTTCACCGCTACAAGGATAATTTATTTGCTGCTCTTTGATCAAGGTAGACATGGATTTGCCGGTTTTGCTCAATAACTCGGTGATGAGTAACCAAGGAATATTGCCGTTATCGCAATAGGCAAAATCACGAAAATAATGATGAGCACTCATTTCTCCGCCATACACGGCATCATTAGCGCGCATACATTCTTTTATGTAGGCATGACCAGTTGGGCTTTGTATGGTATTTCCCCCTGCTTGTGAAACGATATCTTTGGTACTCCAGTAAAGGCGAGGGTCATGCACTATAGTCGATTTTGGATGTTTTGCTAACATCATTTCTGCTAGTAGGCCAACCAAGTAATATCCTTCAATAAAGTCACCATTTTCATCAAAAAAGAAGCAGCGATCAAAGTCGCCGTCCCAAGCAATGCCTAGATCGGCTTGATGATCTTTGATTGCTTGTGAAGTTTCTAGGCGATTTTCTGGTAATAAGGGGTTAGGGACACCTTTAGGGAAATTACCATCAGCTTGATGGTTTAATTTAATAAATTCAAAAGGTAAGTGTGATTCTAACCTGTCTACTACAGCTCCGGCACCACCGTTACCGGCATTTACGACTATTTTTAATTTAGCTAATTGTTGTGGTGCAATGTAAGACAATAAATGGTGAGTATAGTGGCTAGCAATGCACTTGTGCTCAAGTTTACCTTTTATTGCAACGTCACTAAATTGGTCTAGAGCGACTAAGCGTTGCAATCCTTTAAGATTGTGTTTTCCACTAAGTGGTTTTGCATTTTGCTCAACAAACTTCATGCCGTTGTAGTCTTTAGGGTTGTGACTCGCGGTTACGCAAATACCGCCACAAATACCAAGATAAAAAGTGGCAAAATATACTTCTTCAGTGCCGCATTGACCAATATGAATAACATCAGTGCCGCCGTCGGTTAAACCTGCTACTAAGGCATCAGTCAATTCAGGGCTAGTTAAACGGATATCATGACCGACGACAGTTTTCCTAGCGTCTAAAAGTAAAGAAAATGCACGGCCAATACGATAAGCGATATCAGTATTGAGTTCTTGGGGAACACGGCCTCTAACATCGTATGCTTTAAAACAATCAATTACATTCATTTTTACTTAACCCTTTAAGAAATTTTAAATAGCGTTACAATTATGCTTAATTATAGTAACCGGTTACATTGTTGTTTGATAGTTTTATTTATCTATCGTCAATAAAGTAAATTCATTTACTTGCTGACATTTAAGAAAAGATGATAACAGCGGTAAAAAAAACATTGCTAATACTTGAGTAACCGGTTACATTTAGGGTGTTCTTAATTTGTATTAATACTATATTTAATTTGACAGTACCGGTTTCATTTTGATTGTGCTCTATATCGGCTAATTATAAATCAGTTCAAGTTTTATTATCAAAATAAAATAGAAAAACAATGAATGCTAAGTACTGTTGCATTGGTGATACCGGTAACTATTTAGTGATACAAGTTAGGCGAAAATCAAGCGATAAGCAAGGGTGCAACAACAAGCATCAATAGCGAATAAAGTAGTAAATTAATTGTGGTAATAAAATGATGACATTTAGAGATAAAGTAGCGCAGCTACATGGTGAGCAAGAACAATTGCTTGCCTTAACAAATAGCAAACAAGCCCATTCAAACGGTATTTATCAACGCTGGTGTAACTCAGTCATTACCCGTGACCATGTGCCTGTAACTTGGCGTTATGATTTACGTGAAAATTCAAATCCATTTCTAATGGAGCGAATAGGTGTCAATGCTACCTTTAATGCCGGCGCATTGTACTGGCAAGGAAAATATATTGTTGCTGTGCGTGTTGAGGGTAATGATCGCAAGTCGTTTTTTGCTATCGCCGAAAGTGACAACGGCGTTGATAACTTTAAATTTAGAGCTCGACCTATTACCTTACCTGAAACATATGAACCTGATACCAATGTTTATGACATGCGTTTAGTCGCCCATGAAGATGGTTATATTTACGGTTTATTTTGTACTGAACGCAAAGATCTCGACCAGCCAAATAATTTATCTGCAGCCACTGCGCAGTGTGGTATTGCTCGTACTAAAGATTTAGACAACTGGGAACGGCTACCGGATTTAATCACCTATTCTGGTCAGCAAAGAAATGTAGTGTTACATCCTGAATTTATTGATGGCAAATATGCTTTATACACTAGGCCACAAGACGGTTTTATCAGTGTTGGCTCTGGTGGTGGCATTGGTTGGGGTTTAACAGACTCAATGGAAAATGCTGAAATAAAAGAAGAAGTGATTGTTGATGGAAAAATCTATCATACCATTACCGAAATTAAGAATGGTCAAGGACCTGCGCCAATAAAAACACCACAAGGCTGGTTACATTTAGCGCATGCAGTACGTAATACTGCAGCTGGCCTACGCTATGTTTTATATATGTTCATGACTGACTTAGATAAACCATGGCAGGTTAGCCATAAACCTGGCGGTCACTTTATTGCGCCACAGGGCAATGAGCGCGTTGGTGATGTATCCAATGTGGCCTTCAGTAATGGCTGGTGTGTAAATGAAAATAATGAAGTTTTTATTTATTATGCATCATCAGATACCCGCTTGCATGTGGCTACTTCAACAATAGAGCAATTAGTTGATTATGTGACTAATACGCCAGCTGATGGCTTACGCTCTGCTGCTTCCGTGCAAACTATCAATAAATTGATAGACAATAATAACATTGATTAAAGGAATGAATTCAATGAGCAACAACGACATTTCATTTGACGGTGCTAGCAATAAAAGCTTCATTCATGCTAACCATAAAACAGTGATTACTAGCGACACACCTAATATAGCCATGATCAATAAGCTAAAAAAAGAGTTTGTTAGTGAATTGAAAAATATCAATGACTGGTGGATAAACAACACGGTTGATGAAACATCTGGTGGTTTTTTTGGTGAAGTGTCGGCGCAAGGGAAAGTTAATAAGTACGCCACAAAAGGTATTGTGCTTAATACCCGTATCTTGTGGTATTTCAGTGAAGTGGCTTTAGTAATACAGAATGAGAATTCACGTGCTATGGCAGACCGTGCATATCATTATCTAATGGAGTTTTTTGATGACAAGGATAAGGGCGGCGTCGTTTGGGCGCTTGATCATACTGGAAAAGTTATTGATACCAAAAAACAAACTTATGCTCAATCTTTTGCCATTTATGCCTTGAGTTCTTATTATCAATTAACCGGTAATAAATCGGCCATTGATAAAGCTTTAGAGTATTTTGAATTGTTAGAAAAATACACTTTAGATACTGAGCAAGGTGGCTATTTAGAAGCGTTTTCACAAGACTGGCAAGAAATTGAAGACATGCGCTTAAGTGAAAAAGACGCAAACTTTCCTAAAACCATGAATACTCATCTTCATGTGCTAGAAGCCTATAGTAATTTACAGAAAATTTATCCAACCGAGGCCGTTAGCAAAGCCTTAAAACGATTAGTAAATTATTTTCAAGGCGCGATTGTCGACCATGCCAGTTATCACTTGCGTTTATTTATGTGTCGCCATTGGGGCGATCATTCTAAGGCTTATTCTTATGGTCATGATATTGAATGTAGCTGGTTATTACATAAATCACTTAAAGCCTTGGAAGATGAGAAATTGACCGCTAAAATATTACCTACTGTGGTGAACTTAGCGCAGACATGCTTAGCTGAAGGCATTGGCAAACATGGTCAAGTACTTGATGAGATTGACCTTAAAACGGGCAAAGTGCATGAAGAAAGTTGTTGGTGGATTCAGGCCGAAGCCTTAGTGGGCTTCCTGAATGCTTATACCCTTACGGCGGATAAAAACTACTTTGATACCATGGTTAATATTTGGCAATTTATTAAAAAATATCATATTGATCATGAAAACGGCGAGTGGCATTGGTTGGCGACCTTGGATCAAAAAAGTGATTACGATATTTATAAAGCAGGCTTTTGGAAAGGTCCTTATCATAATGGACGTGCCTTAATGGAAGGCTTGAAATTGCTAGATGCCATTAAATTGTAATCCGTTTATAGAGACTCGTATGTTTAAAAATTTATTGGTAACATTTTTGTTTGCACTGCTTTGCTCATTGCCGGTAATGGCAGAACTTCGATTGTCAGTGAGTCATCAAGGGCTGGGTAAAGTTGGTCTTTATGATAAATATCATGCAGAATTTATTAGCTCGGGTGAAGACTTTCACAACCCTTTTGATAGTCAAGAAATAGAACTAAATGCACTATTTAGCAGCCCAAACGGTGCAGCGATTTCCTTGCCAATGTTTTTCCTGCAAGCACATGATACTAACGTTCGTTGGGGACTAAATTTTTCACCTCGACAGTTGGGAATTTATTCCTACGTAGTGCAGATGAAACATCAAGGAAAAGTATATTTATCTGCGCCAATAAAATTTGTATCAATCCCCTCAAACAAAACGGGATTTTTGCATCAAGATGATAATCAGGGCTCGTGGGTATTTGATAGCGGCGAGCGTTTTCGTGGTGTTGGCTTAAATATAGCGTGGGAAGCTCGATTAAGTATTGGCGATGATCCAAAGCATGACTATGCCTACTTGTTGTCAAAAATGAAGGAAAACAAGATAAACTTGGTACGAACTTGGATCAACGCACCTTGGAATATTCCACTGGAATGGCAACAACCAAATTTTGGTCGCTATAAAGCCTATAATGGTATTGGTTTACATCCACAGGCGATAGCACGTTTTGATTATCTTATTAATCATGCAGAAAAAAATCAGGTCAACTTAATGTTAACCATGGATTATCACGGCTCATTATGGTCGAAAGACTTTGATAAATGGGGCAATGACCATTGGAAAAACCACGCTTATAATGTCAAAAATGGTGGTCCAGCAGCGACACCGGCAGAATTTTTCACTCATCCAAAGGCAATTAGTCGATATCAAGATAGGTTACGTTATATTATCGCCCGTTGGGGCTACAGTACTCGCATTGCCGCAATTGAATTTTGGAATGAAATTGACAATGCCGTTTTTAAAGAAGGGCAGAACATACCTGAACAAGCTGTAAGCCAATGGCACCAAACTATGAGTGACTATTTAACACAAATTGACCCATACCAACATATCCAAACGACCAGTATTAGCCATCATGAAATTGATGGTTTATTTGACATTGCGGGACTTGATTTTACTCAGAGCCATTTGTACGGCAGAACTAGTATCGAAATGGAACAATTTGTTGAAAATTTTTCAACGCGTTATAAAAAGGGTTATGTTGTTGGTGAAACTGCCATTGGCTGGGACGGGGTAAATAACCGCATTGAGGAATATGCTTTAGCCTTGCACGAAAACTTGTGGGTATTAATGTTTAATAAAACACCGATATTACCTATGACCTGGTGGTGGGAAGCTTATGATAAAAACAACAAATTTTTTCACTTAAAGCATGCCGCGAACTTTATCTTTGAGCTTACTGGTACTGATGATTTATATAGCAATCACAATCAAGTTAGTGTCAGTAATGGCGCAATGCACCGCGCTTTATATAGCGGCAGCAGTCAGTATGTCTGGGTAAAAAACACCACTAAGCAGAGTAAAGACATAAAAATAACCATCACCAGTAGCTCAGGTAATTTATTAACGGGCAGTTACAAGATCGCATTATTTGATACTTGGACCGGGAAAACTACTCAGTTGTCACCCATTTCAGCTAACGTTAAACAGGATAATTCCGCAGTTATTAGCGTTGAAATAAAAGAGCTTGCTGGTGAGCGAGATAAAGTAGTTATCCTTACTAAGTGATAACATGTTTGCTGCATGTCAGATTGGTAATGACATGCACTTGAACAAAGTCTGTGCTGTTTCTTGCTTTGTCGATCATAGGTATACAAGGATAAAAAATACTTGTGATTTAATTGATGCTGATGGAAAAACTGGTCAAGCCATTGTCGTTTAATCAATAAAAGACAACCACTCAAGTGGAAATTAACATAGCTATCAAATAACCATCAGCTAGCCCTCTTTTGGCTCCTTCCTCTTTATCAAAACTTAGGACAAACCTCTTTAATTACCTTGATAATATTTAACTCAAACAGTAAAAATTGAGGCATCCACAACCATAGGGTAAGCGCCAGTATGTAAGCAAGGTTGGCATCATAGAAAAGGCCAAGTAAACTGAAAACATAAATAACTGCTCGGTTACCACATAGTAAATAATGACGCTGCTTGTATCTGCTCATAAGTATCACCTTTGCATATACCTTGTTATCGGTCACAACAAAAAATCTATTACTCTTTTAAACTAAGCATAAGTTGCGCCATAAACTTTAGTGCTACTTGGTTATCAACATTAAAAAATGACGGCTTATTACCCTCTTTTTGTAACGCTAACTTTGCTTGGTTCAACAATTTGGGTTTTAAAAAATTGGAAGTAATAGTGAGTCAAGATCTAAGCACTGTAAAAGATGCTTGGGCTAAAGCAATGAAATATTTAGTTAAATACACAAAGAGCAATCATCAATATAAATAGGTAAATAGGATGATTACATAATTCCCCCCCCAAAAAAAAAAGCCTACTCAAACTGATTTTAAGTAGGCTTTACTCGTGTATTAATAACTGAGGTCGTGACTAATTATATTAGCGCGCTAACACATGTTTTTTTACAATGGAATTGTACTGCCTTCAACAGCAATTTTTACCTTGCCGACTTGTGCCGCCCAGCTATTGTTCCAGTCGAGGGCATTAGGATAAAGCACTTTTAAATGCTGATAGCCGGTATTAACCGTCAAATCAGATAAACTAAAGTGCTCCCAATCACCACGTTTAAACAGTGCTGCGGCAATTATTGGCGCATCGACCCAAATTTGCCCATCAACGGATAACTGTATTTTGTAGTTGCCCCAATGACTGTCGGTGCCTTTCCATAAATAAGCATCAACAGCGTAAGCTGTAATGACACTATCAAAGCTATAAATGATTGAGTCGTAATTGTTACTGCTGCGTTTTACCCTATTTGCATCCCAGCCAAAAACTTCTGCATTGCCAGTATCAATAGACATGTCACTTGAATGTGCACTTGCCAGAGAAAGATCGGCGAGATTGTCGATAAACCACTGCCCACTGATAGGAATCGATAACTCTCCTGTTGCCACTTTTACGTGTCCTAGTTGTGTTGCCCATGGTTTGTCCCAATCAGCCGCCAGCGGAAAAATAATTCTGATTTGTCGATAACCGGCATTAACCTTGATGCCGGAAAGGGTTAAACGCTGCCAATCCCCTATTTGACCATTGATTTGTGCAATACTGTTGTAATCAGTCCAACTATTGCCATCGGCAGATAACTGCACTTTAAAGCTATTTGTTTTCGCTTCATTACCGCCACGCCAATAATAGCTTTCTAACTGAAAAGCACTAATGTCTTGGTCAAAGGTGTATTTTACAAATTGTTCTTCGTTCACATTACGCATTAGTCGACTGGCATCGCCCGCAAAGTTTGCTGCATTGCTACTGTCTAAAAGTAATTTTGAGGCATCAGATAAACCTTCAGGTAATGTGTCTAGGTTATCTTCAAAAATAACATCGAAACTTACCACATTAGAGTAGTTGCTGGCTCCTGAGCTATTAAACGCTTTGACACGATAAGCATAGCGATTATTGATTTGTACATCGGTATCTGAAAACAATTGCTGAATATTGACTGTCTGCGGGTTTTTTAATGAATCAAGCACTGTTTGGCTGCTAAAGTGACTTGCATCGGTACCACCAACAATAATATTGTCGCCAACCACTTGCCAGCTGGTGTTATCGTCAGGGGTTTGTGTACGCTCGACATCATAATATTGTGCATTAGTTACCCCTTGCCAGCGAATATCTGTTGCAGAAACAATGGGTAATAATACCGGGGTACCGTTGGGCGTTGGTAATTCTGGTTTGGTTAAGCCGCGGATACTATAAGCTTTATCCCATAACAAGTTTACAACGGTTTGCTCATCGTAGGATGACTCATTTTCAGCAAAACCTGGCCAATGGTAGGCGTGGATATTAGTGCCGTCTTCCTTGTGATCCATAAAACCGCCGTAAGCATCTTGGCTACGTAAACTCCATAATAATATGCCAGTAGCATCAGTTTCATCCGCAACAGCCGTGACAATGTCGTTAATTTCACTGCTGCTTTCAACGCCGGTTTCACCAACAATAAAGGGTTTACGTGTGTCGACACGTTGCCAGTCACGCATAAAGCGCATTTTATAATCTCCACCATAATAATGGTTGGAAATTATATCAATGTCAGGGTTTTCCATTGATGCTTCAGATAGGTCAACTTCTTTGCCATCGATCACTAGGTGGTTGCTATCAAGGCTTTTAATAAATGCCGCCATTTCTGCGGTCCAGCCGTCGGGGGCTTTGCGCAGTTCATTGCCTGTTTCCCACGCTAAAATAGCGGGATCATCAATATAGCGAACTCCAGAAATCGTGTTAGTACGTTCTAATACTTTTCGAACGATGGTTTTATAGTCAGCGATCAATGTGGCATTAGTGTAGTAATCGTCGGCAGAAAGGTTGCGTAATGCGGCCAAGCTTTCAATGCCGCCCCACCATGAGTTACGGTCGATAAATGGCAAAATAATTCGTACACCATGCTTATTGGCGTAATCAAGTGCCTTATCTAAACTGACAAAGAGCGTTTCATTAAATATCAATGCACCATCACGGATAGGGTCGCCATTGGCATCTTTTTCAATATCTATATGCACTAATTTACGGTTGGGCAATTGCCAGTTGTAGACTGACAAAACGTAGCTTCGAGTTATCTGACCACCAGCAGCTGCAATTGTTTTTAGCGCATCTTCGGTCTCAAACTCGTCAACAGCATCCCAAAACGGACTTTCCTGCATATGTAATTCAGGCACATTGTAAGAAACAAAACGGAATTCCTGATCACCATTAAATAACTTATCACCATCTTCGCCAACACCACGGGTAATATAGTAGTCAAATTTCTGGTGGGTTTTGGTCTTTATATAATCAGGTACAGCTAATGGATCTTGACCACCGCTGATTGGAGAATGTTCTATTGGTTCACCTCGTTCGTTATTGCCGGTTAGGTCGTCGTTTTCATGATAAGTGATATTAACCGCACCTAATTGAGGGTGCCACGGGTTGGCATCAGTGTTATTTTTAGGAAAAATAACTTTGACAAAATCGTAGCCATCTTCAAGCCCGTCGACAGAGAATATACTATGCTGCCAGCCATCTGCTGTAGCTTGGCTGTCAGTCAATGGCATTAGTGGTTGATAATCATTGCCTGTTTGAGAAACGAATATTTCAAAAGGTGAAGTACCAGCTTCGCCTGTCCAATAATAGGCACTAACACTAATACTTTTGATATCGCCGGGCATTAAATATTCAACATGTTCTTGCGTATTTTCCACTCGTTTTAAGCGGTTAATGTCGTTATTAAATCGGTTATAAGAGTCACCACTTTCTCTGGCCATGCCATATGAGGCGGTAAGAACTTGTTCAAAATCAGCGAGTTCATCAACAAAATTAACAACCACAGGAATATCTTTGACTTGTATTAATTGGTGGCTGCTGACTTTATTGCCAATAAAATCTTCAACCGTTGCGATAATTTCAAATTCACCAACGGGTAGTTGGTAACCGGTTACATCTAAATACCAAAAATTATCAACGACAAATAATTCCTCATCTGACGCTAATTGGTAAGTTTTACCATTAAATTGAACCGTTAAGTCACCACTATTGCTATTCCAGCTTCCACTAATTAATAGCGATTTATCTGTGGTAACAAAGTCATCAGCAAGATCGGTATCGTCAGAAATGTTTTCAATCGTTAATGCGGCATCTGGGGCACTAGTGTTAATTTCAATGTCTTGTTGCTTTGTAAAAATACGGGCACTGTTACTATTCGGTGCATATTTTGCGATGACAGAGTAAACACCATCAGTCAGAGTGGTTGATGACATATCCAGTTGCCAGCTGTCATCTGTTAATGATAGTTGTGAAGTATCGGTACCATAACTAATACCGTTGAACTCAACCGTTAATTCGCCTCGGCCGACCCAGCTGCCAGTAATTACCAGCTCAAGATCATTGGTGATAAAATCATTGTTGATACCTGAGTCTTCACTAATGCCATCAATAGTCACGAATTTATCGTAGCCATGATTTTTTGCGAGAGCATAATTACTCAAGCAAAGTGTGCATAGCAAAACAATTACTGGCTTGAAACTTTTGCTAAAGATGGAAGGATGTCGATGTTTCTTTATGTTATTTTTTTGATATGACATAAACATATTTACCTCTTGGTGATGTTTGTTAAAGAACTCCTGCGAATTTACAGCTTCTGATCCATGTAAAGCCATCAGTTAACCTTTGAACTCAAAGGCGGTGAAATTTTAGTGATAAATCAGCTGATCTAACTCGATAATTTGTGCATTCCAACCACTAGTACACCCTTGTGTAGGAAATTGAAAATCGACTAATATCTCTTTATCTTCAGTTAGCACTACCACGCGAGCGAGGGTACGCTGCTCAGTTGAGGCGTAATACATTAAATAATCACCACCGCTATGTTGATAAATACTGGAACAAATATCAGAAAGTTTATCTTCGTTAAAGTGCCATATTTCTTGATAACTTTGATAGTCATCACTGATGCGGTATTTTGATGCTGTACTGTAGTCCCTATCAATACCGGCAGATTCACCACTAGGTTGATGTAGACTGTGGTAGCCATTATTAAATAGCATTAAGCTGCCATCATTGGCAATTGACAGGGCATGTGCGCCAATTGGGGCTATGCCAGTAGTTAGACTTGGCGCTAACGCTCTAAGAGATGGATAGTTTTGATACCAATACTTTGTTTCATCCCCTAGCAGCCATTTTATCTCGCCGCTTTGATAATCTAATTTGACGACAAAATTTTCTCGACTAGAAATAATAATACTGTCATCTGAGGCATCATACATGGCGGTATTCATATGAAACCAGTCAACCACTTCATCAATACCATCACCATTATTATCTGCTTCGTGGTAACGAACAAAATTACTGGGATCGTCACCATAGCTAATCATATAATCGCTGAATATCTCGCCCAAATCCCATTCTTTGACTATTGAGCCATCGGGTAATACTTCTGCTAAATAGGCTTCTTTTTTGATAATATCATTGACGGTGACATCAAGTTCAGCAAGCATGCCGATTTTGCCGGCTTCAAGGTTATGATGAAAAACCCCTTCGCTATATGCTGCGCCAGTTACCATGACTTTTTCTTGGCTGCCATCAAGTTGCTGTAAGTAAATGGCATTATCTTGAGTATCGCCAGTAATAAATTGTTGGCCATCAAAAAAAGCAGCACCATCATTAGTTGATGCTTCAGGCAGCAACCAGCGAATATTACCATCGATATCAAAGACAATCGGTGAATAGAGTTTGTTTTTTAGAAAGAAGTAACTAAAGCTTGGCTTGTTATCAGCATTAGCTAGTTGATTGATGGTTATATTGTTATAGATAGGGCTACTGTAATCGCTTTCTATGAACTCATTTGTTGTTAGTGTCAGTGTTTGGAGCCACTGGCTAGCATCAGTAAAAGTGACCGTGAGTTGCACTTGATTATCATAATTTTGATAAAGGCCAAAAATAGGTAAACTTACTGTGGCTTGCTCATTATTTGGTTGATAGTCATTGCTGATTTTTTCTTGCCCATAAGTGACTGTTAACGGTGCGGCAAGTGCGCCTTCTTTGGGGGTTATAACATAAGAAACTGATTGGATTTGCTCAATATTAAAACCAGCAAAAGCTAATTGCTTAATGAATACCGAGCTACCATCTTTAATCGTTGTCGTTGCTATGACTGAGCTTTTGGCAAGCTCAGTGGGTAGCTCTGATTGACTGTTGTTATCGCTGCCACAAGCGCTTAGTGCTAGGGCAATAAGCAAAGGGAATAATGCTTTCATAAATACTTTTCTCAATAAAAATGAAAAAAAATGGCCTACTAAAGTTAGTAAGCCATTAAATGATTTTCTAGAATTATGCAGACAATCTATGCTTGCCTGATAAATCTAGAATTTAAAGGCAGCTCCTAAGTAGTAGCGCGCTTCTCCTTCGTAGTAAGCCCAGAACTGATCTGTAGCATCGGTACCTATATATTGGTTGGTATCTTCAGAAAATAGGTTAGTTACTTCAGCCGTTAAGGTGATGTTCTCCGTCACCTTATAACCTACAGAGGCATCTACTTGACCATAATCATCTGAGTAAATTGGTGTTTCTGGTGCGTTAGAAATTGAAACACCATGGTAAGTTTGGTAACCGATAATTGACTCTGAACGCCAGTTATAGGAAATGTTGGCGCGAACGACATCATTTTCATAAAAGGCACCAATGTTGGCACTATGCTCTGATAAGCCACGTAGTGATAAACCTGTCACACCATCTTCATCAACTTCGTCTTTGGCTTTACCATCAGAATAGGTATAGTTAGTCACAAAACCAAATCCATTTTCAAAGACATGTTGCAGGCCTAACTCAAGACCTTGCACCGTACCACCATCGCTATTATAGCTTGATGAAACTGGCGACGCACGACGTTGAACACCGTCACCATCTGGGTGCTCTTCATCACGTGTTTCTGATACCACAACATCGGTCATATCTTTATAAAAAATGGCTGCAGAAAATAAGCTTTCATCAGCAAAGTACCACTCATAACTGATGTCAAAAGCCGTAGTTCGATCAGGTTTTAATGCTGGGTTACCACGACTTCCGCCAATGAATTTCTGAATTTCAACTTCTGAACCATCAGGTAACGTTTCTGTTTCATTTGAATAGGATTTATTAAATGCTTTTGCCAAAGAATCAAGGTTTTGACGGGCCATTGTTTTACTGGCAGCAAACTTAATAAACATATCATCAGTCAGCGCTAAGTTAGCACTAAAGCTAGGTAATACGTCTTGGAAGTCATTATTATAAGCATTAACGCTAAAACCTGACTCAGCCAGTGGTCCGTTCCAGTTATGCGTACCTACAGATGGCGTATCAGGCCTAGATGTTTGCTGATTAACTAAAATTTCGGTTTCAACATAACGTACACCAATATTGGTGGTTAAAAACATGTCATCAAATAGATCAAATTCTAAATCGGCCATTAGGTAGACAGATTTAATATCCTGCTCAACGCCCCATTTATTTAATGGATCATTAAATTTTCGCACTGGCGTGCCAGGATAAAATGTGCCAAGCCAAGTGTGTGGGTCACGCATACCATCAGTATTCATGGCATAAAGATCCATTGAATCACCGAATCTGTCTTTTAAACCATAGAAATTGTCATAACGTGTTGCACGTGAAGGATCATCAACAAAACGCACGGTATCTAAAATACTGTAGTTTAAACCGGGATCAGAGATACCAGCATCTTGATAACGATAATATGGACCATGAGCGTCTGATGTTGTGGCGCCACGATTAGTGTAATCAGCTAAAAACTCAAAACCTTGAAAGGTAACATCACGGGTGGCTTGACGAGCACCAAAAGATATCACTTGTAACGGTCCAGCATCAATTTCATATTGAAAATCAAGTTTAACAGCAGTAGACTCTGAATCTCTATTACCGCCGCCAGCCCACGCTGATTTGTAATAATGATATTCAGGGTTACCTAAATCTTCATAGATACGAATGTCTGGTGTACCTGCGCCAGTATCTGACCACATCATGTCAAATGATTCTATGCCGTTAGGGTTAAGGCGAGTACGTAATGAAGAATCATCTCTTTCTTCAGCACTGCGCGCTACTAAACCATTTTGTGTTGTCATGGTATCAGCATACGAGCCTAAGCCTGTTTCATGGGCATCGGCTTTAGTTATATCTAGTTTTGCGCTCCATTTGTCATTGATAATCCAATCGGCACCAATTTTAAAGTTATCGGCTTCATTAACTTGATCGAAGACTTGCGTTTGGTTTTCTTGTCTACCAAGGTTAAATAAAGCTTGGTTTAAAATACGGCCATCTTGTTCGAATACTTCAATCAATTCTGCATCATTTCTTTCCATATGAAACAGTGCTTTAACATGTTCATTAACTTGTTGAAACTCGTTATGAACCCAGTCAAAAGTAAAGTCTAATGAATCGGTTGGACGATATTGTAGTGCTACTGCGCTACCAATACGTTTTCTTTCTTCAATGCGTTGCGAAGGCGCGTAAATTTCAGGGTAATCAGCGCGCTCTTCTACCACGCTATTCCATGATGGAATATCAGCATAAGGTTGACGATGATGCTCTGCTTGATTTGATTCTTTGTAACGTTCATTTGATGAAAGTGATACTAAGAAGCCAAATTGATCATCCCAGTTTTTACCTATAACTATTGCGCCGTTTGGTTTGATTTCATCTGAACTATCGGCTCCCCAACCAGCTTTTATGTTACCAGCTAAAGTAAAGTCTTCAAGCTGCAATGGTTTGCGAGTGATAATATTTACCGTACCGCCCATACCGCCTTCAACAAGATCTGCTCTAGACGCTTTAAAAACTTGTATCTCGCCAATGAGCTCAGAAGGTATTTCTTCCAGTGATGCCATGCCGCCTTCAGTTTGCCCTTGGCCAGTTAACATGATTTCATCATTAAGAAGTAATAAGTTTTTAGACATGCCGCGGATTTGAATGCTTGCACCTTCACCGTTATTACGACTAATTTGAATACCGGTTAAACGCTGCAATGACTCTGCTACGTTAGCATCGGGCATTTTACCAATGTCAGTGGCGTTGATGCTTTCCATTATCACATCAGATTCTTTTTTCGTCATCAATGACTTTGCCATCGCTGCACGCGTACCAACGACTTGTATTATTTCTATTTCTTTATCTGTGGCTTCTTCGGCCCAGGCACTACTCATTGGCGCTGTTGCTAAAAGGCCTGCTGCAATGCTGCTAGCTACTAATGATTTTTTAAATAAACTTTTATTGCTGTTCATTTTTAATTCCTCACATGCACGTTATTTTCGCGCATTAATTAATCTTGATATTATCTAAACTCGGGTATTACCGGGCGCTTTGGGCAACCCGGCAATTATTTATTTTTATGGGACAGTCACTATGGAAATGTCATCAATTAATAAGCTTTCACCTGTTTGCGTATTAGCAGGGCTTAAACCAGGGTATTCCTTATTAATATAAATATTGAGTTTGTAGATATCGTTAGCATCAAATACGGTGCCGTCATTTTTCTCAACATCACCAAACCAGTGCGGGTAGCCAAAATCACTAAACTTGATAATGAAGTCACCATCTTGATTACTAGCGTCCATCACGGTAGCTTTTTCCCAAGTATCTGGTTTGCCATCGCCACGCAATTGCACTTCTTTTTCTTCAACTTGAATAACGATAATGTTACCGGCATTCTCATGGCTAAAGCTAAACTTGATAGCGTTGCCCGAAGTCCAATCTTGTGCGCTAGCATAATCACGACCAACACCGGCATAACCTAATGCATCTATGTCGTAACTAATTTTAAGCTGCTTGCTGTCGCCAGTTTCATCAAGAGAAGGATTTCCCCAAGCTAGATCTTTGTAGCTACTTTTTAGCGATGCTGTTGATGAATAAGATTCAAAATCTTCAATGATCAAACCATCATCAGTTTGTTGAGCAGGTAACTCTGGCACACCTGAGCCAACACCCACTAAGACATTACCAAGTTGTTGTGCCCATGAAGAATAATCTTCAGCGCTCACAGGGAATACCACTCGAATGTGCTTGTAACCACCAGTAATGCCTCGACCTACTAAGTCAATTTGTTCCCAATCGCCACGTTGTGCAACGATAGTTGATTCACTCTCAAAGTCATCCCAGTTGGTGCCATCGGTTGAAAGTTGAATTTTAAAATCAACAACGTCAGTTTGTGGTGCTCCACGCCAGAAGTAGGTTTTAACCCAGAAGCTGTTGACATCGCCAGCAAAGCTGTACATTAACCATTCTTCTTCTACACCTGAATGCTTAATGCGACCACTATCGTCATCTTCAAAGAATTCTGTATTACCTGTATCAACAAATAGGGTACTTGCATCAGAAATTTCAGTCGCTGTTGATAAGCTACCTAACTTATCATTAACAATGCCATTTTCAATTAGCATGCCGGTAGTATTAATCACATTAGACCAAGCACTTTCACCGCTATCGTTAATTGCTTTAACACGATAGAAGTTGTCTTCATTGGCTGCTGCTGAGCCATCTTGAAATAAGATTTGATGTTTAACGTTAGTATGAATATTACCAAAAGAGTCAGTTCTATCAGCTAAAATATAGTTATCAGTGTTAGTACCACCAATTTCAATATCATCACCCACTAATACCCAACCGTCTGTGCCGTTATCAGAGCGTTCAATATCATAATATTGCGCGCTAGTAACACCTTGCCAACGAATATCTAAGTTTGAACCACTGGCTAGCATGACCGGCGCTTTTGCAGGGGCTGGAATATCAGGTCTGGTTTCACCGTCAATGGCATAGGCCATTTCCCAGAGGTTTGATACGATATTAGTCTCATTATAAGCGTAATTATCATCAAATCCTGGCCAGTGGTAGGCATGCACATTACCATCAGCATGGTCTTTAAAACCACCTTGGATATCATGAGTACGTAAGCTCCACACCAATAGACCTGTGGCACCTTCACTAATTATGGTGTCAATTGCAGCCGCTACATCTAGGTCGCCAAAGCCAATTTCACCGACCACAAACGGTTTAGTACCACCAACGGTTGCTAAGTCTTGGTCAATAAATGCTGAAGGGCCAGACATGTAATAATGGTTAGAAACAACATCAATGTTAGGATTAAACATTGCAGCGTTAGACATGCGTAATGTTTCTTCGCCAGCAGCTTTTGTGCTACGAGCTTCACGGCCATCCATCACTAAATGTTTACTATCAATAGATTTGATGTGACTGGCAATATCGGCCGTCCAAGCTTCAATAGCGGCAAGATCATCAGAGCGTAGTTCGTTACCTGTTTCCCAAGCAAATACTGCTGGGTCGTCTTTATAGGTAACACCCGTTACGGTATTAACCCGGTTAAGTACATAGCTAATCATTTCTTTAAAGCCAGCAATGGTGGCATCATCAGTGAAAAATTCGGGTGATGTTTTCCCATAGTGTTCAGCAAAGTGCGCAATGCCGCCCCACCAGCCATTACGATCAATAAATGGAATTTGAATACGTACGCCATGCTTGTTGGCAATGGCTAATAAATTATCCATAGCAACAAAGATGTCTTCGTTATAAACCAAGTTGCCACTGTCATCCCAGCTTATTTGCTTAATTTTATCTGGATTCGATGACTCAAAAATACCCATGGTATAGATGCGTGCAACTTTACCGCCCATATCGGCAATGGTTTTAATACCATCTTCTTGCTCAAAGGTAGGTTTAATATCCCAGACCGGATCTTCACTCATCACCAAGTTAGGCACGTTGTAAGAAATAAAGCGGAATTCTTTAGCTGAGTCGTCGGTATACAGCTTGTTACTGTCGCCAATGCCATTTGAGCCCTCACCACGAGTAACATACCAATCTAACACTGAGGTTATGCCATTGGTTGCCATGATATCTTTAAGTGCTTGCTCGACCGCCATTGGTGCTTGACCGCCAGCAATTTCAACATTTGATAAATCGCGCGCTACGTTATCACTGTCAAGTGAGTAATCTTCAACATAGCTTATGTTAACATCGCCTAATTGCAGTGCCCAACCGGGTGAATAATCTCTAGCTAAAATTGGGAATACTACGCGAACAAAATCGTAATCTTCGCTGATTTGATCTTCACTAAGTACCGCGGTATAAACTTGTCTTGACCAGTCGTCAACAGCGTCGTCAGGATCAGGCGTGTGTGTCGTACCAAGCTCTACCCATTCTGCGGCATCATCACCACCGGTTTTTGAAACCATAATTCTAAAAGCTTCAGTGTCTTCGAATGCCCAATAATGAGCAACAACTTCTACTGATTGTACCGCGCCATGCACTTCATACTGTACATATTCACCGGTATTGCCAACTGATTTCAAACGACTAGTATCATTGTGAAAGCGAGTAGGGTTACCTTCGTCGACATCACTACTATCAAAGACCAAACCGCCGCTAGTAGAGAAGATATTATTCCAGTTATCGATTGAATCTGATTGAACGACTGGAATGATGACAGCATTTGGATCAGAGGCTGGAGCAGGCGCTTGATTATTGTCAGCAACTAAGCTGTCATCAGCGTTATAATCTACTGTCAAATTACCTAATTGTGGATGCCATGCTTGTCCTGAGACTACGACGGGAAATTGTACTCGAATGAAATCATAACCTTCGCCAGCTTCATTGAGGATATCACTGGCGGTAAATTCGAATTTAGCCCAGTTGTCGTTTTCTTCATCCCCTTGATCTTCATCAGCATCACGTTGAGTGTAATCGCCAACTTTTTCGAGGTTAACAGTTAATTCAACCCAATCATTGGCGTTATTGGCGCCAACTTTTGAAGCGAATATTTTAAATGGTGAAACTTCAGGGGTATCACCTTCCCAGTAATAAGCAGTAACAACAGCACTTTTTGCAGCACCAGGTATTACATAATCGAGATATTCAGCAGTATTCTCACCACGTTTAATACGTAATAAATCACCTTGAAATCTGTATATGGCATCATCAGTGCCAGCGGTAGTATTATCTTCAGGATATAAACTAAACGTACGCCAGAAATTATCGTCTAGGTTAGACATATCATTGACATATGTATCCGTGGTTTTTATATCACAAAGGTATTCAACTTGATTAATTTCACTATCTTGTAATTCACCGTCACGGTTTTCATCAGCACCGGTTTCAATTTTTTGTCCGCCAAATTCACAGTTTTCACCTGCCGCTTCAGCTATCGGAGCACGTGACCATGAATTTATTTGATTCGAATTTGCTTGTTCTATTTCACTGCCACAACCTGATAGCGCAATGGATACCATTGTGGCAACCGTGAGTTTTTTATAATTTGCCATAGAATCACTTTGCTTGGTTATTGATCTTTTTAAGTGTTTATTTGGTTTCATAAACATTTTCCCCCAATCTCATTATATCTAATTTTAGTAGTAATTTCGTTTTAACAGTTATTCATATTTTGATAGACACCATAAGACTGTAACCGGTTACCTTGATCTTTGCAACCGGTTACATTCCTATTTGTAGTTTGATAGGTGCGTATTTTTTACAAGTCATTGAAATAAAAATATTTATATTTAATTAAAATTAAAATTATTTTTTGAAAATGAATAAGTGTCTATTAAAAGCAACTTCTCTTTATTATGCTTTTAATAGACTAAATAAGTTGGATTGTATGTGTAATTTCATGATAATAGTGGGTTTTATTTAACAGGTTATTCGCTATTATTTTAAAAACACTATTGAGTAAGTATTGTCAATTGAACATCAGCTTGTATTGCTGATCCTTAGAATGTAATCGTGGTCTATTCTTAAAAAGTAAATAATTTAAATCGAGTGAACACCATTTTGGTCAAGTAAATGTAAAGGGTTAGGGCTCAGTATGTTTTTAGTTAACTTCGTTATAAAACTTATATTCATGATAGTCTTTCTATCATTTTGTCCACCGGCCATGGCGGTTAAAATTGTTTTGATTAATCCTGATAAGCCCGGCAGACCCTTTTGGGATTTAACTACCAAAGTGGCTCAGGCAGCGGCAGATGATTTAAACGTTGATTTAACTATTTTGTATGGCGGTGGAAATCGGTTTTCGAATATGGATTTACTCGATGACATAAAACGAAATCACACCGATATAGACTACATTATTTTTCTGCCTGCCAAAGGCAGCGTTAAACGATCTTTTGATGTTTTAGAAAAAGCAAAACTGCCATTTATTACTCTTGAACGAAACTTCAGCGATAAAGATTTTTCTCAGCTAGGTAGCCCTGGAACTCGTTATAATTATTGGCTCGACGAAGTGTACTATGATGATATGCAAGCGGGTGCCTTATTAGCTAATAACCTAATATCTTCAGGAAGTAATAAAGGGTTTTCATCATTATTCATCACTGGATTCAGCGGTGATAATAGCGAAATTTCTGACAACAGGGAAAAGGGATTGTTGGCTAATTTAACGAATCAAGCTCAACTTAACCAAATTGTTCGTACGTTATGGGATCCTGTCAAAAGTGGCGTTATGGTACCTCACATACTTAAGCGTTACCCTGCAACGAATATATTTTGGGCGGCTTCTGATGAGATAGCCCTAGCAATTAAGGATGCATTATCGAAAAACAATAATACCAAAGATATATTAATTGGCGGGATTGGTTGGTTACCAGAAGCAATTGATGCTATTAAAAATGAGCAGTTAACGGCATCCGTGGGCGGTCATTTTATGCAAGGCGCTTGGGCGGTCATTAAAGCATTTGATCATAGCCAAGGTTTTCAAGATATTTCAACCAAGAATTCATTACCGTTATTGCATCAAGTCATTAATAAAAGGAATATAAAACAATATCAAGTACTGGCGAGTAAGCCAAACTGGGATAAGATAGACTTCACTCTGTATAGTTTGTCATTAAACAAAAAACTAACACAATATAACTTTGCCCTGGATGAAATAATATTGGCATTACAGTGAGCATATTTTAGTGATACCAAATCAACCGTATTAAAAATAACCGTACTCATACTACGTCCAGCTGATAGTGTTTTTGTCGAACTAACTTATATAAACTTTTATAATAAAGTAAATCATAACAAAGAGTTATTTATAATAGATTGTTTTAAATAACTCTTTGTAATTGAAGCTAATAATTTGTTCTTATAAATAATGTTCAGGTCTTTATTTTAAGGCTGAAATTATCTTATCAAAACCCTGTTTAGATGTTTTTACTGCTTCTAAAGGCGTTAAACCGTCAGGGTATTCTTCTTGTTCAATAACAAACCATTGCGTGCCACCAACTTCAAGTTCAGCTTTTACAACTGCTGTCCAATCAGTAACATCATCACCAACAATAGGGCGTTTACCGGTCACATCTTTGGGTAGTTTGGCTTTGATGTGGGTAGTTAGTGTTCTACCTGGGTAACGATTAATATAAGTAACAGGATCCTTACCTGCATAGGTCACCCAACCAATATCAAGTTGCAAAATAAAATTAGACTCAGTAGATTTAGCAATATGATCCCAATAAGTAGCTTGCTGGAAATCTTCAAACTCACGTTCGTGATTGTGAAAACCTGTTTGTAGGCCATGAGCGGCTAATTTTTCTGCAGCAGTATTTAATTCAACAATAAGCTCGTCAATTTTATTGGCGTCCCATGCACGTTCTTCCCAAGGCACGATGAGAAAAGAAACCCCAAGTGCTTTATAAAACGTTACTGTTTGATCGAAATTTTCATCATTAAATTGCTCTATACCAACATGAGCTCCACTCGCCTTTAAACCTAAGCTTGCTAAATAGTTTTTCAATCCGGTTGGATCATTTTTATAAGAGCCAAAATCACCGGCAAATTCAACACCGTTAAACCCCATCTCTGCCAGTTGCGTTAAAGTACCTTTAAAATCACTTTTGAGTTCATCTTTTACCGACCAAAGCTGAACGCTAATATTGACTGCTGGCTTCTTCATACTATTTTCACCTTGATTTTCGTCTTTATCAGCTGCGTTACAAGCCATCAGAATAGTTAAGCTCATTATTGCTGCGGTTATCTGTTTTAATACTCTCATATTGCTTCCTATCTTATTAAATTTATTACTTAATATTATTTTTTGTCATAACGCTTGATTTAATACTAAATACGTTTGGATTTTAGTTCTTTAACTGCATAGTCAACAGCGCGAGCAGTTAGCGCCATAAAGGTTAAACTTGGATTTTGTACGGCTGACGAGCAAAAACTAGCACCGTCAGTAACAAATAAATTAGGGATGTCGTGACTTTGATTATAGCCATTAAGTACCGAGGTTTTTGCATCACGTCCCATTCTAGCGGTACCTAATTCATGGATAGCTAACCCGGGTGGACCGTGACTTACACTGCTATGAACATCAGTTAATCCTGCTGATTTCAGCATTTTTTCCGCTTGCTCGGCAGCATCAATCATCATATTAGTTTCATTGTCTGAAAAGCGGCAGTCAAACTCTACCTGCGGAATACCCCATTTATCTTTTAAGGTAGGATGTAAGCGCATTTGATTTTCAAAACGCGGTAACATTTCCCCCTGAGCATACAAGCCAAACTTCCACTTACCAGCCTGTTTAAGCTTGTTTTTATAGTCAATACCTAAACCATCTTGATGTTGTAAACTTTGCCATCCTTCTCTACTTGCGCCTCCAGCTAAAGCATAACCTCGAAGAAAATTACGCTTACCATCCGGCTGATAATAAAAATTAGGTATAATTAGCCCAGTAGGTCTTCTGCCATAATCAATTTCATCTTCAAAGCCCGCAACAGTGCCACTAGCACCAGCATTGTAATTATGATCCATCAAGTAATGTCCAAGTACACCTGAGCTATTGGCAATACCATTAGGAAACTTATTCGACTTAGAATTCATCAATATTTGTGTTGAGCCTATGGTTGAGGCGCAGACAAAAACGACTCTAGCAAAATACTCCCGCTCACTTAAATCGTTATTATCAATAACTCTAACGCCTTTAACCCGATTGCTTTGCTCATCATAGATTAAACTGTGCACAACGCTATTCGGGGCAATATGCAAATTTCCGGTTTTCGCTGCCGCCGGTAATGTAGAGCTTTGCGTGGAAAAATACCCTCCAAAGGAACAGCCAGCTTGGCATTCATTTCGAGCTTGGCACTGCACGCGCCCTTGCTCAAGGTGTAATTTGGTCGGCTGGGTTAAATGAGCGGTTCTGCCCATAATCAGTGGGCGTTCAGGAAAGAGCTCGGCAAACTTTGCCTTTAGCATTTTTTCTGGCGAACTCATTTCAAATGGTGGTAAAAATTCGCTATTGGGTAAATTAGGCAGGTTATCATTGGTACCACTAATACCGGCATGTCTTTCTACATGGCTATACCAGTTTTCGATGTCTTTAGTACGAATGGGCCAATCGTTACCATAACCATCAAGTTTATTGGCGTTAAAATCATAATCACTTAAACGGTAGGATTGACGATGCCATAACAGCGATTTTCCGCCCAGTTGATTCGCTCGTATCCAACTAAAATCAGTACCAGACTTGGTGGTATAAGGTAGGTCTTTATCATTACCAAAAAAATGCTTAGTTGCATCGGCAAAGGCGTAACATTGCTGTTGAATTTTATACTTTTCTTCAACCAACAGATTATCAACTTTAGTGCGATAATCTTGTTGCCAAGGCGGAGTGTTCTCGCCGATATAATCTTTACGATGCTCGACTACTCGACCACGTTCGATCATTAAGGTTTTTTGGCCTTTTTCGCACAGATCTTTAGCAGCCCAACCTCCAGAAATCCCCGAGCCAATAACGATGGCATCATATATCTCGGTGCTTTCATTAATATAGTAATTTTCACTCATGTTATACCTTTGTTAAACCTTAATCATGCTTAATAAGAGAGGCCTTTAGAGCCCCAAGCTGCGTCGCCACTTTTATAAGGTATTGAACCTTTATAACCACCCGGCACGGCAACATAACGTAATTCTTGTGAAGCACCTACTTCAGAGGTGTAATAGCCAAAACAAATTAGTTTTTTCAGTTTTTTAAAATCTGTGCGTTGTGTTTGCCCAAAGGGAATCTTGCCTAAATCAAGCGCGGTTAATAACTGAAACTGCTGCTCATCACTGAGTGCGACAAAAGTTGAGCTATGGCTTTGCTGGGCTTGTTTGTCTATAAGTGTTAGCAGTGATACGGCTTTTTGTTGCGCTGATTTGCTGAAACAATGAAACAGTTGATTATCGATGAAACCGTGTGTGTCTACCTCTGCTGCGCCTAAGGTCTCTGTTTTAGGAATGACAATGGCGCAAACCTGTTTTAATATCGCTAATTGTGATTTGCTGAAAACTTTTGTTATTGCTGTTTTATCATTGGTATTTGTTGAATAGGCCATGGCAACCGCTAATCCATTACCGCGAAGTAAAGAACTTGCGGCAACACCACCAATAATGGTGGATAAACCTTTTAAAAAATACCTTTTTGATTTTTGAACGTCATTAGACATGGTATTACCTCTAGCTAAGTTCACTGCTGGCAGTGGCAACTTGCTTTCTATTGGTCATATAAAAATACAAACCGATAAAAGCCACTGTTAACAGTACAGGGAAAATGGTTAAATTAGCTAATACAGCTTGGCCTGCTGCTAAATCAGCATCACTACCTGTTAGATTAGCAAGTTTGGCTTTTTCATGGCCCGCATCTATCCAGTCACCAATCACTGGGTTCCACATGCTTACGGCAAACATTCCCGCACCACCTATAAGAGATAACCCTAACGCCCCTGTTTCAGGAACATTTTCAGCGATAAAACCAATCATTGTTGGCCAAAAGTAGGTAACACCAAAGGCAAATAAAATAGCGGCAAAATAAACAAAAGTACCGGTGGCTATACTCATACTATAAATACCTACACTAGCTATTATCGCAGAGGATAGTAATACGCCAACAGGATTTATACGATGAATGATAGGCCCGGCGAAATATCGACCCACTGCCATTATGCCAGTGATCATGGCCATAATTAACATAGGTGAAGCACCTGATGCCGTCAGAATTCTATCTATCCATTGTTGTGTTCCAAGTTCTGTGGTTGCGGTTAATGTCATGCAAATAACCATAAAAAGAAATAATGGACTCAGCAAAGCTTTTATATTGCTGGATGTTGATGCTACCACTGTACTGAATTGTGGAAATTGCTGCTTAAATACCATCATGCCATAAATAAGGGTAGGGACTAACATCACGGCAATTTGTAATTGCCAACCTAACCCAGCATCGGTCATAAATTTTGAGATGATTGCACCAATGACAATACCGCCAGGGAACCATACATGGAAACGGTTCAACATGGTGGTTTTATTATCTTGGTAGATTTGTGCGATGAGGGGGTTACAACCTGCTTCAACAGCACCATTAGCGAAACCAATAAAGAAAGTGGAAATAAGTAATCCCCAAAAGCCTTCTGCAGTAATGGTTAATATTAGACCAATTAAGTGGCAAATAAAGGCAACGGCGAGTAGTTTTTTTGCACCAACTGCGTTATATAAAACGCCGCCGAACATCATCGCAATAGGAAAGCCCAAAAAAGCCATTGAATTTACCCAGCCTAATTGACCGTCAGTTAAACCAAAATCAACACTCAGTTGGCCCAAAATGCCGGCACGAATCGCAAACGTCATTGCTGTTACTGTCAGGGCGATACAGCATGCGGTAAATAATCGAGATGATTCTGTGGTATTTTTTGTCATATTATCTATAAAGTTAGCTGTGCTAGTTATTTGTGCTTATAAGTTGCATCAATAACCAGCGTTAATGTTTGCTTAATAATTTTTAATTGATTTCAGTTTAGCGAGCAATGGGGATGAGTGGTTAATACAAAATCGGTTATCAATGCAACGAAATCGGCGTATATGTTTTCTGGTTTTTTGTTATGATAGGAATAATTCTATTTGAAATTGTGGCGTGAGATGATCGAACAATCCCTATTAAATAAGGTTAGTGTTAAGCAAGTTCTTACTATGTTTGATATATTGCCGGATGTGATTTTTTGGATAAAAGATACCGATAGCAGGGTGGTTTACGCTAACCAAATGTTTGTTGAGCATTTGGGGTATAAAAGCATTGAGCAGGTGCTGGGAAAGTCTGATAAGGATTTTTCACCTAGTCATATTGCGAAACAATTTTTTGTAGATGATCAAAGAGTGATGGCGGGTGATAATGTTACCGATCGACTTGAAATGAACATTAACAAATCTGGGAATGTCGCTTGGTTTTCCACGTCTAAGCGAGCATTGTTTGATGAAAATGGTGTAATTATAGGTTCGTATGGAGTAACTCGCCATTTACAAAAAACAGTTAAAACGTTATCTGGTATTGATGAGTTGGAAGTTCCTGTGCATTACATTCGGAAAAATTTTCATCTAGACATTTCGATAGAACAATTGGCCGAAGTGGCTCATTTATCAGTTAGTGCGCTGGAAAGGCGCTTTAAGAAATACTTGGCTAAAACACCGAAACAATTCATCCGGCAAATTCGTTTGGAAAATGCGCGAAGGTTATTAGTAGAAACGAATTTACCGATAGCAGAAGTTGCATATCAATCTGGTTTTTCTGATCATAGTTATTTTACTCGGCATTTTAAGTTGATGTTTGCTGAACTTCCTTCAGAGCTTAGATTAGGGCCCTTTTTACGAACAACTTTTTAAAATGCTATTAAAAAAGTGTAGATGTTATTTATAATATTTCTGTATACATAGAGTTAATCGCGCAGAAGTTAAATATTATAAATATGCTCAAAAATGATGTTATAAGAGCTACGAAGTCCAATTCTAATATGGCTAAGTTTAGTTGTCTGATCCTCGGATTTCAGCTAATTCCCCCCAAGTTGTAGAACTAGCCCGCAGAACTATCCAAATTGACAAATTCAAATTCATATTTAAATTCGACAAATCAAAAATAGCCTACTATCCTAAATTCAAAGGGAATAGATATTGATTTTATTGAAAATATATAATTGAAATTTCTAATATTAGTGAGTAAATAGGGATTATTAAATTGCAAAAATCTACTTTCATCAGGCCGAAGTCATAATGCGAAAAACGTTGTTGTTTTTTTCTATGGCACTGAATGTCGATACATCAATCACAGTGTTTAGTTTTGTTCATCTGTACAATAATAAATGTCCGAAGGTTATTATATCCGGCACGTACTCATGTTATATATTCGCTGTTTTTCTCCTATCTAAAGTAACAAAAATATCAAAAGTAACATAAGTGATGTAAATAATTATGACTTTAAGCATAAGCAATCACAACAATACATGCACAGTAGAGATGACAGAAGATTTGACTATATATGAAGTAGGTCAATATCAAACTAAGCTGCTCGCTGAATGTGATTTTAATGGTCAATTCAAATTAGATTTTTCAAAACTTGAAGATATTGATACTGCAGGTGTCCAGCTTATTCTATCTTTGGATAAGCAGGTAAAAGCTGCAGGAGGTAATATTTTATTTTTATCAACAAGCCCAGAGATGAGTAAGGTACTTGAACTTTTCAATCTTTCTGAGCACTTTAAATCAACCGATGAGGCATTTTAACTATGTCTGATGATGTCGATGCTGTTGATGTTTTTATTGCTGAAGCTAATGAGCACCTAACCTTACTCGAAGAAGTCTTAATGGAAATGGAAGAGCATCCTACTGATCAAGAATTGATCGATCAGGCTTTTCGTTCCATGCATACCATCAAAGGCTCTGGAGCTATGTTTGGTTTTGATGATTTATCAGCGTTCACACATCATCTAGAAACCGCTTTTGACAAGGTGCGTAATGGTGAATTTTTAATATCACCCGAGTTAATTAGCGTTATTCTAGATTCGAAAGATCATATTGAAAGTCTTCTAGAGGATACCAAACAGACAACGGGACAAACTATTACCGGCAACGCTTTGCTAACAAGGTTGCAAGACATCATTCCAAATGAAAGTGCACCTGTGGATACTTCTCCGGCAGTGGCTGTAAAACCAATGCCATCTCAGCAACAACTAGATCAGACCATTCGTATCCGCGTTAAACCAACAGCCAGTGCTTTTGAAGATGGTTTTGATGCCATGCCAATACTTCGTGAATTAACTGCCCTGGGTGCATGTAATATCTCTACAAGTTTTGACGATTTACCTGCATTATCTGAACTTAACCCTGAAACTTGTCTGTTACGCTGGAATATCCTGCTGACCACAAGTGAAGGAATAAATGCAATAGAAGACATCTTTATTTTTGTTCGGGATGAGTGGGATATTGATATTGAACCGATTGAAATGGACTTTCTTGATGAAGATGAACAAACAAACCAAATTGGTACCATCCTAATAGATCGCGGCGATATTAGCCTAACAGAAATAGAAAAAACCTTGTCAGAACAACCTAAAACAGGTGAAATTTTACAGCAAGCTGGGCTTGTCTCGGCTGAGCAGATAGATGCTGCGCTTACCGAACAACAGATTATTCGTGAAAACAAAGAAAAAAGCCAAACTAAAGAAAAGCAAACTAATGTTCGTGTGCCAACCAGCAAACTCGACTCTCTGATGGATCTTGTTGGCGAACTTGTCATTGTTCAGGCTCGCCTCGATCAATTAAACCAAGAACGTGAAGATGAGTCTCTTGCAAATATATCAGAAGATCTGAACCAACTTACCACAGAACTTCGTGATAATACTCTTGATATTCGTATGTTACCCATTGGTACAACATTTAGCCGCTTTCGTCGGCTGGTGCGTGATTTGTCTCGCGATCTTGGTAAGGAAATCCAACTTATCACGGAAGGCGCTGATACCGAACTAGATAAAATGGTGATTGACAGTCTTGCTGATCCTATGGTGCATTTGATCCGAAATAGTGTTGATCATGGCATTGAAAAACCTGATGTTCGTGAAGCTTTAGGAAAACCTCATAAAGGCACTATTCATTTATCGGCAGAACATGCTGAAGGGCAAGTCATTGTTCGTATTCGCGATGACGGTGGCAGCATGAATGCTACAAAATTAAAAGCAAAGGCAATAGAAAAAGGGGTGATTTTAGCGGATCAAAAAATGTCTAATGAAGAATGTTACAACTTGATATTCGCCGCTGGTTTTTCTACTGCTGAAGCTGTTACCGATATTTCCGGTCGTGGTGTCGGCATGGATGTGGTTAAACGTTCAATTCAAGCATTACGTGGCGATGTCAAAATCGACTGCGATCCCGGCGTTAGTACAACCATAACGATTAGCTTGCCAATAACCCTAGCGATTATCGAAGGCTTGATGGTCTCAGTTTCAGACGAACGTTATATATTGCCACTAAATAATATTGAAGAATGCATTGAAATTTCTCGCGCTGACAGTGGCGACTATCCTGATAAACGCTTAGTGGAAATTCGTGGTGAATTGGTACCTTTTGTTCGTTTAAGAGAATGGTTCGATGTCAAAGGACAATCACCCGATATCGAACAAATTATTATTACCCGTGTTGGTGATAATGATTTTGGCTTTTGTGTTGATGAAGTTATTGGCCAATACCAAGCTGTGATTAAAAGCTTAGGAAAGTTTTATGGCGATGTTAAAGGCTTAGCCGGAGCGACTATTTTAGGTGATGGCGGTGTGGCTATGGTTTTAGACATCGCTCGATTAACTGCGGCTATTGAAGATGAAACGTCAACACGACATTAGTAAAAGCCAAAGGAAAAAGTTAGCAATAAGTTTAAATGCTTCATCGTGGCATTTTCAACAATATGATGAAAGAAATTGAATACGTTAAGGGATAAAACCGATTTTAATACAAGGTGAATGATAATGAGAACAATGTTGAATACCAATCGTTACAGTATGAAAAAATCCTTAATCATGCTCGTTACTGTAATATTCACTCTGCTAATGACGTCACTTGCTCAGGCAAGTGAAAAAGGCGCAGGGCCCCATTGGAGTTATACCGGTAAAGCTGGGCCAAATCACTGGGGTAAACTTTCTAGCAAATTTGCTACTTGTAGCAAAGGAGATCGTCAATCACCCGTTGATATTTCTCATGCAGAGTCGGGTCACCTTGACGGCATCTCATTTAGCTATGGTGAAAGTCGACTGAAGATCCTCAATAACGGTCACACCATTCAGGTCAATGACGAGTCCAGTAGTTATGTCATCTTAAATGGTGGACAACGATACAAGCTTTTACAATTCCATTTCCATAGCCCAAGTGAAAATGCATTGGAAGGGCATCGTTTTCCTATGGAGATGCACCTAGTACACCAAAACGATAATGGCGGCTTAGGGGTCGTTGGGGTATTTATTGATATTGGCGCTCACAATCCGCTAATTCAATCGCTTTGGGATAGTATTCCTCACGAAGAAGGCCATGTGGATGTTTCTAGTACCTTGGTTAACCCAGCAGAGCTATTACCCGTCAATGGCTCTTACTATCATTTCACTGGTTCACTGACCACTCCGCCCTGTTCGGAAAATGTTTCTTGGAATGTACTAAAAAATCCTATTCATGCTTCAAAAGCCCAAGTTGATCATTTTTTATCCATCATAGGTGAGAATGCGAGGCCACTGCAAAAACTCAATAAACGCAATTTGGTGTTATCAACCCAAGGTAACATCAGTTCAGCAGCGGCCGGTGGCCATGGTAATAGTAAACCTAAAGCGCGCAGTGTCAGCCATGATAAGCCTGAAAGAGAACGCGCAAGACCCGTACGTCATTCCGGTACTGATAGCAGACAAGAAGTTAGCGAACAATCGTCAGTTTGGTCATGGGTGCTACTGAGCTTATTTATTTTGTTAATGGTTTCTTCGGTGACATTTTATCTTTGGCGTGGAGAAAAATTGAGTTTACGTATCAGGCTTATCGGCCTTATCTCAACATTATTAATCATGATGATGACAATTGCTGGTGTCAGCATGAGCAGCCTCAATACTATTGGCTCAGAGATAGAAGCTATTGCTGAGCAAGATATCCCGCTGACCGAGGCCATTACCGAAATAACAATTAAGCAGCTTGAGCAAGCACTGGCATTCGAGCGAGCGTTTTTGTCAATGGAAACGGGTGAGCTGGCTAGAATGGAAGAAATGGAGCAGCATTTCGAAAGTCTTAGTAGAGAGTCGAGCACCTTGCTTAGACAAGCCGAAAAATTGGCAGAAAATGCCATAGTAGCCGCTCACTCAGACTTGGAACGTGTTGAGTTTGAAGAAGTATTGGATCATTTGGTTAAAATTGAACTAGCCCACGCATCCTTTGAAAAACACGTCGGTGATGCTTTTAGTAAAATGAATGCCGGAGACAAGCACGGCGCTGAGGCACTCAGTCATAATATTGAGCTGGAAGCCGATGAGTTGGATTTTGAACTGGAAGAATTCCTGCGTGGCATCGAAAAATTTACCGAACGTGCAGCAATTACCGCAAAAAATGATGAGCAAAGAGCCATATTAATGATGATGATTCTTAGCGCATTTGCGTTGATCCTTGGCGTAATTTATGGATTGATTTTAACTCGTAATATTACCAGACAACTGGGCGCCGAACCGATTGAAGTGCTCAATGTTGCCGAGAGAATTGCCTCAGGAAATCTAGTACTTCGCAATACTAACTCAACCGGTAGTTTACAAGGTGTCTATGCTGCCATGGTCGCCATGTCTAAAAAGTTGATGACAGTGGTGGGGGAGATACAACAAGCATCGGGTAATGTTGCCTCTGGTAGTATGCAACTGAGCAGTGCAGGAGAGTCTGTTTCCCAAGGTGCGACCGAACAAGCAGCAGCACTGGAGGAGATATCTTCATCGATGGAACAGATGAGCTCGAACATTAGTCACAGCGCAGATAATGCTCAGCAAACAGAGCAAATTGCATCGAAAGCGGCAACCGATGCAGAATCGAGTGGCATAGCAGTAATTGAATCCGTAAAAGCGATGAAAGATATAGCCACCAAAATTGCTATTATCGAAGAGATAGCTCGGCAAACTAATTTACTGGCATTAAATGCAGCAATTGAGGCAGCACGTGCTGGTGAACACGGTAAAGGTTTCACCGTAGTAGCAGCTGAAGTACGTAAATTGGCAGAGCGCAGCCAAAAAGCGGCCGGAGAAATTGTCGAACGCTCAGCCTCCAGTCTAGAAGTCTCTGAAAGAGCCGGTAAGATGTTGGCAGAACTGGTACCTAACATTCAGAAAACCTCGGAACTTGTTCAGGAAATTAGTGCCTCAGCACGAGAACAGGATTCTGGCGCCAGCGAAATCAATAAAGCCTTGCAACAGCTAGATCAAGTTGTTCAACAATCGGCCGCTTCCGCCGAAGAAATGTCTGCGACCTCGGAAGTACTTGCTGCGCAAGCAGAGGAAATGCAAAACACTATGCACTTTTTCAAAGTGAATGAGCAGAGTTTTAATGACAAGCAATATGAAGGATCAAGGCCGAGACAAGCGCCTTCTGAATCTGAATTTTCACCATCAAGCAGTGATAACAATAGTTCAAATCAGGGAATTAATATTAATCTTGATAGTGATGATGATAAATTCACAAGGTATTAGGCGATGAAAACAGAGACTCAAACCTTACATGAAACAGAGCAGGCTCCATTACAGCTGCTGACCTTTTTGTTGGACAAAGAGGTGTTTGCCATCGAAATCAATCAAATTCAGGAGGTACTCGAATATACTCGGGTAACGCCTGTGCCTAGGACACCTAGTTTTATGCTAGGAGTGATTAACCTAAGAGGTAGTGTTGTTCCTGTTATAGATATGCGACAGCAATTTGAAATGTCGTTAACAGAAACGACGGTTGATAGTTGTATTATTATTACTGAGGTCGATATTGACGGCGAAAAATGTGCCTTGGGCTTATTGGCTGACGCCGTTAAAGAAGTGGTTGAGTTTGACCTTAATAGTGTTAAGCCGCCACCGCGTATCGGTAGTCGAATAGATACTCGCTATATTATGGGCATGGGCAAATATGATGATGATTTCGTTATTATTCTGGACTTGCCAAAAGTTTTTTCCCAAGGGGAATTGAACGAATTGGCTAATACCATTCCAGACTCAGAGTCGATTGAAAATAATGATGAACAGCCTGAGTTAGGTCAACCCAATGGAGGGGTATAATACTGATGACCCTATCAGCAGCCGTGATCATAGGCGCGTTGCTGAATACATTCAGTCGACAGCAGGTATTCAATTACCTGATTCAAAGCGCTATTTAATAGAAGGTCGATTACGTAAACGCCAAGTTAAACTTGGTTACAAAGACTTAAAAACTTACCTGAATTTTGTCTTTGAAAGTGTTAAAGGAAAGAAAGAACGTATTAATTTAGTGGATGCCATTACCACTAATAAGACAGATTTCTTTCGTGAATCTGAGCATTTTAATTTTTTGCAAGAGCATATTATTGCAAGGTTGGCTAAAAAAAGAACATTGGGTTGGACAAAACCATTACGTATCTGGAGTGCTGGATGTTCTTCAGGTGAAGAGCCTTATACACTGGCAATGGTACTTAGAGAGGCACAAATACGATACCCAGGTTTACGATTTGATATTACAGCCACAGACATATCACCCAGTGTTTTAAAAATTGCAGAGCAGGCAACTTACCCTCATGACCGAATTGAATCTATCCCGTTTGCATTACGAAAACGTTATCTACTGCGAAGTATTGATAAATCAAAAAATTTAGTGCGTATGGGGCCTGAAATATGCCAACACGTGCACTTTAGCGAATTTAATTTGCTAAAAGACGCATTTATCTCAACACAAAACTACGATTTGATTTTCTGTCGTAATGTCATGATTTATTTCAGCCAGCAAGATCGCTTAGCACTGGTCAAACGTTTATCTGAGTCACTGAGTTCGCGAGGATATTTATTTATTGGTCACTCGGAAACATTGACCAGTGAATGTGATTATTTACGACAAAAGATACCTGCTGTTTACCAAAAATCTACATAAGGCATGAACTCTTAATGAAAAAAATAAAGGTAATGATTGTAGATGATTCAGCTGTAGTACGGCAAACGCTCAGTGATATCATCTCTGCAGATCCTGCATTGGAAGTTATGTGCACAGCACAAGATCCCTACATAGCAGTGGAAAAACTAAAAAATCAAATCCCTGATGTTATTACACTTGATATTGAAATGCCGCGCATGGACGGCGTTACTTTTTTATCAAAACTGATGTCACAACATCCACTGCCGGTAATTATCTGCTCATCACTGGTGGGGGACGGCTCAGAAACTACCATGAAGGCTTTGGAAGCTGGCGCTCTGGATATTATTCAAAAACCCAGAATGGGAACAAAGCGTTTTCTTGAAGAGTCTCATTTGCTTATTACCGACGCTATTAAGGCTGCTGCTCAGGCAAAAACTAAAAAAATAATAGTGACAAAGAAAAAAGTGACTAAAAAGCTGACTGCTGATGCTGTACTGAAAAAGAGCTCATCTAGAGCTATGGTTGAAACAACCGAGAAAGTCATTATGGTTGGCGCATCTACTGGTGGTACTGAAGCCATTCGTTCTCTGCTTGAAAATATGCCTTTAGATTGTCCCGGCATCCTAGTGGTACTACACATGCCTGAAGGCTTTACCAAGTCTTATGCTGATCGAATCAATAGCCTAAGTAGCATTCATGTTAGAGAAGCTAAGGATGGTGATACGGTATTAAATGGACAAGCACTGATTGCGCCAGGCAATAAACATTTATTACTCAAACGTAGTGGTGCACGTTACTACGTGCAAATAAAAGATGGTCCACTGGTTTCACGTCATCGACCCTCTGTTGATGTCTTGTTTCGTTCTGCAGCGAGATATGCGGCAAAAAATGCGGTCGGAGCTATACTTACAGGCATGGGAAGCGATGGCGCAGAGGGTATGAAAGAAATGTTTGAGGCAGGTGCTTGGACCTGTGCTCAAGATGAAGCTAGTTCGGTGGTTTATGGCATGCCCAAAGAGGCGGTTGCCAAAGGAGGGGTGTGCAAGGAGATAGCGTTAGATAAAATGGCTCCGGCCCTAATCAGAGCGTGTAACAGAAAAAATGGTTAGCCAAATGCAAAGTATCAGCAATAACTCTGTAGTAAGGGGTCGAATACTCATCGTCGATGATAGTTCTAGTATAAGAGAGTTTCTTGAACATCAACTTATCAATGCCGATTATATAGTCTATCAGGCGCCAAGTGGTAAAGAAGCTTTGGACGAAATTTACAAAAAAAAATTCGATTTGATTTTGCTCGATCTGGTCATGCCCGGTCTTGATGGTATAGCAGTATTACATATCATTAGACAAAGTTATTCAGAGGCTGAGCTTCCTGTAATCATTCTTACTAGTCGTAAAGATCCCGGAGAAATAGCGCTTTGTCTTGAAAGAGGAGCCAGTGACTTTCTTAGTAAACCACCTGAAATCAATGTACTATTGGCGCGTATTAAAACGCAAGTGCAACGCAAACAAGCAACTGAGCAGTTACGTCAATCATAAGAGTATTTAGAAGTTCAAGTAAAAAATAGAACACATGAATTACAACAGACAATTGATCGGTTAAATACCGAAGAAAGCCTGAGAATTGTTTCCGAAAACAAAGTAAGAATACTCGGCAGAGCCGTTGATCAAAGCCCCGTATCTGTAGTGATTACTGATACCCATGGGGTCATTGAATATATCAATGAAATAGCTTGTAAAACTATTGGATTAACTAAAGACGATTTAATCGGCAAGTTAGCCGATACAACGTGTTGCGAGCAGAGCACATTTAATGAGTACCTTAAAAGAGTTACAGAAGGTAAAGAATGGCAGGGTGAATGGAAATCACAAGCAAAAAATGGCAGCCCTTACTGGGAACATGTGTCTATGTCACCTGTGATTGATAGTAATAATGATATTGCTTATATTCTGATTGTTAAAGAAGATATTACCACAACTAAAGAGTTTGAAGCACGTTTGAAGCACCAAGCCAATTATGATGCTCTGACGCAACTTCCCAATCGATTGCTTGCCTATGATCGTTTGAAAAAAGCGCTGCAAATGACTAAACGTGACAGTCATTGTGTGGTGGTATTATTTTTGGATATTGATCGCTTCAAAGATGTCAATGACACCCTAGGACACGCCGCAGGTGATCAACTCATAACGGCAGTTGCTCATAGATTATCGTCCTGCTTTCGTGAATCAGATACGGTAGCGCGTTTATCGGGCGATGAATTTCTCTGTTTATTCACTGATGACAGCAATATCAGCACCTCAGCTAAACTGGTTGCACGAGTATTAAAAAAGATTAGCGCTCCGCTGATTATTGAAGGTGTCGAACTGAGACCTACGGCCAGCATTGGTCTTGCTTGTAGTTCTAATGATGGCAAAGATGTCGATGAACTTCTCAGGCGAGCTGATGCTGCTATGTATCAATCTAAAAGATCGGGTCGTAATCAGTTTCATTTTTTTGATAATTCGATGACAGAAGGTATTGCTAGAAGAATGGAAGTAAATACCCAGCTCATGTCAGCATTATCTAATGATGAATTATCTATGGTTTATCAACCTATTTTAGACAAAGAAACAGGAAAAGCTTATGCACTTGAAGGATTAATGCGTTGGAATAATCCTAAGCTTGGTTTTGTCCCGCCGGATGAATTTATTGGTATTGCTGAATCTTCGGGAATAATACTTGAAATAGGGACTTGGTGCATAAAGGAATGTGTGAAAAGCCTAAAATTACTACGCTCGTCTGGGCAAGATGACTTAAAAATTGCTATTAATATATCTCCTAGGCAATTTGGTCCAAACTATCCACTCGCTGATATTATTGATCGAGAAATCAAAGAACATGATTTACCTGCTAACGCCATTGAGCTTGAAGTCACCGAGGGATTATTTCTCCACCCAGATGAACCCACAATGCAAACGCTTGACCGTATCCGCGAGTCTGGTTATTTGCTCTCTATGGATGACTTTGGTACCGGCTTTGCAGCCTTGTCTAATTTAGTTACTTTTAAATTTGATGTGGTCAAAATTGACCAAATTTTTATCAAGGATGTATTGAATTCCCCGCGTAAGCAGAAATTGGTTCATGCTATTATTGCTATGGCAAAAAAGCTAAATTTAAAAACTATTGCCGAGGGAGTTGAGGATCATGAAACTCATCAATTCCTACTCGATAACCATTGTGATCTGTTACAAGGATATCACTTTAGCCGGCCACTATCTTTTGAAGACGTTTCAAAATTCCTCGCTGATAGCAAAGTTTAGATAGTCGATACAAAAAGGTAACTAACTTAGCGCACATTAAAGTTGTTTGAGTGTAAACAGCTATTTTATTGTGAAGAACTATTATTTAATCGATTAAACTCTGCTTTCATTTCTGCTTTTTCCCCCATCATGGTGATTGTTTTTGTGCTAGGGCAAGCCAGTTCTACGTTATTGATGAGCTGTCCAATATGCTGTTTAGCAAATTTGTTTAGATTACTTTTATAAATGGCTAACATGGCGCTAAAAATATCTACTTTCCAATTGTCTTTGTATCGGCTCGCGATACTCCATAGTGTTTCTTTAGGTTCGTGAATTAATCGACATTGTGTTTTAATTTCTGATACTTTTGCTTTTTTGTCTACTTCGGTGGCAATTAGTGAGTTGGATATATCAACCGAATGGGTATGTTGCCAAGCGTTTTTCTCAAATTCATACACTAAAATAGACGCTTTACCAATAATATAATGGGGGCTTTTAAGCCTTAGCATGTAATTATTGATGCGTTGATAATCTAATGTAGTTTCGGTATTTTGACTCACTAAAGTGAATTTCAATTGGCTCTGTTGATCTTTTTCGACAATATTAAGCTTTATTGACAAAGGCTGGCGAGCTGGCGACTCTATCTCATGGAGGCTGATATAATCTACTTTTGCATGACTAATCATGGGGAGTACTGCTAGGTAGATTAAGCATGATAAAATTATTGTGCGAATTGTCATAAATTACCTATAAAGCAACTAACTACATAGAATAACAATAGCACTAAAATTTGTGACTTTTTATTTTTATTTAAAATGTTTACGGCTGAAAATGTCAGCCGTTAAAGTATTTTAATCGGCAACACCTTCAATATCACCACGCATTACCGGATAGCCTAAATTCATCCAACCAAAAACGCCTTCCCATAATACTGCTGTACGTGTGTAACCGCGATCCCTTAATTTTTTTATGGTGTAATCTGCTGCAGCTCTAGGGCAAGAACAATAGGCAACAATTTGAACATCTTTTGGAATGCCTGCCACGGTTTCATCAAGATCAGCATAATAGGGAAAAGGAATAGAGCCTTCTATATGTGCGGTTTGCCAAACGGAAGTTACACGCGTATCAAGCAGTACCATTTTGTTTTTTGCCAATAATGCGGCGTTTAAATCTTTTGATGATACGTACATCCCATCTTGCAAAGAAAAGTTTGGGTCATCGCCATTTTTGTTTATAACGTATTGCTCAGGTGTCGGCAGTGCTTTAAGAATAGTCCTCTCTTCTTTCCAACCCAGTGCTTTGCTGCGTAAAAAGGCGGTAATATTGTTGATGTCTTGAGCCGATAATAACTCTTTGAATGGTTGCATTGGGGTGTCTTGTCGTCCATTTTGTATTGCATGACGAATAAACTCATCGGTGTTGTGGGCAAGTGCTGATTGATTGCCCAGCGCAGGCGCTGTTATTCCTTCACCATTAACACCATGACAACTTGTACAGTTCGCTAAATAGACTTGCTCGCCGCGCTCGATATCACCATGAACAGGGTTGGTTGATAGTTTCAATCGCTGAACACCGGCTTGTTCATATAACCAATAAGTTAAGTCCCATGTTTCAGCTAGCGTCATAGGTCCCCCTACTTCATCAAGGTAACCCCCCATTGCTGTGCCTTTTCTTCCATATGACATTGGTCTTAAAATAGCGTGTGGAACACCCGATTCAAATAAGCTTTTACTGCGTAGAGATGGGGCATGATCATTAACATGACCTTGTCGGTCTGCGCCATGGCATAACGAACAATATTTTTGATAGTTTTTCGAAGCAACCTTTGCTTGAGTTATTGTTAGAGTTCTTGGTGGTGGTAAAGTGCCTAATTCATGGTCTTGAACATAACCTTGAGCGAATAATTCAATAGATAAAATAAAACCTAACAAACAGCCAACGAGTAATGTTTTCTGGAAAAATAAAGGCATCATGATTATGTTTTTATATCTCTTATGATAAGGATTAGTTAATAGATTAACGAGCATGAAGATAAGAAGCAATGCCGATATTCGTGGTGAAAAGTTTCGTAACAAATTTTTGAATTTTATGAGAAATAAAGTGATGATTATTAACTAGATATCAACTAATTAACCCGAGCTCTGGATAGGAGTTAAACAGTTTTCTATGATGCTATAAATTTATCATTAATTTTTTGGTAATGAATTCAAAGCTTTATTGTGCATTGCATGATAAACACCTTGTGTTCGTATCGTCAAAGGCTTCCATAACCATGTTTCTTTATAAAACTCAGACAAATCGCTTAACTCTTGCTTTGCCTTTTGGTTCACAACGACAACACCATAGGCTTTATGGATTTTTTCTTGAATAGGAGTACTGAGCATGAAATCAGCCAATATATAGGCTGCCTTTAACTTATCTGGCGAGTCCTTTAGCGTTGGCACAAATGAAATAGTATCTAACCAAACGGTTGATCGCACATTATGCGCTATTTTCCAGTTTAGACCTTTTCTTTTTGCAGTAGCAACACCGAACCAATAGGTTGTTCCATAGAGCAATTCAGCTTTGGTAAAATCAGCTTCACCATCCCAAAAGCGATCCTGGCTGCAGACATTATTGTACAGCAGCTCAAGATTATGCTGGATTATTGGATCTTTGAATCCTCTCGACATAATTATCTTGTCCATATCGTAAATACTTTTTTTGTCATAACCCGCCTTTAATATTGCGATATAAAAATTTGCTGCAAACTGTGCTTTAGTGATTGTGATTTTACATTTATTGGCAGGATCAAATAATACGTCAAATGATGTTGGTTCTTGCACTTTATCGGCATTGTAGGCTAGTCCGTATGACCCACCTAATAATGGAACCGCATAGTTTTTTCCCATATATTCCTTATATTTCAATTTTTTCAATGCAGAAAATACATTGGTATAATTCGGAATTTTGGAAAAATCTATAGGTAACAACGAGCGAAGTAATTGATTGTTCCTTTGAGAGAAATAATTACTTGTTGGTGTAATTACATCACAAAATCTTCCTCTAGCCAGATTGAATATCTGCTCTGGAGAAGATAAATAATGAGGATAAAGCACTAAATCTACATCCATGCCTCTTTCTTTTGCATAGGCTTTAAATTCACTTTCCCAAGGCATGATATAACCTTCCCATTCACAAACTGTGAGCTTGGTTGTTTCGGCAAAAACTGTAAAGCTATGGGCTACAACAAAAAATAATAATGTCAGCTTTCGAAAAGTAATCATTTTACACCTTTAATGATTATTAAAATCTGTGTTGTCATAAATTGCGATATTTAGGTACTCAAACTGAGTTCGAATACACCTCTATAAACAAAAGTATAACAAGAGTATAGATTTAGGTGCACAAACCCTCAAATTAAAACGTCATCGATACAAAATTTAATACCTTTGACTGTTTCAACTCAAACCATTAATGTGGTGTTTTTACATGAAAATAATTACGTCAGCATTGTTAACCATGTTGAGGTTAATAGTTTATTTTCTGTTGGCGATTCGGATTGATGCTTTAATGATTTGAACCGCTTCTTTGGTTTTTCCTCTTCTACTGCCTAACGCTTCAATTTTAGTTAAGCTACCTTCTAAATCCGAGACTACTTTACCAAAAACAGTATGTTTACCATCTAAAAAAGGCGTGGGTATAAAAGTTATGAAAAATTGACTACCATCAGTACCTGGGCCCGAATTTGCCATGCTTAAAACACCCGATTCGCTATGACCTTTCTCACCATCAAACTCACCATCATACTTATAACCGGGATTTCCTCTACCATTACCCATAGGGTCACCACCTTGCGCCATAAAGCCTGGAATAACACGATGAAAAGTTAACTCATCATAGAAACCAAGTTTAGTTAAGTAAACCGTACTGGAAACATGCATAGGAGCTGAATCGGTTAATAGCTTGATAGTGAAGCTTCCTTGGTTTGTTTGCAGCTCCCAAAAGTAATCTTTGCCTTGCGTAAAGCTAAGTAAAGGCGGCTTGCTTAGCTTTGTTTTCCAAGCGGGATCTGTTTTATCTATTGTTTGCTTAGTAATAAAATTTTCTACTTTTTTTATTGCTGGATCTCCACCACAACAAGCAGTTAGCGTGATTATTAAAAAAAGGCTAGCAATGATTTTTTTCTTATTATTCATATAAAATGTCTTATGTTTTAATTTCAATTCGTTGAAAGTATTCTAACTTATCAGATATTGTCTGATGTTATCAGGTATCAAGTGTCAGATAACAGTATTAAGAAATAATTTTTGCTGAACGAAGCATTCGTTCCCCTTTTCGTATAGTTATTTATTGGTAACTGGGCGGCTTTTATATACAACTAAAGCAATCAATAAAAATGCTAATAAAAACAAACCAAATGTGGCACTAGATTGATCTGCCTCGACATCTTTAGGTCGTAGAATTACCCTATCATTTTCTTTTATTTGATAAACTTGATAAAAATCGCCATTTACTTGCACCGATTGCATTGTGATTTCTTTACCTAAAAGCACTGGTGAGTCTTTGTCTTCACAATAATCAGTCCTAAATTTAATCGATAAATTATAAGTGAAATCAGAGTCGGTAAGGCTTAATGAAGCGGCGCCTTTGGGCGGGCAATGTAATTGAAATATAGTGCCTTTAATTGTTTGAATATCTGTTTGTTCAGCATATGTTTTTGAGTGTTGATAACTCTTTATACCGATAAATAAAAAGAATGCGGCCAATAATAACAATAAAGTTTTTGTAGTTTTGTTCATAAGAATTCACATTTATTTGTCTCAGTTGAAAGACAAAATAATTTACTAAAATGGTGTAATGAAGTTGAACATAACAATGCGCGTTATGCCTTGATTCATATCAGTAATCGATTATTTTTATATGGTTTAATTGATTTGCTGGTGCTAACGGCTTTCTCGATCATTCATGGAAACCCTAAACCCTCCTCAAAATAAATGCTTTGATCGACAACCGGAAACTGATTGATGGCGCCAAGCAAACCCTACGCTTTGTTGTTATCTAGACTGCTGTTTATTTTCGAACATCGCCGTTACAAAATCGAACATGTCACTTAAATCACAATAATTAAAAACCAATTAACCTATTGATTAATCGGTTGTTTTTGTTTTGGCACGATACTTCCATTACCTATCAAACTAAAACTTTAAAATGTGCTTTATTATGAAAATTCAATTAGCAAAACAAAAACCATGGAAAAAGTGGGCAGCAATATCTCTGTTTATTTTTCTCTTAGCTTACGCCACATACGCGGTTAGCAGTAAATCAATGAAATCCATTTCAGCTGAAAAGCTAAGTTTTCAAACAGTACAACAAGGTTCGTTAGATATTTACAGCAATGCCTACGGTGAGCTTATTTCAGCAAAAGAGCGATTACTCACCGCACCTGCTTTAGGTAAAGTATCACAAATATTAGTACGCCCTGGCACTAAAGTAACCCCAGAAACCGTTATTCTGCACTTATTTAACCCAAAACTTGAGCAAGAAGTTAGTGAATCAAGAGGTCAACTCGCCCAACAGCAGGCACAACGCGAAGCATTTAAGTACGAGCAACAAAATGAACGTTTGAATTATCAAGGTCGTATTGCTGATATTGAAGCTGAAATTGAGAAAGCCCAACTTGAGCTATCAGTAAATGAAAACTTAATGGATTTAGGCGTTTCAGCAAAAATTGAACTACAACGTGCAAAATTAGCAGTAAAACAAGAAAACAGCCGGTTAGCTTTTGAGAAAGAAAAGTACAAACAATTTATAGAAATGCAAAGTTACCAATTAACTCAGCGCGATATCATTATCACCCAACAAGAATCACAAGTTGCATTGCTCGAAAAACAATTAGATGACATGCAAGTTAAAGCAGGCATCACTGGTTCATTACAAACTTTAGAAGTAGCATTAGGACAAAGCGTACAATTAGGCGAATCAATTGCCAAAGTAGGTAGCGACAAGGCGCTTATTGCCCGTATTCGTTTACCTCAACAACAAGCCGATAAAATTGACATTAATGCCAAGGTAAATATAGATACTCAAAAAGGTATTATTAGCGCACATATTTCTCGCATTGAAAGCGTCGTAACTAATGGTTCGGTTTTGGCCGAAGCGGTGCTTGACGGCAAATTAACCTCAAACGCCCGACCTTCTTTAGCTATTTCAGCGCAGGTTTTTGTTAAACATCAAACTGATGCTGTATATATCCCACAGGTTGCTGGCTTACGTCCGCGCAGTAAACAATCGATATTCGTCCGCACAAATGCCAACACATTAGAACAACGCGATATTAGTTTTGGCGAGTTATCGCAAGGGTATTTAATCATTAACCAAGGTTTAACATTAGGTGAAGAGATTGTTAGCTCTGACACCAGTAAATATAATAAATTCAAGCGATTATCACTTACAGAATAAAGTTAAACAAATCTAAATAAAACAGGAAAAGGATATTACTATGAACAACGTCGTTGAAATGAACAACATACATAAGCGCTACGATGGCCAACAAATAGAAACTCATGCACTACAAGGTATCTCGTTAGAAATTAGTAAGGGAGAATTTGTTGCTATAACCGGCCCGTCAGGTTGTGGTAAATCTACGCTACTTTCCATTATGGGTTTGATGGACTCAGCCAGCGAAGGCGATTATCAACTAGCAAAAATTGATACTTCTGGGCTAAAAGTTGACCAACGCACGCAAATTCGTAACGAGCATATTGGTTATGTTTTCCAATCATTTAACCTGATTGATAATCTCACCGTATTTGAAAATGTTGCTTTACCACTTGAACATAGAGGCACTAATAAAAATGAAATAAAACAGCGTGTTGAAGAGGTTTTGACGCAAGTAGATATGCTACACCGTCAAAACTACCGTCCTAATCAACTTTCGGGTGGACAGCAACAGCGTATTGCCATTGCGCGTGCTTTAGTGGGCAAGCCCGATTTAATATTGGTAGATGAGCCTACTGGTAACTTAGACAGTAAAAATGGCGATCAGGTAATGGCTTTACTTGAACAACTTAATAAAGATGGCTCGACCATCGTAATGGTAACGCATGATAGCCGTTACTCACGCTGTGCTAATCGTCAAATTCAACTACTAGATGGTCAAATTGTAACTGAACAAAAATTGAAGGGGGTCGCATGAGTTTAATGAAAAAAGCCTTACTCAATGGTGTAGCAAGAGTATTCTCGCTACCAAGATTAAGCATTCCTTTGATTTTAACTTTAGGACTAACCTTAGGCTCAGTGCTAAGTGTTATTGCCATTTCATCGACACTTTTATATCAGCCATTACAAGGGGTAAAAAACGAAAGTTCATTGCAGACCTTTGAGTACAGATTCAAAATGTCAGAAACGTTAAGTGTTTCATATTGGAACATGAACCGTTTGGCCGCTTTTAGTGAGCGCTTTGCTGATGTTGGTGAATGGGCAGGTATTACGCCTAATGATCAAGATGTTACTATTAATGAAACTATTTATCCAACGACAAGTTATAACGCTTCAAATAATATTTTAGACATCTTAGGTGCAAAACTTTTATTAGGTGATGACGTTACTATGGCGTCACCAGCCAAATATGTCTGGATTTCTAAATCTCTATGGCAATCAGCCTATGGCGGTACTAAATCAGTACTTGGCAAACAATTAAATGCAAACAACCAAAATTACATTATCGCAGGTGTTATTGAAGATGTGATGGCGGTCAACAGTAGCCAAGAAATTTTATATCAACAAGTTTGGTTTATTAGCGACTTAAACGAAGTAAAAACACAAACTGATAATGTCGGTAATATTAGTAACGAAATTGACTACTTAATTGTCAAAACCCATAATGGCCAAGAAAATTTGCCAACACTGACACAAACTGATGAATGGCTAGTTGATTACATCACCCAAAATGTAGAAGACGATAACCTGCAAATGTATTTAGACTTTCTTTCTAACACCAAAAAAGTAATCATTGCTGAAAGTTACCGCAGTAATATGTTAGGCGAAACTGAAGGCTTAATCATTGCTTTATTTGCCGCGGTTATCGGTTTGCTGTTAATGGCGACTTTAAATTTACTCAATTTATTTATTGCCCATTATCAGGGACGAACAAAAGAGTTTGCCATTCAAATCAGTTTGGGTGCCAGTTTATTAAAAGTAAAAACCTTAGTATTACTTGAAAATTTACCGAGCTTTTTATTAGCCGCTGTCACAGGCTTACTAGTGACTGGTTGGGCTTTGAAAAGCTTGCCGTTAATTGCCGGTGATAGTATGCCAATGATTGATGCCATTGGCATTAATATCACCACCATAATTTCCTCCATTGCGATCATCTTGATACTCAGTGTTTTATTTAGTGCCTTAGCATTAGTAGACATAGATAAAAAAGCCTTAGCAAACAACTTGAACAGTAGTGGCAAAGGTATACAAGCTCAAAGCAACCAGTGGTTAAGCCGTGTGCTTATGGTGGTGCAATTATCTATCGCTTCTGTGTTACTCACAGCATCGGTGATGATCACTATGCAAAGCTACCAGGCCGTTTACCAAGAATTAGGATACGAGCTTGGTAATGGCTATAATGTTTCAATAAACATCGCTGACGATGAATACATTACCCAGTTAAGAGATTGGGAAGAATATCAAGACAGTGAAGTGAAAACTTTATTAGCCGGCGTTAGTGCGCTTATAGAAAGTAAAGTGGCAGATAGCCATGTGGTCATTCCTGATTTCGCACCACTTTCAGCTTCATTGCAAGTTCGTGCTTTTCAAAATCAAGACAATGATGGTCAGCGTGTTATTTACCAAGTGAGAAGTTTAAGTAGTGACTTTTTCAGTACCTTCCATATTAAAATGCTAGCAGGCGCTAATTTGACACAAGCGCAGATAGATAATGACGAAGAGCGTATTGTTATCGATGAAAACATGGCAAAAACGATGTTTCCAAATTTAACAAATGCTGAAGTTATCGGTAAAACGATACAGCTAAGTCAGACTTCTGATCGTCCACCGTTTATTATTACTGGTGTAGTGGCTAATACCATCAGTCAAACAGGTTTGGCCGATCCGTTAGGTTTACCTGCAGTATATTCACACCGTATTGATGGCAGTAGCAATTTACAATTTACCGTGATGATGCCTGAAGGAAAAGTTATGTCAGCAGAAATGATTGATGCTGAACTTAAACGTCAATTTCCACGCTTAGCAAACTTACAAGTTAGACCGTTAACAGAGATTTGGGAGCAGCAAACCTTGAATCAACGGGTAAGTTTATGGGTAGTTCTGGCAATGACAGGCTTAACCTTGTTTCTCGCAGCTATCGGTGTCGCTGGTTTAACACAAATGACCACAAATCATCGCAAATATGAACTAGCTGTACGTATGGCAACAGGAGCTAAGCAAATGAAACTGGTGAACTTTATATTAAAAGACGCGCTTTGGATGTTAGTTGTAGGTTTAGGGATAGGTTTTGTTGCTTCAGTATTTAGTTATCAACATTTAGAACAACAACTGGAAATGTTACCAAGCTTTAATTGGTGGGCGATGTCACTACTTGATGTTGGTTTAATAACAATAGTTATGTTTTCCGTCATTATGCCCGCATGGAAGGTTATTAGCTCTGACCCAATGCAAGCATTACGTGAGGAATAGTCAGTGAGCACTTCTTTATAGCTTAGATTTAATCTAAACTATTAAAGCTCTTAATTGAGGTAATAAAGCGATCTGTTGATCGCTTTATTTCTCTTATTCAACAGTAAAATAACATGGAGATTGGCTTGAACCCAACCTTGAATCCACATAAAGCAACCATATTAGTCGCTGATGACGATGAAGATATTCGCTTAGCGCTCGAACTATTACTGGTGGCTGAAGGTTATCAAATAATAGAAGCCAGTAATGCCAAAGACGTCATTATCAAAGCGTCCCGTCATCAACCCGATTTAATTTTGCTGGATATGAACTTCAGCCGTGATACCACAAGTGGTCAAGAAGGGTTAGATATCCTTTCGCAGCTAAAACCATATAATATTCCGGTAATTTTAATGACGGCATGGGGCTCAATTGAACTAGCGGTTAACGGTTTAAAACAGGGTGCTAGCGACTTTATTGAAAAACCGTGGAATAAGTTAAAACTGCTTAATAGTATTAAGCAGCAACTTAGCTTTGCTCGTATTAAAGATGAGCACAAAGGCTATCGTCAATTATTGGCCCAAGAAGAGAATAAACCTTGGGTTTGTAAATCTACAAGCATGGTTGGTATCGAACAACTCATTAACCAAATTGCTCCGACCGATGCTAATGTTCTTATTTTAGGCGAAAATGGTACTGGTAAGTCACTGTTAGCCGAACGCATTCACCAATTATCAAGCCGTCAATCATCGCCTTTTATTTCAGTAAATATGGCCGCTATTCCAGAAACCTTATTTGAAAGTGAACTGTTTGGTCATCAAAAAGGGGCGTTTACCGACGCGAAACAAAATCGTGTTGGTCGATTCCAGTTAGCCGATCAAGGTAGTTTGTTTTTTGATGAAATTGGCTCTCTGCCCTTATTACTTCAGCCTAAACTATTGAGGGTGTTGGAAACAGGGCAATATGAAGTACTTGGCTCTAGCCAAACCCAAACTACTGATGTCAGGTTGATTAGCGCGACAAATGCCGATTTAACTCAACTAGTTGCTCAAAAAGAATTTAGGCAAGACTTACTGTATCGATTAAATACATTAGTAATTACCATACCGCCATTACGTGAGCGTTTAGAAGATATTCAACCTTTAGCGATAAATTTTATTGCTCAATTTAGTGCTAAATATCACAAGTCTGGGTTAATGCTCAGCCAGGACGCGATTGATAAATTGAAACGTCATAGTTGGCCTGGGAACATTAGAGAGTTAAGTCATACCATAGAGCGTGCTGTCCTGTTGGCGATAGACAATGAAATATCAGCACAACAATTACTATTGGATATTGCAGATACTGGTCCAAGTGTTATGGTATTACAGCCACTTGAACAGGCTGAACGGCAGTTAATCGAAAAAGCGATGTTGGTTACTTCTGGTCAGGTGATTGAAGCGGCCAAACTATTAGAAATTTCCCGCAATGCACTTTATCGAAGGTTAGAGAAGTTTGGCATTAAGTATGAGTCATGAAAAATGGTTAGTTAGTGGTTTATCCATTACCGTCATTATTATTTTATCATTAACTGCAGCACTCACTTGGAGCATAGGCTGGAGCCCCTTAGCCATTGCCACGATATTGTTTTTCATTTTCTACCCTCTGACATGGTCAGCATGGAAAGGTTATCAGTTTTGGTGCCTTTGTATAATGCAGCTGACCACTTTTACCCAAGTATTAAGAGAGGGGGAAAAAAGTCTACGATTTAAAAAACAACATAAGAACAACTTACTACTAGAGCTGCAAAAAGAAATTATCTTACTCGCTAATGAAAACTCTGACAGAGATGAGCAAAATTTAACCGTAGAAGCTTTACTCAGTAATATTTTAGATGTGTGGTCTGTGCCTGTTTGCTTATTTGATCACCAGCTGCAATTAACCTATCGCAATAATGCGATGAATGAGTTACTACAACAACCTATGCTTATAGGGAGTAGTGCAAAGGATTTAGGCTTTTGTTTGGACGAGCATAATTTTTCCCATCCCATTTTTGATGATAAATGGCAGTGTCAAAGCATTCGTTATGCACAACAAGGTCAGGACAACTGGTTATTTTCTGCCATAGATATTTCAAAATTATTAAGTAAAAACCAGAGTACTACGCAAAACAATTTAATTAGAGTATTAGGCCATGAATTACGAAACTCGCTTACCCCAATGAGTTCAATGGCAGATACTTTATTATGTAGTGAAGTTTTAAATGAAGCACAAACAAGAAAAGTATTGAGCCGCATTCAACAGCGCAGCGACCGTTTGATGAAATTTATTGAGCGTTACAGTCAATTATCTCAATTGCCCCCAGCACAACCTACTTGGTTTGATTTTTCAGAGGCATTAGGGGAAGCTAGGGCTATGGTAAATGAAAACTGCCAAGTGCAATTTCATGGAAACAATCAATGTTATGGTGATGTTCATCAGGTCTTGCAAGTATTGATCAACGTTTTGAAAAATGCCCAAGAAGCGTGTTTAGTAGAAATATGTAAGGTGAAGATTAAAATATATTTGGTCAAAAACGAGCAAATCATTGAAATAACCGATAATGGCTCAGGGTTTGCCAGTTTAGATAATGTGTTAACGCCTTTTTATACCACAAAAACTCATGGCTCAGGCATTGGTCTATCGCTTTGTGCGGAGATTGCGCGAAATCATCATGGACAATTATTAGTCAGTAATATTAGTGATGGTGGTGCTAAAATATCCATGACATGGCCGACCACATCATAGAATTATTAGATAATAAAAATAGTAAAAAATTAAGTGATTTCATTTTACCACTAGATTGACAAAACAAGTGTTGATTTATTTTAGTCTTTATAACCCCATGGGGCAGGTGGTGGAGATATTGGCTTTGTTAAATCAAAATCGACACGAAACTCTCTTCCATCTCTAGTCAGTCGATAGGTGAATTTGGTCGGATAAATGTACATTTGCCATGTATTGCCTATTGATTGAGGAATGCCTTGTTCAACAAAAAGCTCTTTGGAATATTGATCGGCAGGGAAGGATTGAACTTCAGACCAGCCTGCATCGAGAGTATGTCCTCCATACATAGTTGAAACATCACTTGTACCATCTTTGTGACGATGATCATGTTTTAACGATATGCCTGAGCCAGTTTTAGATATTAGCCATGTTCTTGAAGCGTCATCGCCAACATGGAAGGGGATTTGAAGTTGCTCATTTGTACATCTTCTTACATGCATAATGAGTTTTTTATTGGCAAAACTGGTGCTGTTTGAATTATCTACCGTGATTTTACCTTCAAAAGCTTGACCGCAATACTGCTTAATACTAGTGAAAAAATCATCATGAGATTTGATCGAAACTAATGGTGCTTCCATAACATTAGCTGCCACATTACGTTGAATTAATACCAAAGTGAAAGTGGCTATTAATATGAATTTACTGATTTTTATAAACATAATTCCTCCAATTGAAAATACTATAAAGAATCAACTGGCGAACGGCAACCTCCTTTAGATACATTTTAGCAAAAGCAATGCGAACTCACTTATTAGTGAGCTCGCGTTTTTTATTAATGATATTAGAATTGGTAACTTACACTAAAATCAATTGTACGAGCTAAAATATAACGACCATTAGGCGATGAAGGTTCACGTGGGTCACCTTCTGTTATACCTTCTTCATTGGTTAGATTATTCACCGCTAACTGCATTTGTACTTCGTCAGTAAAGTTAAATATCATACCAAGATCAATTTTTTCATAACCATCAAGAACAACTGTATTTCCATTATCTGAGAAACGATCGTCAACTGCTGATAATGTGCCATAAATTGTGGCATACATGCCGTTATCAAATTCTAAATCATAACTTGGTGTTACACGTATTTGCCAACCTGGCTGTCTTTGTGCTTCCTTGCCTTTATTGGTAGGGCTTTCGGTAATTTCAGTTTCTTGTATTGTAGTATTTAAGTTTACTGAGAAGCCATTGTCGTTGTAGTAATTAAAATCGATTTCTACACCAAAAGCTTCATTTGTTAATACTTCTGCTGGGTCGCCCGGAGTGGCAACAAAAGTATCACCTTTAACTTCGTTGAAAAATCCTGTGGCATATAGCTCATAATTGTCACTAGCAAGTTTATAGCCTAGTTCAAATTGAGTAACATCTTTAATTAAATCTTCACCGTCTTGGTAAGCACCAAAATTATCTCTAAAATCATCAAAGAATGGCATTTTACTGCCTTCACTGGCACGAACAAAAACACCTTGTTTATCAGCAAACATCCAGTTGGCACCCACTGTCCAAGCTGTACTTGATTCATCATAAGAGACTGCTTTGGTAATGACACCATCTAAGCCTTCATCAACCGTGTATTCAATTTCGTGATTTTCACGACGAAGACCACCATCAAGTGTTATTGCATCTGATATTTCAAAAGATGCGGCAAAATAAAGTGCAGTGGTACGTCCATCGCCAACACTATTGATATCGTAATTCCAGCCACAGCTATCTATATTATCATTACAATCAATGCCGGTAAGATTCTCACCGCCAGGTGCAACTACATGGTAAGACTGATTACCTAATGCCCACCAATCTTTAGCTGAAAAAGTAGAGTTATAAAAACCAGCAGTTACGCTACCCTTATCTATTGTTTTGGTTAAGGCAAAATCATTGGTAAATGCTTCGATTTGTTTTTTCACTACCCAACGGCCAATTTGCTGCACATCGGTATCACCTGAATATTCAGTGCCAGTAGCTGCACCAAAGGCGGTGCTACCATTATCAGCAACCGTTGATAGTTTAACTGGAGCTCCGTTTGGCACTAAACCATAGGTATCGGCATCTCCATTAGTATAAATGAAGCGATCAACTAGTCCCCAGCCATTATCTAAATCTAAGTCAATACTACCGCCAGATACTGAACCATCCCAGCCACGACCTTGGCCGAAATCAATAGTTTCAGTTGTTTTATTGTCATCAGGACCATATTGAATGCTCGCTTGGCGATTTAAGGTGCCTATTTGGGTGAATTCATTGTCGACCCCTTCCACATTTAAAGGCGTTGGTAAGTACCATACACCATGATCATCAGTTTGACGGGTATAAAGGTTAATTTTACCATTATCTAATACCTTAGTAATGTTAATGGTAAATTGATTGCCTTCTTCGGCATTAAAACCAGCATCACGAACACCGGGTGAGCTTTTAATATAGCCACCAATCATAAAGTAAAGATCGTCAGCAAGGCTACCACTTAAAACAGCATCTACACGTTGTAAGCCATAGTCAGAAGTGGAATACTTCACTAAACCTTCAGTATCTTCAGAACCTTCTTTTAATAAAAAGTTGGTGGTTAGGCCGGGTTGACCGTTAGATATAACTGGGTTAGTACCACCACGAAGTGCTTCCATAAATTCCACCGTTTCATCTAAACGAAACAGTGTTGAATTTTCTAGAAAAGAAAGGGTTGGTGGTGGAAAAATCGGCGCACCTTGCAATTGAACAGTTAAGAAAGGTGCATCTCCACCACCGGGGAAGCCACGTACGAAAACATTGGCGCCTGAAACACCACCAGAGCTTTCAGACCAAACACCTGGAATCGCTTTAAATAAGTCAGCAGTACTTTTGGGTGCTAATTTTTTAATGTCATCTTCAGAAAAAGAACTAACAGCAAAACTTGCTTCTTCTTTAGCAACACTTTTACCACTAAAGGTACCAGTAACAATGATTTTTTCTATTTTGTCATCTGATGCGGATGTTTTTTCTGCTGCTAGAACATTGTTTGCTTGGCAAATTAATGCCAATGCAATGCTTATAGATGATAGTTTGAAATTCTTAGTCATGTTTTATGTCCTCTTTTCTGATAATAGCAGTTGCTTTACCAGATAATAATTTTGTTTGATTACATTTCCTTCCCCACAATCAATATAAATGCGAATGCAAACGTTTGCAAGGTGTTTTTGCAAACGTTTGCATTTTTGTGTCGCTTTCAATTGCATTACTCGCTAGTTATGCAATAATTCCTGAGCGTTATTAAGTTGATAAAAGTGTGCTGAAAAAAGTATGCTGAAAAATTTAATGCAGCATCAACATAGGAAGTAAGCACAATTGACTAATGGCAATAAATTAACTTTGGCGGGACTAGCAAAGCTAGCGGGTGTATCAACGTCGACAGTATCAAGGGCCTTGAAAGACAATCCATTGATAAAAAAAGAAACGCGAGAAAGTCTTCAGGCTTTAGCTAAAGAGCATAATTTTAGTTTAAACCGAGCTGCAAGTCGTTTGCGTACTCAAAAAACCAACGTTGTTGCGGTTATTTTAAATTTAATTGATGGCACAGATCAGAGTATTAGTGATCCTTTTTTACTTAAAGTTGTTGGCGACTTAAACCAAGCACTTAACCAAAATGGTTATGAGTTACTGTTGTCAAATTCGCATATGGCTCATGGTGATTGGGCTAATTACTTTATTAGTAGTAGTAGAGCTGACGGCATTATTGTTATTGGTCAGGGTAAAGATACAACTGAAGTAGAGAAAGTTGCTAAATCTGGAGCGCCATTAGTGGTTTGGGGGGACCCTAAAACACAGTCAAACTATGCTGTAGTTGGTAGTAACAATGATTTAGGTGGATACCTTGCCACTCAGCATTTGATTGAAAGTGGTTGCAAACGTATTCTTTTTCTAGGTGACCCTGAGCATGCTGAAATGAGTGAGCGTCATAAAGGTTACAGTAGAGCGCTAAAGGAGGCTAAGTTAGACGGAAATATGGATCTAACCTTGCCTTGTGATATTACCAGTAAAGTTGCCTATGAGAAAATTGGTGATGCCATTTTAACAAAAGGATTGTTTTTTGATGGCATAGTTACCACCAGTGATATGGTTGCCTTGGGAGCATTAAAAGCGCTGAAAGAGCGCTATATCAATATTCCTAATGATGTCGGTATTGTTGGTTTTGATGATATTGCTATGGCTGAGCTTTTTCACCCTGCATTAACGACTATCAAACAAAATACTAAATTGGGTGCTAAAATAATGGTTGAACAACTGTTAAAACAATTTAAAGGTCAAGCTGCCAAGTCTGTTGTTATGGACATTGAACTGATTAATCGTAAATCTACTCGCTCTAGTTAAGAAATAATATGATTGAAGTTTATTAAAAATTTATTTCACCAAACAAATGCAAACGTTTGCATTTTTGCTTTGTTGAATATACACTAAGTGAAATCATCATAAAAAATGAGTTAAACGATGTCTCGATTAATTACCATAAGCGCTATTGCAGCAAGTTACTTTGTTTTCGCTATCCTGCTCAATAGTGTTGGTACAGTAATCCTACAATCTATTCATAGTTTTGATATTAGCAAGCCACAAGCAAGTACTTTGGAAGGGTTTAAAGATTTATCAATAGCATTGGTTTCTTTCTTGATTGCCTCAGTTATCCCCAGAATCGGTTACAAAGTTGCTTTGATTATAGGTTTAGCTATTGTTGCAATGGCTTGTTTCTTAACGCCATTTGTTGGTAATTTCTTGGTCATTAAATTGTTATTTGCCTGTATCGGTGCCTCATTTGCATTGGTTAAGGTATCTGTTTATTCGATAATTGGTCAGCTATCATCGTCAGTAAAATCACATTCGTCTTTGCTCAACACCATTGAAGGAATTTTTATGCTGGGCAGCCTAGCGGGCTACTGGTTATTTAGTATGTATGTTGATCCAGAATCGCCAAAATCTACCGGTTGGCTAAATGTATATTACCCATTGGCTGGTATGATTGTATTGACGTTATTATTAGTTGCTTTCTCTTCAATTGAAAAAGCGGAACAACCTGCATCTCAAGTAAGTATCATTACCGGCTTTATTGAAATGATTAAAATGAGTTATCAAAGACTGGTGCTGATTTTTGTTATTTCGGTATTTCTCTATGTGCTGATTGAACAAGGTATTGGTACCTGGTTACCTACATTCAATAGTGAAGTTTTGGGTTTGCCCAGTAATGTAAGTGTGCAAATGACTAGTATTTTTGCTGCTGCCCTTGCTTTGGGGCGTTTGCTGGCAGGACAAGTTTTACGTTTTATCAACTGGTATAGCTTTCTAAATATTTGTTTAGTGTCGATGGCTTTAATTATTCTAATTTTATTGCCCTTAACTGGCACGAATTCAGCACAAAACGTTACGAGTTTTCTTGATGCGCCACTGGTTGCTTATTTGTTGCCATTGATTGGTTTAATGATGGCGCCAATTTATCCGGTATTAAACTCCGTTATGCTATCGAGTCTTGAAAGAACTAAGCACGCCTCGATGACAGGATTAATTGTAGTTTTTTCTGCATTAGGGGGCACTACAGGTTCAATTATTACTGGTTTTTCATTTCAAGCGTTTGGGGGACAAAAGGCCTTTTATTTGTCGCTGATACCTATGGCGTTAATTTTGGTCAGTCTGTATTTTTTTAAAGTAGCGACAAAAAAGACTGCATAATCAATTAGTAACAATATAGGTGTTCCCATGACAAAACCTGGTTATTTAAGGCGAAAATTAAAGCAACAGTTAAGCCCACAGCTGCTCGATAGCTTAGATTTTTTCGATAGTGAATTGTTTAAAACGGTGCAATTAAGTGGCATGTTTAAAGATAGTAAAACTTTTGCTGATGCCATTCCAAAAGAGCCGATTAAAGAAGTTATAGCGAAATACCATGAAGATAAACATAATGCAGAATTGTTTGATTTAGTAAAATTCGTTGATGATTATTTCGATATTCCTACGCATAAAGACATTTTAATTGATGAAAATCATACCAATATTAACGAATATATAGCAACACTATGGCTGCAATTAGAAAAGCCTGCTGATCAAGAAAGCGCTGGCTCATTATTACCACTGAAAAGGCCTTACGTAGTACCTGGTGGTCGCTTTAGAGAAATATACTATTGGGATACTTATTTTACCGCTTTGGGCTTATTACAATCGAATCGGATTGCTTTGGTAGAGTCTTTATTAGCAAATTTTGTTGACTTACAAGCTCGCTATGGCTGTATTCCTAATGGTAATAGAAGCTATTATATTTCACGCTCACAGCCACCTATAATTGGCTTGCTGGTGGAACTACTATTACCACATATGGAAAACAAAAAGCAGTTTTTAGCGAGTAATATTGCTGCAATAGAAACTGAGTATCAATTTTGGATGCAAGGTCATGAGCTTTTATCTGCAAACAAAGTGGAACATAAGCGAGTAGTTACCATGCCTGATGGGAGTTTTTTAAACCGCTACTGGGATGATAATGCTTCTCCTAGGCCTGAGTCGTATCGGGAAGATGTTGAATTACTGAGTGAATCTAATCCAGTCAATGCACAAGCATTTTATCGCAATATTCGCGCCGCCTGTGAGTCAGGTTGGGATTTTAGCTCACGCTGGCTTGGTAGTGATCATTCCTTGGCATCTATTCGTACTACACGCATCGTGCCAGTTGATCTAAATTGTTTGTTGTACAAACAGGAAATGTTGCTAGCAAATTATTATGAAGTGTTAGGTGATTTTGAGGCTAGTTTAGTTTATACAAATAATGCTACTAAAAGAAAAAATGCAATAAATCGCTATATGTGGTCTGGCAATGATAACTTTTTTATGGACTATGATCTCGATGCACAAAACCAAAGCCCAGTGAAATCACTTGCAGGGGTTTTGCCTCTATTTGTCGAACTAGCAAGTTCAAACCAGTCAGAAAAAGTCGCAAAGGTAATTGAACAACAGTTTTTACAAAAAGGTGGCCTAATTACCACGTTAGAATCTAGCTCACAGCAATGGGATTCACCTAATGGCTGGGCGCCTCTGCATTGGTTTGCTGTTCAGGGATTAGTTAAATATGAAAAACAAGCTTTAGCAGATATTATTACCCAACGTTGGCTTAATACTGTAGAAGTGTATTTTAAACAAACAGGTAAGATGATGGAAAAATACAATGTTTGTCAGCAAAGTGATAAAGCAGAAGGCGGAGAGTACGACGTTCAGGAAGGGTTTGGTTGGACAAATGGTGTTTATCAAGCGTTTGCAGCAAATAAAGCTTGAGTTAATTCATCGGTAAAGTTCATTATGAATATCCAATGTTTTACCGAAAATTAGTGCTTCATTAGCAAGTCGTTTTAGCTGAATTAAATAGCGTTCAACCTTTAATATCATTAATAGCAGTAATTTTTCGCCAATGAATAAATGAAAAATATCGTACAGAACTTGGCGCATGAGAAATAATGCCAGACAAAAGAATAACAACCACCAATATATGCCAAGCATAATGAGGATAGAAAAATAGCGCTGCTAATAAAGAAAACTTAACATACATCACCAAAGCTCTTACTTGTATAAACCAAATAAAATTTGTTAATGCTTCTAGAGCCAATAAACCTACACCGCTAAGGGTTGCTATAATCCAATAAATATAGAGATCTTCACCGGTTAAAATTGCAGCAAAAACACCTGCAATGCCAACTAAATGGATACTTCTTAGCGATATTTTTAGCCAACGTTTTCCTTTGAAATTAGGAATAATGGAACTTTTCATAAGAGTAAACTCACAAAAAATATTAGTCCTGATTGTTTGGTGAGTTTTTCTTTAATGGGAATTGTCCTTTCTTTGCTAACTTTTCAATAGATTTTTAATAGCTTCACTATAACGTCCTACAATTTCATTCTCAAGACTCACTCGTAAAACCCCAATAAAATAAGCCAGTAATAGCTTGATATTTAACATCACCGTACCTACCTCATAATAAAGCCTAACAATTAAAGTTCATTATGTTGTCTTATCTGTTACCAATATTTATTGGCGTTTTGCTCATAGGTTATTCTGTGGGTAAGCCGCATTGGCGTAACTATCAACGCAATAAAGTTGGAAGTCAGCCTTTTAAAAAAGAGTGGCGTAAAATTATTCAGAAGAGAATGCCTTACTTTAGGCAAATGCCGGCAGATTTACAGTTGCAGCTTAAACAACATATTCAGGTGTTTCTGGCGGAAAAAAGCTTCATCGGTTGTAATGGTGTTAAAATAACAGATGAGATAAAAGTCACGGTTGCTGCGCAAGCCTGCCTATTATTGCTTAATCGCAAGACTGATTTTTACCCTAAATTGCAAACCATACTGGTTTACCCGCGTGCTTTTATTAAAGAGCAGCAAACTAAAAATGCCGGCGGCGTACAATTTACTACAAAAACGGCATTAGCAGGTGAATCATGGGATTTTGGTAAAGTCGTTTTGTCTTGGCAAGATACTTTAGATGGTGCGCAAATTCCAGACGACGGGCGTAATGTGGTGATCCATGAGTTTGCTCATCAGTTAGATCAAGAAAATGGTAGCGCCAATGGTGCGCCTATCTTAGAAAAAGGGCAAAATTATAAATGTTGGTCTGAAGTTTTTTCTGTACAATTTGAACAGCTAAAAAGACAAGCGAAGGCAGGAACACCTACATTATTTGATTATTATGGCGCGACGAATCCTGCCGAATTTTTTGCTGTTGCCAGTGAGGTGTTTTTTGAACAAGCGCAACAATTTCATCATGAACATCCAATGCTTTATCGACAATTAAAGCAGTACTATCAAGTTGATCCTATTCATTGGTAATTGAGAGGTGTCTGGATCTATTTTAACTAGTTAAACAAGCTCAACGCAGCTTTGGTCAGATAAATCATTTTCAGGTAAGCGTTTTTTAAATTCCTGCTTTAGAAAGTAAAAGCTTACCGATGCTTGAATACAAACTGTAACTACAGAGACATACCAAAGCTGTTCAATTTGAAAATAATTTTGTTGTGAGATCCAAAGAGCAGGCATGATAAATGTGACTAAACGGGTCGCGGTACTAATTAAAGCTGGCATGGTATTACCCAGTGACTGAAACATACCTGAGCAGGTGAACACTAAACCTGATGGCACAAAGTTCCAACAGATAATTTGCAAAAAGGCCACACTGATTAAGATCACTTCTTTGTCATTAGAAAAACCTTGTAGCATCAATTCAGCTTGGCTTAAACAGGCTAAAGTGAGTATTGCCATAAGTGAGCAAGTCATGATGGCAGTCCAAGTAAAGGTTTCTCTAACCCTAGAATAGTTTTTGGCGCCAAAGTTCTGCCCTGCAATCGCAGGCGCAGCAAAGGCAATGGCCATGGCAGGTAAAAACAATGATTGCATTATACGTGAACCAAGGCCAAATGCTGCTTGTGCATCAGCACCAAAAGGTTGAATTAACCAATAAATACTGCCCATATAAACAAACATTAAAAAGAATTCGCCACCAGCGGGTAGGCCAATAGCGAGTAGTTTTTTAATGCGTGGCACATTGATTTGCCAAAGGGAAAAATCAACGTTGACGTATTTTTCTGCTGATTTAAAGTAATAAAATAAAAGAAAAACCGCGAAGATTACCGATAGTGAGCTAGCAAAGCCGGCACCTGCAATTCCCATGGAAAATCCCGTTCCCCAGCCCGCAATCAATATCGGTGATAGGATAATATTAAGTAAGATAGAGAGTATTTGAATCACCATAGTAGGCTTGACTATGCCTGTACCACGTAGTGCCGCACTGATGGAAACCATGACAAATTGTAATGCCATACACGGAATGAACCAATGCAGGTAAGCTAATCCCATCGTTACTGTTTCAGAATCTTGAGAAATCAGCTTAAGGTAAGATTCTGCCCCTAAGTAACCAACAATACAAACCACGATGCCCATTAGGGTAGCTATCATCATAGATTGATTGAAGGTGATATTCGCATCTGGTTGATCTTTTGCCCCAACGGCATGAGAGATAAGTGATGCGGTACTAACATTGAGTATTTGCGTCAACGCGAAGATCAAAAACATCGCATTTCCTGCCAAGCTTAAGCCTGCTAAGGCAGCAGAGCCCAACTTACCGACAAAATATAGATCAACGATAAAATATAGTGTTTGAATAAACATACCTATCATCATAGGGAATGCCATCGTGACTAAATGTTTAGGTATAGAGCCTTGGGTAAGATCTTTCATGGTTGATGGAGTCCATTTATGAATAAAACAGCTTAAAACCGCTAGAATTTTATGCGAGATAATATATCGTATCTTAGCGCTTAAATACATAGGGAATCGGTATTGGGGCGAGGTTTCCGCTAATTTGTATTGAAGGGGAGGATATGTAAGTGTGGCCTTAAAGTTCTTTACTTAAAATCTATTTTATGCAATCTTAATTTTTTGATTTTAAACAGTTTTTGTTAAGGAAAACAGATGAAATTCCCATTATGGATTTTAGAGGGAATAGTAACGCTATTCTTTATTACTTCAGTAAATTCGAGTGAACTAACTTACGCTGATTATGCCAAGCTTCCAGAAAAAAGTATGGTAGTGGTATCTCCCTCGGCTACAAAGATGGCATACCGGCACACAAGTAATGGACGTGATATGTTGATTGTCCTTGACCTTACTAATGGTAGCATTATTAGAGCGATCTCCATTGAAGAAGTAAATCCTGATAATGTGTACTTCATTGACGATAACCGCTTAATTTTTGTGGTGTCGAAAAATAGCCGACTATTTGGTTTTCGAGGACGACATGATGTTAGCGTTGCTTATTCATTTAGCCTGGATACTGGAAAAATATACCAATTGATGACTGCGGGTGATGGTATTTATAGAGGACAAACCTCTTTAGGTGGCATTGTTGGTGTGTCAGATGATCACAAGTATGCTTATATGCCCGCTTGGCAAAGTGAGTCTAGATATAGTTTATTTAGGGTTAATCTAACCAAACATAGAAAGCCTAGGATACATAAAAAAGGCACTTCAGATACGGTTGATTTTTTTGTCGGTGATAATGGGGAGTTATTAGCACGAGAGCGATATAATAACGAGACAAATTTACATAAACTAGAAGCTTGGCAAGATGGCAACTGGGTTAGTATTTTTAAAGACGAAACTGAAGTTCAACGTGTTTCATTTGTTGGTGTTACTCCAGATAAAGAAAAGTTGGTAATGATACGTCAAGATGGCGAACATGGCCGTTGGGCATATTATACTATTTCTCTGAAAGACGGTGCTATTTCAAAGCCTCTCTTTAGTCGTGAAGATCGAGATGTTGAAAATGTATTAACTGATATTAACCGAGTAGTATACGGCGTACGTTATTCTGGATTTAAGCCGAGTTATGAATTTTTTGACGAAAAATTGAACGCACGAATCCGCGGCATAAATGCAGTTTTACCTGATAGTGCCTTGACCATCTTTGATTATACGCCTGATTGGTCGAGTATTGTTTTACATATGGATGGTGCCGGAAATTCAGGTCAATTTATTCGCTACCAAGGAGGCAAGCTAGACCTGCTTACTCATGCTAGACCTAATATTAAATCTGAGCATGTTAATCAAGTTCAAGAGATAACTTATAAAGCACGTGATGGTCTAGTTATTCCAACACTATTAACTCTGCCAAAAAATAAACCATTGATAAACCTTCCTGCGATTATGATGCCGCATGGAGGGCCAGAGTCCTACGATAAAATAGACTTTGATTGGCTAGCGCAATATTTTGCCAGTCAAGGTTATTTAGTTATTCAGCCGCAGTTTAGAGGCTCAAAAGGATTTGGTATTAACCACTTATTGAAAGGTCGTGGCGAATGGGGACGCAAGATGCAAGATGACCTAACTGATGCCGTTAATTTCTTGGTTAATGAGGAAAAAGTTGATGCTAAACGTGTCTGTATTGTCGGTGCAAGTTACGGTGGCTATGCAGCACTTGCAGGTGCCGCCTTTACTCCTGATGTTTATAAATGTGTAGTATCAATAAATGGTGTCGCTGATATCCCTAGCATGTTAAAAGGCGATAGGCGAAGATATGGCCGTGATCATTGGGTAGTTTCATATTGGGATAGAGTGATTTCAAACGGTAACTTAGAGGAAGATCATCTGAAAAAAATCTCACCGATAAATGCAGTTAAAAACATTAACGCACCAGTACTTTTGATACATGGTGAGCATGATTTAGTTGTACCATTTAATCAATCAGAAGATATGTTTGATGAAATGGAAGATGCTGACAAGCAGGTAACCTTTATTGAGTTAGAAGATGGAAATCATCATTTAAGTAACGCTAAGAACCGTGCTAAGGCTCTTGAAGCAATTGATAAGTTTATAAAGCGGCATTTGTAGCTGATACCGTAATATATTGCTATTATTTGATCGTTTCAGTGAGAAGTTTTATTTTATTATGAATGCTATTCTATATTACATTCACGATCCCATGTGCAGCTGGTGCTGGGGATATCGCCCTGTGTGGAATGCTTTAAAATTAAATCTGTCTGACTCTATCCAAGTTGAATATGTTGCAGGAGGACTAGCTCCAGACTCTAGTAAACCAATGCCAGTTGAGCAACAGGCTATGATTAAAGCACACTGGCACTCTATCGCAGAAAAATTAGGCACAGAGTTTAACTTTGATTTTTGGAGTAAGAATACGCCACGGCGCTCTACTTATAATTCATGCAGAGCTGCTATTGCTGCGAATAAGCAAAGTTATCAAGTGCAAATGGTTGAGGCGATTCAACAAGCTTACTATCTGCGTGCTTTGAATCCGTCAGATAATGATGTACTTATAGGTTTAGCGAAAGAGCTGTCTAAGCAAGTATGTACATCCAAGTTGCCATTTGACTTAACTCGCTTTACTGCCGATTTTACTTCAGAAGAAACCCAACAAGCGTTAATTCGACAGATCCACTTAGCTAGAGAGTTAACCAATCAGGGTTTTCCTTCTCTGGTACTAGAATGTAATAACGTTCGGCGTCAAATTGTACTCAATTATAAAGATTACCAAGCAACACTGGCTGATATTAATCAAGCAACACTGGCTGATATTAATAAAGTAATCGATAAATAGTTTATTGGGCGCTGATAAATACGTAAAGGCAACAATTTCCTCATGTTTTTGTGTGTAGGCGAAAAAATAACCACTTAATTTCAATATTAGGTATGGGCTAGGCATTTATTCCTGTATAATGCGCGACCTTATTATTTGAGGTCTGCTTGTTATTAACAGCGGACATCAATCGCGGTTAATAACACCTAGGAATATCTTTTTGATCACTACATCGAACATTACAATGCAATTTGGCGCAGAGCCGTTATTTGAAAACATTTCGGCTAAATTTGGTAACGGTCACCGCTACGGTTTGATCGGCGCAAATGGCTGCGGTAAGTCTACATTTATGAAGATACTGAGTGGCGAGTTAGCTCCAAGCTCAGGCAATGTATCGGTTAGTACTGGCAACAAAGTAAGTACTTTGGGCCAAGATCAGTTCGCCTTTGAACAATACAGTGTTATTGATACTGTGATCATGGGCGATATGCCGTTATGGAAAGTAAAACAAGAAAGAGATGCTATTTACGCACAAGCTGAAATGAGTGAAGCCGATGGCATGCGTGCAGGTGAGTTAGAAAGCGAATTTGCTGAAATGGACGGTTACACCGCTGAAAGTCGCGCAGGCGAAATATTACTAGAAGCAGGTATTGATGAGTCTTTTCATTACGGTTCAATGCAACAAGTTGCGCCAGGTTGGAAATTACGTGTTTTACTTGCACAAGCATTGTTTGCTAACCCTGATATTTTATTACTTGATGAACCAACCAACAACTTGGATATACATACCATCAGTTGGTTAGAAGGTGAATTGAACAAACGTAAATGCACTATGATTATCATTTCGCATGATAGACACTTCCTAAACTCTGTTTGTACCCATATGGCTGATATTGATTACGGAGAGTTGCGCGTATATCCAGGCAATTACGAATACTTTTTAGAGCAGTCGAGTTTATTACGTGAGCAGTTATTATCAGGCAATGTTAAGAAAGCTGAAGAAATTGCAGAGCTACAAGACTTTGTTAACCGTTTTGGTGCTAATGCCTCAAAAGCCAAACAAGCCAGCTCTCGTGCTAAAAAAATGGATAAAATTAAACTTGATGATGTGAAGTCGTCGAGTCGTATAACTCCAAAAATAGCTTTTGCACCCGGTAAAAAAATGCATCGTCAAGCGTTAGAGCTTGAAAATCTTGGTCATGGTTTTGATGGTGAAGTGTTATTTGAAAAGGGTGAACTATTATTAAAAGCTGGAGCTAAATTAGCGATTATCGGCGAAAATGGTGTTGGTAAAACAACATTATTACGTTGTTTAATGAGCGAGTTATCTCACAATGAAGGTGTGGTTAAATGGTCTGAAAATGCCTCTGTAGGATATTGTCCACAAGATAGCGGGGCATTTTTCGATAATGACTTAACGTTAATGGATTGGATGTCACAATGGCGTAGACCTTGTCATAACGATTTAAGTGTTCGTGGTATGTTAGGTCGCTTATTGTTTACTGATGACGATGCTAACAAAAAAGCGCGTAATTGTTCTGGTGGAGAAAAAAATCGCTTATTATTTGGTAAGTTGATGATGGCTGATATCAATGTATTGATTATGGATGAGCCAACTAACCATATGGATATCGAAGCGATTGATGCATTAAATAATGCGCTAAAAGACTTCGAAGGTACCTTAATATTTGTTAGCCATGACCGTGAATTTGTTTCAAGCTTGGCAACACGTATTATCGATATAAAAGATAAACAATTAGTGAATTTTGAAGGTTCGTTAGACGAATACCTGTCGAGTCAAATAAATACGCAAAAGGTTGCTTAACGCTTTGAAAAACAGAGAGCCTAAATGTTTCATCATTTGCCAAATTACTGTATAACAACGCTATGAAAATTCCAAAGCGTATTCAACCATTAGTAGATGATGGCCTAGTTGATGAAGTGATTAGTCAACTTATGAGTGGCAAAGAAGCCACTGTTTTTATGGTTCGCTGTGGCGACGAGATTCGCTGTGCCAAAGTTTATAAAGAAGCCAATAAGCGCAGCTTTAAAAAAGCAGCTCAATACCAAGAAGGTAGAAAAAGTCGAAACAGCCGACGTGCTAGAGCCATGGAAAAAGGTTCTAAGTATGGTCGTAACCAACAAGAGGAAGCATGGCAAAATGCTGAAGTGGATGCACTTTATACCCTAGCAGAAGCTGGCGTTAGAGTTCCTCACCCTTTTGGTTGTTTTGATGGCGTTTTACTAATGGAGTTGGTCACCGACGAAGCCGGAGATGTTGCGCCACGATTAAATGATGTGGTTATGTCAAAAGAACAAGCCATTGAAGATCACCAACTCGTAATGATTTATGTTTTACGTATGTTATGTGCTGGTGTTGTTCATGGAGATTTGTCAGAATTTAATGTATTAGTTGATGAATATGGCCCTGTCATCATTGATTTACCCCAAGCGGTAGATGCTTCAGCGAACAATAATGCTAAAGCAATGTTAATTCGTGATGTTGATAATATGACTAATTATTATGGCCAATTTGCACCAGAGTTACTGTTAAGCAAGTATGCTCAAGAAATGTGGGCTTTGTATGAAACTGGCGAATTAACTTTCGAAACAAAACTCACAGGGCTATTTAAAGAAAGTACTATCTCTGCGGATGTCGATAACGTCATAGAAGAAATTAAAGCCGCATTTATGGAAGAGCAAGATCGTCTAGAGCGTATAGCTGAAGCAAATGAAGTAGATGAATAAATATTTAAGTTATCAATAATATTTTATGTAAGGCGAATCGTAGTGTTATTTACAGTTATATTCGCCTTTTTTGTTGATGCAATACTTCAAGTGGTATTATAAGGTCTTTACAAACCTCGTTGCCATTCTTGTCTTAAATTAACATTGCTAGGTTGCTGTAAGGCCTGTCTTACTTGGCTTAATAGCGCCTCTTTATCATTTCCTAATATCCCCTTGAGCACTAAGTAGTTCGAAGCATGATCAGAGCGGAAAATTGTTTGCTCTAAATCTAGCTCAGATAGCAGAATTTCCATTTCGGTAAATAACTCATTCTGCGTTAATTGTCGAAAAGGTTGCAATGATGCCTGAGTAAACTTATTTGCAAAGCGTTCATCTCCTAATGGAAAACTAACCACTAACGTTGATAAATAGTTTGGCTGGGCTTCATTCATCAATTTAGCTGAATTGATGGCATGTTGGCGGGATAATTCAGGGCCACCAAGACCGTTTAAAATCATCACTGAACTTTTCATACCTGCTTGTTTTATTTTATTTAGGGCAATTAATGAACTTTGATAAGTCTCACCTTTTTCAATAAGAGTGAGTACTTCGTCATCACCACTTTCACAACCAATATACATTAACTTAAGACCTAAAGATCTTAATTGTGCTAATTGCTCTACCGTTTTATTGCCAAGGTTTCTAGGTAAACAGTAACTAGAAACTCTGCTGACTTGTGGTAAATGCAGTTTTATCATTTCTAGAATTTCTTTTAAGCGTTTAAATGGCAACATCATAGCGTCGCCATCAGCAAGAAATACTCGTCTTGTTGTGATGCCTGACTTGGCTACATTAATAATCTCTTGCTCAATTTGATCAATCTTCTTTGGCCTGAATTTTTTACTTTCGCTGGTATACATA
>Ga0209184_1000169_pt1 | contig 84370 bp, 68 predicted proteins | sample EN8Hudsemesocosm_2_FD_184627 | JGI IMG/M metagenome (GOLD analysis project Ga0209184, IMG submission 184627) | Methane-oxidizing microbial communities from mesocosms in the Hudson Canyon - EN8C Hudson Canyon (SPAdes) (version 2) | ecosystem: Environmental > Aquatic > Marine > Cold seeps | place... | reverse complement strand
ATCAGTCTCGCTCTAGATCACTATATAGTGGTCTAGAATGTTTTGTAATTTTTAGCGAGTAGTCGTATTTAGAAGCATGGTCCGCCCTGGTGGATTCGAACCACCGACCTGTCCCTTAGGAGGGGACTCCAGTTAAAAGTTGTTGGTTGTATATTAATAGGTGTTAGTCTTATCTATTTGTTTTTATTAAGATTTATTGGATTCAGTATAACTTCCTATTTACGTCATTTAAGCCCGTTTTAAAAATCCATAGTCGCAATGCTGGTTTTGTGATAAGACGCTCAGCGTCCATTATATACCCCTGTTAAACTTAAGATCAGAGTTTAGGGATGGATAATTTGGTGTGTCAATGAAGACTAGAATTCAAAAAATCAAAAATGTAGATATCGAATGTAACGCAGGTGCAATCGATGCTTGGCAATTTAGTCAGCGTAAAGTTAATCAATATCAAACAAATAAATTAAGCTTTGAGATAGTTACATTAATGCAACAGCTAGACCCGCTACATGTAATTAAAAATTCAAGAGGCAACTATGAGTTTTTTGCAGGCTGGCATTGGCTTGTGTTAGCGCAGCGAAGCAATATAGATAAAATTTCTGCAATCATTTATGACAAGCCAATCGAGTCTTTGATAAAAGATTCGGCTTGGGCTTACCTTCTGAACTCTGAATTCAAATCAAGTCAGCGAAAACATAATCTAGCATACATGAGTGACCTTCTTAAAAAAGTACCCAAAAATTTAAACGATTCTATTTACCAAAATTTTGATAAAAAGTCGTTTGAACTACTGTCTAGTGAAACGCTATCTGCAGTCAAAAATCAAAAAAATATTTCACAACCTGATAACAATGAAGAGTCCATACTTAACCAGATATTAGGTGGTGTGTGATAATGGATTCATTAGAAGTATTGGGTGACAGCTTAACTGAGCATCAAAGAAAAATATTAACTACACAAAGCTTACAACTATTATCTCATGTGAAAATGCACAGCAAAGATCAGAATTTATTAAAGCATCCACTTATTGAATTAGATTTACTTAATGCATTTGAAAGAGGCAAGGGCGATAAGATAACTTCAGATCTAAGTTGTATTTTTTCATTAATTAGACAAAAACAATTAATTCTGAAAATGCCGTTCAATGCATTTATTTCTTCTGTCAGCATAAATAATAAATTTAATTCGACATCCCTTGAGTTAGCTCAAGGAGTAATATTTATAGCTGCACATCACTTGAGTAAATTAGAAGGTTATGAGGACGTAATAAAAAATGGATTACGAACTATAAGATTGATAATACAGAAGTCAGACATTGATTTATTTAGTAAGTTACCCGATTTTTCTAGACCGCTAAGTGAAATTGTTGCTGAGTTAGAAAAGATTAAAAATAATGCAACTAACTCAAATATAAATCGTAAACTCAATTCTATTCATGTACTTATAAAGTACTATTTAGAAGAGGAGCCAAAAAATAAGAATACACGCGAGCATTCATCACAGGCGCCTGGTATATATGAAAGTAGTTTTCTAAATGTAGAAACAGTTCCTCTGACAGGTGAAGGTGATCACGTCTTTACTCAATACAAGTTAGTTGTAACCGAGAAAATTAAAATTTTCTGTCAGGAAAATGAAAGAATAGCGGATCAAACCCCTTCAGATAGATATGTGACAGTTGACCTTATTGCTCCTGAGAGTGTCAAAAAATCACTTCAACTTCAGCATCATCAAGCACAAAACGCAGCAAACCAATTAGCTAAACGTAAGAAGGAGTTAAGCTGTGATTTGTCGCAACTAACTCGCTATGAGATAAGACAGTTCTTACATGAAATTAGCGAAAGTTTGAAGTTAAATGAAAACATAATTGATGTATATGCGCTTCTTTTGCTTTTTACAGGTAAAAGTATGTCGTCACTTTTAGCTATAGATCATGTATCAAATTCGAAGAAAACTCTTTTTTGGAAAAAAGATCTGCAAGGGAGAGTTCAAATAATTCAAAAGATGTCCCTTCCCAAGCATCAATTAAAAAAGAGACTGAAATCATTAATAAAATCTAGTGACTCAAAAATTGTATTAACTCTACCAGAGTATATTTCTGATTTTTTTCTGAATAATATTTCTGATAGTGCTGATTTAACGGATGCTGAGCAGGATGTGAAACTTAGAATAAATAAAATTAACAAAAAATATAACACACGATTGACCATTACTAGACTTTCAAATTATTTTGGTTACTTTCTGAAGCATAGCGGGGTGGATACTGCTGAGATCGCTTTATTAACTATGTGTGATGAAATTCGCCATTCCGGAAATTATTATTACCAACTACCTGCTAAAAATCTATCATCACACTACCATCAATACACTAATTCATTATTGAAATTACTTAAATTAGCGCCTGAGCCAATAGCATATCCAGAAAATAATAATTATATCGGGACTCACCTAAAAGTAGATCGGAAACATGTAAGAGAGCTATTCAAAGCTATTAAGAGTCGTCTGGCAAGCTATAGGTTAGATTTAAGCAATATAGAACAGTTCCATAACCTTTATGTTATGCACGTATTACAATTACTTTTTTTGGCTACAGGGCATCGACCTGTGAGACATCCGTTCCAGTCTAATGACATAATCGATACTGATTCGAAAACGATCTATATCTCAGATAAAGAGAGTCGTAGCCAATTATCTGCACGAGTATTAGTGCTTCCAGAGATAGCGCTGAAGCAGATTAAACTGTATCAATCGCATATACAAAATTTGAAACAACACTATTCATTTTCTGAAAAAAAAATAAGCAACCAAATTACTGCTACACAAGACAACACTAAACCTCTTTTCTTTTTTATTACTGATAACAAAATTGAATACGTAACTCCCAAAAATTTGGAACATCAACTTGAACAAATATTTCCACTTTCTCTAAACTGGCATCGGCATTTATTAAGGTCGCATTTAGGGGGGCTAGCTATCCCAGGTGATTGGGTTGATACATGGATGGGTCATTCTGACTTCGGCGATGAAGGTTTAGGGAAATTTAGCGGATTATCGATGAAAAATTTGTCAAATATAGCCGAGAGTATTGAAACTTTTATGAAGTGCGAACTGTCAGTTTCGGCATTACCAGGATTAGAGTAGTAGAAAATGATTAAGCCCGGTAAAGAATTTGGCCACTCAGAACGTAAAACTAAGAGACAACTTAGAATTCATAATGTACGCCAAAAAACAGAGCAATTACTTTATAAGTATATTCCTAGTATGCAATCAGGCAACCCCAATGCAGGTGATTATGAGTCAAAACTTCCAACTTTATTGGATGAAATAAGAAAAGAGTTTACTTCAATATTAGATTTTAGAGAGGCGAGAAATCACCTTTCAAGAACTATTGATAAAGGAAATCAAGATAGGAAGTGGTATCTTAATGTGCCACCATATCTTATTCGAACAAGGCGCGAACTCCCTTTAAGGACAGAAAACTGGTTTAAAAATACTCGTAAATTAAGTCATTGGCATAAATGCTGGTTAGACAATATGACTAGCACAAACTCAACGAGTATTGATGAGTCAGCGGATACCTTGCTTAGTACGATACTTCTTTCAGCCTCCTTTCATGGTGGCTTATGCGAGCCTCTAACGCTAACTAGGTTAGCAAATAAATTACGAATCGAAGACAAGCCTTTATCCGGGACCATTGATTTAGTCTGGTTAGATTTAACCACTAAAAAGGATGGCATCTCTTCTGTGAAGCTTTGGTATCCCGATACACTTTCTCTTGCTTGTATCAATAAAATGCTATCACTCCATCCACCTGATGATCAGTCAGGTCAGCTTACTATTGACCAATGCTGGAATTTATTACGTCGTCATTTAACGAATACAATTAATATTGAGACTAAAATTTCAATGAGTTTTTCAAGCTTTTGTCGGTCAGCTATTGGCATTGCTGAGAATTTACCGGGTGTTGATATCCCCCAAGCACTTGTTGAGTATGCAATCGGACGAAATTCATGCACTTCACTCTCATCTGAATTTATGCCAAGTCTCTATCAAACACAATTTGAAGATGTTGAGCCATTTAGCTTTGATAAGTATAAATATACAACTACTCAGAATAAAATTAATTATAAAAGGAAAACTAGGGTTGCCTGCGAATATGGTCCTTTACTAAAAGGACTGCGTGCAGCATTGACAGATAATAATGGAATTGGGGTAAAGAATTTTCCTAAAGCTGCGATTAATAAAATAATAAGCTTATATGAGCATGACGAGTACCCTTTACCTGTTTGTATATTGTTAGATTGGCTTGTATCACTGCTGTCACGTGGTTGTGCCATTTCTACTGTGCGGCGCTATTTGTCTGAAGTTGGAAATTTATGGCTGAGTAAAACATCCGAAGTCGATTTTAATCTTTTTGCCCCTGTAGACTTTGAAAACTTATATTACAGCATGCTTGATGGCGAACTAAGCCCTGGTCAAGCTAAGTATAGAGCAGGAAGGATTAGGCAAATTCATGAGTTTTGTGTCAGCGAATTTGATTTCCCATTTCTTGATAACTCAATATTAGACGAGTTCAGTAATGCTAAATCTAGTGTCCGGGCTGGTTATATAAACGAAAATTTATTTAAACAGTTATGTGTATGTATTAACGACGTTAATGGCTTGGATAAATACACAAAAACTGGATTGATTTGTATGCTTATTATCTGTTATCGAGCAGGGCTGAGGAGAGGGGAAGCATTAAAACTAAGATTGCGCGATATAGAAAGCTCTGCTGATCTATGGCTATATGTTCGAGTCAATATGTATGGGAATAATAAAAGTACGAATGGTAACCGAAAAATTCCACTTTCAATTTTACTAACAAAAGAAGAAAAGGAACTAATTACATATTACCTACAACAGCGGAGAGTTATGCTGAAAGGCAAAGAAAATCATTTGTTGTTTTCTATGCCTCATGTTTCTAATATTCCGCATGATTCAAACAAAATCTGCCTCCTTGTGAATTATATACTTCGTCAATTGGTGCCAATTGATCTGACATTTCACCACCTGCGTCATAGCGCTTTATGTAAGCTACAAGCTGTAGTCGAGCATGATGCTGAGTTGATAGGTGCACTGACTCCCTACGACGAATTACAAGCCTCAAAAATTAGAGTTGCTTTAGTTTCTCTAAACGATCAATGCATGAATAAAGATTCTTATCATGCTCTTTCTTGTTTGGCAGGGCACGCATCTCCTGCATTGACGTTTAACAACTATTTTCACTTTTCAGATAGGATATTAGGGGGGAGGCTAAATAAATCATCTTTAAAACTTCCTGCGTCAAGCCTGTGCAAATTATCCGGTTTATCCTCAAACTCAATTACTCGTTTATGTCATGAGCTTCAGCTAGGTAGTGATCAAGTTGCTATAAAGCATTTTAGACCCCTTTTAATAAAAACACTTAAAGATAAACAGAATACTATAAAGGCCCCATCTATTAAAAATGTGAGGGCTACCGAGGTCGTTACTAATTCTGCGCATAATAAAAATGTGTCTGTAGATCTATGCTATGCCGTTCTTGAAGAATATGAACAAGGCACTTCGATTTTGGATCTTATTTTTAAATACCATATTTCTGAAGAAAAATTACTTAAGTGGGTGGCATCTGCAAAAGCCCTGTATCAACTAAAAACTAAGCATGGGCATCCGAGGTTATTCTCATCAAATCGTGCGGAGACCCAAATAAGCCACTTAATAACACCCTCCAGGCCAACGTGGAAAGTAGAACGGTTAGAAACCGACAAAGCTATCAACATACTAAAAGAGGTATTCAAAGAAAATAAGCATGAAGTATTCTGGTGCCTGGAATATTTTCTAACGAATAATAATATGTCTAATACGGGATTAAGGTTTAACAATATAAGCGATATACAACGATTTATGGCAAGCTTTACGCAGGTTTTTTCTGCCGAGCGCTGGCGTATTAAATACAGCTATCTCGCGGGTGATAAAAAAAAGGAGCGGCATCTAAAACTTTGGAAGTCTTCCTTTCCTTCATCAAAATTTGATATCGAAAAATACACAGTAAAAAATCAGAATATATACCCAACAGGTAAAGGTGAGTTATTTTTGGGACACCCAGATGAAAATAGCTTAATTGAAAGCCGAAAAAGTCAACATATGCAAAAATTTAGCGCTTCAAACTTGCGTTACATATTGCATATGTTGTCAATTATGACTCTTACCAAAGATCAAATTATGAGACTTCCTTCGTATAAGGCATTTAACGATTAAACTATCATTTATAAAAGACAGATTACCCATATACTTCTAGCGTTATTCTTAACATATCAGTCAAGAGTTCAAAATTTTTCTTGGTATACGGAAGGCGCATATCGCTGGTCACAGAATCGACCCAATAGTTTAGTGCTTGCTTGTTATTTGTTTCAGACCCACTACCAAGGATATATGGCAGCTCATCACCTTCTGCATTGATTTGTGTCGAATATAATATACCTTTAGTTAATCGTTCATTTTCTAGGGTGCGTAATTTAAGTTCTGCATATTTACTATTTATATTGACGATATTCATTTGATCTCCGGTAAGGTATTTTGATTTACAGATGCATTTATTTTCGATGAAAGTAGGCGTTCAAAAGCAGAACCATCTTCTCTCGTTAAATTTGGTACATAGCGTGAGTAAACTCGAAACAGCATTTCAGATGTTGTATGTCCTAACTGCCTAGCTATCCATTCAGGGTTCTCGCCTGCAGCTAACCATAAAGTTGCTGCCGTATGTCTAGACTGATACGGGCGACGCTTGGTGTAACCCAAGAGTCTTAACAATGGATACCAAACCCTACGGGTAATATTATTGTTGTCTCTTGGTAATCCTTCCTTATTGCTGAAAACAAATTCGTGTTTACCAGAAACTAACTTTTGCCGGTTGAGCGCTTCATAAACAGGTAGGCTCATTTTAATCTCTCTTTGAGAGCTGTCTGTTTTAGTTGTCGTCATTTCGTTTCGAACGTAAGTTTCTCTAATTAAAATCTGTTTACGGTCAAAATCTACGTAACGCCACATAAGACCATTAATTTCAGCGCTACGCATGCCTGTAAAAAAACGAAGAATGTAATAATCTTTGTAATCCACTCTAACTGTGTTAATAATTTTTTGTACCTCCTCAAACGTAAATGGGGCGATATCAGTACGTGGCACCTTTAAGGACTTTATTCCTCTATAAGGTGATGTAAACCCAAAGCGGTCAGCCGCTTCATTTAAAATTTGTCGTAGTGGCGTAATCGTGTGATTTACATGCTCAGCTGACCATGTTTTATTTCCTGATCGACCTGGTAACTTCGATATTTTTGCACGGAAAGCAAGAATGTTTGCCTTTGATATATTATTGATTGGTACATCACCAAACTCAGGAACCAAATATCGCTCAAGGCTGCCTTTAACGCTTCGTTTATGAGATGCCCGCCAAGCCACCTCATTTTCTAAATACCAAGTTTCAGAAAAAGACTTAAAGGAAGGGATGCCTGAGGAAAGTTCCTCAATTAATATTTTCTGTTTAGTTAGTTCGACAGCTCTATTTGAACTGGGAAAATAATTTTTATATTCAAATGTCCCCAAAATAATTTCCGCTTCAATGCGTTCCAAAATCTTCTTTGCACGTTTTTTGTTTGCTGGTGTATCGGTTAGTTTTGTTTGTTCTCTACATCGTTTTCCGAGATACCTAAAGTCAAAAAATAAACGACCATTTCTATCATTGATACTTCCCATTTTATAATCCTCTATGCCACGCCCATCATTAATAAATCTATACACATAGGCTTAGCCATATCTTTTTCAATTCGCTCCCATATATATAAAATCTTTCTGCCACCAAAAGGGCGTATGTAATGAATGCCCTCTAGTAAGACGGAGTCCTTTAAACGCTCCCTTATGGTTCGACTGTCATATTTAATTCGGTTTGAAAGTTCTTCTGTTGTTAGGTAGGTATTTGAACTAAGCATCGATTTCTCTCCTAAGTGATGGTATCTTGAATGACTAAATGACACTCTAACGACTGTTTTGTCATTCTGAATAACATTTTAAACTTTAAAATGTTATTTGCAATAGTTTTTTGTCATTCTAAATGAAATAATTGTATTTAAAGAGGTGAAATGAGTGATTAGATGTCATTTAGCAAGGCTGATGGGCGAACGAAAATTGAACATAGCCGATGTGGCAAGAGAGACAGGGCTTAATCGAAATACTGTAACGTTGCTATACAAAGAAACAGCTCAACGTATTGATTTGGAAGCGATTGAGAAACTATGTAGTTTGTTTGATTGTGAAATTTCTGATCTTCTTGAAATAGTCATTGTGGAATAAAATCCTACACCAACTTATAAGTGCCAATACTTATTAACTTTTGAGTGTCTGAAAAAATCTGGGAAGTTCAACTCTTAGTTTTGATCAATCCTATATGCCAGCTTCCACCCAGCCTAATGTGAAAACTCAAGCTGCTTCCGCTAGGATTCTATTTTGGTCAATATAATTAGCCATAGCTTAAAATTTGAGTAGTTTTTGACAATAAACATATAAAGATTTCGCGCAGCGTTCAGTTTTTTGTATTCAGAGTTTTACCCAGCTGACCCTGTAACAGACCAAATTTAACCACACATCTTTTTCTCCAATGATTTCGTCTAACTCGAAATGTTTGGAACCATCTTCATTAACTTTCAGAGGATTTCTTAGTATATTTCCGCCAAGGTGAATAACATTACCAGCATCTAAAGGATGTTCGTGACCATCGCCTCTGAAGACGTATATTATCGTTGGCCAGCGTCAGGTCTTGATGCTTTTGGGTTTGCTGTAGCCATTGTTACTTTCCTTGTTTAACAGTGCTTATACTTGCGGTGCTGAGGTGGTTGTTGTTAATGCCATCATTACCTTCCTGATTGCTTCAACTTTTTTGCCCAGATCAACTAAATTCAAATCAGTAACAGCGGTATTACACACATGCATTGCTTGGTTTAAATTGTTGGCGACAGGAACAAGTTCAATGAGAAAGTCGCGTGATATTGCGGGTGCTTGTACAGATTGGTAATGACCTTCGTTAAGCATTGTTAGAATGAAGTCGTGCAGAGATTTGGAAGCATTGGTGTGTCTTTTGTTGCTCCGCCTTTGTTGAATGTGGTCATGACAAACTCATTTTTTATTATTATGTTGATTGCGACACGAATGCCTTTATTTTACTAACGCAATGCCTCTGGCATGAGTACTGAAGCGTTGTATGAGCTAATGGTAGTTCACGTAGTGCACTTGTAATTAGTGAGTTAAAATATTGCTGGCTAAAACTATATTAAAAATAAATTTTATGTCAGGCCTGATTTTTTGTTACGCACTAAAACTTGCAGCTCTTAATTTACACATCTTTCTAGTGCTAAGTGCTTGTAGAACTGAAAGTGATTTCTTGTCCAATAGCTGGTGATTAATAGAGTGAAGCTTTAAGTACGTTAAAACCCTATTTCATTGTCATTAGCGATACCAATATGGTCTCATTTGGCAATACGAGTGTCATATTGGCAATTTTACTGTCATTTTATTTTTTAGGCAGCACCTGCGATGCTAAGAGTGAGGCCAATACTTTTTTGCTGTCGCAGTATGTGCATGTGACGTACTTCTATTTCACAGGGACTATGAGTGACCATTTACCTCTTTCGCAAATACTTGTTGAAAACTGAGTCTTATTGTAATTGATTAGAAGTCAGCGAGTATGTTTTGACTTTAATCGCTGGGAGTTAGTGCCGAAAAATTATGGCAATAGTTGTAATATTTAGTAGAAAAAAGAAACTTCGAGAAGTTATAAAAGACAACATCATTGAAGAGCACAAAAAAATTGTAACCAGCCTGATATATACTGGCAAACATGCAAAGCTTCATAGGAACTGTTCTAGTCTATACTCAGATTAAATTAAAAAGCTTGTTAAAAATAATAATAGAAAATAATCATTTAGTATTTAATGCGTAAAGACAAACGTTAAATTATTAAATCACTCAAAAGGAATTTATACATGAACGCATTTGATCCCAGTGCTTTTACAGCACCGAAAGCCAAGCCATTACCCGTAGTACTATTATTAGATGTTAGCACCAGTATGGGGGGGGCAGATATCAATGATTTGAATACAGCAGTGAAAGAAATGGTAGCTGATTTTGCTAAAGCTGAAAAAAGTGAAATAGAGCTGTTAGTTTCTATCATTACTTTTGGGGCAGAGGTTAAATTAGAACTGCCATATACATCAGCATCGAATATTGAATGGAAAGACCTTAAGGTGAGCGGCGCTACCCCTATGGGAACAGCATTTAAAATGGCAAAATCTATGATAGAAGATAAAGAAATTACGCCATCTCGTGCTTACCGCCCGACCATTGTTTTAGTTTCTGATGGTGCTCCCAATGATGAATGGCAACGTCCTTTACAGGAGTTAGTGAATGAAGGGCGCTCAAGTAAATGTGACCGTATGGCGATGGCTATTGGCACAGGTGCAGATAACAATGTATTGAATCGCTTTGTTGAAGGAACAGAGAATGGAGTATTTACAGCTAAGGATAGCAGCGAAATTAAAAAATTCTTCCAGTTTGTGACTATGTCGGTGACGACACGTACGGCTTCTCAAAACCCAAATACACTTCCTACCAAGCAAGAGATTGAAGATATCTCTCCCGCAGCGAAAGCTTTGGTTGAATCAGTTGAAAGATCATCGGTTGTTGAAGAAACAGAATCTGATTCCGACTTCTTTTAATCCTATTTTTAAGCTAACCATTTGAGCATGTATTTATGTGTGCTCTGATGGTGAAAATGATTATTCATATGATGGAACATTATGAACATTACAGCACATACGAATAATAATTTTGATAATGTCTTGAATGCTTTATCAAAACCAATATCAGATGAAATTTTTAAAAATCTTTTACCAACATCCTCTTTAGAAAGTGGTGAGTATTATTTCTATAAACTGACTCGCATTTCTTTAGCAGAAGAACAAAGCAGTCGACAATCATTGGAAAATATATTTAGCGCCATATCGGGCTTAGGCCTTAATGGTGTTTATATATTGGAAGGTGATGAATACGGCGTCAGTTTATACTTTGGGCTTGTTCGAAATTTTTCACGTGCATCTTCACCAATGAGTGCAAAACTTGCGGCTGAAATTATTCTTAAACCCACTTTTGAAGGCAACTTTTTTGGTAGTGAATTAGTAGAGCTTGATGACCAAAATTATATAGTAGATACTTTAAAAAACTATTCTCATGTTGGGATGTTGCAAGGTGCTGTAGTGGATCAAGAAGAAGGTGAGGCTTTGAATTATCAAAGCGTGGATACCATTATTAATATAATGATGGGTAAACCGTTTGTGTTGAGTGTTACATATTCTCCCCTTCAGTACAGCGAAATAGATGAAATTGAAAGTGGCTTGCAGGATGCGTTTCAACAGTTAAGTTTATTAGCAAAAAATTCGTTACAGCTAGGAAAGAATAATAGCGAGAATGTATCGAAATCGACTAATAGAAGTCATTCCGATGGAGGGAACGATAGCATTGCGATAAACGAAGGAACGAGTGATACGGAAAATCATGGTGAAACAACTAAGGATTCTGATGATGTTAGTAAAACGGGAGGAGAAAGCCACACGAAAAGTGAAGGGAAAACTACAACTATAGGTAATAACAGCAGTGATACTAAGGGTAGTTCAGAGAGTAATAGCCAAACCCAAGGGGGCAGCGAAACTCTTAGTCTAGAAGTAATCAACCCACGAGCTCAAAAATGGGCCAACTATATTGATCAAGTTTTATTACCTCGGGTTGATTATGGTCGAAGTCGCGGTTTGTTTGTTACCAGTATTACCTTGTTTACGAAAAATCATCCCTATTTATTAACACTTGGGAATAGTTGTAAATCTATTTTTTCTGGCAATAGCAATAACTGCTATCCCTTACAGCTTGTGCCTATTTCGAATAGTAAACAAGCTGTCCATGCAGCACAGCAATTTCAAATTCCTGTTGCTAATGTAGAAAAAAAGCAAATTAGTACTCCCCAACATAAAATGAATCACTGGCTTAAATCTCGTTGTATTATCGACAGGAAAAGTTTAATGCTAGGTGCAATTTATTCCACAAAAGAGCTGAGTTTGGTCGCTGGTATCCCACAAAATGAAGTGGCAGGTATTGCGCTAGAGCCTAGAATTACATTTGGTTTAAATCCGCCATTAATTACTGAAAAAAATGATCGACTTACGCTTGGTAGTTTAGTTAAAAATTCACGTGTTTGTGAAGGCCACCCCGTTGCAATTAATAAAAAGGAATTGAATAAACACGTGTTTGTGGCTGGTGCAACTGGAAACGGGAAAACAACTACCTGTAAATACTTATTAGCAGAAAGCCAATTACCTTTTATGGTGATCGAGCCCGCAAAAACTGAATATCGTGAACTGATCACTGAGTATGATGACTTAATTGTATTCACTATAGGTAGAGAAGATTTTGCACCGATGAGATTAAATCCTCTGGCTCTTTTGTCTAACGAAACTATTAGTAACCGTATTGATACCATAAAGGCTGCGTTTATGGCTTCGTTTGATATGGAGGCGGCCATACCGCAAATATTTGAAGCTGCGTTGTACAAGTGTTATGAAAATCTTAATTGGAACTTAACCTACTCTAAGTACATGGGCATTGAAAAGACAGCTATCTACCCAAGACTGAGTGATTTGGCCAACGAAATTGAAAGAGAAGTTGAGCGTCAAAACTTTGATGAACGATTAAAAAAAGATTACATAGCATCTATTAATGCCAGGCTTCAAGGATTAATGATCGGCGCGAAAGGGCAAATGCTAAATTGTTCTCAGTCTATTGATTTTGATGTATTACTCGATAAACGTGTTGTAATCGAACTAGAAGATATACGCAATAACCAAGAGAAGTCCTTGCTGATGGGGTTTGTCATTACAAATTTAATGCAAGCAATTAAAAATAGGCATGAAAAAGATCCAAGCTTTAGACACCTCACCTTAATTGAAGAGGCGCATCGGTTATTAGCAAACCCAGGAGTTTCAGCAACCAGTAATGAAAAAATAGGTGTGGAAATATTCTCTGACATGTTGGCTGAAATCCGTAAGTATGGTGAAGGCTTAATTATTGTTGACCAGATACCAAACAAGCTCATGCCTGAAGTTATCAAAAGCACCAATACAAAAATAATCCATAAATTAATTGCAAAAGATGATAAGGATGCTGTTGGAAATGGCATGGCACTTAATGAGCGGCAACAAAATTATTTATCGCAATTAGATGTTGGCCATGCTGTTGTTTTTAGCCAGGGGTGGCGTCAATCTGTGCAGGTTAAAATAAATCCAGGCTCAGTTGAGAAACAACCTGATCGCAAGCTTGTTATATCAAAAATAAAATCACAACATGCTAAATTATCTTACGAATTGCTCAAGAAGAGAGAAGAAATTCAATATTCTTTTGCTATTTGGTATGCGCTTTTAGTTAGTAATATCTTACCTGCATATGAGGATGTCGTAAGTAATGGCTATGATAATGTCGAAAAGAAAGAAACTCTAATTAAGACTATAGATGCATTAACTAGGCAAGAGATCAATATACGCTGGGTATCGCATTTCATAGCCGCAAACGTGTATTTTGATCAAAGTATTGATGCGTTATTAGATTGGCAAGAAGCAATACAAAATATGTTAGAGGCAGCAAAAAATCAGCAGCCTTTCTCAGTAACCCAATATATATTGGATAAACCTAATAGAAGGAAAATAGTATGTTTGGATTGATTTCAGCAGGGTTAAGTGCAATCAGTGTAGGTTGTAATGCCATAGGTGGGGCGCTTGGGACTGCATGCGGAGCAATTGGTAGTTCACTAGGTACAATGCTAAATATGGGAGGCGGACTAATTACTACTGCCTGCAATATTATTGGTGTTATTGGTAAAATTTATAATTTAATGCCACAGCAAGCAAATATTGAAAATGACATGACCGATATGGGGGTACGTATAGAAAAAAGCGACGTAAAATCTGATGCATTTGCTAGCGCGAAAGAATATATCGATCACCTGCGGAATAACATTGAAATAAGCCGTGAAGATATCAATACACTCTCAGATGAAAAGAAAAAAATACATCAAATAGTTGGAGCTAGTTTGATTGCCAAAGGGGTGTCAGAAAATTATACGATGGACATACCATCAACGTTTTGGGTTGAAGCTGCCCTTTCAGCATTGTCATCAGGGCAAGTGCAAAAAATGCTAGGAGGTTATCAAGCTTTAGGTATTCCTGCCGATTTAAAGGCTTTCTCTGATCGCAGTTTATCATTAGCGGATAATAAGTCAGTTTATGGTATTTTGGCTGATGCACTTCAAGGGGTTGATTCCGATAAAACACCGAAGACTCCTGAAGATTTGATTATGCAACGAAATAGCGGACATGAGCAGGGAGCGCGTAGTGCATAAAATATTATTCGACAATAGTGGAAGTATGTCGGAACTAGGAAAAGAGCAGTTGCTTATTAATACACTGCGTTTTTCTCGCCAATATATCGAATTAAACAATATCCAAGAGGCAGTATCGTATTATCAGCTTAGTGAAACAATTGATGAAATTAAGCTTGAAAATAATAAAGATATTGTGATCTCAATACCAAGCGGGCGAGCCTCTGAGAAAGTTATATCTGAGTGGTTCATATCACATGATAATATTCCTGTTTTATGGATAACCGACGGTTATACCTGCTTCAGTGAAGAACAAATTTTTAATTTATGTAAAAACTCAAATATCATTATTGTAGCCTTAGGTTGTGATGCAGATACAGGGCAACTTAAGCGTTTTAAATCTCAAATGTTTTTTGTACATAATTTAGAAACTGCATTGACACAATTTTTTATGCCAAAGCCTGAACATTCCATACTACCGACAATGATTGCAGAGTCGTGCACTTTAGATTCGTTTGGTATTGATGAAAGTGACGATGATGAGTGGTAAATATTTAGCCTGCTTCGGTCATAGCGAGATTGGTCCAAGTCATGTGAAAAATAATGTGAACAATCAAGATGCATGGTGTGTTAAATATTTTGATTGGGGGGAAGTAATTGTCGTTTCTGATGGAGTCGGTAGCAAATCACAATCAGAATTTGGAAGTAAAGCCGCATGCAAAGCAGCAATTAAACTTTCATATTTTTGGCACGAAAATCTAAACTATCAAGCAGAAAGATTATTAGAAAAATTCCACGACTACTGGATTGATGCGTTAGAAGAACGAGATCCTAGTCAATGCAGTTGTACAAGTTTGTGGGTGATTCATTGCCATGATCTTATCTTTATGGCGCAACTGGGTGATGGGCTTTTAGCATTTATCAGCCCACAAGATGAAGTTGGTTTCTTAATAGATGATTTTAATGAGGCATCTTTTAGTAATCAAACGTTTGCACTACAAGAAAAACATTATGAGAATCAATGGAACTGGAAGATGAGTAGCGCACAAGATTTCAGCTCATTTTTATTAATGACAGATGGTATTAGTGACGATTTACTACACGAACAAAAAGTTTCTTTTGTAAAAGGGGTTGTTGAACACTATTCGGCCATGACCGAAGAACAGGCAACAAAAGAAATCATGGGGTGGCTCAAGTCATGGCCAGTACCTAATCATCAAGATGATAAAACCATCGCATGCATCTACACAGTAAAGGGTTAATGTAATGAATCAAGGTAGTACTGTTACGGATCAATACCATCAAGAGCACAAAATAAGATCAGAACTAGGAAAAGGTGGACAAGGTATAGTTTATGCTACCAGTGATCCTGATATAGCAATCAAATTGGTATTAACCAAAGGTGGAGAGCCCTATAAAGATAAAGAATACATTAAAAGCTATCACCAGAAATTAGATGATTTACTAACATTACCCGTAAGCCAAGAAATCAACTTAGCAAGGCCAATCTGTGGTCTAAAAGACCATGCGGGTTATGTTATGCAGCAACTACGTGGCATGAAACCGGTAGAGGATTTTTTTTCAATTTTTCCTAAAGATGTTGAGGAAATTAAATATCCGCAATGGCTTGATGGCTTTATAAAGGCAAAGCGTTTCAAGGATGCGTATGCATTAGCCCATTATGCTCAAACAGGCAGTACTAAAAGACGTTTTGAAATACTGATGCAATGTGCTGCGCAGCTTGCGAAGCTTCACGGGCAAGGTCTTGTCTATGGGGATATTTCCAATGAAAATGTTTTCTTTAGTGAAAATAAAGCATTCAACCACGTTTGGTTTATTGATGCTGATAATTTACGTTTTGAAAATAAAAACTCTAAGAAAGCGGTCTATACCCCAGGTTATGGAGCGCCAGAATTAGTATTAGGGCAAGCAGGGGCGAGCACCCGCACTGATGTATATTCTTTTGCTGTACTGGCATTTAAATTATTATCATTACTACACCCTTTTGATGGTGAAAAACTTCAAAAGAACGATGATGACTGGGCTAGTGAAGAAGAGGGGACAGCATCAAATATGCCAATGGATGAACAAGCCCAAGCGGGGTTATTACCTTTTATAGATGATCCTGATGATGATTCTAATCGGAATAGCTCCGGGTTACCTCGATCGTTGATCCTTACCGAAAAACTTCAGCAGCTTTTCAACTATACATTTAACAAAGCACAAAAAAATCCTTGGAAGCGGCCTTTAATGTTTCATTGGCCAAAGGCCTTGGCACAAGCGGTAGACGCAAGTGTTGAATGTACATCATGCAATATGAGCTACCTAGAAAACTATGCGCAATCGGAAAATAAGTGTCCGTATTGTTCGGCTAAACCTCCTAGCTATATTTCTATCCAGCGATGTGCCATTAGTAGTTCGAATAACCCAGAGCTTTGGCGTGCGGTAATGTGTCATATAGACTCTGAAATTAGCCTACCTAAGAGATTGTTTACCCCGTTTAGATTAGATGATTTTGATGATGAATTTGCCAGGCTTCACAAAGAAACGGACCACTGGGAGTTGTCTTTATCTTTTAGTTATAGCGAGCAGATAAACGTGGCAATAAATAAATCCGGTGAATTTTTTTCACCGTTTGTCTCTAAATTAGAATTAACCGACGAAGAATTACAAGTAGGGATTTTGTTACAGATTGGTGGTGATTACCCACAACAAGTAACGATAATATTGAAGGATGCTTAATGAAAATTTCAGAAATACGCACTGATATTGAGCACCAAGCGTGGATACGTTTATTGAATGACGATAATTCATTAGAACGAGGGCAGTTGTGCTTGCTGTCTTATGATTTAGGTAAGCTGCAATTAATTTCGAATGGTCAATGCATGATGGTTAATTGCACTGAAACCCCAATGACTGATGCTATAGCCATGCAATTTTCTAAGGGATATTGTGCTCTTGCTAGCGTAACAAATTTAGCTAAGAACGGAACTTACTCTTTACGAATTGTTTATATCCATGGCGGTACAATCAACTTATCTAATATTGATTTAGCACTAGATACTAACACCCTAAATCAAGCTAAAAGGCTAAAGTTAGGGGGGGACTTTAAGCAAGTTTCACAAGCCTTAAAGTCTCGATTTGTGTTTCAATTTGATAATAATAGCAATGATTATTACGCACTAGCTTATTTAAGTCAGGTTGCTTACGATGAAATTAAACAAATTGAACAACTTGAAGAAATAGCTTTGAGTACTGATGATGTAGAGGGTGCAAGACCACCTATGGAATTAGCTCAAACAAACAATATGGTTCTCATTGGTCAAGAGATTCAGCTTGCCGTAGGCGAATACAATATAGGGGAAGATACATATTTAGGCTGTAAGCGCTTAGTTGAAAAGAAAAGAAAAGAAGTTAATAAAGCTATACGGCTAATTAAACTGAACTTAAGTTTTTCAGATGTTGATAACCCTGTTGTTTTGCAAGCTTACGCGAAACAACAAATGAAAAACCTTTCCAATCAAGATAACGGTTATTTAAGCACTTGGGATAAGTACGGTACTGAAGAAGGAAACCTACTACTTGAAAAAGCTCGATTAGTTGATTTTGTGTCTTATACAAACTTTGAGTTATATAAAGATGGAAGCAGTATTGAAGTCTTCGTGAACCAAGATTATCGCAAGCATCTACAATCTGGTGATGCTTTAGAGTTAGTGTTCACAGACCCAGAGTATTTAGAAGATAAAGTGATGACATGGGATCAATATAGCAAAACTCAATTTGACAAATATAAACAAAAGAATGGTTTAATCTCAGGCATCGAGTGGGGGACGTTTCAATCACCTGAGAGCATTAATCAAGTCGACGAAGTAAAAAACAACAGTGTTACTAAGAAAAGACGTGATGATAGTCTCATTATTAAGATTAAAAAGGTAAACCAACACAGTTTAGTTTTAGATGTTAAAGCCTTACCTGATAACGCTAAATTGATTTACTCGATACAAGGTGATCAAAAACAGGTTGAAAGGCGAATGACTGCGAGGGAGCGTATAAGTCAGGGGACCAGCGCTATGCCGTTGCTAGGAATTATTATTGAAGAGCAAGGAGTGCTTCCTCAACGGAAAAAAGCAAACGAAATAAAGCCACTTACTAATCATGTTGAAAGTAAAGTTTTTCCAAAAAACAAACCAACAATAATGCAAGAAAGGGCGATTAAATTTGCATTAAATACGCCGGATATCTGTATTGTTCAGGGGCCACCAGGAACAGGTAAAACAACGGTAATTGCGGCTATTATTGAACGATTGAATGAGCTCTCAGATAAAAAAGAGGGCGTCCAAGGCAATATTTTAATCTCAGGCTACCAGCATGATGCTGTTGATAATGTATTATCGAGATTAAGTGTAAATAGTTTACCTTCAGTTAAATTTGGCCAAAAAAGTGGTGAAGAATCAAGTATATCTAGTAGTGATAGTAAAATTGATTTTTGGCGTCATAACATTGCTCAAAAAGTACGAAATGCGCATCCTGAATTAAACCTTAGCGCGAATTATGACTCATTACATCGTTTATATCAGAATTACTTATCAGCACCTGATACTTATAAAGCATTACGGTTATTAAAGCAGGGATTAGATGTCGTGGCGGCTTTTTCAACATCATCACTTTCACAAAGGTGTAAAGTCTTATCCGATGAGATTAACGAACAATCACGTCCTAAACATCAAGAAGAACTAAGATGTGTTCGCGCACTTCGTGTTACTCGAAATGCTTTTTGTGATGATGGAACCACTCGGGCATCTGCTCTTTTAGAAAAGTTTCCTAATGAACTATCTGTATCAGAAAAGTCACTACTAGAGTTGGCAATTACATGGGGAGATGGCAATGATTTAGACTTTTTATACGATTTGAAACAGTTAAAAAAGAGTTTGTTGGCAAGGTTTAAGGAAGAAATACGCCTAAATACGCCTAAAGCCCGACAAGATGTGGTCGAATTAATTCAAGATTGTTTAACATATTTAGAGTCGGATATTCGTATCAAAGATCCTCAAAATAAAATTCTATCAAATTACTTATTTGAGCTGGAAAATAATCCTGTAGGGATAAAAAAAGCTGTCAGTGAATATAATCTCGTTTATGGTGCTACTACAGGACAATCAGAAGGGACACCATTAAGGCACGCCAAAGTTGGTGGTAAAGGGGCCATTATTTTTGACACAGTAATAATAGATGAGGCGGCGAGAGCTACACCAAGAGATTTAATGATCCCAATGGTACAAGCAGAAAACCGAATTATCTTAGTTGGTGATCACCGGCAACTACCACACATGGTTGAAGATCGCATTGTGGAGCTTTTAAAAGGCGATGATTATGATAACAATGTATATGATCAGCATATTAAGCACAGCATGTTTCAATATTTATTTAATCGTTTAAAAAAACTAGAAACACAAGATGGAATATCACGAACAATTACACTTGATGCACAATTTCGTAGTCACCCTTTACTTGGAAAGTTTGCCAGCGATACCTTTTATCAACCACATGGTGAAGCGTATCGGTCCGATTTACCAGAGAACTTATTCTCTCATCAGTTAAAGGGAATTGAAAATATTGCAGCTGTTTGGGTGGATGTGTCTCATCGTTTAGGAAAAGAAGAAAAGGACTCTAATAAGAGTACTTATCGAACGGCGGAGGCTAAGGAAATAGCAAAAAAACTTAGTAAGTGGATTAATAGCGATGAAGGGAAAATATTGTCATTTGGCATCATTAGCTTTTATAAAGCGCAAGTCCGTCAAGTATTTAAAGAGCTGGTTAAATATGGGATAACTGAAAAAATTGATGATGAATACCATATTTGTGAACAATATAAAATGCTCAGAGATGATAATGGAAAACCTATCGAAGAGCGTTTACGGATAGGAACAGTCGATTCTTTTCAAGGTATGGAGTTTGATATTGTGTTGTTATCTGTTGTGCGAAGTTGCGATGATCGAACACTAAATCATGAGAAAACTCCGCTTCGACGTATTTTTGGTCATTTAATGTCAGTGAATCGGTTATGCGTCAGTATGACAAGGCAAAAGAGGGCCTTAATTACTTTTGGAGATGCTAGGCTTGTGTCATCGAGTAGGGCTCATGGGGCGATTCCTGAAGTGGAAAGCTTTTTAAATTTATGTAAAGACCACGGGCTAATTATTAATAAAACGATTAAAGAAACAGAGGTAGCTTACCGTGAGTAATTCCCCTAGTTTTATCGATGTCATCAGTACAGATGAATCAATTAAGAGGCATAATCCGATAGCTAAGTATGACCTTCTTTATCCCCTATGGGCATATAATATTACGTTGCCGATAGTGGCTAATAACAATCTTAATCCGTTAGAGAATGTAATTTATTGTCTAATCGAAAATAATGAAAAAGATGCTGGGAATATTGTAATGCTTACGGGACTCGAACTGGAATTAGTCGAGTTTATTATTAGCCGCCTACAGCAATTAGAACTTGTTGATAATCGCATGCAAGTCACTGACTTTGGTAAGAAAAGAATGTCATTAAAAACAAAAAACAAATATGTTGCGGCGACAGTATATTATGACATAAAGAATAAAGCGTATTTGCCTAAGGTGGTTAAAGATGGCATGAAAATGCCTTATGCGAATAAGAATAAAAATAAATATGTATTTAATACTGGCACCAGTGGCGAATCAAAAGAAGTGGAGGCAACACCTGTAAGCTTTGATAAACAAACTGCGCCTAAGTTAACTCCCAATGATGCCTTAAATATTATTCGTAGATACCGTAATACATTGAAAAAAGAGCGACTAATCAATGTTGAGGAAAATGAATATAGTAGTATTCCGACATCAAGTATTGAGATAGATAATTCCCCTCAACTTGTCTATTTACATCAGCAAGCTTTTATTCCTGAGGGCACAGCCGATATCTTTGTAACTAACGGTTTTAATGGAAGTACTAATCCTGCTGCCAGCAGGAGTTTTGAAAGACATAATAGTTGGTTATACAAAAAACTCAAAGAGAAGGCTGATAAAAAAATATTGAATCGTGGCGGCGTTAAGCCAGCAAAGCATGACAGTTCACTGGAAAAGTTAAATAGCGCTTATCAAGGATTAATTAGCAATACAATAAATTCATCTGGTGAGCGTAAAACGGCAATAGATAATCAAGCTGATTTTTTTAAAGGTATGTATAACGAGTTAGAGCATCTGTTGGCAAAATCTGCTTTATCTAATCCTGTTGATGATGTGTTTACACATATTCACTCAAGCAACTCTGCGGTGAATGGTCGAAATATTATTAATATAGTCAAGGAGCTAGGTTTTACTGTTAACAAGCTTGCTAATTATTTTTTTAATATTAAACAAGGTACATTAAATTACTTAAATTATAACGACCCCAATATGGCAGCGTTGATAGCCCTAAATGTGATCTCTGCGGATCAAGCTAAAAGTCATCCATTGACTGAATTGGCAATAGCGCAGCCAGATTTTTTCGAAAGAATTAGTCAGCTTAAAAAATTGAGAGATGCAGCAAGTCATGGTGATATTGTTGATGAAATAGAAGATAAAGCAGTAATAAAACAATGGTATCAATGGATTGAGATAGTGTGCAAAGTATTTGGAGATAACATATCTGAGATGTTTACGATAAAAGAAGCTCCGTCTCGAAAAAACATAGCTCTAAGTGTAAGTGTAGAAATGGATAAATATTTTAATTGGTATCAAAAAAAATCCATTCCTCAAGATGTCTTAGAAGTTATTCAGAATACTTTAAAAAAGCAATTGGAAAATAACTTGAGTGATACTGTTACGGATTGTGCATCAGCGTTGCAAAAAAGTTTTTATCATGCATCAAAATCTCTTGAGTCAGTACTCGATACATCTATGCTGTTGGCAGAGAATAGTACAACAATGGTAGCAAGAAAGGTCGGAGCCTGTGAGCTTGAAAATATACCGCATTCGAATAAAGAGCGTATTGAGCGTGCTTGCCAAGGTGTCGATAGCACATTAGGTGCTAATGCCATGGCATTTATTTATCGGGCTCATGTTAATGATTTGCAGGAGTGCCTTAATCTGAATGATTTTTTACCAGTGACTTCTCGATTAATAAAGCTCAGAGGGCATAACAGAAGATTAACAGAGACTGACATATCGACAGAAGATTTGAAAAAATTATTAATTAACGTGTTTGAAATTATTAATGATTTAATGGAACGTTTTGGTGAGTAAAAGTGAGCGAAATGATAATAAATAACATCTATAAAGTAGTAACGTGAAGGATAACGCAATGAAAAAACAAGATCAAAACCATATGCAGAAATCACAACAAAAAAATGATGTAAAAGAAATATTGGCTGAGCGAGAAAGTGCCTGTCAATTAAAAGAAAAGGGTCTCACTACTCAACATCAATCACAGCAAAAGAAAGAAATTGAACTTGATGCCCAGCAGAGCCAAATCACACAAAATAAGCAAAAACTTGACCAAGAAAAAGCGCTGTTTTTACAAGAAAAAAAACAGCTAACAATTGAGTTATCGAAAGCTAAAGAGCTACATAATACGCTGGAAAAAGAAAAAATAGCACTTAGTAATGAACGTATAAATGTTGAAACCGGCTTGCCGCATCAAATGGCTAATTATAGAAAACAGCTAGACGAACAAGCAAAGCACAAAGAAAAGCAGCTAGATATATTGAAAAATGAGCTCGAACAAGCCCGTAATAAATTGCTGAAGGAACAGCAGTCTCTAACTACTAAGGAAGAGCGTTTATTACAAAGTGAACAGGGGTTTGAGCTAGAATGCCAAACAGAAAAACAGGCGTTATTAGATGCGACAAATGCAGATATTTCTTTAAAGCGCGATGCCGTTAATGCCGAGATTATAGCTAGTAAAGAAGCTGCATATAATAGCCTCGATAATGAGTTGAAAGAAAAAAGAGAACAGTTAGAGCAAGATCGACAAGGCTTAGTTGTGTCAACTGAAGCCGTCACAAAACAGAAAGCTGAAAATCAGCTTAATAACATGGATATAAAAGCAAAAAAACAAGCACTTGAACAGCATATAAATGATGGCGTAACAGACATTAAGGTAAGCTTAGAAAAAAGCTTAAAACAAAAAGAAGATGAAATAGTACGCCTGCGTAACAATTTAGAAAGTGCACAAATATCATTAGGTTTGTATAAGAATCTTGAAAAACAACTAGGTTCAGAGCCTGCTAGAGTACTCGCGGAACTTTCGGCAAACAAAGAAGAGCTTAATCGTTTAAATGATGAGTTGTTAGAGAGGCCAACGAAAGAAATAGAAGAATATTATGATAATGCTAAAGCTGAATTAAGAGATGCTCAAGAACGTTCTGAACGATTGTATAATGAAAATAAACAGTTGCAAAATGAAGTGAAAAATATCGAGAAAGTTAGCTATCAATTAAAACGCGCAGAAAGCGAACTAGATACGTTAGAAAACATTCATAGTTCGAAAGAAGCTGAAAATAACAAATTGAAAGCTGAAATAGATCGTTTAAAGATAAGTTATGAAAGTGAAAGTAATCGTGAAGAGCGCTTGAAACAAATTCAAACAGGGGTGATTACGCGTTTACAAGGTGAAAATTCATTACCAGTTTGGCCAACAGATACTAAGGAAGTATCTTGGCTTAACAACATTAAAGATAAGGTGTCAAATTACGGTTTAGAGTTTGACTACCGCATTTTATATTCTTTTCATACGGCACTGAAAATTTCTGAATGGTCACCTTTAACGGTATTGGCGGGCGTGAGTGGAACAGGTAAATCGGAACTTCCAAAACTGTACTCTCATTTTGGTGGTATTAACTTTATGAGTGTGCCAGTGCAGCCAAACTGGGATAGCCAAGAATCTATGCTAGGTTACTTCAATGCGATTGATAATGTATTTGATGCGCAACCAATCTTGAAGTTTTTAATCCAAAGCCAAACGGAAAAATCTATTAACCCTAATGGTTTAAAAGACATGATGAATCTAGTGTTACTGGATGAAATGAACCTTGCCCATGTCGAAATGTATTTCGCTGACTTTTTGAGCAAGTTAGAAGATAGACGTGGCGCGACAAAAGATAACTTACCAACAATAGATATTAAACTTGGCGCTAAACACGAACCGCACAAATTGGCGCTGGGTAGAAATATGTTGTTTGCGGGGACCATAAACCAAGATGAAACTACTAAGGCACTATCTGATAAAGTCTTGGATCGTGGAGTAACCATTTATTTTCCAAGACCAACGACATTAATCGCACGTAAAAAATTAGAAAAAAAAGAGTCACCAAGCCATTATTTATCTACTCAGCAATGGCATCGTTGGGTTAAATTAGAAAGTGATTTGTCAGATGGGGAGCAGAAAAAATACAAAGGTATTATTGAAGAAATTAATAACTACCTTGGTGAGGTTGGTAAGGCATTAGGCCACCGTGTATGGCAATCAATAGAATATTTTATGGTAAATCACCCTTTGGTATTGGCATTCTCGGCGAATGGGTTTGATGATGATAATTATAAAAAATCTCTGCATTTTGCTTTTGAAGATCAGTTAGTACAAAAAGTAATGCCTAAACTACGGGGGATTGAAACACGTGGCATTGGTTATGATCGGTGTTTAAAACCTATTTCTATTTTGTTAGATGATAAAAATTTTAATATAGTAGCCGATTTTGAGCGTGCAATGGTTATGGGACATGGTCAATTTATGTGGTGCAGTGCCGATTATTTAAATGATGAAGCAAGTCAAAAAGAGTACCAAGTACTTGTCCAAGCGGCCTCCGATGATTTAAAAAAGCAATCAAAATCACAAAACAATACAGGCACCAAAAAAGCTAAAAAAATAAGTCTAACACCGGAACAGTTTAAAGCCTTAAATACTTATGCACGAAATAAGGCTGTTGAGATTTTCAACTTATCATCAGAGCAAATAGTAGACTGTCTTGGAATCAGTGGCTTTATAGCTAAGGACTTTGTGGCTTATTTGAGTGAAAATGGACCTGAGATTGTGGCATGACTGAAGTCTTAGTAAATGCGGTAGAATTGAGCACTTTTGCTCAATTCTACCGGGCTCTTCATGAAAAAGATGTTAAAGCTCAACTTGTCGATTATTTGCAAAATGCATTCTTATCAAAAGTAGATATTGAACCTGTAACTGGCGAGCCTAGCATAGCTGCTTTAAGTCATATAGCGACATCGACTAAGTTGCAATCTCAAGATAAGTTTATTCAGCTATTATCTTATTGTGATGCGGCGTTAAAATCGGTGATTAACCACCCACGCTATAAAGTTGTTCGCGAACATGGCTTTGTGCCTATTTATAAAGCGCAGCAGTTAGATAGCCGTTCTGTGCAATGGTTATCACGCCAACCAGGAAATAATATTCGACAAAAACTTTCTGCTAACCCTCATGTTTTAGCATTAACGCGACGTGATAGCCTTGATACATTAGAAAATAGGTTTGTCCACCATATCATTCAATACCTTGATTATTTGTTGGTGACCAAACGAGAAAGTGGTGGTTTAAATGATGCAGAAGATTGGCTAGCACAAGAACTGGATTCATGGTGCAGCAAGGAAGAAGTCAAAGAGATAAAAACATGGCAGGCAATACCACCAAATAATGTCTTATTAGAAGATAAAAGTTATCAAAAAATATGGCGAGTAGGCAATAAACTTAACCGCCTAGACGATGAAATATCGCACATTTATAATAATTTAGAAGTAAGTTTTTCGCATCGTCTATGGTTAGAAATTATTGCCCACATGCAGTCTGTTAAAGGTATTCACCTGATAGAAAGCATGTTGTCATCTGACGTAGCCGATTTAACCTATAAAAATGCTTACGATTCAGTTGTGCACGAAGACAAAAACTTAGAGGCGAGAGGTATTTATAGCCTAAATGAAATGAAACATGTTGATGTAAGCGTCACCTATCATTTCCAAAAGTCTGAAATTGTTCTGGTAGCTCATTACAAACAGAAAAAATATTATACAATAAGTATTTCATCTAATGACGTTGCGGTGCGTAATGAAAAATATCACCAAATACTAAGTTATTCTTTGCTCAATAGTAATGTCCAAGTTATGGCTGTCCAAATTGTTCAGGCTTGGCTTGGTGAATCCCGAGCACCCAGAAGCTTTAAAATGTTATCGTCTGATATTTTTGCGACGATTGATTTATCTGGCAGCAGACCTGCAGTTAGACTCTCACCAAGTAAGCCAAATTCCGAACATCAATTTAATAATTCTGAGCTTAAAAGTTCTTTATCATTAAGACTTTTGACCCAGAAAATAGGTGATAATAAAGCGATTGATTTATCGTTGGCAACTGCGATTGATTTAGACCAAGATTCAAAGCTTTTAACCTATGCCTCTATTTATGATAAGGATAATGCGTCATTAATAGCAGATCTAATCGCTAAAAGCATAAAGACTCCAAAGGTTCATTATTTACTCAGTGATCATATTAGTGATTTTGACTCAAAAGTAGTTAGACGTGAATTCAATCGTATTTTTCAAAGTGCGACGCCATTACCTAAAAGTATAGCGGCGGCTTTTTCTCTGAAAGCTAAAACGAATAATCTCATCACAAAAGGTGAATTATTGGTGGTGTTGGAGCATGGTACTGATGGGCTCTATGCTACCCCAGTTGTAGCACAAAAAAATGAAAGAGAAGCCTATTGGGAACGACATCCTTCTTTTAAACTTAATAGTAAAGGCACGAATGATCTCGTTCACTTGGCACTTAAAGATGAGTATCCGAAAGCTGTTGTTGATGTTTTATGCTCAGTATTTAGCTATGCCGAATTGATTAAACGTAATGGAAAGCCAGCAATAAAATATAAAGGTAATTGGTTCATACTAAATGAGAGTAACAGAAATAAAATTGTAGGTAAAAATGTTGAGGTTTCTAAAAATATATTATTTCAGCTACTCAAAGTACATGGTATTAAAGATTACAGTTCACTCAACATTATTGCGTTAGGACCTTCAATACAAGGCAAAGATTTCCATCCTAAGCAGTGGCATAAAAACTTAGATATCACTTGTGGCTCTCAGGCGCTTTATGAATTAATTTCAGCGAATATGAATAGTGTTTATTGGCGAGATCATTTACCTAAATTATTAACACGCCTACCATTCGATGGTAAAGAAGTTGAGCTGGTGTTTGTTGATGATAAAACAACAATTGAGCCAAAACGGGGTAAGAGAGTCGCGCTTGATATTAAAAGTAAATTTACTATCCCAGCAGGTGAAAAAAATATTACTTTACCTATTTTTCAAGGGCAAGGAAAAGATATTAAGCGTTTCAGTCTAACCTTGGATCACTCCGCCTTTCCTCTAAAAAATGATGTTCACTGTATATTGGACTTAGGTTACACCTACGGTGATGAGGAGCCCTATCAATTAATATTTAGACCAATTGATGATAATGCTCCTTTTAATCAGGCGCTCGCTAAATGGTCGAACTGGGCAATGACTCAAGAACAAAAACTAGTATGCCCACAGTACCCAAAAGTACAAACAGTAATGGCACTTGCTAAATTCACTTCTCAAGGTAAAAAAGAAACAGATGTATTAGAATGGTCGGAACGTGTCTTTAATGACATTGATGATTACCGTTCATTCTTTGTAACAAGAGAAAGTTCAAAACGAATTTCTATAAAACTAAGCGAGTATAATTATTCGTATAGTTATGATTACCAAAAAGTTCATCTGGAATGCGGTGAAGTTGCTATAAAGATGGATCAATTTGAAGATGGTTTGTTTGACAAACAGCCGGATGAAATTTCAGGGCGATTAGTTAAAAATCATCATGTAGGGTACAAATTAGAAGCTATAACTAGTATTGGGAATTTGCCTAAATCAGAGATTGAAAGTATTGCTAGTCGGTGGCGCTTTCCAATTTTGACTTTATTTGACCAAGAACGCTCTATGCGTGACGATGATTTTCCAAGAGAACTCCAGGAAAAAGCAGGTATTGCTTTGAAGAAAGCAGTTGAGCTTTTAGATAGCGAAATTCCGACTAGGATAGAGCAGGAATTAAAGCAATTCATCAGCTACTTTCATTGTAACGTGCCTGAAAATATTGCTAATAAATGGATAGAAGATACCAAGTGCAAAATTAATTTACGTAACTCAAAGTCTAATATCTCCTACGCTTTGGGTGGTTGTTCAACTGATTGGCAACAAAACCTACTTAATAGTATTTTAATGCCTATTGATGATAATGGCGACACTCAAGCTGTTAGTTTAGAAATATTGGGCACTGCTGTGTGGCGCAGTAAATCATTAGTTTACCAACTAACAAATAAGCAAATTGATACTTTAGTGAATCGGCTTTCTCACTTTATAACCCATGAAGAGCTAAACATTAAAATCAACGATAAGCACTTTAAGTGGAATTCTCTGCTACGTCGATTGGAGTTAGCTTTTGCACTTCTTCGCCTCCGTGCAAGTGACAAGCAAAGTATCGCACATTCGATGGAAGTCGGCAGTGCTAATTCAGATAAGTTATTAAATGCAATACAGATCATGAATAAAAAGCGGGGTAGTGTGTTGTTTGATGTAATGCAAAGAGATAACAAAGTTATGTGTAGAGTACATTTGAGCAATATTAATAAACCAGAATCCTTTAATAAAACCCCTGATATTTTATATGCGCTTAATATGTATTTATCTGGTGATGATGGTGCTAATAGCATCACCATTAGTGAAATATCTTCGGAGTAAAAGTGAATAAAAACAATGAAACTGGCAATTATGAAAATATACTACTAATTGTTACGGGTGCAAGCCCCCAAGTATTAACTGAAACTTTATATGCAATCCATAAAGCAGAAAAACCATTTCCAGATAGAGTGATAGCGATCACTACAGAAAGTACAAAGCTAGTGTTAACAAATGGTTTGTTTCGAGACGGGCGTTTAGCGCAACTCAAAGAGCAATATACATTGCCTGATTTACAAATGACAGAAGATGATATTTATCTTATTTCAGATGAAAATGGTCGTTTTTTAGATAAAGGAAACACAGAAAAAGATCAAGAGGCTATGGCTGACTTTATCACGCGTACAGTGGCAGAGCTAACCGCTCAAGAAAATACTTGTATCCATGCATCTATTGCGGGGGGACGAAAAACTATGGCATTTTACTTGGGTTACGCGATGTCTTTACTTGGGCGTAGCCAAGATAAATTGAGTCATGTTTTTGTAAATGATGAATTAGAGTTTGTGCGTGATTTTTGGTTTCCAACAAAAGAAGATAATTGGGTGACAGGAAAAAATGGTCAAGGGGAAGTTAATTGTAAGGACGGTGAGATTACTTTAGCTGAAATACCTTTTGTGAGGATGAGAAATAGCCTAGATTCAAATGTGATTGATTCAATTATTAATACTAGCTTTTGCCAGCAAGTTTCTAAAATGAATCAATATTTCGATAAGGACTTTACGCTTTCATTGAATGTTGCAGCAAAGTCACTTGATTTATTGGGCGTTTCAATAAAATTAACACCTAAAGAGTTCTCATTTTATTGGTGGCTATACGAAGAAGGTAAGCAAGGCTTTTTACGCAGTCCTGCCGCTTATGATGATACTGATAATGCAGGGCGGTATTTATCTTATTATATCCAAGTTTCAACAGACGCACGTACATTTTCGACATTCGGTGCATGTGAGTTGGCAATCAAAGAAGGTGATTATAGTGAGATAAAAAACGGCATACCCAATGACTGGTTTGAACAAAATATATCAAAAATAAATTCTAAAATTGAAAGTAAATTACCAGTAGATGTCGCTAATCAAATAAAAATAGATAGTAAATGGGAAGATCGAGTACGACTTTCCGCGGTAAACGTCTATATAACTGAAGTAAACGTAAATATTATTCAGCCCTAGTAAGCTTGCGGTGTTAAAAGCTCAATTATCAAAATAGTAGGAATCCTTTAGAAAATACTAAATAAGGATACTTACATATGAGCAAGTTACATAGTTACACCAAATATCAAAAGAACGTTATAAAATTTTTAGGTCTTTTATTAGATCGCGGATTTTAGTCATAAGTGCGCCATATTGAATAAGTTGAGCCAGAGGGTACACTCACGGTTCGACCAAAAATCAATGTGAGACGACTTAAGTAGTGCTAATAACTCATTCCTCGCGGTTTTCAAGCATTCTAAAAGGAACGCTTTGCTCATAGCTAGTGTTTTTTCGACGCTCTAAAAGGTATCGCTTTTGTATTTTCCCAACGATCTTGGTCTAAGCCTATAACGAGAATTCTTTAATCCCTGCTTGATAGTCATAAGGCGGGAAGATGATTATATTTTATAAAATAAATCTAATTTCCTGAATATCTCCATTGTCATTTTCAACAAGTAATTTCTGATTCGAATCAATTAAGTTAATCAACTCCTTTGTAAGCTCTAAAGAACGACTAACACTAATAACTTGCTGCCGAGCATTTAATCTATCTGTTATAAATTCAATATTTTCAATATCTCGGGGCGTTAAGTTCATAGAAACTTTTTCATATTTCATCGCTTTTTTATTAGATTTATCGGTCTTCACTTTTTTATTTGTTGAATTAGTCATAAAAACTCCCGATAATATTTAATCAATACTATATATTATAGAACAATATCTATACTGATATCTAATGATATGTTTATTTTCGTGAAAGCAGCGCGACAAAGCACCAAGACCACCAGATGTTACTGCCACTACAGTAGTTGTAATAGTTGCTTACTGATTGAAAGACAACATGACATGCTTTGAGGCAAGATTTTATAACTTTAACTATTTAGTTCTGATTCAATGCCTAAAACAATTAGCCTTAATCATGGCCTCACCTTACACTCAGTCACGATTTTTTTTCGTCTTTCAATAGCCTGTATTTCATCTTACCTATTGTAAAGTCGACTTAGATGGACTCCATCTTTCATACTATTCGCCATATCAAGGGGGAACATGAAGCTTCAAGGTAAGGTTTTAAACTGGAATGATGACAAAGGTTTTGGTTTCGTAGAGCCGAATGGTGGAGGTGAGCGTGTTTTTGTTCATATAAAAGATTTCAAATCTCGACCCCGTAGACCTATTAATGGTGATGTTATTATCTTTGAATTAGTTCGCGAGAATAATAATCGTTATAAAGCTACCAATGTTAAATTCGCTCGTGATGATCAGGGCTTAAATAAACGAAATCATGCTAATAGTAGCAGTACCTTCGGAATATATTTTATATTGATCTTTTGTGGTGTTTTATTGGCTTCAATATATAGCGGCAAACTCCCTCTAATTTTTGCAGGCCTATATCTGCTGATGAGTTTGGTCACTTTTATAGCATATGCTATCGATAAATCTGCTGCACAAAATGGCCGCTGGAGAACACAAGAAAGTACCCTGCATATATTATCTCTTATTGGTGGTTGGCCTGGGGCATCCTTTGCGCAAAATAAATTACGGCATAAATCAAGTAAGAAAAAATTTAAGAATATTTACAAAGCTACGGTTCTATTAAATTTAAGTACCTTAATTTGGTTACATACAGAAAAAGGAGCGGTCGTTCTAAATAATGTTCTTTCGACATTTCTGAATGGCTAATATGAATGTTTAAACGGATAAAGCGGCGCTAAATTTTAAGATTTATTGTGTTGCTTGTTCTGCTTTTAAAGTGCCAAAAATTCAATCATCAGATGTCTGTTAATGGTACTTCATGTCGAGTAAAGCTTGGGAGGTCCATCGATGCAATCGGATAATTAGCAGAAAAAGCCTCCATAGAATTTCTTCTATAGAGGCTTTAATAGGATGGCCGACCCAGCTGTGGGACTATGCTCCAATCCAGAAGGGCGACCAGTCTTTCTGTATTTCAAACACATAGAGCTATATGTTTGAATGAAATCTTGGATAACGTTATTAATTATAATAAGTGATTTCTTGGATTATAAAAAGGGTCAGGGCTCGCTACCCGTTAATATCCTCTTCGTTTCCTAGAAAAAACTAAACCAGCTTGTTGAAATTATTGCTCTAAATTTCGAACAAACCTAAACTCACCTGCCGTTTCCTTCATTGTATAAAGCACAGCCTGACGTGTGCCGCCCGCCTGTTTTTTACCGGTATCACTAAGAAGTTCCGCTTGGTCAATACGTCGTCTAAAAGATTTTTTCTGAATTGGTTTACCAATTACTAACTCATGAACACGTTGAAGCTCAGGTAAGGTGAATTCACTGGGGAGGGCGTATGCGGGAATAATCGAATAAAGTGCTTTTTGTTTGAGTCTTTCTCGTGCATTTTCTATTAATGCTTTGTGATCAAAGGCGATATCTAGTGCGTCGATCTCATCAATTGAGTGCCATTGAACATCAGAGACCGAATCAATGTGAGTGCTGCAATCTTGGTATGCGATTAACGCGGTATAGCAGGTAGTCACCGACCACCCACGTTTGTCTCGTTGAGCATTACCTCGACACTCTAACTGTTCAATATAGGGAGGTTCTATACCTGTCTTTTCTTGAAGGATACGGATTACGGCATCTTCAACACTGTTGTCCTTCTTTAAATCTATAAAACCACCTGGTAAACCCCAATGATTTTGAAAAGGGTGATTGGACCTCTTAACCAAAAGGACGCTTAAGCAGTCATCGTGGCAAGTAAATAAAACACTATCGACCGTAAATATCGGGCTATCAAAAATAGTTTTATCGTAGGTTTTTAGAAATTCAGTTTCATTCATGGCGTTACTCAAACATATGTATTGCAGGCCTTATTGTAGGTGATTGATCGGTGGTTGCAATCTTATTGTGTCTTATAGACACTTTATTGTTGACACGTAGGTGTCCATAAGACACTATTAGCTAAAGGTGACTTAAAGACACTATTAAAGACTAAGGGGATTACTTATGTTTAGTATCAAATATTACAAAGCAGACGCATCCACATTTGTGATTAAAACCGTGAATGGCAAGATCAAGAGTAAAGGGAAAGGTTTAAGCTTTTTTTACAATACGGTGACCAGTTCAATTGCGGCTTTGCCAATTAATGTTCAGGAAGCGCCGTTTATATTTGGACTTCAAACGGGTGACTTTCAATCGGTGAGGGTACAAGGACAGGTTAGCTTCAGAATAAGTGAAGCAGAGAAAACGGCAGATATGCTGAACTTCTCGCTGGCACAGGATGGCGTGTCATTTATATCTGAAGACCCCATGAAATTGAGTGACCGTGTGATACGGAATTTGCAAACGACAGCTCAAAGTACTCTACAAAATTGTACTTTAAGAGAGGCACTCATTGCCGTTCAATCATTAGTGGTACTCCTGAAAAAGACGATCACTGAAGACCCTTCCATTTCGGAAATGGGCTTGTCGGTGTTGGATGTTTCCATTAGTGCGATTACGCCTACCCCAGAAACTTCAAAAGCACTTGAAGCGGTGGCGCGGGAGGAGATCCTTCGAGAGTCTGATGATGCAACGTATGGCAGACGTAAAGCCGCGGTTGAGCAAGAAAGAACTATAAAAGAAGCAGAGCTAGAAACAGAAATATCAGTACAACAGAAACAGCAAGAAATGGAAGAGCAACGTGTCGAAAACGAACGTATATTACTCTCTAGTCAGGCACAAATTGAGCAAGAGCGGCTTCAAGCTCAAATTGACCGAGAAGATCAACGTAATGAGTTAGTGAAGCAAAGCGCTGAGAATAATCGTATTGAAGCGGATGTTGAGAGTTATGCCATTTCATCACGTATGACCGCATTCCAGAAACTCCCCGTGGAGAATTTAAAAGCAATGGCCCTGGCAAATATGCAGCCGGATCAGTTAATGGCCATGGCCTTTGAGTCACTGGCCCAAAATGCAGACAAAATAGGTGAATTAACCATTACGCCTGACCTATTTGGTCAAATGATGAAGCGTAATAAGTAGACGCGTATTAGATCCGTCGTCACATTTGTGATCCGAAAGGTAAGTTTTGTAGCGTTCATTGAATAAAATATCGAATTGAGTAATACTGTTTTAATATACAGTGTTATAGGGAGGCGTTATGACTGATTGTACTTTGGTACTGGTGACACGAAAGACAAGACTGCAAGAGCTGGTAGAGCGCTTTAATAGTTGGGCGCAGGCTAAATTTTATTTAGAGCACAATCATGTCGATGTTCAAGACTATATTAAGGAAAATGAGCTTTATCAACGTCAATTAAAAGAAGCTGAACAGGTGTTACGTAAATTAGGTCGTTTTCAGCGTATTGAACGAATGATGCTGCCGAGTTATCAGTTTGGTCGAACTGATATTGTGGTCGTGGTTGGCCAGGATGGCTTGGTCGCCAACACACTTAAATACTTAAATGAACAACCCTTAATCGCGGTTAACCCAGATCCGAAACGTTGGGATGGAAAGCTTTTACCTTTTGAAATGGCTGAACTAAAAGATGTCGTGAATAAAACGGCGCGAGATGCCGTTGAAAGCCGAAGTATTACCATGGCGGAGGCGAGTACTAATGATGGGCAGATCTTAGCGGCAGTGAATGATTTATTCATCGGACCAAAATCCCACACCTCTGCACGTTACCGCATAGCCTGGCAGGACAAGCAGGAAATACAAAGCTCATCCGGCATTATCGTGTCTACAGGTTTAGGTTCAAGCGGTTGGCTTCAATCCATTTTAGCGGGTGCTCGTGGTATTTCTGGTTTAACCAATAATGAGCAGCAAGTCGGATTTGACTGGAGTGCACAACAATTACGATTTGCCGTGCGTGAACCTTTTCCGAGCCAAACAACCGGTGTCGAATGTGTTTATGGGGTCATCACTAAAAACTGCCCATTAAAGTTAGAATCTCTGATGCCTGAAAACGGCGTTATTTTTTCAGATGGACTCGAAGAAGACTTTATTCAATTCAATGCTGGGTGTATCGCCACCATCAAAATCGCCTCGAGACAAGGTCAACTTATTATTCGTTAGAGGTCTTGTATAGGGTCAACAAAGGGTAAGTAGAAATGACAGATTCAAAAATTATTATTTATATCGATATGGACGATACGCTTTGTGACTTCCAAAGTGCATATGAACAAAGTAAGCGAATCAACCCTGATATTGATTTCCCTCAAAGTGTTGCTGGTTTTTATCAGAATTTAGCGCCGCTCCCTGGTGCCGTAGATGGCTTTCATTGGTTAAATGGTCAGCCTAACTTAGACGTGTATCTCCTCACGGCCCCTTCGATAATGAACCCGTTATGTTATACCGAGAAACGTCTTTGGATAGAAAATAATTTGGGTTTTAGAGCCGTCAATCAGCTCATCATTTCACCGCATAAAAACTTAAATAAAGGTGATTACCTCATTGATGATTATACAGAAGGAAGAGGGCAAGAAGATTTTGAAGGTGAACTGATTCATTTTGGATCAGAAGCGTTTAGAAACTGGAAGGCAATAAAAACACATTTCCAAGATCTATTGAATAATAGTGTCATGAATATTAAAAACCAAAAGCCTCATTCCAGTATTTTATGCTTTCGTGCTTATGATATGAGAGATCATTTTCCTCAGCCTATTGAAACATTTAGGCAGGCCTTAGAGCTACTTCAATCTGACCGAGCGTACCTGCCTGAAGAAAGTGCGCAGATTACTTGTTATCTCAAAAGTGGGGAATTAATACAAATACCAGATTCTTTCTATCGTATCGAGATCCCTAGGTTTGATAACGAAGATGAGGCAAGGGATTGGGTTGTGACTCGGGATGATGATATTCAGAGCGGAGCTTCTTGGCCTGTGTTTGGTCTTGTGCTGGCTGACCCAAACTTACCCATCGATGAGCAGGTTAAGCAAGCATTGGCTTATTCAGATACTGAAGTGATTGATCCGAGTGAGAATGACAGAGTATGTGTTGAAGTAGAGGTATGGCTGAAAGCGGCCATTGATGCGATGCCGCTTAGTGTCGAGAGTGAGAAAAAACCTAAAAGATTACAACACAGACGAGCGGCACTAGAAGACCTACCTGCTGAAAATTCAGAGCATAAGGTATCAGATGATAGCCTTCATTCGGAAGAGCCTGTCCTAAACGAGAGTCCGGAAGACGATGACTTAGTGGATTTCTTAAAGGATATGCAAGCCAAACAAAATAACCCCGCAAGGTGGGTGATTACCAGCCGCGATTATGTGCTCACAGAAATTGGCGGCAATGCCTATTTTGATATGGTGAACGATATCTGGGTGCCAGACATTTCAGATGCATCCTGTATCAAAGAACGGCGAATAGCAGACGTCGTGGTGGCGTCGTTTGACAGAGAATGCCTAGTCAGTGTGGTACAGCATTTTATCAGTCAAAAAGAGCTAGCCAAAACCGCAATCAAATTAGAAAAAGACCCAAAAGTCATCACCTATCATGCTGAGACCGGTACTTATCTTTATGAGGAACATAATCGTTTTAGTGCTTGTCAAACACACGCGCTGATATCGTTACGCAACCCCGAACAGTTTTTAATTGAAAAAGTGACTGCAGGTATTGAGCAATTGTTTGTCAGTGTCCCTGATACGGCCATGGATGAAGTGGCTATCGCCTGGTGCAAACATAGAAAGCTACAAGGTGCTTTAGGTGGGCCAGTTGGAAAAGAATGGGGGTCACCTGATTGTGATTACGACTAATGTCATCAATGAAACGGCGAGGTAATGAGAACATGAAAATATACACGCCTGACAAGACACTTATCAATCGATTATTGATGTTAGTCGATCCACTGTTTTTTTCTTATTCAGAGCAAGAAAAAAATAAACGTCGTCAGCACTATTACGAAGAAAATAGAGAGGAGGTCGAAGTATATCTGTACCGAGAGTTGTTTGACCTAGAGTTCGATGCTCAAACAGAAGACGAATCGTTAGCGTCGTCACAGCTTCATTTACTCAATGCTTATACCACGGCCTTAACGGGTGTTGGTGATAACGCCTTTCGATTGTGTGAATTGCAAGGAACAGAGTTTAATCTAGCTAAGTTTGACTCACTCCATGACTATGATCTTCAGGATTATGAATATCAGCAAGAGGCAACGAAAAGAGATTTCCCAAAGGCGTTCGTAGCACGAGATTATCAACTCTACCTCAATCATAACTGGGTGAGAATGTTAGATGGTGTGGGTAATTTCTATTATTCAACCCTATCTAGCTTAAGTTATTACTTATTAGATGCATTAGAAGAGCTAGCGGACAAAATAATTGTAACATTGATTCCTTATGAGTTAGTTGAAGGTGATCAACATGGTAAAAATGTCAATGGGGGAATGCTATGGGATTTCAAAACAGAGGCGAACGGCCTTGAGGCCGAGCTAGATGAGCTAAAGTCGAGAAAACGAAAATATCTAAGCGAAGCCTATTATCGACTGAATAAAGAGTTTGATGCTGAAATATCCAATGAAGTTTATTTCGAAAAACATGGCGGTGAAATTGATGGTCCTTCTTGGGATGTTATTGTGAATAATGCCAATACAGCTAAAAATATTTCATTTATACACTTCCTAAGTGACTGCCAAACCTTTCTTCAATCAAATGAAAAACTTGATAGCTTAAAAGAACGTGAAGGCAAAAAATTAAAGCAATTCTTGTGCGACGCACATCGAGATATTTTAGAGAACTTTGATCCGAAGGTTGTAAAACTAGAGAAGAAAATGAAAGTCGTCATGTCACCAGGTGCGTTAGATGATTTGACCCGTTTGAGTGACGATAGTGAGTAATAACAAGGTGAAAGGGGTGAATATGACGACCATTGCACTACATAGTGATTTGCACTTGGAATTACAAAATATTCCTGCAGGCTGGTTAAGCAGCGACGTTCCTGATGTATTAATTCTCGCCGGTGATATTTCATACATTGATCGTATAGAACGTTTTCTTGTTGAATTGACTGATCAACACAGTGAATTGCAGGTTATTTATATAACGGGCAATCATGAGTATTACGGAAGTGAAGATATGCTGAAAGCGGAAGACGCACTCAAAGCATCATTAGACGCTTCTGACCGCATTCACTTTCTTCAGTGCGATACGATTGAGCTGTTTAATATTCGTTTTATTGGCTGCACCGGCTGGCCGAGAATGCTTAGCCTAGGAAAAGAAAAGCAACAACAAGCGAGTAAGGTAGTCGGTCAATCTATTAATGATTTTTACAAAATAGGCATGGGTTACAAAACCTTTACCACAGACGATTGTATTGAGCTGGGAGAGCAACATTACAAGTGGTTGGAGCAGACACTAGCCACGCCGACAGCTTGCGAACAAACCGTGGTGATCACCCATTTTGCACCATCATTAAACGTGGCAAACCCTAATTACCCAATCGATGAAATGTCAGCTTATTTTTACGCATCTTTTGATCCCTTAATAGAAAAATACCAACCCGCTATCTGGGCCTTTGGTCACACACATGCCAATTTTGATATTTGTATGGGGTTAACACGCGTTATTAGTAATCAGCATGGCTATGGCAGAGAGTGTAAAGGCTCATACCAAACCAATAGGGTATTAAGTTTATGAAATACCAAACTTCGGTTTTGAAATATGGACTGAAAGATGTAAATGCACCAAGCGAGGATGAGATTGAGGTTGAGCTTATTGTAGAAATGCTTGAAGCCAATCAAATGGTGACAACGTTACCAAAAAAATCAGCTTATGAGGGAATCTATTTATTGGGTGACCAGCTTAGGGTTTATAAAAAGAAAGGGTCAAACTTGATACAAAATTTATCCTGCCAGGTACTGCATACGGCACGCTTTAGACGTAATTTAAATAGCGTAATGCGAAATCTGGTAAATGAATCTCATCCTTTAAATTGTGTGTTAGTGACAGATAAGAAAAATGCCTATTGGGTGATTCCTCATGACAGCTCTCTTAGACATGATTACTTTAGTGCTATGAGTTCTGATAAAGCTATTAAAGAGGGAGAATGTGATGTTTGAGATTGAAAAGTTAATGAAACATTTAAATGCAGGGCTGTTTAGTCACCTCGTTGTTACAGGGGGAGAACAAAATCTTGAACAGTTCCAAGATAGCTTAAAGCAAAAGCTCGAAAGTGAAGGGCAAAGTACCTGTGAACTTCAGTGCACTACTGAAGAGCTTAAGTTAAGCCAGAATGAGAAAGTCGATTTGTTGTTCGTGAAAGGGTTAGAAAACTTACCCGTACAACACTCTAACACCTATGCAATACGAGCATACTTAGATGCTGGGACTTACAACAATTTAAGGTCAGTTATTTTTTGTGAAACTGAGCATTATATAAAACATTTTAATGACTATGATGCGCCGTTCTATAAATTTTGTCTTCAGTATCCTATTAGTGATGATTAATCATTTAATAATAACAAAATAAGGACTTTCCTATGTCTTTTGATAATTCAAAAGCCGCTTTGGCAGCAGCAGGTGTTTCTAAAGTTTTATGCAAGTGGCAGTGTTCAGAGCAGGTGAAGAGTGTACTGCTCGGGTTTGAAAGCGAGGCATTATTTCAGGTGATGGATTCAAACCCTAGTGACTATACGTTTACGGCAGAACAAGTTGAGCGGATAGGTTATATATTAAATATCTATAGGTCATTACACACCCTTTTTAGTGAGGCCGATCAGGCTGATGCATGGTTAAATAAACCAAACTCAAATGAGCTTTTTGGTGGTCAGCCAGCCATTGAGCTGATGAGAAAAGGAAAGGCGAGTGATTTGGCCTCAGTCGCAGAGTATCTGCAAGTGCAATATTAAATTTTAAGGAATGATTACCTAGGATCGATGATGAAACTCAACCCTCATAAGCTGATTAAACCCGAAACAGGACAACGTATTTTCTTTTGCGGCGATGTGCATGGCGATCAAGCAGCACTTGAAAAACAGTTAACCAAGGTTGGCTTCGTTGAGCGAGAAGATATGCTTATTTTTACCGGCGATCTGATTGATCGTGGTGACTTTAGCGCTGAGTTAATCGAGTTTGCGAGTTGCACGCCCTACGTTCATAGCGTGATAGGCAATCATGAATCACTCTTTTTGCATGGCATACATGACTCTCTCTGCCGGCAGATGCATACGAGTCCTAATGTAGGCGGGCAGTGGATTGAACAGTATAGTCAGCAGCAGCTAGAAAATCTGGCTGACCTGATTAAAAGCACAATGAGTATAGCGATCACAGTTGAAACAGATAACCATAAAATTGGTGTGATTCATGCGGCGGCACCCGATGACTGGCAAAAAGTTTTAAAGCCAGAAACCGTAGATGAAGAGGCGTGGTTATGGGATCGGAAACAGTTTGAGGAAGCCGCCGTTGGGAAACAGCACTTTGTAAAAGGAATTGATGCTGTTATTCATGGGCATGTATCCAATTACAAAACCACAGCAGGCAATCATATTTGGATAGACACACTTTATCATTCAGGCTCGCTTACCGTAATTAGCGAGGCTGAAATATTCGTAAGCCTAGAATGAAAGATACAAAATAACACGTCTAAATGAGGCCATTATTTGTCAATGAAAGATCTTTAGAATTATCATGGATAAAAAAATAATACAGCGATATAAATTGTCGCTTCACTAGGTATGCTATTCGTATAGTCACGCTAGCTTGTTAAATTATTTTGTTAAGAGGTTACGAATATTTTCGTGATTTATTGATATAGAGGAATATATAGTGCCAGTTAATTTAGACGGAAAGCTTGTCATCGCCATCTCATCTCGTGCTTTATTTAACTTTGAAGAAGAAAACGCAGTCTTTGAGAAAGGTGATCCAGCAGAGTATAGAAAATACCAAAAAAGTAGACTTGATGAGGCTGCTGATAAAGGTGCAGCCTTTCCATTGGTTAAAAAGCTGCTCGCATTTAATGAAGACGGCGAGCACCGGGTTGAAGTAGTAATCTTATCTAGAAATGACCCGGTTAGTGGCCTTCGTGTTTATAAGTCTGCCCATCAAAATGGATTAAACATAGAGCGAGGTGTTTTTACTCAGGGTAGAGCGCCTTTTCACTACTTGAAAGCACTTAATGCGGACTTGTTCTTGTCGGCAAATGAGAGTGATGTACGTGAAGCGCTAAATAACGGATTTCCTGCCGCCAAGGTTTACCCCGACTCTTTACAAGTCGCTCAGAAGCACCCAAATGAAATTAGGATCGCTTTTGATGGTGATGCAGTACTCTTCTCCGATGAAGCTGAGCAAGTTTTTCAGAGTCAAGGTCTAGATGTTTTTCAGGGGCATGAACAGAAACATGCGTCTAGACCTCTGTCTGCTGGTCCATTCAAATCATTTCTACAAGGCCTACATAGGCTGCAATCTATCAGTCAAAACTTGCCAATTAGTATACGTACGGTGTTGGTAACTGCACGCGGCGCTCCCGCTCATGAACGTGCTATTCGTACTTTAATGGAGTGGAACATCGAAGTGGATGAAGCTATGTTTTTAGCAGGTTTGAACAAAGCACCTTTCTTAGCTGAATTTGAGCCTGATTTCTTTTTTGATGACCAAGCTGGGCATTGTGACTCTGCAGCAAAAGTTACCCCAACAGGCCATGTGGTGAGTGGGGTCTCTAATAAAGAAACTCCTCAATATCCTTAAAGTTACTAATAATAATTTGCTGTGCTTCAGGTTTAGGTTCTATTTTGGAAAAATCTATATTCAAAGTTTTAAGCATGTAACTTACTAAAGCAGCGCGTGTCGTAATAATAAGTTTGTTATTTTTCATACCGTAGTCTGCGGCAATAATATCTTTTTGTATCCTACTAAGCCGTGAGTCTGGTTCAATGATGATTTCGACCTGTTTGTTCCAGCTTTCATCGTCCTCTTTCGTGTGACTTGATTGTTCAATGATCTCAGGTTGTCCACGAAAGCGACTTAACACAAAGTCTCTAAATTCGCGGTTTTTTTCACAATAGGCGCGAATATGCCAACGCATGGGTGTACAAACTAGGGTATGTGGTGAAATTATTCGACCTTCCTCATTCGGATTACTCAAAGATATGTAGCCAATGTCTACACGTTTTTTTTCTCTGGCTGCTTGTACTATTGATCGGAGTATATCAGGTTCAATGTTTCTAATAGGGGCTTGTAGTATTTCCGTATTAGAAAATCCAAGATGTAAGCCTAAGGTCGAAGTAATGTCTTTATTTCGACTTAGCATCAACAAATACTCATCAGCATAGCCACTTGTTACTTTTGGGCTAAAAGTAGGGGTAGGCTTGTAGCCCTTAAGTTTTTTGTCATAAATCAAGTTGTCTGGAGCAACTTCACGCAGGTAATTATTGATATCTTTCGATGCTTGCTGCCTGCCTATACCGAAACTATTGCATAGATGGTTGGTGGTTAATCTACCTTCCCATTTTGAGATGATTTCAATCACTCTGTAACGAGCAAGTAAGTCCCACCGGTAAGGCCAGTCATCCATAGTGATCTCCTAGGTATGCTTGAAAAAGCGACGTGTATGTATCGCCAGTATTTACATGTCGTTAAATGCTACATATTATAGGTCGTGTTGATTAGATTAAATATTAACAAAAATTTAGAACAGATTTGAGTTCTAAAAAATATGATAATTCAACAGGTTAGTGTTAGTTTAACGGAAACAAAAATAAGTCTAATGGGCTGATTTAGAACCCTAATGTTAAGGAGTAACGATGCTGCATCTTTATAAAGCCAGAAATCTACAAGCTCTGGCAGATCAATATATTCAATTAGCCCCATCTTTGCCGACTAATTTATTTACTAAGTATCCAATTATTACGCCTAATAAAATGATTGGTCGCTGGCTACAGCAACAATTAGCCAAAACAGCTGGCATTAGCGTCAATCTAGAACCGGTGCTACCAGCCAACTATAGCTGGCGTTTAATGCGTCAAGCAGTTAAAGAATTACCTGAGTGCAGTGATTTTTCAATAGACATTATGCAATTCAGTATCTTAAAGGTTTTAGGTGACTCTGCTTTTACGCATGACTTTCCCCGATTAGATAATTATCTAAAGTCCTGTACAGATTCTGATCGGATGGTACTGGCTAGTAAAATTAGCCGCATTTTCGATCATTATCAGATATATCGTGGTGATTGGTTAGATAGTTGGAAGCAGGGCGAATTGCTGGATTTAGGTGATGATGAAGCATGGCAGCAAGCTATGTGGAATTTACTCACAGCACAAAGTAATGAAAAGTATCGTTCACAACTTGAGCAGCAACTCATTACTGCGATAGAAAATGAAACATTTGAATTACCAAAAACGCTATGTGTCTTTGGCGTAGCGAATTTACCGATGAGTTTTATTAAACTCATCCAAGCTTTGTCTACACATTGCGAATGTTATGTCTTTGCCTTTTCAGCGGGTGAAGTTGAGCATGTTCCTTCTGAGGTCGAACACTGGCATCAGACAGGGGTGGATTTTTTCTCGCAGCTAAATACCGAAGCCGTTATCAAAACACCAGAACCTTCACGCTGCAATTCAATTAGTACGCCGCTGCAAAAACTACAAGACCTGCTAACGGGGAAAAATTCTGAATGTGATGTGGTAGATGACCAAAGTTTGCTTGCCGTAAATTGTTTCAGTGAGATGAGGGAAGTAGAAGCCCTGCATGATTACTTGTTGAGTCAATTTGCTAATGACGCGACATTAAAGTCAGAAGATGTGTTAGTCGTAATGCCTGACTTAGATAAATACGCCCCGTTTATTCGTGCTGTATTTGATGTGAATAGTGATGTAAATACTGATTCAAAATCCAATGTGGCTAACACAAGCCGCATACCCTATATGATTAACGGTAGTCTTTCAGCGACAGAGTCCACTCTCGTGAATGGTCTAATTGAATTGTTGGCAATACCTGGCTGGCGGTTTACTCGCGAGCAGGTCATGGTGTTGAGTCGGAATCGTCTCATTCAAAAGCGCTTCAACTTTACTGATGAGGTTCTAGACCAAATTGATAGCTGGTTAGATGAGGCGGGTGTTCGGTGGGGGATTGATGCAGAACATAAACAGGAATTAGGTTTGCCTGCCTCTCCCGCAAACACTTGGAGAGCGGGTCTAGATCGTTTATTGCTTGGCGCAGCCTTACCAAAGAATGTTCACCCTGAATTACCTCTATTCCATAATGTCTTGCCGGTAGATGAAATCGAAGGTGGTTTAACGCTATTGTTAAGTGAGTTTGTGAGCTTCTGTGACTTGTTATTTGAGTGGAGGGAAGTGTTAAAACAAAGCAATAGTATGGAAACATGGCAGCTTTTATTGCAAAACCTTTTGAAAGATTTTTTTGTAATAGATGAGCTAGAAGAGGCTAATCATCTACAGCTGTTAGAGATGTTGGATCAGCTAAAACAGCAAACTCAACAATCTGGTTATGAGAGCGCTTTAAGCATTCAGGCTGTAATAGTGCTGTTGAATGAGAAAATGACCAGCACTGCTCGTACTGGCCGTTTATCGGGAATGGTTAACTTCACCAGTATGAATAGCTTGGCAGGCGTACCGTTCAAACATCTGTGTTTATTAGGTATGAATTATGATACTTGGCCAACACAGCAGCGTGAGCCAGGTTTTGATTTGTTGCAAAACCAAAGTTCAGAGAGCCATCGCAGTGGTGATAGAAATAAGGCTAATGATGAACGCTATCTTACACTGCAGTTGATATTAGCAGCCCAGAACTCATTATATATCAGCTATGTCGGCCGCAATATACATAATGGTGAAAAAGTCCCACCGTCGGTTTTGGTCTCTGAATTACTCGATTGCTGCACTCAAAATGCGATAACCCTGCCTGTACATCAGCATGCCATACATATATACAGTGCTGGAAACTATACAACCGATTCTGATTTGCACAGCCATGATGAAAAATGGCTGACCGTAGCTAAGACTGTAGGACAAGGTAAAAAAGTACCCCCTCGTTTATTTGAACAAAAGTTAAAAATTATCGACCCCATTACGTTGATTGAATTTGATGATTTATGTAGCTTTTTTCAAAACCCACAGAACAATTTTCTACGCCGAAATTTAGGTATTTATATTCGTGATGAAACCAACGATTGGCTTAATGTAGAGCCGTTTAACTTAGCTGATTTTGCTGACAGTGGCATACGATCAATCGCTTTAACACAGGCGAAGGTAGGCAAAGCTGATACGTCAATGGCTATGGCTCAAGCATCTGGCCAATTACCTCATGGTTTGCAGGGGGTAATTATGCAAAGTATTGAGCAAGAAACGGTGAATGCCTTACTCGAAGAAATAGAGCCTGAGTTCCTAGAAAAAACGTTGGCGCCTATCATGGTAGATTTACAAATTGAAGGGCTTAATGTCGCTGGAGCACTAAGGGATTTACGCTCAGAAGGTCAGTTACTGTTAATTACGGATAAATTATATCCTTGGCAAAAAATTCAAGTGTGGTTAAAACATCTACTTTTATGTTGTGTAAATCCGAACGGCATTCAATGTGTCACTAAAGTAGTTAGCTTAGGGGAGACATTGATTTTTGACAAAATTGAAGAACCCGAGTTGTTATTAGCGGAATGGATTAAAGCATACTGTGATGGGCGCCTGAGTCCCTTGCCATTTTTCGCCAAAGTTAGTTATGAATATGCAAAGACCTTTGCCAAAAAAGGTGACGACGATGCCGCGCTTAAGAAAGCTAAAGCGAAGTGGGAGGATGGGTACGGCTATCCGGGTGAATGCAGCAAACCGGCGAACGAATTTATATTTCGTGGACATTCGCCTCTTGATAGTGAATTTGAAAAATTAGCACAAATACTGCTATGCCCATTAATTAACGCAGGGAGTCACTGATCATGGAAAGTCGCATAGCCTTTGATGTATTTAACGCTCAGTTAGTAGGAAGTAACTTAATAGAAGCCAGTGCGGGTACAGGTAAAACCTGGAGTATTACCGGCTTATATCTACGCTTAGTAGTAGAACAAAACCTACTGCCAGAGAACATTCTGGTGGTTACATTTACCAAAGCTGCTACAGCAGAATTAACTGGCCGTATTCGACAGCGCCTACAACAAGCGATGAGTAGCTTAAATGGTCAGAGCTTAAAGGATGATGCCGATTTTTTTACCGAACTTTTCAAACAGTGGGACGCAAAATTCAGCACTGTCGTCATCAAACAACGTTTATTAAAAGCGCTGGCGCATTTTGACCAGGCCGCTATTTTTACCATTCATAGCTTTTGTCAGCGCCTGTTGAATGACTATGCCTTTGAAGCCGGCGGACGCTTTAATCTTACGTTGCTAACCGATAGTCAGGAATTGATAGATACCGTGGTCGCGGATTTTTGGCGAAAAAAAGTAAGTACTCTAGAAGCTGATGATGAAATATGGGCCACCTGGTTAATCAAGCAAAAACAGTCACCAACTGTGTGGCGAGATGAAATTCGTAATTTTATCAACAAACCCTATCAAAAGGTGCTTTCACCAGAAGATGCAGAGCCTCTAGACCTAGCTTTAGTAAAAGAGCTTAAAAAACATAATAGCCAAGTTGCAGCAGACTGGAAAAAGAACGCTAAATCTATAAGTGCTGATTTAGCCGCATTGATGAAGGACGGACTGCTCAAACGTAACAGTTTCAAAATAGAAAGTTTGGATGTTTATATAACGGAATTACAGACCTTTCTCCAGCAAGACTTAACGTCATGGTTTAGTACCATTTCTAAAGACGCCAACAAGTTTTCGCAGTTAGAGATAGAAGAAAAATTAAAGAAAGGCAAAACAGTAGAAAAATACCCGTTTTTTACGGCATTGGATCAACTTATTGAGTGTCATACCCAATATTGTGAATTGATTGAGAAAACCTTTCAGGTTCGGAAACAACATCTGCTGGTCGAACTACTAGAATATGCTGATGTCCAATTAGCATTAATGAAGTCTGAGCAAGGCCTGTTAGACTTCGATGAGATGCTGCTGAATGTGTATAAAGCTCTCAAGGGTGAAAACGGTAACATTCTGGCTAAAGCTGCAATACGACAATATCAAACCGCACTCATTGACGAGTTTCAGGATACTGACCCTTTACAGTTAACGATTTTCCAAACGTTATTTGCTAAAACTAAAACGCCATTATTTTATGTAGGTGACCCTAAACAGGCCATATACAGTTTCCGTGGCGCAGATATTTATGCCTATTATCAAGGTGCAAAGGCGGCTGATACCCAGCAAACGTTGTTAACCAATTATCGTTCCACTCCCGCCTTAGTCGATAGTGTGAATGCCTTATTCAGTCCCAAACAACAAAGCTTTATCGATAAGTCTATTAACTTTGATTGGGTTAGCTCTAATACTAAGAAGCAGCTAGTGATTGTTGATCAAAATGATGCCGCTCTCCAGTTTGTGATTGCTGAAGGAGAAGAGCAAAAACCTTTTAGTAAAAGTAAAGTTGAGCCTATTGCTGTAGCGAATACTGTTCAACAAATTACTGATATTTTGGCTAAAGCCGAAACGGGTGATGCTTATTTTAAAGACAGCGATGGAAAGAAAACCAAAGTAAGACCATCAGATATCGCTATATTAGTGCCAACCCATAAACAAGCCAAAATGATAGCGCATGCGCTGGCAAATCAAGGTGTAATGAGTGTTCGACAAGGGCAAGATAAGGTCCTACAAAGTGATGCCGCCAAGACTGTATTGAGGTTGATGAAGGCTGTAGCAGAACCTAGTGATGAAGCGCGTGTTTCAGAATTACTGGCAGACTCTTTAGTCGGATTTAGTGGTACCGAAATAGTTGCCATGAAAGAGCAAGGTCATCAATGGGAAAACTTGCTGGAACAGTTCTGGCAGTTAAGAGCGGTATACCTCCAAAGTGGTTTCAGTGCGATGTTCCGTCACTGGTTAAACCGTGAAGATGCGAATGGTTTAACCTTACCGCAACGTTTGGTTGAGTTTATTGATGGCGAACGTAACTTAACTGATTTAATGCATTTGGCTGAAATTCTCCAACAACGCAGCCGTCAACAAATTAGCTTGAAGGGCTTAATCAACTGGCTGCAATATGCCATTAATGGCAACGGTAATGACGATGAGCATCAATTACGATTAGAGAGTGATACCCAGCGGGTAAAAATCGTTACGCTTCATGCATCCAAAGGATTGGAATTCAACATCGTTTTTTGTCCCTTTTTATGGCAAGGGAAAAAACTTCATGAATCAGACATTATCGCCGCTCACGAAGGAGAGCAAGCGGTTGTAGACTTTGGTTCAGAAGATTTTGATGTAACTAAAAATCAAGCCGAACAAGATCAACTTAAAGAGCAGTTGCGTTTGTTATATGTCGCCTTAACTCGCCCAGTACACCGTTGTGTTATCTTCTGGGCGCAGGTTCAATATGGTCAAAATACTTTCACCGCCAACTCTGCCTTAGCCTGGTTGTTATACGGTGATGAAAATATGACAGATAACCACGTTAAGCAGCTTCGTGACAAAGTTACAGGCATGAGCTTTGATACTTTTGTTGCAGGTGTTCAGGCGTTCCAAAAAGAAGCGACTCAACGACAGCCGGATTCAATAAAAAATAACAATGCCAATATTTCACTTACGATCATCAAAGAAGCTGAAAAACCAAATTATGTCAGCATTAAAACTGAAGCGGTAGAAGGGCTAAGTACAGCGGCTTTACCCGTCGCTGCTTTATATCCGTCTTGGTTAACCAGCAGTTTTAGTGCTTTGACAGCGGGTCAACATGCTTCGATTGAACGTCAGGAGCGCTCTGAGCATGCTGATGATATTCCGGAAGTACAAACGGAAGAACCTAGTGTAAGTGACAGTATTAGTATCTTTAGTTTTCCTCGTGGCGCGATGCCTGGAGAGTGTTTACATCATATTTTTGAACACTGGGACTTTGCTAATACCGATAAAGAGCCATTAAAAACCTTAGTGGCAGACAGTATGAATCGCTTCTCTATTGCCAAACCGGAGTCACGCCCAGAGTGGTATGAAACAGTTGCAGATGCCGTGTTAAATACTTTAAATAAACCCTTAAAAACGGCTAGTACACCGACAGGTTTTTGCTTAGCTAAAGTAGCAGCAGAAGATCGTCAGGCCGAGTTAGAATTTTTACTCGCAGCTCGAGGGTCTACCGATGGAATTCAAAGGTTATTGATAGATCCGAAATTTCAGTTACCGCTAGTTTTTGTAGAAGCCAGTAAACAATTAAACCATAAACGCATACAAGGTTTTTTAACGGGCTTCATAGATTTGGTCTTTAAAGATGATCAAGGGCGATATCATGTGCTTGATTGGAAGTCGAACCACTTAGGTTATAGCAGCCAAGACTATTCCCCAGATCGTATTGAACATGCCATGGCTGAAACACATTATTATTTGCAGGCGCTCATTTACCTATTAGCCCTTCATCGTTACTTGCAACAGCAGATACCCGATTACGATATAGCGCAGCACTTGGGTGGTGCTTGGTATGCCTTTGTAAGAGGCGTAGATATTAACCAGTCAGAAGATGAACCCACTAATGGGTTTTATCAATTAACGCCATCTACTGCATTAATTCAGGCCTTGGATGAACTATTGATCAAACAGGAGGCTGTAGCATGAACGCTATATTGGGTGCCGAAGCACCATCTAACACATTAGCAAGCAGGAAATCGTTAGCTGTTAGCCCTAGTGCTTTATTTGCTCAACAGCTTTCCGGCGTGTGTAATCGCTTATGTGGTAATACGAACGAAATTGAGCTGGTGGAGAAAACGATACAACTTGTTTTGGAAGCGTTGGAAGCAGGGCAGGTCAGCCTGAATATGCAGGATGCAGTGCTGTCATCTGGAGCTGAAACTGTTGAGGTGTGGCAACAAAAACTCATCGAAGCAGGTGTTGCGGCAGAGCCGGAAGGATTTGCGCCCTTGATCGTAGATAACGGCCACCTATATTTAGCGCGTTACCATTTATACCATTCAAAACTTAATCAGCGATTAAATCAATTAGCCACAGAAGCGGCAGTAACGGTTAATGAAAAACAAACGATTGAAACTTTAAATCGACTGTTTTCTGAAACTGATATCAGTCCAAACTGGCAAAAAGTAGCGGCCGCTCTGGCGCTAACAAAACGGCTTTGCGTCATATCAGGCGGACCGGGTACCGGTAAAACAACAACCGTATTACGTTTGTTAGCCGCGTTGTGCACCACCAATAAAAAATTACGAATTCGTCTGGCTGCGCCTACTGGCAAAGCTGCTGCGCGTATGCAGGAATCTATCCGTAATAATTTGGCAGATCTGGATTGTGACGAAAGCATTAAACAACAATTGCAACTACAGGCTTCTACCTTACATCGTCTACTTGGCTACAAGCCAAATTCTGTAAACTTTAGACACCATGAGCGTAATCCCTTAGCCGTTGATGTGCTAGTTATCGATGAATCCTCCATGATCGATAGCGCTATGATGTCGAAATGCCTAGATGCTTTACCCGCTAATGCACGAGTAATTCTTCTGGGTGATAAAGATCAACTCGCGGCTGTTGATCCGGGTAGCCCCTTTGCCAGCATCTGTAAGCAGTTTGGTTTTAGTCAGGCTTTTGCTGATAACTTATCGCACTTATCTGGTCAGTCACTAGCCGGTTTTACAAGCGATCAACCACAAGCACTCGCCGATAATTTGGTGTTTTTACATCATAGTTATCGCTTTGATGACAAAAGCGGCATCGGTCAGTTAGCTAAAGCTATTAATGCTGGCGAAAATGACAAAGCGGTGGCGTTAATGGCTTGCACCGATTACCTCGACATTGAATGGGTAGATTACAAAGCTCAAGAATACCGCCGTTATAGTAGTAAAGAGCTCGACCCATTAATCTCCAAAGTAAAGTTAGGCTTTAAACCCTTCTTACATGCCTTACATCAGAAAAAAGTAGAACCAGAAAAAGTGTTCGAAGCCTTCAATCAGTTCTGCTTGCTAACCGCTATGCACAAGGGATTTTGTGGCCGCATAGAAACCAATAATTTATGTCAGAAAGCACTGGGCTTCACCGAAGATAAAATTTGGTATCACGGTCGTCCTGTGATGGTGAGTAATAACGACTACCAAACGGGTCTGTACAACGGGGATGTCGGCATTTGTTTAGATTTGGAATCAAATGGTCAATTGCGTGTGTATTTTCCAACAAGTGAAGGCTTTAAAGATTTCACCCCCAGCAGAATACCTGTTCATGAAACTGCCTTTGCAATAACAGTACATAAATCACAGGGTTCAGAGTTTACTGAGGTACTCTTTTTATTACCGGATACTGCAAACTCTGTATTTAATAAAGCACTGGTTTATACAGCAATTACACGAGCCAAAAAACAAGTGGAGCTATGGGGGCAACATGAAGTGTTACTTGCCTGTGAAAGCTAGGAATAAAACCTATGTAGCTCATTATTGATATTCACTAGTGCAATAAATTGTTTACTCATAGGTAAATAGGCATTTATTCATGATTTATAGGCGTTATAAATGATACCGGATAGAAAAATAATAAAAGAAAATTTGATAGAACTCTTGAAAGAAAAAGGGGTGATTACGCCTACTTTCGCATACAAAGAACTTGCGCATAGTTTTTCGTTAAATGAGTATGATCTAAGTCGAAAAACAAATGATAAAAAGGAGCAATTCTTTAATAAAGAAGTGAGGTGGGCGAGAAAAGATCTAGTTGAACAAGGGTATATCAAATGTCAGGCAGATAGTGGTAGAGGTAAATGGGAACTTGCTGAAAATATTTCTAAGTTCGAGCATAAGTTTCTGAATATAGGGGAAACTACTTCTGTTATTGCTTTGTCAGGAATTACAAAAGACAAAAAAAATAGCAAACCGAAGGGGCAAAAGAAGCCTGACCAGAAAACTATTACCTCCATTGTATACGTTAGAGACGACGAGATTGTCGACTATATACTTACGCAAGCTGCTGGAGTTTGTGAGTGTTGTGGAAAGGACAGTCCTTTTAGTAAAAACGATGGAGAGCCATACTTAGAGGTTCATCATGTTAAGCGAATTAGTGATCTTGGAAGCGATACAATAGAAAACACGATTGCTGCTTGCCCTAATTGTCATAGAGAGCTCCACTACGGTAAGAATAAGGAGTTATTAAAGAGGTCTCTTTACTCAAAGGTTACTCGACTCGTTCCGGAATGAGTTGTAACCAGACCTTAAAGTATTTTTATTGTAACTAATATCAACGCTACATTTAGGCATTCAATTATGGCATTTATATCTCTCTTCGATGATAGAGCAAAACCCAGCGGTTCACGCGATCCATTAGGTTTTGAATCAGTGTGGACTTATTGGGGAAGAAAGGTTGTAGGTAATCTAACAACTGTGACTAAATCTTCTAGTAACTTTGCAGTTGCTTTACTCGGATTTTATTGGGCAAATGAGAGGTATGAGTCGACTCCAAAGGGAGAGAAAAATCGAAAAGTATTGGAACTTTTTCTTCGCTATGAACAACTGACCGCTTATTTACGTTACCTTGGTGGTGATTATGAAATGCTTGGAATTAGACGTGTAAAAACGCGGATAGAAAGTGAAAAAGTACTTAATCTAGGTCATGAAAAGATATTTCAAATACTTAGTAATCAGGCTGGATATGGCTTGTGGGGTTTGTACTCCACAGCCTTACAGTCTGGCGAAAATATTGCCGCTCAAAATGGTATTATTTCTGGGAATGATAGGGTTCCCACGCAAAAAGGGCGCGATATAGCAGAGTTGATGATAATAAAACTTGGAGTACATGCCGAGCCTATTAAGCAGCTCTTGACGTCAACAAAGCCTCTTGATCGAGATGAACTAGAGCGACTTGCTAAACCTTTTGTAAAAGCAATTTCGAATAAAGAGGTCAAAAATCAGCTTATTAACACGTTAATGGAAGGTTTTGGCGTACCAGAGCGGGAACATAATACTCAAGCCAATTTGTGGAAAGTAACTCAAGCCTTATATGCAGAAGAAGTTTCAATTGAAAATTCACGCAGTTTTTCATTTAACCTAATTGAACATCCACAAACTAGTCCTCAACTTAAACAGGTCCTAAGGGATATCAATGCAATAGAAACGTATTTGCTTACTAACAATATTATTTTTGAGTACTGTCAAACACAAGATGGCATCCTCTTGGCTGAAGTGACGGAGGCTATAGCAAATAATTTTTCTGACATTAACTACTTACCGAATTCCTTACCCGCTGGGGCTTATCGTAATCGTGAGTTGTTAGTAGAAATTCTAAGATTAATGCAACAAAAAGAATGGGCATCGGTGATAGAGAAAATACTCGATTTGAATTCTAAGGTCATGGGCGGTCGAGGCGGTGGGTCATGGGTGTGCCTTGAAAATGGAAAAATAAAAGTTAAGGTTCGTGAAAGTAGAGCAAAGTTAAAACCTAGCTCTGAAATAGCTGAAACATGGCGTTATACGTATTTTTTGAATTCGTACCGGCAGATTGCTAATAGCCAATTAGGGAAGGTAGTTTAATATGGAAACCGGTGTTATTAGTAAGCAGTTAGAAGATAAAATTGGTGAGCGCAAAGTAGTGGCGGCGGTTCTAACAACCTATGTTTTTGAGCCGCACTTTTTTGAGTTAGAAGTTATTCCTTTGTTGCTACAAAATCAACACTGCACCTATGTAAATGATGCACTAGTGAAGCGGTTCTTGGTAAGAGATGCTTTACGTAAAGAAAACATCCCAATCGATGTGTTTTATGATGCCCCCATGTTTTCACGAAATAATTCTTCAGACTCACCTCAAATGGATTATCTCTGTCATGGTGTAGATCTTCGAGGTTCAGCATTTCATCCTAAGTTAATTTTTTTATTGGTCGAGGATAGCAATAGTGAACAGAAACTATTGATTGCAGCTGGATCTAATAATCTGACTTATGCTGGTTGGTGGGACAATATTGAATGCCAACATTGGGTTGAAATAGGTGAACACGATACAAGGCTTTATGATTTGACACGGTTTCGGGCCTGCATTTCTTATTTGAATTCTAAAAAAGATAAAAGTACGAATATTACAGAGCATAACGCATTATCAAAAATTGATTCATTTCTTAAGGCTTGTAAAGGGAAAAATGACGCTCACCTTTTACACTTTTATGGACCCAATGATAATTCGGTTAATAACAAAGGTTTTATCGATTTCTTGAAAAATGATATGGCGTTGCTTGGTTCGACTGACAAATGGACAGTAGAGATCATCTCTCCTTATTTTGTAACGAATGCGGATAATGAACTGCATAATCGATTTACGAATGCTGACAACGTTAAGGAGGTCTTGCTTTATTTACCTAGGGACGCAGAAGGTCAAGCTCTCTGTGACGAAGGTTATTATAATCATATACAAGAATCAGAGAATATAAGCTGGTCTAATTGGACAGACGACGTTGTAAAAATGTTGGGTTTAAAGCCTGGTGTAATTCGTACACTGCATGCCAAGATTTATCGTTTTTATAATGGGAATAAATGTTGGATATTTGTTGGTTCTGTTAATTTTACTCAAAAAGCAGTTGATAGTAACCGTAGTGAAGCTGATAACGCAGAAGCTGGTTTTCTTACTTGGTGGAAGAATAAAACCCCGCTCCTACAAAGGTTGCCTGATAATGAACAAATGCTCTTTGTTCAAGACTTAGATTCTGAATTTCCAGGATCTGACGATGAACTGGCTGTTTCTTATCCAATTATACGGCTGTCTTTCAATTGGGTTAACGAGAAATTGTCGGGTTATGTTGAAGCTGAAAAAGAAACATTGATTAATATAAGTGGTCATGAGGGAGAAGGTGTACCGCTTATTAGTGCTTGGCGCTTAACCGATACACCGAAGGAATATACTGGTGATCTGAGCGCACTAAAAAAGCATCTACAAAATAACTCATTAGTTACCGTTTCGGCTGCTTCTGCTCAGTCAGAAAAATTTTATTCTCATATTCTATTGATTCAACAGACGGGCTGGGGCCACAAAAGTGTAGAGATAGATCATTTATCGGCAGACCAGATAATCGCTATCTATGCCGGCATGAGCCCAGAACAACGTCAAATGCTACTGATCAATGCCAAGATAAAATATCTTTTACAGCATGGCGTCGTAGGTGAGGGACATGTCATCCAAGATGAGGATATTCCCAAAGGATTTTTTTGTGAGTATGCAGAGATTTTTCATGCCTTTAGAAAGTTAAAGAATCAACTATATGCAGCACTAGCTGATGGAAATGATAATGACGTTGATTATTACCTGACAGGTAAAGGGATTGATAGTATCCCTTCACTTTTAGAGCGGTCTTTACAAACAGGTCTTATCGAAGAGCAACAAACTCTCGATGGTGTAACTGCATACTTAATCATGCTTTCTTGTTTAGAAATACTTCAGGATGAGAAATTTAAAATTAGAGTAAATGTAAATGATCTTATTACTGAGATCGAAAAGCATATAAAAGCTATTAAAGCCGGACCTAGAATAAAATTAGGTGACCAAAATCCCAAAGTTTTTTATAAGTGGTTTGAAGAGTACTTCTACAAAGAGTTCAAACAAGTTAATCCTGAGATTTTAGAGGGTGAAACGGTATGAGCATAGAAAAAATAAATATAAAAACAGCTGAGAGCATAATAGATTTTTCAGGAGGTCAAGAGGATCTAGAGCCCTTAGCGGCTATCCAAATGGAAGGGGCTGTAGCACTGCACAATATGATTGCTGATGACTCTATTGGATTGGGTTATCTTGCTGATGAAGTGGGTATGGGAAAAACTTATATTGCTTTAGGGGTCGTTGCCCTGATGCGCTATTTTAACCCGTCATTAAGAGTACTTTATCTTTGTCCAAGTAATAATGTTCAGGATAAATGGATAAGAGAATATCGTAGTTTTACTGAGAACAATCTACGTGTCAGTCAGTATCGAATTAGAACACCTCAAGGAAAACCGGCTATACCCTATGTGAACTGTCGACGTGTCAGGGATTTAATTGAGCATTCTGCTTCTGGTTATTGTGCCGATTTTTTCGTGGGCAAAGGCATGTTTAGTATGGGGATGGGAGATGACCCAGCCAATCTAAATAGAAACCTAAAGGATTTGAAGCATATTCTTCCAGGTTATACCTCTGAAGAAATTGAAAAAGGTAACTTGGAAAAAGAGGCCGTTAAGGATGAATTTGCTAAAGCCTTAAATCATATCTTACCGACTTTCGATCTGGTTATAATTGATGAGAGTCATAATTTTAAGCACAGTTTTGGTAGTAGTGATAGAAATAGAGTTCTTTCTCAGGTGCTTGGTGTTAAAGACGAAGGTAAATTTATACCCAGAATAAAAAATGCGCTGTTACTTTCCGCCACCCCATATGATAGGAATATTAATCACTTAAGGAATCAGCTTAACTTAGTTGGTAAGAGTCAGTTGATAGGGGCGGTTGAAAGTCACCAGCGTGAAGAGATTGTAGAAAAACTTAAGTTTTTTATGGTGCGCAGATTAAATGAGATCACTATCAATGGTGTAAAACATACTCGTAACATGTATCGCCGTGAAGCAAGAAAAACAGCAGCCATCGATTTGAAAAATGATGAGCAAAAGTTAGTGACCGCTTTAATGCAGAAAAAAGTAGGTGAATTACTAGGAAAAAAAGGCGGAAACCCATCATTTCAAACTGGCATGTTTGCATCTTTTGAAAGCTATCAGCAAACAGCCAAATCCGGTCCAGTTGAGTTTGATGGTGATAAGAGTGAGAAAATATCCAATGATGCTCGTGACCGTCATGTAGTAGGTACATTAGTTGATAGTTATAAGGATAAAAATTTAGGACGAACATTACCGCACCCTAAAATGGATAGCGTATCAGCTGACCTTGCCAGGAAAATGTTTGAAGAAGGAAGAAAGCAGTTAGTGTTTGTGCGCAGAGTTAAAAGCGTGCGAGAACTAAAAGAAAAGCTAGATGAACATTATAATCAATGGTTGTTCAGCTATATCAAAGCACAGTTGCAAGGTGATGGATATTTATTGATCACAGAGTTAGAGAATCTGTATCTCGAAAAGAGCAGGAATAAGGATAATGATATAACAGGCGCTGAAATCGAAGAAGTTTTAACTCCGTCAAATGAACATGATGAAGAGCGAGATGAAGTTTCACCAAAACGTAAAAATGATACATTTTTTACTTGGTTTTTTATGGGGCAAGCAGATCCAGAAGCGGAGAAAATAGTAGGAGCCAACGGTAGGAGCTGGCGAACACCAGAGCAAATTAGAAAGAGTCTGTATCTGCGTAAAGATCGCTCCTCTACCTTGTTAGAGATAAATTGGGCTTACTTCCTAAGTGATTTTATTGAGAAGGTAGATATCAAATCTATTATTGCTAATGCCGAATCACTTACAACCATAGCGGTTAATGCATCGCACTATATACCAGCAACTAAAAAAGATGTGCCTGTCCTGGATGTTTTCAAGGCTGTTCAAGCTGCATTTGTAGAATTTCTCATTGAAGAATTAGATTATATTTGGCTAAAACCGATTCAAAGCCGTTTTTTACCTATAAAACGCCAGTGTGCAACTAATACCATATCTGAAAGTCAGGTTTCGGAATATTTGTTAGCCCCATCGCTTTATCAAGCTTTACACGAAGCGGAGATGCTTGACTCAGTTTTTCCACTGGTGAATGACTCACTTTCTCTACTTAAAATTGCTTCTGCAGATACTGAGAAAACCTTGCGTAAGCTTGAAGTTCACCGGTATCTGATCGACATTCTTATCAGAACCGCTCATGGCGTTATTGACCTTTATATTGCAAGATTGAAATTGGGGTCATCAGGCCTAAACCAAGAACGGCGTAAGCTTTGGATGCAAGAATTTTGTGGCTTGTTAGATAAGCAGCGAAAGACATTAGGTTTTAGTACATGGCAGGAATTAACAGATTTAGCGGCCAACCTTGATTTAGTTATTAAGGTAAACATCCCGGATATTTATGAGCAGAATATTAGTGAATACCGAAGGTATTTAAGTTATCAGCTTAACCCTATTCAACCGATATTTGGCGCATCCGGTGAGACATTAGGTCAGCGGTCAGCTCAAGCTAGAAAGTTCAGAATGCCCGGATACCCTTTAGCGCTTATTTCAACGGATGTATTTCAAGAAGGCGAAGATTTACACACGTTTTGTTCAGATGTAGTGCATTACGGTTTATCCGGTTCACCGGTTAGTATTGAGCAAAAAGTTGGCCGGGTTGATAGGGTCAATTCTCTAGCGCAGCGTCGACTATCGCCAACCTCGAAAGCATTAGAAAAGGATTTTATCCAAGTCGAATTCCCCTTTATTAGTGAAAGTATTGAGCTATTTCAGGTACGTCGGCTGTGCAGCAATATAAATGAATTTATTGAGTCGCTTCATGATTTCGATAAAAATTATACCTCCTCAGGTGATGAGAATGATACTTCGCGAGATATCGTTGATCGTTCAGAGATTCCTGAGCAAATAATGTCGTTTTTGGAGTCACCTTATAAAGTAGATCTGGCTCAGGGTACATTGCTTGATAGGACGAAAGAGGTTGCTACTGAAGGAGAGCAAAGAACAAAGGTAGTAGAGCATATTTGTTCATTGGTTGATGTGGGCATCCAAGCTCAATGTGTAGTTGATAGTCAGGTAATCAATGCGATTAAACACTCAAATTTTGATGTGCTTAATCATCTCCACCCAGAACAATCTGTAATTCAATTGTTATCGGCTCGTGCTAGTTCTGATTTACTACTTAGCTGGACGCGAAGATTAAATAAGACAGAGATAAAGCCAATTCCTGCGGCTAAAGGTGCATTGTTAGAATGGCTGAAAGAAATTTGCTGGCCAACCTATTACCGTTTCTACCGTGTATTAGATAAAAACCAAGGGGATCAGATTTTTTGTAATAGTGAAATGCTAGTGGGTGATAGAAATGTTACTCAAGATAATGATATTGACATGTTTATTCGCCGTAATTTAAAGCTAACTAATCATGATAATAACACTGTTTTTGGAACGCTTAATAATGAACAGTGTATACGTTACCTCAATGACATAAATACTAATGCAGATTTATTTGGCCAAACAACAAGTGCGAAATATTTCAAACAAGGTGACATTCATCTAGTTAAATTTCATTTCAATGTACATGATGAAAAGCTAAAACGGACACAGACAGTTGAAATTAGAGAGCATGAGAAACGCTGCATTATGCTTAGTCGCGCTCTGGATTCTATTTTGGTAGATGGTTTGACGTATAAACAGCTTATTAAACACACTCTAGACCGTAATCGGCGTATAGATTTGGTGGATTTTTTAATAAACCCCTCTAATGAATTAATCGGTCGTGTTGTTCATCCTATTGAGAGTTTAGATAAAGAAGAACTCTATTACTCAATATTTTGTTTAGCTTCTGAAACAGATCGTTTGGAGTATGTGTTGAGTAGTGATGATGCTAATTAACGCTGTGAAAATAGCTTGTAGTTAAGTTCGTTGAATACTCAATTTGGAAATGACTTTTTATTTGGTGGTGAATTATTTTTACTACTATTCACATGGAGAATAATGTGCAATTTTTGGAATTTTTGAATGATGACAAGGCCTACATTAACTGGGTTACAGCTAACCCTAATGGTTTTGTCATAAATACATCGAAAGGAAAGCGTTTAGACTACCGCGTTCTTCATGCAGCGGATTGCTCTTATGTAAATAAGCTGCAAGGTAGTGCACAAGAAGGCGGTTTTACAGAAAGAAATTATATAAAAATCTGTTCTTTGAGTGTGGATAGCTTACGTAAGTGGACACAACTAGAAGGTGAATCTAGTGGTAAATTTACTCAAGAGTGCGCTCGATGTAAGCCTTGGGAGAAACCGGATTATAGTCAAATTAATGATTGTGAAATTGAGCCTCTTTCCTTAGCGAGTGTGAAAGTTTTATACGACAAATACCTAGAGTTAGTTCGATTTGAAGTACTTGAGTTGGGAGTAAAGCCAACAGAGGTCAGACACTTAATAGGGCGATTGGGTGAATTCTATTGTGCGCTTGTTGTAGATGGTTCTATTTCTCATGTAGTGAACCAACATGGTTTTGATGTTATTTCTTCTACGGGGCGAAGAATTAGCGTTAAAACTACAGCGCAAAAATCAGGCTTTGTCGCCATATCTTCAAAAACGCTAGAACATGTCGATGATTTGATGATTCTTCAATATAAAGATCATCACTTACATGAAATCTACTACGGTGATATTAACAAAGCCGTAATGGCTGCAAGGTTTTATGAAAACAATAAAAAATATGAATTGGATATTAGTAAAGCAAGAGTTTTGGCTTAATTTCATACTTAGTTTATGGCCAATAGGCTAATAAATCGAAGATAAATAAAATAGTGGAAATCTTGTAAGTTTTTTTAATGTATACAACTTTAATTCAAAGCAGGAAGTAAAATGGCACTAACACAAATGCAGATAATTCAATCACTTGGTGAGGCTATGGCCTGGTTTGAGAGAGAGCTTCAGTGGGGCGTTCCCCCAACGGAGTTAAGGCATTTGAGTGGTCGTATTGGCGAATTATATGCGGCATTAATAACAAATGGGCAAATGGCATTAGAAGTAAATCAACAGGGCTATGATGTTGTTAGCAGTCTAGGAGAAAGAGTATCTGTTAAGACAACAGCTATGATGAATTCAACTGGCCACACATCATTTAATCCAAATACTTTAGATAAAGTTGACCGCGTGATAATTCTAAGAATTAACACGGAAGAAATGCAAATCGAAACGTTACTTAACGAGACTATCGATGTAGCAATGCCACTAATGAGTAAACCAAATGGAAATGGTAAGGTATCAATTAGTTTCTCAAAACTTTTGAATGAGACAAAAGTACATCTAGATATACCCGCCATTAAAACTGCTGAATATGATCCCTATACAATTCAAGAGTTAGAAAATGGAACGATTGAGGTAAGCAGTAACGGTGAACTTGTTACTCCTGTGAAGCCAATTCTCAGAGAGCTGGCGTCAAAATTGAATATCAGCACAATTAATAGCAATGGTAACCAATACAACACAAGGCAACTTGGCAGTATCTTGATTAAAGCAATTCTTAGTTTGTCGGAGGAGGTGGCGATTCCAACAATTTAAATTGTGAATACCTAATGTTTCCTGAGATAAACAACGCTGCTAATTTGTTTCAGAAATACTCGAGAAATTTGTCTCCGTAATCAAGCATCAGCTCTAGGTTTTCACACTGTAGTGGCATGTTAAAATGTTAGTCCGCTGATAGTATAATGTTGTCTACACTTAACTTATTGTTTATACGAATCTATTTTAAAATTATAGGGAAGTATTATGGCTAGGATTGAACCTTCTTTCAGTAGTAATCAGGAAGCACGCAGATTTAAAGGTGATGAAAAGGATACTGTAGATTTTTTAGCTAATGCCTTACCTGACAGCTGTGTCGTTTTTCATAGTATTGATTGGTTAAAAAATAATACTCACGATGTGGGTATAGGAGAGATCGATATATGTATTGTTGGCCCTACAGGCAGGGCTGTTATTATCGAACAGAAAAACGGAGCCCTAAAAAAAACAGAAAAAGGGCAGCTCATCAAAAAGTACGGCTCCAAGCTTAAGAATCCTAATGACCAGATCATACGTTCACGTAATGCATTAGTTAATTCATGGAACAAGTCATTACAGGGTGAACCTCTGAAATTGACTCCATTGATTTATCTCCCAGATCATATTGTTTCTGATCATGGGGCTTTGGCTGTAGATCTTTCCTGTGTAGTTGATGCATCGAATAAAGATGAGCTTGCAAAAATTGTTTCGAATTATTTGGCACTGAAAAACAACAAATCAAAACCCAAAAAGATGGAAGCAGTATTGAATTTTTTCCGTAATGAATTAGAGCTAGTACCTGACGTAGGAGCTTTAATGGAGCGACAAGAAAATCATTACTGTTATCATCAAAACAAAATTTCAACGTTGTTAAAACAATTAAGTTTTAGCCCAAGGCATTTGCTGATTGATGGCAAAGCAGGTTCGGGTAAAACACAGCTTGCTGCAGAGCAATTTTCTGAGCTTCTAAAAAGGGGGAAGCGACCATTATTCCTTTGTTATAACCGACCTTTGGCAGATGAATTGGAAACACTGTTTACTAATGGTAACGGTGTAATTTCCAATGTAGACCGTTTTGTACATCAATATATGGAAGGTCGCGCCATTTATGATCCTGCTGATAGGGATATACCAGATCTATATTCAAGCTTAAGAGAAATGGCTTTGTCTGAACCACCGCCAGAGCACTGGATGTTTGATGCCTTGATTATTGATGAGGCTCAGGACTTTGATGAATCGAGATACAAATTTTCCTGTCATTTTTTAAAACCAAATTCTGAAATTACCGTGTTAAGAGATATAGGGCAAAATGTATATCAGGAAGGTTTCAAATTTTCACCAACAGTTACTTTGAGTCTTGAAAATAACTACCGCTGTTCCGAGGAAATTGTAGCTTTTACGGATGCATTATTAGGTACGGATATTAAGAAAACGTCTGAAGGCTTAAGTTTTGGTATTAATGCAAATATACAAACGTATGAAGCTGGGCAGAAGTTTTTTGGGCCACTGATCAGAGAAATTCAACAATACTTGAATGACGGCTATAGTCTTGATGACATGGTTGTATTGGTTGGTAAGGGGCAGGAGCGCTCCTGGTTAATGAAACAAGATCAAATAGGTATGTGGCCAATAAAACGGTTTACTGGAAAATATAACGAGGCAGGTGAGCAGATTTATTCAGAAGGTGAACTATTAGTTGAGACAGTTTATCGCTTTAAAGGTAAACAAAAACCGGTGGTCTTGCTCACTGAACTCGATTTTAGTGAATGGACGGATAGAATAAAGTGTTTGATCTACACTGGTTGTACCCGAGCAAGGTTAGGTTTGAGTGTGTTTATTTCTAACCAGGCAGAGCAAGTTTTTTTGAATAAAGTCAATAAAGCGAAAGAAGAAGAGGCCGTATTGGAGTAGTAGCTATTAGTTATCGTATGTTCATTAGCATATCAATACACTATTTAACTACCCATAAGATATTTAAGGGCTATTGATAAAATAAATGTAATTGAGTCGCAGAGCAGTGCTATCAACGATGCCTTTATAAAAAGGAGCTGTTTCAACTAACCTCTCTGGCGGCAAGTCCTAGAATTGTAGGCACACTTTTGAAGTGTGATTTCCAACGGGGGTATGGTCGCCCTCTCAAGTTAGTTATTATTCGAGATACCCGCTTAAATAACGCTGAGAATTGATGAGCATGCAGCCAGATTACGTTAAACAGTGACCTATGCTCACCTGTGGATCAGAATATTTCAAATTAAACTATTCGTAAAAATTGTATAAATCTCCTTCCGTTTGTATATTGGATTTTATGAAAAACGTATTATCTGGAGTCACAACAGCATTAAAAATCTTATTGATAAGTTTTTGTTTATCTAAAATGTCACCATAATGTATTTTTCGGTGGCAATTGGGGCATAAGCTCACTAAATTGTTTAGGTTGTCTAACTGGTGCCCATAGTTTTCTTGTGCAAACATAGGGATTACGTGGTGAGCTTCCATGAATTGTTGTTTTGTTGATGGCGATTTAAATGTTTGGTGTTCAGGATTCACTACGCATTGATAGTTACTCTTTTTAAGGCATTCTCTTCCAAGTGCACGGTCGCGGTCATAATAATTAACTGTTCCGGTTTTTTTATTAGTCGAACCTGCGCCTGAACTATTTATATCTGACTGATAAGATGAATCCTCTATGTCTTGAGGTGAGATGACTTTGGCCGTTAGACCTTTACAAAATGAATCGAGTTTATGAATATCATCGTCGTCAATTAAACGATATGTTTGAAAACTCATTCCCCAGGAAGAAACTTTCTCAGGTAATGGATTGTCTTTTGATTCGAATAAACTTCTTAAAAGATTGGTCGCATTTTTTGTAGTGTCATCATTTATGAAATAGTTACTTTTATCTTTATCTGCCACTATTCTATACTGAAAGGCATCTTCTTCATTGTGAATATGCCCAGAGACAACTAATCTGGCACCGATATAAAAATTATCTTTATCACCTTCGGGCCGGCCCACTATGTATACAGTGTCGCCTACTGGATTGGCACTCAAAAAGGAAGACTTCTCGCTACCATACGCGAAAAGCATATTTAAAGTGCTTTTCGTTAAATCCTTTGTATAAACAATAACTGACATTTACTAGCTCCAATTAAGTATTAATGTGCTAAAAGTGTAGATGATTCCAATTGTATAGCTAGTATGATGCAATTTGTTTTTGCGATATTTGTTACTTCAGTATTCGATAGCTCTATTAAGAAAATAGATACAAATGTAGGTTAGATATGTCAGCATCACTTAGAAAACTATTGTTACTCAGATATATACCAAGAGAGCCTAAAATTATTGATACAACGGCTCTGCATTCTAAGATAGAAGCTGAAGGCTATCAGGTTACAGAAAGGACCATTCAACGAGATTTAGAAGAATTAAGTATTTCATTTGGTCTTTGCTCTGATGAAACATCAAAACCCTACAAATGGTATTTTCCAAAAAATTCTGCAGTCATCGATATACCCGGTATGTCACCTCAAATAGCATTAACATTCATGCTGGTTCAGAAATTCGCTAGAAATAGTTTTCCGAGCAGTGTATTGGACAATATCGCTCCTTATTTTCTACAAGCGGGAAAAGCATTAGGGGATGAGAGCGATAACAAACTTGCTCAGTGGCCAAGTAAAGTTGAAGCTATATCTGACGGAATGACTTTTCAGCCCCCCCATATTGAACCTGAAGTACTAGAACTTGTTTACGAAGGCCTATTGAATGATAAATGTTTAGAGGGCGTGTACACCCCCCGTGTTGGTAGCACTCCAAAACACTATCAAATCCATCCGCTTGGATTGGTCTACAGAGGTTCTGTTATCTACTTGGTCTGCACACTTAGAGACTACCAAGATATTGTTCAGCTGGCTTTGCATCGCTTTGAGTCAGTGGAATTAAGCGATACCGACAGAAACGTATTAAAAGACTTTGATTTGAATAAATATGTAGAAAAAGGTGGGTTTGGGATTTTAAATACTGATGAAAATGTTTCTTTTCTAGGGCGATTCCAAACGCACAAAGGAAAGCATTTATTTGAAACGCCCCTTAGTACAAATCAGCAGATTGAAATCGAATCAGAAGATAGTTTTGTCTTGAAAGCAAGTGTGCCTAACACTCAGCACTTTTTTTGGTGGCTAATGAGTTTTGGTGAAAAAGTGGAAGTGTTAGAGCCTCAATGGCTTAGGGATAAACTGGTAAATACTGCAAAGAGTATGGTTAAACTTTACGCGGATTGATCATCTGAACTAGCCGTCTAACTTTAGATGTCAAACGACACTATATGTCGCAGCTGCATGGATAATGGTTACCTCAATTACAGAGGAATCATTCTATGCCAGTTCATCGTCGACCAAAAAAGAAGTCTAGATCAAGTGTTTCTCTAGAACCTATAGTGCAATTATGGGTACTTCGTATTCTTATGAATCTAGGGGGGCATCGTGAATTTTTATTAGCGCATGGGTTTAGAGAAGATTCACTGGCAACCTCAATAGGCCTAGGTCGATGGATTGATCCAGAAGATTTTGATTTTTCGCATAAAATAGTCCGCAAAGAATTACGTCATCAACACCAGCTTGCCGAAAAAACAGCGAATAAGCTGACAGTACCCGTTTGTCTTGCTAGAAATATAGAACGACTTTCAGAGTTGGTTGGTTTGTCAGCAACGGATTGCCGTATTTTGGAATTTGTAGTTCTTATTAATAACGAACGTTTTCTTGATGAATTTTCTGACTTACTTGGCTATTTATCCTCTGTTAAAGTTTTCAATGCGTTATCAAAAATACTAGGCATACCTGAGCGGGAAATACGCGCGGCACTGAATGCTCAAAGCATCTTGACTCAATCGGGTTTGGTGTCAGTGGAACGCAGTGGCACAAATTATCTACGATCTAAGTTAGATGTTTTATCCGGTGATTTTGCCGATCATATTTGCTCTTCAGATGCCGACCCTGTCAGTCTATTGCGTAACACCGTTTCAGCTAGTTCGGCACCACATTTATCACTTAATGATTATGAGCATGTGGAACGTGAACTTAGTGTGCTTAAACCTTACCTCAGAAAATCGATTGAAACGTCACGAGTGGGTGTGAATATCTTTATTTATGGCGCCCCTGGAACCGGCAAAAGTCAGTTAGCGAAGATATTAGCTCAAGAGTTTGGTTGTGAACTTTTTGAAGTAGCAAGTGAAAACGAAGATGGAGATCCTGTGAATGGGGAGAGACGTCTTCGCGCTTTTCGTGCGGCACAAAATTTCTTTGCTAAGCGTAAATCTCTGATCTTATTTGATGAAGTAGAGGACATATTTAATGATGGTGACGGCTTCTATGGAATGAAGAGCACCGCTCAAACACGAAAGGCATGGACAAATCGTATCTTAGAAGAGAGCCCTGTGCCGACTTTGTGGCTTTCAAACTCGGCTCAATGCCTAGATCAGGCGTTTATACGCCGCTTTGATATGGTGATCGAGTTACCTGTCCCACCTAAAAAACAGCGACAAAGAATCATAAATGAGTACTGTTCAGGTTTTTTAAGCAAGAAAGCTATAAATAAAATATCAGAATCAGAATCGCTTGCGCCTGCCGTTGTTACTCGTGCGGCATCGGTTGTAAGTTCTATTCAGGATGAGTTAGGAGTTGATGGTGTTTCTACAGCCTTTGAACTCATTATTAACAATACCCTTGAAACACAGGGTCATAATCCTATACGACGAAATGAACCAAACCGTTTACCGGAAGTTTATGACCCAGCTTATATCCATGCTGATACCGATATTCATCAAGTAGCGGAAGGTTTAGTTAAAACCAAAGCAGGGCGTTTGTGTCTATATGGTGCGCCGGGTACTGGTAAAACTGCCTATGGGAAATGGATTTCAGAACAAATTGGAGCCCCATTAATTGTAAAGCGTGCATCTGACTTGGTTTCAAAATGGGTGGGTGAAACTGAAAAAAATATTGCTCGTGCATTCAAAGAGGCAGAAGTGGAAAAAGCTGTACTTCTCATCGATGAAGTAGATAGTTTCTTGCAGGATCGGCAGGGTGCAGAAAGAGGCTGGGAAGTCAGTCAAGTAAATGAAATGCTGACACAAATGGAATCATTTTCGGGTGTGTTTATCGCCTCGACAAATCTCATGACCTGTCTAGACCAAGCTTCACTAAGGCGGTTTGACCTAAAGATTAAATTTGATTATCTAAAGCCTGAACAGTCTTGGAGGCTATTAACACAACAATGTAAAAACTTAGGGATTTCAGTCCCGTCTAAAACATTAAAATCGACGCTTAATATTTTGAATAACCTGACTCCTGGTGATTTTGCGACAGTAGCGCGTAGGCATCGATTTCAGCCGTTTATATCAGCAGTCGATGTAGTTAGCGCTCTAGACGCTGAGTGCGTCTTAAAACAAAATTCAAAACGACCGATCGGTTTTGTTTAGTCATCGAAATAAGTATTGCTTACGGTTTTGTCCAAATTTTTTGAGCTTCCCTAGGAGTTTTTAATGTCAGTCAGTTCAAATGCTCCCTTGTCAGTAGTTAGTGATGAAAAACAGCACCTAATTCTCAATTTTTCTGAATTCTTAGGTTATGAATGTATCGTCAAATTAACACCTTGGATAAATGGAGTAACCTGGTCTGGCTCAGGTGATAGTTCATCCACACATACCTTTGAGGAATTGGGAGTGCCGTTTTCGCTGTTTTATTCAGCAGCGGAAGCAAGCCCATGGATCAAAACGTTTCCGGATGGTCTGCCAGACCAACTTGTTAGCTATGAAATAAAATACCGGAGCACCATCTACGGGCTACTTTGGTGTATCAGCCGCTCTAGTCATGCTTGTGAATTATTTTCGGATGCTCCTGTCTTGGCGTGGTTGATTATTAGATCTGCTTATAGGAATCAATGGGGAGCCGAATATACCTTAAGCCTATTTTCACAGAAGAGGACAACGATTCTTGAAGCATGTGGTTTAACTAGCAGCAAGACAGTCTTAAAACTTATCTTGAAGTGTCGTTTTATAATCTTTGGCTCGCATGAGTACGATCTAATAATTAAATTACACCTACTTGTTATGAATAAATCACTTAGTCATTTGTCCTTTATTGATGAACGACTTGTGAAACTGATAGACCGTTTTCCTCAATTTCAAACATCAAAGCTTATTAATCAGTTTGGTCAAAATTGGTGTTGGAATACGTTTGATCAAAATTTTGAAGATAGCTTGCTGATGGGGTCTCAGTTAGACATACCTGACATACTATCTCTAATTTTTTCATGTAAAAGCATACATTGTTTAGAAAACTTACATAATAAACTGGTTGTTAAACTTAATGAACGAAAATGTCGTGATGAACCTTTGATTTACTATATAGAACCGCCACTTCTCGGGAATGACTTCATTATCCCTATTACAAATAATCATGACTTGAATAAAGAAGGGGCGATACAGCACCACTGTGTAGCGTCTTACCATAAGCAGATTTACTTAGGGGAATATTACGTCTACAAAATATTGAAACCTGAGCGTTAGTTGAGGATTGGTTAAACGTTAATAAGGGTGTGTTATCCAATGCAAGCTGATTCAAACGATGACTTTATAGCTAAAGCGGAGGGGGGAAATTGTTACGCTCGAAGAATTGCGCCATTTCGTTTTAAAGTTCCAAAGGAGGTAGCAATTTTTTTAACACGAAGAATCGTTGTCACGCTACTACCAACTTCGGTTTTAAAACAAGAAGGCAGTAATACTGAAGGTTTATTTATTGCGATGTTTTCTAATGATAATTGGCTAAAATTTCTCGATGAAATTATGTGTTTACGTGATTCAAAGCAGGTGAGGCGATTACAGCGCTTGGCCACAGGCTATCATAGTCAAGGGTATTGTATTTTTGGTGTGATTAATCTTCTCCGGTTCGGATCGGTAGTTGATAAAGCTCTAGAGAGTGGTTCCCTTCATGACGATACGATGTGTTTATCCGTTGAACAAAGGTGTGTTCGATTGTCACTTCCAAGAGTAATTAGCAGTTTATGAATATTATTAATTTTTCAAGACATATTTTATATGCAAATGTTAGTTTTCTATATTAAGGCATTGTTTTATATATTAAATATAAGAGGATTCTGCTAGTTATCATTACTGTATTTTACAGGCTGTTGGCTTAAGGTGGGCTTCAAGCATGCTTTGATACAGCTAGTGGCTGTTCAATATGCACAAGGAGACGGTACTGATTTTCTTTGTCATACCCCAGCTGAAAATGTCATGATAATTTTACCTATATGATCAATAAATTAAGGAGGTAGAACCCTTAATTTATTGATCAAAACTAGACTTAACTAAACTCTTAGAACCGGGAATATAGTTGAAATGAAATAGAAAATTATGCTCCATACCTGTCACATAAAAAATCTTTTACAGCCAGTGAATTATCCCTTATGTAGTCTGAGACCCAGTTAAGGTTGTCTGGTAGACTTTCAACTTCAGGCCTTCCGATTTCTATACATTTATTGTCCCAATCTAATGAAAATCGACCGTATATCATCCATGAAGTCCCACTCTGAAATTTTGTGACTAAATCAGCCAATTCTGATTCATTGATTCCTATGTAACTGAATTTTATGTTGTGGGGGGTCTTACGACTTAAAATAACAGCATTGATATTTATTACAAAATTTTCAAATCCAAAAAATGAACTTTGATCAGTAATATCTACAGACTCAATGGTTGCTATGCATCTCATGATTTGTTGATCAATTGAATACCGGTAAAATGTATCAACTCGATTCATGGCCAGTTTTTCATAGTTTACAATATTGCTACTCATAATATTCCACCTCAATTTAGTACTGAATGTATGGGAATGAATTGCTTATTTAAATCTAAATTGGCAGTGAAATGCTTATTAAGTTTGCAAGTAGCGATTACTATCTCTTGAATATTTCTTATCCATATTACGCATGATTGATTCTTCCAAATTAATTTCCTGCTCATTGGCAATACAAGTTAATACGAAAAATACATCGACCAACTCATCGGCTAGAGCCTCATTAAAGTTCTGGGGCGTTTCACCGGCTTTGAATTTTTGCTCGCCATACTTACGTGATATCAACCTTGATACTTCTCCGACTTCTTCAGCTAGCATGCAAACATTTGTTGTTGGATGAAAGTAACCGCCACCAACTTCATTAATCCATTTGTTTACAACTTCTTGATAGTTTTCAATAGTTAAGCTGTTACTCATGTTATTTCCTATTTATTAATTGCTAGTAGATACTGAGTTATTTCTATTTTAGGGTGTAGTTAAATGCATTTGTTATCCCAGTCGATTGCATATGTACCGGCAATATCGCAAGTGTCTCCAACTTTAAATTTATGAAACATAACCTTCTTCTTCCAGATAGTTGAATGTAAACGAAGTCTCGCTATTTAGAATACTGGCATTTACCCTCAGCAGGATAAGGTCATCATTTATATCCTCAATCGCTATTGATTCAATCGTTAGAATGCAGCGAATAATATTTCTGTACTGGGTTAATTGATAGGGTTCATTAACTCTACTCATCGCTAAACTTACAAATTCTGTTACCCACACTACTTTTACTCAATATTGACAAACGCTTGCTTGTTCAAATTCAATTTAAGCAGATAGGAGCTCTTATAAGCCTCCTGATTTAGTTTACTTCCAAAAATGGAATTAATTTTCGAACAGGTTCGAATCGGCTATCTGTCTTTATATAAATTGATAATGTATCAATTAGCAGATATCGCGTTGGGGCTCTAAATTAATTAATACTGCAGCAGCATCAGTGAGAGAGTCTATTTCTGTCGTCATGTCTGCAAAAATTTCTAAAGGAGTCGAGAATGGCATTCCTTTCTGTTCTTCTCGTTTGACGCGTGCTTCAAAGTCGCTAATAAATGCGCCATTTTGTATTAAGTCACTCAGAGTTGCGTTTAGTGAATTCAAATGTAATTACCTTCCATAAAATTAATGCTGAAGCCTATTGCAGAGAAAATATATTTAATATCAATAGGCTTGTAATGTTCATTTATAAATTTTTATATACATGCCTGCTTAGTATACTTAGCAAATAAACAGGCCTCTGTAATAAAACAGTTAGCTATTATCAGTACACGCTATCATCCGATATATGCCTTTGCTCACTTGCTCATAATATTCTTTCCCTGAACCATAATAATCAGCTGTATCCACAGAATCCTTTAAAAGAATTTCTCGTACACGTTCAATTTTAATAGACTCATTTGTGTGACTAATCAGGTCAAATATATCCTTCGGTGAAAATTTGTGTTTTCCTTTTGTAGCTAGTAGGTTCGCCGCGTTTATGACCTTATCACTATTAGTTATCTTCTTTCTGGAGTCATCGCTACTAGATTTTTCAGTATTTTCTTTAGTTATTGGCGATGACTGAATGGGATTGAAAGATTTGAGTGTCTTTGTTTCCTGAAAGGGGAGCTCATATCCCACCATAAATAGCGCAGCTTCAATCGCTCTTATAGCTTCAGGTCCTTTTTTTCCTCCGAATACGCCTCCTGCATGCGTCAATGCTGCATCAATTATCCAGTTCGCATAGACATTACAAACTGCCCAATGATCTTCTTTCGTATTAGAAAGAGCTGGAAATACTAAACCTAATGTCGGCCTGGAAGGATCTCTATTTCTTGCCTGACTTTCACTTTTCCCCCAAGCAAATCGAAGTAATTCAGGGACTGAAGTAAGTGTTTTCTCTTCGCAGTAATTGGCTACAAAATATCCCAAAGCGGCACCAACACGGCCATCGTAAATAATAAAATTTTCAAACGCTAAGGCATAAATTTTTGTAAACCCGGCATTCATTCGGCTTAAGTTATTAAATGTAGACGTGTCTAGTTCTGAACCGCTGAGTAAGCTTTGCATGTTAACTAAAAAGGTAAGTAAACTATGCTCGGTACTGTTTACAATTGTATTGTCCAACCAATCTTTATTGGCTAAATAGGTTCCTCTTCTCTTAGTGTTTTCATCAAGAGTGATACTGCCAGTAGCGCCCCAAAATAAAACAGACTTAATCGCTTCAAATAATGCCTCTTCATCGCCATTAGCTTGCGCAGATTTTATATTTTTCCTTAATGATTCAAGTTTTCGTTCATTCGTTTGAATACCATTTTTCTTTAATAAGTCTTGAAGTTTTTTTGGGTCTCGAAGTGAGTTTTCCTGCGTTGACTTCAATGGGAATAAGTATTTTTTGTAAGCATCTTCAAGTGTTTCGAAGCTTAATGCGCCATTTAACAGTTGGTGGTTAATTTTCTGTTCACCACATATTATTGAAGAAAGGTAGTTAATGAATTCTTTTGTAGATTTTAAATAACTCTGTTTTTTCATAGTAATATCCTTGATGAATCGGTTGTATTGGTTATCTGCGTTTATCTAATATTAAGTTTGATGTCCTAATGACATAATGCCAGTATACGTACTAGGGGACAAAATCTGTCCCGGTTTTATGTTTTTTCCGTTCACTAAAAGTGAGTATAAAAATGACTATCCCTATGGAAATCATAGAGAAGCAGCTGATAAGTGTGCTAGAGAAAAGGGGCGGCAGATTAACTGTACGAGGGGTCCTCAATGAGCTTGTGAAAATTAAAAGCCCCATTGTCGCCACTAGAAACGAAGAAGCAGCCATTAAATTCGTTCGTCGTGTATTAAACCGTATGTATGAAAACAGTAGCTTTCATAAAGAATTTGGCGCAAGAGGTGATATTCGTGACCGTGAAATAGACAGGGTAGAGCGGAATAGAGTGCAGTATTTTGTTTATGAGCAAATCAGAACTGATAATATGTTTAGAGAAATTGACTATGAGCCTATTGGAGTAGCTCTGTCAAGCTTGCTGACGGATAGTTACTTTCAGTTTGCCATGCCTTCAACAGTGTATAATCAGTTCGCAAAGGATGTGTATCAACAGGCCGAAGAATTGCCTATTGCCAAAAAGTTGAGAAGTATCATCCATGTTAATTCACGAGGTATGCAACTGAATTATATGGATGGTATGCCTATGGAATCATTAGATATTATCTATACAGCCTTATTAGATGGTAAAAAACTTAAAATAAGCTACGAAAAAATTAAGGCAGGAGAAATAACTGTCGAGAAAAACGTGATTTCACCTATCGGCATCGTTTATCGTGAGCCTAAAATAAATCTGTTAGCAAAAGGAGAAGATGGCAAAGTTAAACCTTATATCGTTCAAAATATGCGTCATGTAATGTTGCTTGAAGAGGGTATCGAAGCAAACATTACAACAATGACTGAGTGGAAAAAACAAGATAAACCATTTTGCCCCAAAGGTTGTGATAAGCCTACTAAAGTCGAGTTAGAAGTGATTGATACAGGCAATCTCATCAGGGATGTAACTACATTTAAATTAGCGATAGACCAAAAGGAATCATTTCTAAGTAACGGCAATTGTAAAATATCGCTCAATAAGTTTTATCTCAGCCATGATTTTATTAATTGGCTAGTCGCACGTTCGCCTAATGTTAAAGTATTAAAGCCTGCGAAACTAAAAAATATAATACTACAACGCCATAAAGACGCGTTGGCGTTGTATGAAAATTAATAAGTTAAAGAACTTGGACTATTACTTTTTAAAAAGTCTTAAGGTGAGTCCGCTGCAGCTATGATAATGCTTTGTTAACCATTGAACTTGATAATCACTGCATTTCCACTTAAAGAGCATTTCGCATGATTTTCATGATTTAGAATTGCACATAAAAATGATGCGTGACGGGGTGTGAGTTTTGTAGCTTGTTGCGTCAAAAACGCACCAACACCACCAGGTGGTGCATCAGACATTGAAAAGCCTCCCAATACTTCTTGACCACTAAAATTTTCAATGACACTCCGGATAATATTAGCATCAATTTCAAAGTTTCCGGAGTCAAATTCAATTACCACTCCTTGCTCAACACTGCCACTATACGAGAACTCTGTTCTTTTTGATTCGTGGCCACACGTTTCAATTATTGGCATATATTTTATCCTAAGAAGTTATTTATTTTTTATGTTGGTTAATAGTGGTTCGAGCACAGCCCATATTGCTCCAGCAGGATCATCGCATTCGTAGATATCTTCATTAAAACAGACTAAGCGATGATCTTCGTATATTATATATTTTCCAGAAAATTCTTTATCGAAATATTCTATTGAATCTTTAGAGAACTTATCGCCTACACCGAAACATAGTGGCTTCGCATGCTCTTCCCAAAATTGCATCCACATACCAAAGAACAGTATGTTTTCACCTTTATGATCTTTGAAATAGATACCATATTCACTCATATCTCTAGGAGAATATAAACTAGATTCATGCGTGTTGTTTTTATCTATCGAATTAACTATCTCGACAAGTTTTCTAAAGACGACAGGAATATTTTTTGTAAACATTGATTTTATTTCTCCTGGTGAAAAATCAACGCGAACTGGAGTGTACCATTCACGTAATAGCATATTAAAATGAGCGAGAAGAGGAGATTGCTCATCAAGCCTTTCTTTCTCGATTAAATCAATAATATCTTCCCAAAAAACCAGCTTGGTATTAACGTCTATTTTCTCGATAGAAGGAAAAATTGTTTTTTTGATTTTATCGCAAGAACTATATGACTTTGGAACTAAGAAGATTAGATAGCGCTCTATACTATTTCTTTCATTAAACACGCCTTTATAGCCTTTATTTTGAGCGTTTGTCAGATCAGTATTAGATTTGGTCTTTATTTCAACAAGAACCCTGCAGTTTTCATTGTCAATAACAATGTCTGGCCTCCCTTCCGGTGAATGCATTTGCGTAGATATATCACCAAATGTAATATCTGATATTGAATTCTTTACTAGAAAAAGATCTAAAAATTTATCTAGAAACGGCTTTTCTTGAAAAAGATTTCGTAATAATTCAGTTGTTGAATTTTCGTTTTTTACTACTTTGGTAAATATACTTCTATTCAAAACATCAAACTCCAGAGTAATGATTACATAACGAATCGGTAGAAAAAACGTTGTCAATACGTCTCAACTATACCCTTATTTAAAGTACGGAAAGCCCCCAGTTCACTACATACTTAATAGTCTTTCTTCGTCGGAAGAATTGCATACCGATCTATTGTCACTTTACCTTTTAATATTTAAATAGACTGTTGTTCGATATAAGCGAATCTTTGATTAGCGGGGACAAAGTTATATAAATCCGTAACAGTATAGTAGCGCAGTTAATAATCAGTACATTCTCAGCATATGGTTAAGTATTTGAAATACTTCTTCAGGAACTAACACTGTAGGCAAACTTACGGTTCGGTTGACTCGCAAAGTGTTACTTTTTTCTTATAAAATATGTGTCGGTCAAAGATTAAATATGTGACCGGTGCGATTAATATCATGATTAATCTTACAGGTACCGATACCGTGTCCAGCGGAATTAGTCCATCCAACGCATTTTCTGCGCGAGCGGCAATAAGACCCACGTTGACCCATATAACTGCGAACATAATAAAAAGAAGTGCTGTCATTGTGTTAACCCCCTTGATGTTAAATGTAAGTAAAATTATCGGTCGATAATGTTTGTTCACCATTCCAGCGGTATGCCACTAGTTTGCCGTGCTTGGCAACTGAATAGTCAAGGCAAGCTATGTTGGCGGCAAGAGGCGCTGGCGTATCATTAAGCCAGTAATGGCCAATAAACACCGGAGGGGCATCATTTGGATATCCGACAAGGTCATCCGAATTTACCGATAACTCAGTTATGTCTTTTTCATATCGACCAAACGCTAACTCACCCAATTTGTCTGCATCATTTAACCACCAGCGAATACGGACTTCATGGCGTTCGTGACCATCTTTATCAAAAAAACTGAGAGGGGCGGGAAGCTTGAATTCAACACCTTTAAGCAGAGTTTCAATGGCGTTGTACTCAATGGTGTCTTTTGTGTTGGCAGCAACAAAAAAATCATTGGTCATGGTGTTGATCTCACCAAGCAATGGGGTAATTGACTGAATTATTTCGTCATGCCAACACGCATGAATAATTCGAATACCATCCACCTCTAACCATAGTGGTAGCGAGCGGAAGAAATCGAGCACCTCATTTAGTTCATCTTTCTGCTTGGGTGAACTGTAGTCGTTAAGAAAGGCAAGGTGTTGACTGATGTTCTTATCATCATGCTTACGTAACCATGCTGAAGGGTTGTTAGGGTCTTTAGTATGGAATGCGAGTGCGTTGAACTCATGATTACCCATTACGGCTCGTGCAGCACCGGCTTTAACCATAGGCATCACAATATCGAGTACTCGCTTTTGGTTGATACCGCGATCAATAAAATCGCCTAGAAAAATGACTTTTCGATCCGGATGCTTGAAACAACCTTCAGAGTCTTCATAACCCAATTCGTTTAATAGTGAGCTTAGGTCATTTGCATGACCATGAATATCACCAATGATGTCATAGCTTTGAACGGTCATTGTTTTTCCCTTTTAGCGCGAGCTTGCACAAGTTTTTCTACAAAGTCAGGATCATCAAATGTTGAATCCATGGTGTCCAGCATTCTTTGTGCCTCTGAGGATAAGGTCGTTGAATCATCACTATTTATGGGCTGTACGATCGGAGTATCTGTTTTCTTTCCAGCTTTACCTTCATCTTGTTCTGCACTGCTGAGCTTATTCTCAGCTTTATAGTTTTCTGTCATGTTAGGTATTTTCATACCGGTGTTAATGGTAAATATAAAGGTGCATGCGGTATTTTTGGCGATTGTAATGCAGGATACGAGTGCTTTTGTATCCTGCATCGTTACATTGATATCTTCATAGAAAGGATTTTCATAACGCAGAGTATTTGTCCATTGCTGTTGCAAATAACTGATCGCATCCTTCAGGTTTGTGTTGGGGGTACAGGTGAGCTCACAAGTCACTAGTGCTGCTCGATTTTCGGGGTGTTGTTCAACAAGTGTTTTTTCTGGAATAAAAATATTGGCATCATCGAGGTAATTGTATACCTCATGATTAAAAGCAAGCGTCGTATCATAAAAATCAAAATGTTTGGAAAATCCAAATTTTTCTAAAATGGAAGTAAAGTTTGTCTGCATAGATTCCTTTCCTTAATTAAGAGCTTATATTATAAAACCTTGATGCGACAAAATGTGACGTATAGGGTAATTATTTTAATAATCGTTAACAGTATTCTTGGGTAAAAGGTGAATTCTCCCCGCGACTTCGCTTCGCTCTGATTACGTTTTTCTCGAACAATTGAATAAACTAAATAGTCATGACCTGTCGTCATTGATAATTCGCCAAGCTTTTTTCTAGTTTCTCCCGTATTGATACTCTGAGCCGTTCTGGCGACTTGACGGTTACTTGCGAGCAGCGTGCCAATATCCAGCTAATTAGACCTTCACTGATTGGCGTAAGCAGCGTTACTTCTGCACGGTCTTCCGGGTGAAGCCACTTGTGTTCTTCAGTCCCTTCCAATGGTGCTTCTTCTAAAGTGGCAGCAATGGCTTTATCAACATCGAGTACAATGTGGGCAGGTTCTTCTTCAAGGGGGTAATCCATGTTCTCGGAGGCCCAGCGGGCAAGGTCGAAAGAACCTGTTGTAAAAACATCTTTGGTGCATACCGCATTTTCGATTCGATCAAGCCTGAGCTGATAGGCATCACCTGTTTCATCAAACCGCACTATGACATAGGTGCAATAATGACGCATCACCAGTCCTAAGGGATAAACTTCTTTGCTTTTTCGCTTTTGTTGATTTCGTTCACCCAGTCGGTAGTAAGTAACTTTGAGTTTTTGCGAGCAGAGCACGGCTTGATAGACTTCTCTGAGAACTATTTTTTTGACTTGCGCCATCTTTCGAGGCGCCTGGTCTTGATAGTAAATGACGCGGTTGGGCCAATTGCCTACATGGTTGTTTTGTAAAACGAGGTTAGCAGTCTGGAGTTGATCATCCAGGTAATCCAATATTCCAGGGGGAATCGCATTACTACAAAACTTGTTTACCATCACCAATGCAAGTGCCTTTTGTATGGTAATATCTTCTTTGTTTCGTTGTATTTTTTGTTCTCTATACCAGCCTTGAGGGTTTGCGCCATCGCCACACACACGAAACTCACCACCGACCAAGTCGCTCGCATCTCTTAGAGTATTGAGGTTTCTTTGTAATGTTCTTTTAGAAAGGTCTTTGTCAGGTAAGATATCGCGCAGGCCTTCAGCGATTTCTTCAACTGTTCGCCGTTTTTTATCTAGAATGGCAAGAATAGCAAGCATTCTCATCACTTGCTCATACCCCGTCTGCTTACCCGCTTTTTTCGTGCTCATCGCTGATTGTCTTCTTGTGGTCGGTTAAATTAGTGAGTTGGGAAAAGTTATTGGTAACGCAGTATTTGTTAATCTGCGTCATAATATGACGTTCTGAGATAACTTTAGCCTAAAACTAAATAAGCACAAATTCTCGGTGTATCAGGTTGGATAGCATGATAGATGGGTGTACCGTTATTAAGAACATAACCCGTTCTTTGCAACGGACAGATGGAGGGTAATGAATTTTTAGATTCGTTAACTTCCACTCATTAGTAGTCGAGTAGGTTTAAAATTAAGTGAAATCTCAATGAAATTCCCTCTCAGATAACAAATTAATCCTGTGAGAGTTGATCATCACAGAAGAACGATTACATGGAAGGATTTGGTCCTTATAAATTAATCTCCTCCCAAGATTCACTCATTTTCTGAATGGCGTTTTCTGAAACATCATGGATATTGGCGTATTTTTCAGTACAAGTCTTAATGATCAAACTAGCGTTATATTGTTTAGCTAACTTAAGATATGGCTCCAACTCCCAACGTCTTACAAAAGTATTTGAAACAACGACATCATGCCCTTGCTTCAAATGATACTCACATTGATTCTGACACCACTTATGAGCTGCTTTCAACTTAGGCTGATTGAAGAGATAAACACCATTTTCCTGAATAAAAAACTGATCTGCTTCAAGGTGAATAGCGTTCAGCTTGCTAGCCAATGTTGATTTTCCACTGCCCGGTAAACCTCGAATTAGAGTTAGCTGTAGTTGCCCCGTTGTATTCAAAAATATCCCTTCCGTATTAACGTATGACAAATTTTATGGTGTAAGTAATTGGTTAAAATTTCGGTATTAATTAATACCGAAGTTAACAAAGAAAAATTAAGTACTTAACAGACTTCTAATAGATATTTTCAAAAATAGATCACCCTCAACCAGTATTCATCTTTTTCGTAAGCGTCACATTATGTCGCGTACCAGATCATACTTCTGACATCAAATGCATTGGCGACCACACTGGAAAAACATTATCCAAGTAAATGCAAAAACGACTTTCTTGGAGAATAGAATGAATAAAAAAAATGAATTAAATAATGATGGTATTGAAATAAACTCAATATATTTTAGCAGCGAAGAGTGTTTGGAGCTAACGGTGCTGACAAACCTAGGCCAAAAATTTCAAGCTGGAGATGAACTAACAGCAAGTTATACCGTGTCAACTCTAAAGACCACCCCAATAATAAACATAACTAGTCACTATACTCTGAGCATCTTATCCTGGGTTGCTGCAAGAACTGATGACAACAGACAATCAGCAGTTATTAAATGCAAAATACTTGATCGTTCTGTCGAAGATGACAGGCCAACTCAGCTACATTAGCCAGCCGTGTTTGATTGTTCGCATTTAGAAAATTAATAACGGAGATAAATGCACGCTCGATAGAGTCGGTGGCGATGTAAGAACAGTCTGTCCAAGCACTTTGAAGGGTAGAGATAAAGGGCTGCTGCGGAATGAGCAATAGTTGGATTTGCTTCTGATAACCATACTGTAGCAGTAGGGCATAAAGTTTAAAAAAAGACGGTCAGTATTAATAGATGACGGTAATAGAGGAATCACTATGAATAAGCCCACTTATTACAAGTTTAAGGGAAGTGCTAAACAATTTACTAAGAAAGGTTAATACAATGCCAATAACATCAAAACAAGATTTAGTTATATCACAAAGCTTACCCGAGTTGGCTGAGTTCATAGAAGAGGAATTATCTAGTATTTCAGACCAGCGTACAGGGTTTGCTCTTGTCGTCTTTAACAGTAAGGCGGAATCTAATATCAACTATATTGCTAACTGTGAGCAAGAGAATGTAGTTCAGGCCCTTCAGATATTACTAGACGGCTTGAAAAACAAGCTTGGCATGCCGCTCCGTAAAATACACTAGGAGTAATTTATGCAGCAAATACAGTGCTAGAAAAGAAACAAAGAAAAATAACCATACTGATACAAGAGTGTTAGACATTTAAAAATTAATAACGTAGATAAAATGCAAGCTCAACAGAGTTGTGTGACGACGAAAAAACAGTATGTCCAAGCACTTTGAAGCTTAGAGATAAAAGGCGGCTGCGGAATGAGAAATGTTTGGATATGCTTCGTACTCCATATGTTTCTAAGAACCAGATTATAAATGGAGATTTATATTATGTCTGATTCAGACTTTAAAAAATGGTACGGAAAGCCTGAGAACAAAGAAAGTCTCTCAGCAAAAAGAAAAGATAAATATGCTAATGATCCTGAATACCGTGAAGCGGTTAAGGCTAAGGCACGTTTATACAAGAAAACCCAGCGAGAAAATTTAGGTGGTGCAGTTACTCGTAACTATAAAGGTAAGTCTGTTAATGTTTGGCGTGTGGGGTTGGTCGCTGAAAAGGTTGGTGTGACTTTAGAAACATTTATGCATTATATTAATAACAACGTTATACCACTTCCAAAAGTGGGGGGCAAACGTCGACTATATTTAGATGAAGAAGTTGCTTTGCTATGTGTTTTCTTCGCTCAAAATATCGTTGCTGATGGATCCGTATCTTTTGAGAGTTTATCTCCTCAAATAAATGAGCTTCGGTATTCATGGTAATTTAGGGATAAGTAATTATGACTGTAAAGAAAAATATACTAACAACTTTGTTCTTTATGGCATGAGATTGCTGACTTATTAGGATATACACTACCCAAACGGAAGGGCGGTTAACCTATATTACTTTGGTCAATTTCCACGGGTAATGAAGCATCTAATGATACGCAAGATAGAACTATAAATTTGTCATGCAGCCAGAACTGATTGAGGTCTTAGAAGAGATGAAGTGGCTTCGGTAACTTGTTTCTATAAGATGATAACGCTCTTTAGTTTGAAAGAGTAACTAGGTGAAATAAATGAAAAGATTGATGATTGTTTTCGTATTCATGCTAATCGCAAGCCCTCTTTATGCGATGCGATGTGGTAACGACTTAGTGCTAAAGGGTGATGTCGATATTACAGTTCTGGAGCGTTGTGGCGATCCATTACATAGGACTGTGCTTAAGGTTCCGTGTGCAGGAATTGAGGGCGGGTGCATAATTATGCGTTGGGCATACCGGAAAGGAAAAAAACATTACGACATGGTTTATATTTCTGGAGGTCGAGTGATCAAGGTAGAGACAGAAGCAAAATGACGTCCCAGCTAAGACACTACATATCGTCAGTATGGAGGGAAGAAAGCAATGCCTGAAAGTAATAAAACACTACTTAGAAAACTTGATGTTCTGGGCAGAGTACGTCTATCTGACTCATTTTTTATGAGGGATATGCTCTATTCAGAAATTGCTTCGGCCCATGGCATGATCAATATGCCTGATGACCCTGATTTGGCCATCGAGGCAGGCCGTGGTCTTTGTGCAAATGTATTAGAACCTCTACAAATCGCGTTAGGGCCAGTTAGTATTCGTTCTGCTTATCGAAGCCCGGAAGTGAACAGCTTTGGCAATAAGCATGACTTTAATTGTGCTAACAATGAAAAGAATGCAGCGCACCATATATGGGATGTGAAAGATTCTAACGGGTATATTGGTGCGGTGGCGTGTATCGTCGTGACGCGATTTATCGATTGGTATGAGCAGACAAAAGACTGGACCGCGCTAGCATGGTGGATTCATGACAATATTCCCGCGTATTCAAGTCAATATTATTTCCCAAAGTACGCAGCATGTAATTTGGGTTGGTCTGATAACCCTAACATTGTTAAGTCGATTAAAACCTATGTAACTAACCCCCATACTGGAAATAAGAAGGCACTATTGTCTGATGGTAAACCGGTTATTGAAAGTGAAAGGTATCGGTTCTACTTGCCGTGGACCGAATCTATATATTTAAATGAGACAACTTTGTCTAAGGAGTAAACATGCCACAGGTTGTAATTAGATTGGAAAAACCAATTGACCAAAACTACATTGAGCAAAATAACGGCAATGTTATTCGAGAGGATGAATTGAATGTTTATTTATCTGTGCCCGCAAATAATCGCTACAAAGGCGATGATGAGTCTATTGTGTATGATATTTCTCATAGAATTTTGCAATATTATACTGGTAGCTATTCTATCGTTTGGGATGAAAGCGAATACTAATATTAACCATGACTTAGATGCGGTGGGCCGAATCTATTGGAGTTGTCTGAGTCGAATTTGTAAAGCCCAGAGATTGGTTGACTCAAAGAATCTGTTTCTCTAGGTTAACGTTGTATATTGGTAATTGTTAGTCAGTTGTTTTGCTGCTATGGAAACTAACAACTAAAAGAAATTCTAATTTGATATGCAGTTGAGCTTGGGGTTAAACGAATATTATGAATCACGAAAAAATTCAGCATCTCATAAAGCAGCTTTACTCAACAGTTAGTGAGCTTGAGTTAATGTTTCCTGGCCGACACTTCACACCTGATGGGCATATGGTTGGGAGTATTGGTGAGTGTCTAGTTGCAGATGCATATGGTTTGGAATTAATGACCGCATCCAATAAAGGCTTTGATGCGGTTACGAAATCTGGAAAGCAGGTAGAGATTAAGGCAACACAAGCCAAAACAGCTGCCTTCCGGTGCAAGCCTGAGCACACCATTGTCATAAAAATTCTACCAGACGGCACTTTTGAAGAGGTTTATAATGGCCCAGGGATTTTAGTCTGGAATCAGTTTTCAGGTAAGCCTTTGCCAAGCAATGGTCAATACCAAATATCTTTAAACAAACTGAAAGTGATAAACCAGCAAGTAAGCGAGTCTGAGCGTGTGCCAAGAATCGCTTAACAAACGCCTGCGATCGGACAGCCAAAACTGTCACTCAAATTACGGGGCAATTTTGTCTAACTTATGGCTTTGAGTACACTCTGAATAACAGAAGAAATCAGTGCTGATAAATCATTCATTTCGAGTCAAAAAAACGCATAAACTGAAATTCTTATTTGAATTTCTTTACTACTATTCAAGGACCTTGTTTCAAGTGTTTAATCTGAGATTTAAATTCGGCAAGCAGTGTAAAGTGCTGTTTTATTCCCAGTTTACGTTCCGCTGTTGAAAGTAACGCAAAATCATATTAAATATTTAAGTAATCAAAATATGTATGATCCTTTAATTTTAAGCCTGATTTTCTATATGGGCACAAAATGGTCACTGTTTGGACACCGACTTAAAAAGACTCCGTTCTGTTGGTTTTAGCTAACAGTCGTTTTTAGAAGAATGGTCCGCCCTGGTGGATTCGAACCACCGGCCTATCCCTTAGGAGGGGATCGCTCTATCCAGCTGAGCTAAGGGCGGATTAAAAGATTGTACTGACTTATGACTGTTCCCTAAAGTGCCCGCTTCCTTGGCGACTGTTAGCTTAGGAGGGGACCGCTCTATCCAGCTGAGCTAAGGGCGGAAAGCGAAAATTATAAACAAAACAAACTGTTAAGGCTATCTCTAAATACACCTAAAAATCTATCGGCTTATTTTAGACATATTTTAC
>Ga0209184_1000168_pt1 | contig 84632 bp, 58 predicted proteins | sample EN8Hudsemesocosm_2_FD_184627 | JGI IMG/M metagenome (GOLD analysis project Ga0209184, IMG submission 184627) | Methane-oxidizing microbial communities from mesocosms in the Hudson Canyon - EN8C Hudson Canyon (SPAdes) (version 2) | ecosystem: Environmental > Aquatic > Marine > Cold seeps | place... | reverse complement strand
ATCACCCTTAATAGGCTCCGATAACAATTCACGCTGGAATGCACTATATTCATCATCTGACATGTAGTCACTGCGATGTTTTTCAAAAATACTAGATTCTACGAATACGGCTTTCATTCATCAAGTATACGCAAAATGCGTATAGATGACAATTTATATTCCTATTATTGATTATCAGCAGATTAAATGATGATGAATTAATCATTCATTTCATTAACTAACCCTTAGATGATGGATTGTAATGATTCACCTTTGCCGGGAGTGTTGCAATTTAACAATAGACTCATGTTTTACTTGATCATGTAGGTAGTAATTAGCAATAATTTGAAGTAAAAACACTATCACGCTTTGTGCCCCTTTGTGAGATAGAACCAAATTTTTTTAGCTATGATACGAAACATATAACAAGTTCTATAAGGCTGTTCATCGTACCATTCATAGACGATCAAATTACTTTGTTTATGGTTGCTGATTAAATATACGGCCATTAGATTATATTCACAATATACTGTGAATATAATCTATTTTACCCCTCAACAGACCTTATTTCACAATATACTGTGAATTCATTGTTTTTTATGTATGATTTAGTTATAATTCACAAAATACTGTGAATTTATTGGAAGTTTTAATGCAAGTCACAATTAAGTCCATCGACCAATGGGGTAAGATCGTAGGCGCTGTTAGAAAAAGCCAAGAGTTAGATCAGAAAAGCGCCGGAGAATTTTCTGGCAGCAGCATCAATACGATTGGCAGCTTTGAAAAAGGCTCTGGATCAATGTCCGTTGGTCGCGTATTCGCCTTAATGAAAGCACTTGGATTAGAGGTGAAAATTGATATCGTCTTACCTGAGGGTGATGATGGAGCAAAACGCAAATTGATTTATCAAATTCAGCAATTGGTATCGAATTATGAGTGATATAGACGCGGTCAGAAAGCTACAGGTTTATGCAGGCAAACAGTTAATGGGGCAGTTGCGAGATACTAATGGGTTTTGGTCTTTCGAATACGACAAAGCTTGGCTAGCATTGCCAAATAAGTTTGCAATATGCCCTGACATCCCATTAAAAGAGGGTGAGTATCTTGATTCTGGCACAACGCGCCCAGTTCAGCGATTTTTCGACAACCTATTACCAGAAGAAAATGCACGACTATTGTTGGCCAAAGAAGCGGATGTAGATCATGAAGACTCTTTTGCTCTACTTACCGAGTCAGGCATCGAATCAGCAGGAGCGTTAACGTTATTAGAAGAATTTGTTGAATTTCCAGCTAGCGATGCGACGGTTCTCTCATACGAGCAGTTATCGGATAGAATAAAAAACTTACCGAGAGCCCCTCTTAATAGTCGTCAAGGCAGTCGAATGTCTCTGGCTGGCGCCCAACACAAGATGCTTATAGTCAAGCTAGGTGATGACTTGTTTGAAGGTAATGAGGGCACTCCTTCGACGCACATTTTAAAGCCGGATCACTCCGAGCCTGATCGCTATTGGCAAACAACCCGTAATGAATGGTTTATGATGAAGTTGGCACATCAATTAGGCATAGATGTGCCTGATGTAGACGTTATCTATACCCCAGAGCCTGCTTACATTGTCGAGCGATTTGATAGAATTGGCAACTATCCCGAGCAAGAGCGAAAACATATTGTAGATGCATGCCAGTTATTGGGGTATGGCAGGGGCTCTAAATATAGAGCGTCAACAGTAGAAACTTATATAAAGCTACTTAAAAGAGTAAGACCTCCGGCGGTCACATCACTAAAGCTGCTCCAATGGGTCCTTTTTAATCTGCTTACAGGTAATGGAGATGCGCACTTAAAGAACATCAGTTTCTTTTATGTGAAAGGCTTTGCTCAATTAACGCCATTTTATGACTTACTAAGTACTATTATCTACGTACCCGAAGGAATTGATCCTTTAAATGAAAAAGTATCTATACCAATTAACGACAAGGAACGATTTGCTGACGTCACACGAGAAGATATTTTAGCTTTTTCTCAGACATTAGGCATCCCTAACACGTTAGCCTCCAAAGAGTTACATCGTATAGCTAGCAGCATTGATGAAGAATTTACTAATCTTTACCTGCAAGTTGAACAACTACCTCCTTGTTCAGCGCGACCTGGCGAACTAAGGATGCTAAGGCAAGTTCAATATCTAGTTGTCAAAGAGATGGTAAAGCGCCTGCTCTAATATTCTAATCCTACAATTCTCGCGATGAGAAAAAAGACTACTTGCATTGTCGGTAACTGAGTTATTAGTAGCTTTAATGCAAAACAAGAATACTTTGTAGTAACTCTGTTTGTTCATATCCATCTATTAAGTGATCCGATAGAGATAGGAAATTATTTTATTGAATAATTACTCTATGGCGAAAACGCCCCCAATGTGAGTTAGAAAGATATATACACCACAATTCCTTCCTTCAATAAAGTTCGGCATTCACCATTTATACTCTTATAAATTTTTCCGGAAGAACTCATCATCTCGACCTTCATTTTATTTTTAAATTATTTAGTTTTAATTGTTCACCCTTTATTTTAGTTGGTTATGTTCACCAGTAAAGTACAACTTATAACTCTAAAACTTCCCAAGTAAACAATACTTGATTTTCACCATAAAAACCTCAACAATGGTAGCGCTAACATAAAATTAAAAGTTGTAATAAATTTAATTTTTCAAGAAGTTGCAACTGTTTTATAAATTCAATACTAATTAGGACTATAACAATGTATAAATTATTACTATTGATACTCGTCACAACATTCTCTATAGGGTGTCATGCGAAGGAAAGCATCGTAATAATCGACCGTAGCGAATATAAAGATAAGCTAAAAGGTTTTTGGCTCGGTAGTTGTATTGCAAATTGGACAGGGTTAACTACGGAGTTGGTTAGAAATGAAAAGCCTTTTTTCACTGATGAAGACTGGAAAACTAATCAAGGGCGTGACAAAAGTAAAATTGATTTTGTTCTTAACCAAAATCCATGGAAAGCCGATGATGATACTGATATAGAGTATGTCTATCAGGCAGCCATTGAAAAATATGGTACTCATTTTTTAACGCCCGAACAAATACGTGATACATGGAATGCCCATATAGGAAAACCGTACCTATGGGTTTCTAATTTAGCAGCTTCAGGTCAAATGCTTGATGGTGCTGTTCCCCCTTCAACTTCTCTTCCTATTAATAATCCGATGTGGGAAATGATTGATGCACAACTGACAACAGAAATTTTTGGTGCACTCGCACCGAGTCGACCTGATGTTGCCCTAGATATTGCCCATCTTCCAATCCGTACCACAGCCTATACTCACTCAGAATGGGCTGCTGAATTTTATGTCATTATGTATTCTTTAACGGCTAACGTAGATAAAACACTTACCCATAAAGAGCAGGTGTTTTGGTTAGCTACCCAAGCAAGGAAAAGAATTCCTGAATGGTCTTACATTGCCAAAATGTATGATTTTATTAAAAAGGAATACGAAATCAATCCTGACAAAGACGATTGGGAGCATACCCGAGATGCGATATTTGAACGCTATCAAATTTCTCGTAAAGATGGTTATGATCGTTATTCGCTTGTTGATTCAGGTATTAATTTTGCTAGTTCATTAGTGAGTCTATTTTATGGTGAAGGTGATTTCAAAAAAACTATTCGCATAGGTACACTCTCGGGATGGGATTCAGACAACCCAACGGCTACTTGGGGTGGACTTTTAGGTTTACTTTACGGGCATGAAGCGTTAGAAGAAATATTTGATAAAGATGATTTTTCCGATGGCTATTGGATAGAACGAACCCGACCCGGACTTCCTCGCCCTACGGATTCAATATCAGACATGGCAGAAAGAGGCCTCGCTATTATTGACAATGTGGTTACACAATCAATGAACGGTACAATCCATGATAATCATTGGATAATCCCTCAACCAGAAAACACCATTAAAAAATCAACAATACTTAAACCTAAAACTGCATGGCACGCCATTGATGATGCAGATACTCGTTGGAAGTTTAATGGTTTTGAAACCCGAGGAATTCATTATCAAAACAGCTTAGGAAACTTAGCTTACGGTTTCGACACTTGCCAAGCTGATATTGCTTTTTCAGGCACTGCTGTCGCATTTTATGCTGACAAACGAGTCGATGCTGGTGATATTTTTATTTCGCTAGATGGCGGAATCCCTGTACGAGTCTCTCAAAAATCGTTATATCCCGCGGGCCAAAATTTTATGTTGCAATACAAGCGGTTAAACCTTAAAGACACAGTGCATACACTAACAATAACCTGTGACAATACCCCTTTAACTAAAACTATCGATATGATTGCCTTTATCCCTGGAAAATTTCCACAACCTAAAACCACTTACCCAAGAAATAACTAAGGTAAATATTCATGGAAAATGCCATAAAAAAAATAACCATTGTTGGTGGCGGCACAGCAGGTTGGCTAACTGCAGGTATTATTGCTGCTGAACATCAAAGTAATACCGATGCGGGTATCCAAATTACGTTAATAGAGTCACCCGATGTAAAACTTATAGGTGTTGGTGAAGGTACTTGGCCAACTATGCGTACCAGCTTACAAAAAATAGGGATTTCAGAGTCTGATTTCATTCAAGCATGTGATGCTTCTTTTAAGCAAGGATCCAAATTTATTGGCTGGAACAATGGTGAAAATAATGATACTTATTATCACCCGTTTGTTTTACCGCAAGGTTTTGGTGAAGCAAACTTAGTGCCTTTTTGGCAAAAAAATAGTGATAAAATCACATTTGCTGATGCGGTCAGTGTGCAATCTCATTTATCAGCACAACACTATGCGCCAAAACAACAAGCAACACCAGAATACGCAGCCGTTGCCAGTTATGGCTATCATCTCGATGCCGGTAAGTTCGCCAAATTATTGCAAAAACACTGTGTTGAAAAATTGGGGATAAAGTATGTCTCCGCTCATATTATAGGGGTGAATTCGGCTCCGAATGGCGACATAGCTTCCGTACAAACTAAAACTCTAGGAGGAATTACTGGCGATATCTTTATCGATTGTAGTGGCAGCACTTCGCTTTTATTGGGGGAGCATTATCAAATTCCTTTTATCAGTAAACAGCAGTTCCTCTTTAATGATACTGCGTTGGCTGTGCAAATTCCTTATCCAGAAAATAATAGTCCGATCGCTTCGTCAACCATAGCCACTGCACAAACTGCCGGATGGATTTGGGATATAGGACTACCAACAAGACGCGGCATTGGTCATGTCTATTCAAGTGCTCACATCGAACAACCAAATGCCGAGTTGCTATTAAAACAATATATAGCGCCTAGTATTGGACAAGCAGCAGCTGAGCAAGCTGAGATTAGAAAGATTACTTTTACACCAGGGCATAGAGAAAAATTTTGGCATAAAAACTGTGTTGCCGTTGGTATGGCTGCCGGCTTTATTGAGCCGCTTGAAGCTTCTGCATTGGCAATGGTAGAGTTATCCGCTCAGATGATCAGTGATGAATTACCTGCAAGTGATAATATTATGTCAATCACCGCAAAACGCTTCAATGACAGATTTAACTATAACTGGGAACGGATCATCGACTTTCTCAAACTACATTATGTTTTAAGCCAGCGCAGTGATTCAGACTATTGGTTAGATAATTATCGAGAAGAATCCCTTCCTGAACGACTACAAGAATTAGTTGAACTGTGGCGTTACCAAGTACCTTCAGCCAGCGACTTCAATCAAGGTTCAGAAATTTTTCCAGCAGCAAGTTATCAATATATTCTCTATGGAATGGGGTTTAAAACTCAACATCGCGCGACCAGTAAAAGTAATGAAAGTGATGCCATGGCGAGTTTCTATTTTCAGCAAAATAGCCAAATGGTTAACCAATATAAAAACGCATTACCAAGCAACCGTCAGTTAATAGATCATATAAAAGCGTTTGGTTTGCCTAGAAAATAAGCAATATCAATTAGCTGAGAGCTAATTGGTATTGTGAAAAGACGCGCTAAATTTAATTGCGACTAACACCTGATATTGATGCTTTAAGTTTCGCTAATCGTTCAGGAAATTTATATAAGGTTAGTTCGTTATGGCCTGCAGTTAATTTGGCAAAAGGCCCTGCGATGATCTGCTGCTGATTGCGAAGCTGCCCAAAAAAATCTTTATTTACAACAACCTTTTCACCATTACGACGTTCCATCAAATGCCCTGTAGTAGTTGTAACTAAAGGCAATAATTGTAATCGCCATTCATTCGGTACATAAAATGAAGCAGTAATGCCCTTTTCAGTGATCGCATAATCAAATTTCACATCTGTTTGAGTTTCTTGCTGATGGCTATCAATACCACTTGGTTTAGCATTATTCGCATAAAAATTATTATCAATAATATAGTCAGCATCTTTTGGCGCCTTTTCAATCCCGCCAGAGATAAAAGCATTATTAAACCACCGCGCTTTTTTAACCGCTGGTCTATCACCATATGTTTGGTTAATCCATCGACCGTTAACCTCAACGAACAGGTTATGAGCCCAGACATCATCTACAGAGCTCATCACAGCGGCTGCACCAGAAATAAGAATATTATTTTCAATTAAAAATGGCCCTTGCCAATTGGCTTCGAGCATAATAGCCGCATCTTCTGCATTAACTACCACGTTATTAGCAATGGTAAAATTGGTATTTTCGTAATCAATCCAAATACCGTGTGCAGCGCCATTCGCTTTAGTTGAAACACCATGAATATAATTATTGGTGATAAGAACGTCTTTGGCATTATGCAATTTTATTGCTGCGGTTTCCCAGCCACCGTATTCAGTTAAATAATTGGTTTGCTCAATAATATTACCGATGAGTGTTGAGTGACTTCCCCACGCTTGACCCGCAATACCTGCTTGTCCACATCGCAACATGATATTGTTTTTTATCAAATGGTGACCTGATAATTTTTTAGGGGCATCGCCAGAAGGCAAACCAATAGAGATACAAACGCCTTTAGAGTACAAGATATTATTATCAGTAATATGCCAATGATGACCACCGTTTACTGTGATAGCTCCGGGCTGAAATGCCGTTGGTGGCGCCCAAGAGCTGGCAATATTTTTAATGGTAAAACCCTTAATGCTAATATATGACAGGCCACTTTTGGTTGGAGCAAAGGCAAACGGTCTGGCATTAATTTCAACATTTTCTTGATTCGGGTCCTTATCGCCAAAATTTGCCCAAATAACTGTAAACCTTTCTTCTGGTGATACTTCTGCATGCCATGTATGTGCATCGGTCAACGCTTGAATACTACCTCTTTCACTAAAACCTAAACCATTAAGGTAAACATTACCGCGATGTTTGCTACGGCCATACATTAACCAGCCCCAGCCTTGGGAAGATTCATCTACATCTATATATTGGTCTTGGCGAATAAGTTTTTTAAAAGGATTAAAGTCGCCAAAAAAGGCCTTAGGAAGCACTAGTTTCCATTGTTTATAAGTCTCGTTGAATTCCCAGGTGTAACCCGTTTCTTTAACAGACTCAGAGCCGCTAATAACAACTTCATCATCTTCAGCAACTCGATAGTAAATACGCTCGTCTTCTGAGCTGCCGCCAAAATTAGGTTTAACCCATTCTCTGTAAATACCTTGATGAACAGTTATTATATCGCCTGCAACTGCTATAGATGCGGCTTTATTAATAGTTAAATATGGCGAATCTAGCGTACCACTATTTGTATCATCACCCACTTTAGCGACATGAATTTCTTTCGCTTGAACTACGCCACCACTGTAAAAACAACTAACAAGTAAAACGGCTAGTATGGCATGTCGCCACAAATGAAAAAGGCGGCTCTTTGTTATTATATTCATCTAAACGAGACCTTAAATTTTAACAGTAATAATTGTTTCAATAAGCAAGCTAAAATAAACAACAAGCCAATACCTATACTACCTCCACCTGAGCTGCCAGATTCACTTTTCGGTTCATCGGGAATAGGATCGGATGCTGGCGGGGTGTCATCAACTATTACGGTTGAAATTAACTGAATATAGTCAACATTCATTGCGGTGTCGCCTGAGTCAAACTGTATGCTTATTGTTGAATCATCATCGATAGGCTCTGTTAAAATGACATAGCTATAGTTAGACTCCCACGCGCCAGTAGGAGAAAAGTTTACTGAATGTTTTTGCTCGTTAATATAAATGGATATTGTGCCTGCCAACTCCGACGCATAACGAATACTCACTTGTTCAGCTTTTGAAATACCAGTGAAAGTAACGCCAGAATTTGCCGTATAAATATACGCAACACCCGCTCCATTTGAGGCATCATTATCATTATATATTTGCGCATCACCGGTAAAACTGCCATTTTCAGCTTCTAACCGAATAATATTTTCATCTTCTCCCTGAATAGTAATGCGATCAATAACGGTTGTCATACCGCCTAATTCGTCACTAGCAACCACTCTGAGCTCATGCTCACCCGCTTCAAGATCACTAAGTGACCAACTGAATGGCGCAAGATCAATTATCGAAATTAACTGCTCTGTTAATACTTCACCACTGACATTAGTCAGCGTGTGATAAAGCGATACTGAAACAACTTCGCCGTCGCTGTCAGATACATCGGCAACAATATCTAAGCTGTCGCCAATAGATTGAATTGCCACGGGAGTCGAAAGGCTCAGCTGCGGCGGTAAGTTGGTAGAGCTCGGAGTAAATCCTAATATTTCAAAGAGTGTATCGCTGGCCTGATGAAACTGGTCATTATTCGTTGCATCTAGCCAAAGTTGTTTTATCGTCTCGTTCGATTGAACCCTTGAATCACCCCAATATCCTTCAGGTGAGCCTATGCCGTCGTTAGGATTCCAACGAGTTTGTTCGTCCCAATTAGCATTAATATAGGTGATAGCTTTAACATTGTTATTTTCGTCATGGATAAAGTCGAAAAAAGGTTGATACCATTCATCCCAAATAGCCTGAGCCGTTTTATTTTGCTTGTTTTGACCTTTTGCCGCATCACTTGAATACGTCAATTCTTCTATCTGATATCGTTGTGGAGAAGACTCGTTAATAAATAAAGGTTTATTATGATTTCGGGCAAACTGTGCTGCTTCATTGACACGTTCAAAATTACAATCTTGAGGTGAAAACCAACTAAGTCCAACCCAATCAACATATTCGTCACCAGGCCATAATGCTTCTAATTTATCTTGACCTGAAGGATTTGGACAATACGAAGAAACCTGCCATACCAAAGATATACTGTCCTGAAACCCTAGAGCTTCAATTTGACCATGAACATATTGAAAGGTAGTAATCACACCACTATCACTGTGATTGTTCCAAGGGCCATCAACTTCATATGCCCATCGTAAATAAACAGGCCGTTGAAAACTGGCTAAGGTGTTAAGCAAGATATCAATATTATTGTTGTAGTTTCCTGCAGCAACATCATCAATAACACCGTTCATCGAAACTCCAACAACAAGGGCTGAATGAGGATACTGCTCTGCCAGTTCTGAGATATTATTTCGTCCAGCGCCTGCCTCAGCATTAGATGTCAGCCCACCAAGCGAGTTAATTCCGATGTAATTCGTGACTCCTCCTGCAGTTACACCTAGTGCATTATGATAAGCGTTAATACTATCAACATCCTGCCCAATACTGAGCAAAACTCCTTGCTCAGGTACTAATTCTGCTGCTCGTGTTTGAAAAGTGAATAAATATACTGTCAAAAAAACAAAGGATAAAATTAATTTTCTGCTTGGCGTTATGTTAATTTTATTGCTTGAGATGTTTATCATTTATTCAACCTTAGTGCGTGTTTCAAATGTGTTTCATATAAAAATTTAAAAAGAGAAAAAGAAAAACCACCTTAAAATAAGGTGGCTTATCTATTTAAAGCATATTTACTGATAAAAACCAAAATGTAAGCCAGTTCCTGCAGCAAAGTCTCCTGAAGGGGTAATGGAAACTACATCACCTGCATTTAAAGGTGTTCCTATGTCGAGGAAGAAAATCGATGGTGAGCCAAAAAGGGTAGTTTCCCAATTACTCGAGTTTTGCATTGGCGTGATCACACCAACAGATTCACCATTTACCGAAACATCAACCCCAAGTGGTGCACCACCATTGTCACCTACTGCTATACCTAAACCAACAACACTAGAACCAACTCCTGCAGCAGGTACCGTGATGTTAACAATATCACCATTACCAGTGAAACCACCAAGCAAGCCATTATCTAAAACAGTTGGCCCCGTTACCCCACAACAATTACCTTCGTCTGTATCATTGCCAACAAAGCTTTCCGCTGGCAGTGAAGAGAATGGAAATTGGCTAACTGCAGCATAAGTATTACCATAAAAACCTAAATGTAATCCCGTACCTGCTGAAAAGTCAGCACTAGGTGTCAAAGCAACCACATCACCCTCAGCCAATGGAGTATCTAACGTTAAGAAGAAGGTATTCGCCATACCTGCATGGGTATTTTCCCAATCGCTGGAATTTTGCATTGGAGTTATCACACCAGCAGCATTACCGTTAACACTGACGTCTACGCCAAGCGGTGCTCCACCATTATCGCCAACCGCTAAACCTAAGCCTATTGTAGCAATGCCATTTGCAGTCGCTGGTACAGTTATTTGAATGATATCGCCATTACCGGTATAACCGCCTAACAAACCATTATCAAGTACTGTAGGACCTGTTACACCACAACAGTTTCCTTCATCAATATCGTTACCAATAAAGCTATCTTCTGAAAGCTGTGTGAATGAAAACTCAAGTTGTGTGGCAATATAAAAGCCAAAGTGTAAACCAGTACCTGCGGCAAAATCTCCAGCAGGGGTAATGGTAATCACATCACCTTCGGCAAAAGGAGTACCGGCGGTGAAAAAGAACGTTGATGGTGTATTGGGGCTAATATCTTCCCAGTTAACTGAGTTTTGAGATGGCATAATAATACCAGCATCATCACCGTTAATGGTGACATTTACTCCAAGAGGTGCGCCGCCATTGTCGCCAACCGCTATACCTAAACCAAATACTGACAATCCAGCGGCTCCTGCAGGCACATCGATAGTAACTATATCGCCATTACCTGTAAAACCACCTAACAAGCCATTGTCTAAAACAGTTGGTCCTGTAACACCACAACAGTTACCTTCATCAACATCATTACCTACTAAGTTTTCTGCTGGTAAACTGCCAAACGTTAATTTTACTACGGGTTTATAGGTATTATCACCAGCAAGTCCACCTTCTTCAACAGGTGTTTCAGGCTCTTCTGGAACTTCAGGCTCCTCTGGGATTTCTTCCTCGCCAGTGGCGGGTAGATAAAAACCAAGTGAAATACCAACACCTGCCGAGAATTGGTTATCAACCATAAAAGTGACTACTTGCCCTGCAACTAAAGGTGTATCTAGTGTGACAAAAGCGGTAGGAACTGCGCCTTCAAGGAATGCGCCCCAGCTACTGTCGGCATTGCCGTGCATAACTAATGTTGCCACCATAACGCCATCAACTAATACTGACATCGAGCCTGCAGACTCTGCCCCACGATAATAGGTAAAACCAATAACCGATAAACCATTGCCATCTGCTGGTACTAAAACACTAAAACCGTCACCTGGGCCATCAAGACCACCTAAATTGCCTTCTTCGTTTAAGAAAGGATCTGGGCCACAGCACTCTGAAACACCATTACCGATTATTTCATGAATAGCACCTTCATCACCCAGCTTTATTGAAGAAACTAGTTGTGGAGGTTTTCCATTGGGAATTAAATCCGCTATTTTCCAATCTTCAATATCAGCTCCTAACATATCACCGGGAGCTTTATCACTAGCATAAAAATATAAGGGTTCATCATTAATGGTAATTTGTAATGAGCCGTCAAGACGCGTAATCGTGTTAACACTACCCGAAGAAAAAGGCACAATATGTTCTAGCGTCGGCACTGTATAAGCAGGCCAAGATTCTGCACATTCATCATAACAAGTGCTTTCCCCTACAATTTTATCTTCATCATAAGTGTAAAGAGTTAAGCCTTCTATACTGGCGGTATTACCTGCCACAAGGTATTGATAATCTTCTTGATTATAAAAACCAACCGAATCTAAATTACCTGCAGAAAAATCACCATCAGCAACAATACTAACAACTTGTCCTGCGGTTAATGAAGAAACCTCTAGATATACAGTTGGTGTGCCTTCAGCGGTTAATGTTGCCCAATCATCTGAATTAATGACAGGTATCAAGTTTCCGACTGCAACATCGTCAATTAATACCGTCATTGAACCTTCGTTTTGCGGTGCATTACTACCTCGAAAGTAACTCAAACCAATATAAGTATCACCATCTGAGCCTTCAGGAACAACAACACTGATGCCGTCCCCTGCACCTGTCACACCATCAACTCTATTGTCAACAATGCTTGGTGCGCCACAACATTCATCAACACCATTACTGATAAGTGTAGTCACACCTTCATCTTCGAGTTCCAAAATGGAGGATGCCACCATTTCAGGAGGCTTAACGGTGCCGTCACTATCCGTCATTAAAATCAAATTGCTCGTTGGAATAGTCACTGGTGGTGTTTCTAAATCAGGTGTTGTGTCATCGCTACCACATGCCGTTAATGCTAAAGAAACAATTCCTAAGCCAAAATATTTAAATGGATTATTACCATATGCTCTGTTCATAATTTATTCCTTTTTCTCGCATTATTATTTTATTGCGAGATTAAAAAAGTATTTGCTCGGTTTAACAAAACTTAATTTTGTCGTTACCCGACTTAGTGAGAATGATTATATTTTCACCTCACTCGTTAGGGTTGCTGTATTAATCACAACAACCTTATTAAATCATTTAGAAGTTATAACGCATGCCAAGGTTGTACCTTGCGCCATACTGACGAGCATGAAGAAGTTGCTCTTCATAACGGCCATAAATACGTTGCGTTTCTTCTGTGATATTGAGACCTTCGACAAAAACAGTAAGCTTTTCTGTGACGTCATAACTCGCGCTAACATCCCATTGACCATATGATTCAGTATGTTGAGGCTCATTCGCGCCGCCTTCTGCTTGACCAATGGCAGATAAAAACTCATCTCGCCAGTTGTAAGCTATACGGGCCTGTATACCTTCTTTATCGTAAAAAGCGACGATATTGGCTGAATCACTTAAGCCCGGCAACGCAAATTGAGTACCAATTTTTTCATTGTCATAACCGACATCACCATTTACAACGGTATAGTTGGCCATACCGCCGAAGCCCGACTCACCAAACATATGTTGGATGGCAAACTCCCAACCTTCAATCGACACTGTCTCGCCATTAGTTGGTACATTTACGTCCCAGACAACAAGATTATCTGTAGCATCACCAATAATGGTAATTGCATCACCCTCTTGATTTTCGATCATACGATCAAAGATATTTCCTTCGGTTAATTGAATACCTTCATCGCTGAGTTGTTGTCTAGCGAGGTCGCTACGTTCTCCATTGTGTGGATCATAAAGGCCATCAATGGTTTCTTTAACGACCGAAGTCACCAAGAAATTTTCAACATCTTTGCTGTAATATCCCGCTGACATATAACTGGCATCGCCATAATAATATTCTAGCGACAAATCGAAATTATCAGCTGTATATGGCAACAAATCAGGGTTACCACGATAGCCAGTACGGGCACCTACTTTAGGATTACCCGATATTGATGTTGTGCCACGCATTGAAGAAAGGTTGTTTCGAGTGACCGTGCGGCTATAAGAAACACGGGCCAAAAAGTCATCAGTAAATTCGACACTGATATCAAGGCTTGGTAAGAATAATTCATAATCAGTGTTTACATCAGTATAAGCTTTGTCATCAGCATAAATAGTTCTAAACTCCGTTGACGACTCCCACTCAATGTAGAGTGGATCTTGCTCTAAACTACTGGCGTTAACATCGGTTGTTTCATAACGTATTCCAGCAACTGTACTTATTATTAAGTCATTAAATTCAGATTCGAAATTAAACTGAATATAGGCACTGGTGGTTTCTTCTGTCACCGTATGATCTTCATCCCATGGGCCAGGGGTAAAATCAATACCTAATCCCGCTTCTGCTTGTTGTAATGCAGTTTGTGCATCATAGGCATAAAAATAAGGAAGGACACTGCCAGAAAACTCATCAAATAGGCCGTCAGTTCCTTTCTTTTGAAAGATACTATTGTCAAAAAAGGCACTATCTGAGCTTGTCGCAACACCATAAAAGCCCATGGCAAACTTAGAACGAGAAGACATCTCTACTGTGCTAATACCAAAATCTATGCTCGATAAGTCACCATCGCCATCATTTACCCAGTTACCATCAATTCTAAATTGCTCAATATCAGTTTTCATCGCACTAGAGTTAGCAATGGCGATATTTGAGGTCAATTGGTCTGGTGTTATTCCTGTGGTAATGTCTAGAAAGTCGAGTTCCACAGTTGGCACTTCATCACCGTTAATGTCAAAGGACTTACTATCTACTGGGGCCCCCATGATGATAAAGCTATTGTTACCGTCTTCTAGACCTTTAGATTCAGCTGAAGAGTCATGATAATCAAACGTAAGACCAAAAGTATCGCTCACTTGCCACTCAAGGTTTAAACCAACAGAATCGTTTTCATTGCCTGCACTATTGGCATAAGAAAAGTAATCCATAGTGCCACCAGTTTCATCTAAATAACTTGTCGTACCATGTTCATTAATTATAACTTCGTTGATGTTACCACCACCGTTAAACCAAACACCAAAGTGGTTTCTATTACTACTTGTTTCATTTTCAGCGTAGGTATAATCGAGCGTAGCAGTAAAATTTTCACGGGGTTTGTATTGCAACACTACTTGCGCATTCGTTCTTTCACGCTCAATATCACCAACATCATATTTGTAATTACGTGGTAGCCAAGTATTACCGTCGGGGTTGGTGTTATTATCAGTGACTTTCGCTGAACTTATATCACCAAGACTATTAGCTCGCCAACCTGACACTTCAGCATTTTGTTCTCGACTATCTCGTTTTTGATAAGATCCCGTAAATAATAGGCCAAAAGTATTATCTGCAAAAGTATTACTAAATAAGCCAGAGACTTCAGGTGTAACCTCGTCACCTTCTTCCGAGGTTGTATCCATTACAGCTTTAGCTCCAAGTGAGGCTCTCATGCCAGGACTATCGAGTGGCTTTCCTGTGACGATATTGATAGTAGAACCGATCCCGCCACTTGGGTTGGCAGCACGGCCTGTTTTATATATTTCTACCGCACTAACACTTTCAGACGCCAAATTACCAAAATCAAAAGAACGAGTCGAAGGTGCACTCGTTTGCCCCATCGCTGCAGTAGGCATTTGACGACCATTTAAGGTGACTAGGTTAAAGTTTGGGCCAAAACCACGTACAGTGACACGACTACCTTCATTATTTGAACGATCAATTGACACACCTGAAATACGTTGTAACGACTCAGCAAGGTTTGTATCTGGAAACTTCCCCATATCTTCAGCAGATATAGCATCAACCACACCATGCGATTCACGTTTTATATCCATAGCTTTGACCATACTGGCTCGGATACCGGTCACTTCTATAACTTCGATATTTTCATCTTGCTGATTACTCTCCTCAGCAAAGGTAGATGATAATGTACCAGCACTTAAAATAAGAGAGAGACTCTTAGCTAAATGTGTCTTAGTAAATATTCTACGTTTCATGTGCTTATCCCCTGATAATTAATGCTTGGCAATTTAATGGCATAAAAAATTAGCGCCTTCAATTTGCTGCAAATTTTGTATTATTTATATCTTTTTTCACTAATATTTAGTTCAATTCACTCTATTAAAGTACAACATAACCAATTGATTAATAATAATATTAATATAGCCATGCGATTTAAAAATGGCGCTTACTCTCTTTTTATATTGACTAGCAACGTTTTAGCAACTCTAAGGCTAGGTCAAAAAACCAACAAGTTAACGCTAACATTTAAAAACTTTTCATTCCAGTTATTTTTAAAAAAAAGTTAATTGATTTGTATTTATCATCTTTTACCAATCGAAAAACAACCTTACTCAACCTTTGGAAAATCAACATTTAATAATGTAAGCAACTGTAATTTATGTTTAATTTTGAAATTAAGGAAACTATAACACTTAAATAACAAAGGTAATAGAGAGTAAACAGATAAAAAGTTAACGCTAACATAATGATTGACATGCTTCTGTTTTTTGATTAAAACTAGAGAATGAATAATGAATCGTTGTAAATTGAGTTTAAATGATCAGAGCTAGATATGAATAAAGATAAACAAATGCGCATACAGGATGTAGCCAATCATTCAGGCGTCTCTATGATGACAGTGTCGAGAGTACTGAATAATAACGGCATGGTCAGTGAAAAAACACGAAACAAAGTAAAAACGGCATTAGTTGAGCTTAATTATCAACCAAATGTTTCTGCCCGGCGTTTAGCCAGTAAAAAATCATTTTTCTTAGGCCTTTTGTACGATAACCCAAGTACTTCTTATGTGAGCCAATTTTTATTAAGTAGCCTTAAATTTTGTAGAGACAGCGGTTACCACCTTGTTGTCGATGAGGTCGACGATGACAATTCAAAGACTATTGACTCTATTACAGCGCTTATCAATATCACCCAAGTTGATGGCCTAATATTACTGCCCCCTGTCTGTGACCTTCCTGAAGTGATTGAGACATTAACTAGTGCTAATATTCCATTTGTTCGAGTTTCTCCCAACTCACAGCTAAATATTTCACCTTATGTTTGTATGGATGATTATCAAGCTGCGTTTGAAATTACAGAAAAGTTAATCCAACAAGGACATGTAAATATAGCCCACATCATTGGTCACCCAGAGGTTGGAGCAAGTAGATTACGTTACCAAGGTTTTCTTGATGCCTTAAGATCAAATAAAATTAATGTTCCACCTGAATATATTGAGCAAGGTTTTTTCTCCTATAAATCAGGATTAAGTGCTGCGCAAACATTGTTATCTTTAGAAAATAAACCCAGTGCAATTTTTGCCAGTAATGATGATATGGCAGCAGCTGCAATTTCAGCAGCGCATATGAAAAACATTCAAGTACCAACAGCGTTATCCGTTGTTGGATTTGATGATACCTTGCTAGCGAGTACCGTTTGGCCTCACATATCAACAGTGCGACAACCACTTCAAGAAATGGCCAAAGTAGCTGTAGAATTACTTGTTTCTGGTAAATTTGATGACCCAACTAAAATAAAGAAATCAGACTTACGTCATGTTTTAGACTTTGAAATTATAGAGCGTGACTCTAGTGCGGAATATAAGTTGAATTAAGTAAGTGATTTCTTAGTAACAAAACATGAGAGATCGACAGACCCTAATTATACGAGAATAATAAAATGATAAAAAAAATCTTAACTGTAATGACTATATCTTCCTTGTTTCTGCTAGTTAGCTTTTCTGTGCCAAGCCAAACTCAAGATCAAGTTAAAGAAGTAAAAGATTCAAAAGAATCTACAAAAATTCAGTTAGGAAAGTTTGTTCCCCCAGTTAATAAAGTGCTTTTATTTATTGGGCAAGACTCAGATACTATCAGTGAATATATTACCGCAGTGCCTGAAGATAATATTGAAGGAGTTACTCTTTACAGCCAACTCAAAAGTGCTAAACCTGAAGAAACTTTAAAAGCGATTTTCAAACCAGGTTTTTGGCATGCGGGCAATGTAGACTTTACTAAAACACTTACTGAATCACCTAATGCTGCTATTGCGGTAGGTTTAGCGATTGATAATTGTAACCAAGAAAATCATCAAGAAAATGTTGCTACTGGCAAATATGATAAAACCATTGATGTTATGGTTAAGCACTTTAAATCACTAGCACCTCGTAAAATTTTCTTGCGAATAGGATATGAATTTGACGGCCCGTGGAATTGTTATACACCCGAACATTACAAATTAGCTTTTAAAAGAATAGCTAAGGCTATCACCAAACAAAACGCCGAAAACATTGCTACCGTTTGGCAATCAGCTACATGGCCAGATAGTTTTGGTAACCCTATTTATGATACTGGCTTGAGTGATCACCTAAATAATTGGTATCCCGGTGATGAATACGTCGACTGGATTGGCATGTCAGTATTCTATCGAAACCTTTCTCAATGGAACTATGAGCCCCCTACAACTCCTCAAGTAGGACAAAAAAGCATCTTATCCTTCGCAAGGCAACATAAAAAACCAGTGATGATTGCTGAATCAGCGCCACAAGGTTTTCGCATTGAAGCGTTAACCAATAGTGTCATTCAAGAAAATAAACAAAAGCCTGTTAAGGCAGTGGATATTTGGCGGGCTTGGTATAAACCTTACTTCGACTTTATTTATGCCAACAATGATGTTATTCGGGCGGTTGCATATATCAATACGCATTGGGACTTTCAAGGAATGTGGCAATGCGAAACAGGTATTGCCGCAGGGCAACCCGGTTGTTCGCAAGGTAATTGGGGCGATAGCCGTATCCAAGCAAATGACGAGATCAAAGCACGTTGGTTAAAGCAAATTACTAATAGCGATTATTGGATTCAAACCAGTGATTATTAATCATCTATTGTTAAATAAGAGTTATTGTTATGAGTAAGATAGTAAATCCAATTTTGACTGGGTTTAACCCTGATCCTAGTATTCTTAGAGTTGAAGATGATTATTATATTGTCACCTCGACATTTGAATGGTTTCCCGGCTGTCAAATTCATCATTCAAAAGATTTGAAAAACTGGCAACTCATTGCAAGACCTTTAGAACGATCTTCTCAACTGGATATGAAAGGTGTTCCTGACTCCTGTGGTGTTTGGGCTCCATGCCTGAGTTACGATAAGGGTGTTTTTTATCTACTTTTTGCCAATGTAAAAAGCTTTGATGGGGATTGGAAAGATACCCCTAATTACTTAGTAACAGCAGACAACATCAAGGGTCCTTGGTCTGAGCCGACATTTCTAAATGCAAGTGGCTTTGATGCGTCATTATTTCATGATGATAATGGTAAGTCTTACTGCCTAAATATGTTGATGGATCACCGTAATGGTAAATTCTTTGGTGGTATTGTTTTACAAGAATTCGATACAGAGACCAAACAATTAGTCGGAAAAATCCACCATATTTTTTCAGGTACAAAGCACGGTCGCACCGAAGGGCCGCATATATATAAGCGTAATGGCTATTACTACTTATTAACTGCCGAAGGTGGCACCAGTTACGAGCATTGTATGACCTTAGCACGTGCAAAGTCGATTACTGGCCCCTATGAGGTCCACCCTGAAAACCCTATTATTACCGCTAAAAATGCTCCCGAAAACTACCTGCAAAAAACAGGACATGGGGATTTTGTAGAAACACAAAACGGCGAATGGTATGCAGTTTTTCTTACAGGTAGACCACTAACGAAACTTGGGCGGTGCATAACAGGCCGAGAAACAGCAATAGAGAAAGTTGAATGGCGAGAAGATGGATGGCTTTACCTTGCTTGTGGTGGTCGCCTTGCTCGAAAAGAAGTCGAAGCACCACCGATAGCTGAATACTATTTCTTGCAAGAAAATAGTAGAATAAATTTTGATACGTCAGAATTAGATATTAACTTTCAGGCATTAAGGGTGCCACTCACTAATGAATGGGTTAATCAAACCGATCGGCCTGGTTACCTCAGACTCTACGGTCGAGAATCCCTAAGCTCTCGTTTTGAACAAAGTTTAATAGGGCGAAGAGTTCAAGCCCATCATACGCGTGCTGAAACTTGCCTTGAGTTTAATCCCAATAATTTTCAGCAAATGGCTGGGTTGGTCTGTTTTTACAACACTGTCCATTACCATTACTTACATGTATATGGTGATGACTTTGGTAGCTATTCAGGTAGAAAGTATTTGACCATTTTAAGCTGTGATGATCATAAAACCTCACAGCCCAATCAACTACCAATTGAAATTACCGACTATGAAAAAGTTTACTTAAAAGCCGACTTTGATGGTGCAAAGTTGCAATTTTTCTATGCACTCATTGAAGGCGATTGGCAGAAAATTGGACCCAGCTTAGATGGTAGCATTCTATCGGACGACTATGTCGAACATGCTGAAAGACATTTTCACCCTTGTTTTACCGGTGCTTTTTATGGGCTGGCTTGCCAAGATCTAAGTGGCCAAAACCTCGAGGCTGACTTTGAATATTTTGAGTATCAAGAAATAAAAGAGTAGAGAGAAAGATGATAGATATAGAGAAATATACAAAGAAATTTTGGCGAGATGGCTTCATCCACATTGAAAAATTTTTCTCTCCCGAATTAGTAGCCTTATACAATGAAAAAATTATTGGACATTTTGGTATGACACCAGAGTTTGCCCACACTGATGAATTTATTGAAAAGTCTGCCGTTGAGGTCATTCCTTGGTTTCCACAGCGCGAAGGTATTAAGTGCTTTGATACTGTCTGTGAAGATGAAACTTTACGTGCGTTGACCCAAGCTATTCTAGGGCATGGCTGGTATGAGCAATATTCCATGGTGATGTTTTCTAAACAAGGCACCAAAGGCCAAGCATGGCACCAAGATTGTGCTCCAACTGATCCAAAAAAGTTTAATATTAATCGACTGGTTTATACCATGGATATTGACCAAGAAAGCACGGGGGGACAAACCATGATAATGCCCGGCTCTCATAAAGAGGGACTTATTCCTTCACCAACACAAGAATTTGATCAATCAAAAGCTGTGACACTAAGCCCTAAAAAAGGCAGTTTAGTGCTGCTTCATGGTCACTGTTACCACAAAGTAAAACCTGTCACAGGTAAATACCGAGTATCAACAAACTACCGAGTAGCACCTAAAGGCACCCCTGAGAATATTACCGATATCGGTATTTATAGAAATATGATTTATCAATTTTCTACCGAAAGTGTTCTAGAAGAAAGGCGCTAGCTGATCTCAATTCGCTTAACACTACCTATTCTCTTATCAATAAAAACAAAGGCATTACCTTGAAATTTCCATTATTTACTTCGGTTTACTGCCTTATACATGCGACTTGCTCTTTAGCAATTACAGACAAGTTGTCAGTTCCCAGTCACGTCAGCATCAAAAAACAAAGCCATCAATATCAATTGGAAATAAACGGGGCTGCATTTAACATTAAAGGTGCTGGATTAAATTACCCCGATGGTCATAATTTCCAAGCGTTAAAAGCCGCAGGGGCTAACAGTTTTAGAACTTGGTCAACAGATTACGCTGAACAAGAGTTAGCTGCTGCTAAGGAGTTTGACTTAATGGTGGCAATGGGTATTGATCTCAAGAAAGAGTTGCATGGTTTTGATTATGATGACAGTCAAGCCGTCACAGCTCAATTTAATTGGGTTAAAGAGCAAGTGGACAAATACAAAGACCACCCTAACCTTCTGGTATGGGTGGTCGCTAATGAACCGAATTTATTATTTGATCAATCAGGCCAGCTTATTCCAGTTAACCCCAAGGTTTATGACGCTATAAGTGATATTATCGATTATATTCATCAAGTCGATCCACATCACCCCGTAACCTATACCTATGCTGGCGTAATAAAACCTCATCTCGAGGAAGGACTTGCTAGAACGCCGAATGTCGACTTTGTGTCGGTTCAGGTTTATGGTGATTTAGCAGATATAAAACAACATATTATTGCAACGAACATTAACAAACCTTTTATGGTTACAGAATTTGGCCCACTAGGCCATTGGGAAGTGCCAAGCACAAATTGGGGACAACCGATAGAAGAACCTAGCGCAGTAAAAGCAAGGTCGATGGCAAAGCGTATGCAATTAGGATTAGCTGATAACAGCACGGGTTTAATTATTGGTGCTTTTGCCTTTGAATGGGGACAAAAGCAGGAACGGACACCTACTTGGTACGGCATGTTCAACAAAGACGGAAAACCTAATGCACGTGTTGATGAAATGACTCGTTTTTGGACAGGTAAATATCCCAAAAATCGTGCACCTATGACAGAAGCGATAACCATTAATAGCCTTTTAGCAAGCGACAGTGTTTACCTAGACCCCAACAGTGAAGCGGTAGCTAACGTGATAATCACAAATCAAAAAAATAACCGGTTAACTTATCAATGGAGGTTATTAAAAGAAGTGGTCAACGTAAGCCAAGGCGGATCTTTTGAACAAGAGCCAGAAACTATACCGCTCAAAATAACGCTTCCAGACTTACAGCTACAGCATATAAATAAGATAAGCTTTCAAGTACCTAAAGCAAAAGGAGCCTACCGTTTATTTGTCTATGTTTATGATGAGCATGGTAAAGTAGGCAATGCTAATTTTCCTTTTTATGTTAAAGAAAAACAGCTTTTATAGCTTTAACATAAAGCGCCAAAAATCATCATTTCAGTATTTTTTTGTTATTCTCATGTTCATTCATCGAGGAAGGTACCCTTACCAATGCAAAACGAGATCCCCGTCTAACATAAGTCGTAGATACTCGCTTGGATGGTTATGTGCTTATCCATAGTTCTGATTTAAGATATGTTATCACCCTGTCATATCTTCCAATTCAATGCCTTTAGTTTCATGGACATATTTGACGACAAAGGCTATCGATAGAAAAGCACATAAGCTGTAAGCACCATAGGCAGCCGCCAAGCCAACAGAACTAAGCATGATAGGAAAAGTCATCGTGACAATAAAATTTGCAAACCACTGAGCAAAACCGCTCACGGCAAGGCCAGAGCCACGAATTTGGTTGGGAAACATTTCCGCCAACATCACCCACATCACCGGTCCCCAAGACAGGTTAAAAAAGAACACATAAGCATTAGCAGCAATCAAAGCAACTATACCTAAACTACCTAAAGATAGTGCGCCTTGTGCATCAACGTCGGCATTGACAAAAGCGATAACTAATACCGATAAGGTAATCGTCATTCCAATAGAGCCGATAACTAAAAACGGTTTTCGACCCACTTTATCGATATAAAATAAAGTTATACAGCAAGCTAAAATACTGACCGCACCACTAATAATATTGATCAGCAAAGCGTCAGATTCAGAAAAGCCGACCGCTTGCCATAAAACAGCGCCATAATAAAAAACAACATTTATCCCCACTAACTGTTGAAATGTCGCTAAGCCAACTCCAAGCCAAACAATGGTTCTCACCTTGTTAGTTTTTTTATCGATTAAATCACTGAACTTAGGTTGATGTTTATCTTCAGCTAATGAGCTTTGTATTTCAGCTAACTTTTCTTGTCCTAGTTCTTCGCCAAATAAGCGTTTAAGCACAAGGCTAGCTTTAATAACATCTTGCTTCATTACCAAGTATCTTGGACTCTCAGGAATGAAACATAGGGCAATGAAAAACAAAATAGCAGGAAGCAACTCAATCCAAAACATCCAACGCCAAGCTTCAAAACCCATCCATAATATTGCAGTTGAAGTACCAGCAATATCTGCTAGATAATAATTGCTAACAAATGCGGTAAATAAGCCCGAAATAATCGCCACTTGCTGAATAGAAGTGAGCATGCCACGGTATTTTACCGGTGCAATTTCGCTGATATAAGCTGGTGCGATCACCGATGCTGCACCTACAGCTAAGCCGCCAACAATACGATAAAATATAAACTCAAGCGACGTTGCAGAAATACCACTTCCCCAAGCACTTATGACAAAAAGTACAGCACTTACAAGTAAAATATTTTTTCGACCAATTATATCCGCTAACCGACCTGCAGCAAAAGCACCTACTGCGCAACCAAGCAACATACTGGCGACATTAAAACCGGTAGCCACACTGTCTGAATTGAAAGCTAATCTTAATCCATCAACCGTGCCATTAATAACACCACTATCAAAGCCAAATAAGAAACCACCTATGGTAGCAACACAGGCAATAAACAGTATAAAAAATGCGTCTTTATTCATCATTAACTCTCTGTATTTATTGTTTTATTTAAGTTATGCATTAAAACTCTGCTTTGATCATTTCCATTTGCTGCTGTAAAGCAAAACTAATGTTCAGTGGCATTTTTGGGTGTTCAACTAAGTTATTTAATATCGCCTCACCAACGGCTTCAGCTTCATAGTTGAAACCAAGGCTTTGGCGATCGTCACTAAAATGGTCAATTTGCTCATCTAATTTATATAGTGAGCATTGGTCTGCTCGCCAAAAATTAGGTATAGCAATATAACCTTCATCTCCTATGATATATGCCCAATTTTGTAACTTACACTGAAAGGAAGTCGATAGCGTTAATCTAACGTCATCTACTTCAGCCATTATAATGACATCTTTTTCAACACCGTTTTCTGCCATTTGAGCATTAATAGCAATAGGCTTCAGCGGTAGTTCAAGAAAAAATTGCGCGATGGCTATTGGGTAAATCCCCATTTCAAGTAAACAACCACCGGCAAGCTCAGCATTCCATTCTCTTCGCTCTGGATCATAAGGAAGCGGATAGCCAAAGTCGGCTTTTATGTGTTTAATTTTACCAATGCGCCCCGCATCAACCCATCGCTTAGCTTCATTAATAGCAGGAAGAAAGTAGGTCCACATAGCTTCCATTAAGAATAAGTTTTTCTCTTTTGCTAAAATTTGTAACTGCTGACATTCATTTGAACTGACTGTGAACGGTTTTTCGCAAAGCACTGATTTCCCAGCTATTAATGCATCATAAGCATGTTGAAAATGTAGGTTATGAGGTGTGGCAATATAGACCACATCAATGTCTGGATCGTCAAATAATTTCTGATAACCATGATAAGCTTTTTCAATGTTATGTTGCTTAGAAAACTGCTCAGCTTGCTCTAATTTACGGGCAGCAACCGCTAACAGTTTTCCATTACTGACAAATTGCATGTCTTGACAAAATTGCTCAGCAATAACGCCGGTACTTACAATTCCCCAATTGATTTGTTTCATCATCACTCTCTACTATTTACTATGTCGTACATCAAAAAATCGTGGTTAAGACACTAAGTGTGGCTGACTGGATTGATCTTTATTTCTCGGTTTAAAAACATGCTCTAATTCCTCTAAGGACTTACCTTTTGTCTCTGGTAACAGTTTATAAACTAGGAAAAAACCAATAAGAGCAAACACCCCATAGATAAAAAAGGTTAACGCCGTGCCAATGTTCGCCAACTCCCATGGAAAGACAAACTGAACGGTAAAGCTGACAGCACTGTTAATTAAGCCAACAAAAGCGATGCCGACACCCCGAAGATGATTGGGAAAAATTTCAGCTAATAGCACCCACATTACTGGGCCCAAAGAAACAGCAAAAGAGGCAACAAAGCCAAGGATACCCATCATAATTAATAATGGATTAATATTTGCTGCTGCTTGAATCAATTCTGCTTGATACCTACGAGCAACGTCTTTTCCTAAGTTGTCGTCAAGCGCTTTTTTAAACGCTAAATCGGTTTGATAAATAACTCCGATCATTGGCTCAACACTTTCTTTTACTTGTTCATTCGTTAAATTTTTCACCGACTGATTAGTTAGTTGATAACTAGCTTGATGAAAGCCATAAGCAGCAATTGACATACTAATAACAACACCTGCTAGGCCTATTAACATCAAAGGTTTCCTACCTAATTTATCAATTAATAACATCGCTATAATAGTAAAAACAACATTGATAACCCCAACCCAAATAGCTTGTGAAAAAGCAGCATCTTGACCAATACCACTTTGCTCAAAAATGCTTGGTGCGTAGAAGTAAACGGCATTTACACCAGTAATTTGCTGACAAATTCCGACCACTAAACCCACCACTAAAATCAGGCGCATATTTTTAGAAAACAGCTCTTTTAAACGACTTGTTAACGGTGGAGAACCATCACCACGTTGTTGTTCAATTTCATCAATTAATTGTTGGCTATCTTGCTCTGGAAAAAGTTTAAAAAGTATCGGTTTAGCTTTTTGTTGTTGTCCATTACAAATCAGCCAACGTGGGCTTTCTGGAATAATAAACAATAACAGCAGATACATTAGCGCAGGAACAATTTCCAAACCGAGCATCCAACGCCAAACATTGTCAGTGATCCCTAAGCTAATAGCGAGCTCACTTGCGCCGCCACTCATTTTCAATAAATAATAATTAGCAAAATAAGCAACTGAAAAACCAACAACAATGTTAAATTGGTTAATCGAAATCATTTTACCGCGATATTTAGCTGGTGATATTTCAGCAATATACATAGGCGCTAACACTAAAGAGGCAAAAGCTAAACCGCCGATCATTCTCGCAACGACTAACATAGTGTAACTAATAGCAAAAGCCGAAAGTATTGCAGATATTACATAGAGGGCAGCAATAGTGATAAGAATTTTTTTCCGACCGTATAAATCAGATAAAGGGCCCGCAAACAAGGAGCCGATAACAGCACCTAAGGTAGGAGCACTCACCACAAAGCCTTGTTGCCATTCATTTAACTGAAACTCAGTGGTAACAAAACTGACAACACCTGAAATAACAGAAGCATCAAAGCCAAAAATAAAGCCACCTAAGGCGACAACAACAGCATAAAAAATACTGGTAGATTTAGATGAGAACATTTTTCTACTCTTCTTATTTTACAATGTATCAATAAAACCACATTGTTAACGCTAACACAAGTATTCAAAGCATGAATTAACTATTTTCTTAACTAACTTTCATTATATTAAATACATTTATCCAGACAACTCATCAATAATATAAATAAATACCACATCATAAATACAAATAAGTAGCTGTATATATTGAACTAATGTCATTTCAAGTATGTTTCTTCTCCCCTTTTAATCACATTAATACCATCAAACTATTGTCAACAAGAAAAACCAATGCTAATGTTAGCGCTAACAACCGGTAAGAATAATTAGCGCGATAATGACAATTAAGGAAAATTAAGCACTATGTATTTAGGTATTGATTTAGGAACTTCAGGTGTAAAAGTTATCATTCTTGATGGTAAAGATTCACTTATCGCACAAGCATCAGCTGCGCTAGAGGTATCCATTCCTCAACCACTATGGTCTGAACAAAACCCGGTTCATTGGTGGCGAGCAACAAATGATGCTATTGCCGAGCTTAAACAAATCAACCCTCAGGCTCTTGGAGCAGTTCAAGCCATTGGTTTATCTGGACAAATGCATGGCGCAACGTTATTAGATGATAACAATGACATTATTCGTCCTGCCATTTTGTGGAACGATGGTCGTAGTGAAGCACAATGCACAGAAATCGAAAAACGAGCGCCTAACTCGCGTAATATCACCGGCAATATCGCGATGCCTGGCTTTACGGCGCCCAAATTACTGTGGGTTGCTCAAAATGAGCCCGAGTTATTCGCTCGCATTAATAAAGTGTTACTACCAAAAGATTACCTAAGGTTTCTCATGACAGGTGACTTTGCCTCGGACATGTCTGACAGTGCCGGGACACTTTGGTTAGATGTAGAAAAGCGAAAGTGGTCGACTGAAATGTTAGCTGCAACAGGCTTAAATATCTCACATATGCCTACGCTATATGAAGGCACTGAAGTAACTGGAATGTTAAGTGCACAAGTTGCTGCCAACTGGGGCATGAAGCAAGTACCGATTGCCGCAGGTGCTGGTGATAATGCCGCAGGTGCTGCAGGTATTGGTGTGATTAATCCGAACGAGGCCTTTTTATCGTTAGGGACTTCGGGTGTATATTTTGTTGCTAATGAGTCATACCTGCCAAATCCAGATGGCGCCGTTCATACCTTTTGTCATTGCCTTCCAAATACTTGGCATCAAATGTCGGTAATTTTAAGTGCTGCTAGCTGTTTAGCTTGGGTAACTAAGTTAACTGGTGCAGATAATGAGCAAAGCTTATTAGATGAAGTCGCGTTAGAAGACTTTACCAAGCCTTGCGCGGTAACTTTCCTCCCCTATTTATCGGGTGAACGTACCCCACATAACAACCCCAATGCTCAAGGGCTATTTTTTGGTCTTGGCCATGATAGCTCTCGTGCGGTACTCGGGCGAGCCGTATTAGAAGGGGTTGCTTTTGCCTTTGCTGATGGTCAAAAAGTGTTACTGGATGCTGGTACAAAAATAGAACAAGTATCGGTTATTGGCGGAGGTGCCCGTAGTGAGCTTTGGGGAAAAATATTAGCCAGTGTACTTAAACAACCACTTATTTACAGTGAAGGCGGCGAAATAGGTCCTGCATTTGGTGCTGCCCGCTTAGCCCGCATGGCGGTTACGGGTGAGTCACCTGCGACAGTTTGTCTGCCAGGAAAAATCAAACACACCATAGAAGCAGACTCGATAATGACTGAGTATTACCAAATTCAATATCAAAAATATCGAGATTTATACCAAAGTATGGCTGCACATTTTTAATGTATTACCACGAAAAACATTTTTGAAAACAAGTTATTTAACTTAAATAAAACAAATTCAACTTATTAAATTAGGTCTAATAGTTAAGCGGAGAAACATCATGTCAGAGCAATTTTTTAACAACGTCAACAACAAAATTCAATTCGAAGGTGCTAACAGTACTAACCCTTTAGCCTTTCGTTATTACGACGAAAACCAAGTAGTACTTGGCAAATCAATGAAGGAGCACCTTCGTTTTGCAGCGTGTTACTGGCATAACTTTTGTTGGACTGGCTCTGATATTTTTGGTGAAGGTACTTTCGACCGACCTTGGGTCCAACCAACAGGTAACCAACTTCAATTTGCAGAGCAAAAAGCAAAAGTTGCCTTTGAGTTTTTTGAAAAGTTAGGCGTACCTTACTTTTGTTTCCATGATGCTGATATCGCCCCAGAAGGGTCATCATTAAAAGAATTCCATTCAAACGTTAACCACATTGCTGACATTTTCGAAAAAGAAATGTCACGCACAGGCACTAAACTACTTTGGGGAACAGCAAACTTATTCTCAAACGCACGTTTTTGTGCGGGTGGTTCAACTAACCCTGATCCACAGTTATTCGCTTATGCTGCTGCACAAGTGAAACATGTCATGGATGTTACCCACCGTTTAGGTGGTGAGAACTACGTACTTTGGGGTGGTCGTGAAGGTTATGATTCATTATTAAATACTGACTTAAAACAAGAAGGCGAGCAATATGCACGTTTCTTGAAAATGGTCATTGAACATAAACATAAAATTGGCTTTAAAGGTACGTTATTAATTGAGCCTAAACCACAAGAGCCAACCAAACATCAGTATGATTACGATACCGCAACGGTATCTGGTTTCCTTCACAAACATGGTATTCATAATGAAGTGAAAGTAAACATTGAAGCGAATCACGCAACATTAGCAGGACATAGTTTCCATCATGAAATAGCAACCGCATGTGCCGAGGGTATTATGGGCAGTGTTGATGCTAATCGTGGTGACATGCAAAACGGCTGGGATACTGACCAATTCCCTAACGACGTTGCTGAATGTTCATTAGTGATGTATGAAATTTTGAAAAATGGCGGTTTAACAACGGGTGGTTTCAACTTTGATACAAAATTACGTCGTCAATCTTGTGAGCGTGATGACTTATTTATTGGTCATATTGGTGGCATGGATACTATGGCTAAGTCTTTATTAAATGCAGCGAAAATGATTAAAGATGCTCCGTTATCTGACTTTGTTGCTAATCGTTATAAAGGCTGGAAAGAAGATTTAGGTCAAAGTATTTTAGCCGGTGATCAAAGCTTAGAAAGCTTATCAAAATTAGTACTAGATACAGACATAAACCCTAAACAAGTTTCAGGTCGTCAAGAGTTACTTGAAAACATAGTTAACCGCTACGTATAAGACTTTTTCAACAAACCATCTATAAAGGTATACCAGTGATAATCCCTTATCACTGGTATAAAAAATAATGAATTTATTAGAACAACTAAAAAAAGTCACCACCGTAGTCGCAGACAGTGGTGATGTAGACTCAATTAAAGCGTTAAATCCTACCGATGCAACGACAAACCCTTCTTTGATTTTGCAAGCGGCCAAGTTGGAGCAATACCAGTATTTAATTGAAGAAGCGATTGATAAAGCTGGCGATAATATTGATGATATTTGTGACCAATTGATTGTTAATTTTGGTTGTGAAATTCTCAAACACGTGCCAGGTCGTATTTCTTCTGAAGTCGATGCAAGGCTTTCATTTGATACCCAAGCAAGCATTGAAAAAGGTCGTAAGCTGATTAGCTTGTACCACACCGCTGGTATTGATAAAAGTCGAGTGCTGATTAAATTGGCGTCAACGTGGCAAGGCATAAAAGCCGCTGAGCAACTAGAAAAAGAAGGCATAGCGTGTAACCTCACTTTACTATTTTCTAAAGCGCAAGCCATTGCCTGTGCAGAAGCTAATGTAACGCTTATTTCTCCATTTGTTGGCCGTATTCTAGATTGGTACAAAGCAAAAGAAGGTAAAGATTTTGTAGGTGCTGACGACCCAGGTGTTCAGTCAGTAACTGGCATTTATCATTACTACAAACAATATGGTTATAACACAGTGGTAATGGGCGCAAGTTTTAGAAATATTGGTGAAATCATTGAACTTGCTGGTTGTGATTTATTGACCATCGCGCCAAAACTATTAAATGAACTGCAAGCGAGCCAAGGCACATTAACAACAAAACTCGCTGTTGATAACGCCACCTTAAAAAATCAAGACGACCTTATCCCCTTAACTGAGTCGACATTTGCTTGGCAACATAATGAAGATGCCATGGCAAGTGAAAAACTCTCCGAAGGTATTCGAAATTTTGCTAAAGATCAGGCCATATTGGATCAGTTAGTGACTAACCTCGTTAATCAAAAAGCAATCGCATAATTAGCTATAAATAATTAGCTTAAAAATAAATAGACAAAAATGCCCCCAATTTTTTAGGGTAATTTGTGCTTGTTTTTAAGAAACAACGTTTTCATGGAATAAAAAAATGCAATCAAGAACCTCCCTTAACAGCTGGAAAGTACTTGTCACTCATGCTCAAGAAATGAAACAGCAGCACATGAGTGAGTTATTCGAACAAAATAGCCAACGTTTTGAACAGTTTTCGATTAAATTGAATCCGTTTTTACTCGATTATTCAAAGAACTTAATTTCAGCGGAAACCATGGCAAAGCTTCTTGAACTGGCCAAAGAATGTGAAGTTGAGCAGTGGCGTGAAAAAATGTTTTCTGGTGAGCGCATCAACAGTACTGAAGACAGAGCCGTGTTACATACTGCATTAAGAAGCCGCTCTGATAAGCCAGTTATGCTTGACGGTAAAAACGTAAAAGAAGACGTCCAGCACGCGTTAAATCATATGAAAAATTTTTCCGACAAAGTACGTCAAGGTCATTGGAAAGGCTATTCAGGCAAACGTATAACCGATGTGGTGAATATTGGGGTTGGTGGTTCTAACCTTGGCCCACAAATGGTGACTGAAGCCCTTAAACAATACAGTGACAATAGTGTTAATGTTCACTACGTTTCCAATGTTGATGGGACTCAAATTGCCAATGTGTTACGCCCGTTAAACCCGGAAAAAGTATTATTTATTGTTTCTAGTAAAACATTTACCACCACAGAAACTATGACCAATGCCAAAACCGCAATGCAATGGTTAGTGTCTTCTTCTTTCGAACAATCGGCCATTGCTAAACACTTTGTTGCTGTGTCATCTAATAAGAAAAATGCGACTGAATTTGGTATTGCAGAAGAAAACATTTTTGATATGTGGGATTGGGTTGGCGGCCGTTTTTCACTTTGGTCAGCGATTGGTTTACCTATTGCCATTGACTTGGGGTTTGAGCGTTTCATTGAATTACTTGAAGGTGCCGATGAAATCGATCGACATTTTTATAATGCACCGTTATCGCAAAATGCCCCCATTATTTTAGCGTTACTAAGCCTATGGAATTGCACCTTTTTAGGCTCACAGTCACAAGCTATATTACCTTATGATCAATCGTTACATATGTTGTCAGCTTACTTGCAGCAAGCCGAAATGGAGAGTAATGGTAAATCAGTTAATTGGCAAGGTGAGGCCATAGACTACCCTACCGTTCCCTCTATTTGGGGAGAATTAGGTATTAATGGCCAACATGCTTTTTACCAGTACTTACATCAAAGTAATAACATAGTACCGGCCGATTTTATTGGCTCAGTTGAAAGTGTTACCCCCGTTCAAGGACACCATGAAACCTTAATGGCAAACTTTTTTGCTCAAACACAGGCATTAATGCAAGGTGTCAATGAACAACAAGTTCGAGCGGACTTAAAAGCCAAAGGAAGAACCTCAGATTATATTAATAAAGTTGCTCCGCATAAAGTGCACAAAGGCAACCGCCCTACCAATACCATTTTGATGAAACGCATATCACCACGTTCAATTGGCAGTTTAATTGCGCTGTATGAACACAAAATATTTACCCAAGGTATTCTTTTGCAAATATGTTCGTTCGATCAATGGGGCGTAGAGCTTGGTAAAGGTTTGGCAAATAATATTCAGGCTGAATTGTTCAGTAATACAATTAATGAAAACTATGATAGCTCAACTTTAGGTTTAATCCGCTTTTATCAATCACAAAAACAAGGGTTAAGTTGATGATGACCTATACTTTATCTACAAGCTTTGGTGAAGAAGTTCATATTACTAATTACGGTGCCAGAATAATAAAATGGCAAACCCAAGTAAATGAGCAACAACGCAATATAATATTGGGCTATGAAAACACATCGGATTATTTAAATGATAAGTATTACCTTGGTGCAATAGTCGGGCCTTATGCAAATCGCATCAAAGATTCGAGAATTGATAACCTAAATAAAGATAATATTGCTATCAATTTAGCTAGTAATGAAGGCAAGCACCAATTGCATGGAGGGCCTTTAGCACTAAGTCATCAATTATGGGATGTTGTATCGCAATCTAAGAATACACTTATTTTATCTTGCATACTTAAAGATGGGTTTAATGGGTATCCAGGTCCTATTCATTTTGTCGTGACTTATAAACTAAAAGAGAAGGGTAAGGCTGAGGTTAGTTTACTTACCAACATTAAAATAACGAGTGAAAAAAACACAATTATTGGGCCAACAACACATCCATATTTTAACCTATCTGGTACTCGCGAAAACGTAAGTGAACACTATTTACAATTACACGCTAATGCTTATACCGAACTAGACCAAAGCAACATACCTACAGGGCGAGTTATAGATATCAATAATAATGACAAGTTCAATTTTAAAAATAAAAGAACATTAGGCTTCAAAGGAGGAATACATAAACTGGATGACAACTTTATTATTCAATCTATATTAAGTAAAAAGACCATAGAACAAGCGGTGTTATCTAGCCCTAATAACGATATACACCTTCACGTATTGTCAAACTACCCTTGTCTACAAGTATATACTGGTGAACACTTGTCAGCACCTTTCATAGCGCACCAAGGAGTTTGTTTAGAACCACAATTTGCGCCTAACAGTCCTAATCAGTCAAATTTTATATTTGAGTTAACTACCCCTGAAAAACCGCTCGAGGTGTCAATAGAATATCGTTTAGTTAAACCAAAAGTTCTCGGCTAGACTCACGTTCAACAATTTCAAAATCAAGCACATGCCTAAATTCTCGACTAGAAAATTTTGTGCTATCCGCAAATTTCTTTGATGCCAAAACCTCAATCGCTAATGCTGCCATTTCTTGAATTGGTTGTCTGACTGTAGTTAAGTGTGGCGTTACTGTAGTCGCTAAATGACCATCATCAAAACCAACAACAGATAACTGTTCTGGGATCTTCAATTGATTCATATGCGCTGCTGATATTACTGCTGCAGCCATTTCATCGTTAGCAGCAAATATTGCTGTTGGTTTATCTTTAAGCTTCAGCATGTTTTTAGCCGCTTCAAAGCCAGAGTCATAGGTAAATTGTCCTTGTTCAATATACTCAGGTGGCACATTAATTTGATTAGAGCGCAGAGCATCTAAATAGCCCTGATATCTTAAGCGACTCGCTCCTTGGTTTTGATTACCTATGATATGTCCTATTTTTCTATGCCCTTGTTTAATGAGCATTTCAGTTATATCAAAGCCAGCTTGATAATCATCCATACAAATATATGGAGACAAATTTAGTTGTGAGTCTGGAGCAATTCGGACAAAAGGAACATTAGCTTCAGTTAACGTGGTCAATACTTCTGGAATATCACAAACGGGAGGCAATAAAATAATACCATCAACTTGGGTTACTTCGATCAAATCTTTAACGGCGATAATTGATTTTTCGATGTTCTCATCGATTTCATCCGCAACTAAATGATGACCCGTTGCTCGGCAAGTTTTTAAACCGCGCAATAGAAACTTACTCACATAAGAAGTATCTAAGTCAAAATATAGTAAGCCAATAAGGAAAGTTTGCTTACCTGCGAGACGGCGTGCAGCTACATTCGGACGATAATTAAGGGCTTTTACTGCCGCCAAAACTAAAGCTGTTTTTGCCTCACTAACTTTTGTGTCTTTACTCATGACTCTTGATACTGTCATAGTTGACACACCGGCTTTTTCAGCAACGTCTTGAATGCGAGCTCTTTTTTCTTTAGTCATTTGTTGAGTTTTTTCCTGTTCACCCAGTCATTAGCTGAGAAGAAACACTATAAATCTAAGTGTACTCTAACAAAAATTGTTAGCGATATCATTGGATTTGATATTATTTCTTTTCTTAAAAGGGTTAAGACTAAAACACTCAGCATATAATTCTAACTCAACGGTAAATACTTGATGAGGTTAATTATAAAATAAAAGAGAAAATGCTTAATTTAAAGAGAAAAAATAAAATAATAAACCCATCTCGGTTTGTGCCCCGAAGTGCCATAGAATAGCAACGACCTTTGTCACAATTCAAAGTTGATACTAAAATCAAATCTATTATTTATTTTTTTGCAAATAGTTTATTAAACAACACTTCGGACTGCTTAAGTCCCTCATCTGTAAAAACGACAGATTTGACTTTACCGACAGGATCACAAATCAAACCTTTTTCGTGTAATCGATTAGTTACTTCCCAATCGATTTGCTTCCATGCTCGATAGTGTTCATGCAGTGTGAGATACATCAAAGCTAATGCAGCTTCATCTATTTTATCTTCATCAATATCCATGATTAACTCCTAAAGCCGAAGGCTAGCAATTTGCTAAGCGGAATTATGCTGTTTGAAAATTATACGGCGAAACATGTAGTGATTCTTGCTCTAGTCTTGTTTGCCATAAATCATGCGCATTCTGTAGACGAAGCCAATGATCTGCTGATGGTTTACCAAAAGCTAACTCAAGACGCACCGCCATTTCAGGTGTTACAGAGCCTTTAGCATTTAAGACTTTAGATAAAGTTTTACGACTTACATCAAGGTGTTTTGCAACATCTGTGATCGTTAACTCTAAAGAGTCGATCACTAACTCTTTTAATATTTCTCCCGGATGAGCGGGGTTAAACATTGCCATTAGTGGTAATCCTCATAATTTACTATCTCAACATCACGTCCAGTAAACCTATATGTTATTCGCCAATTCCCGCTTACTCTGACAGACCAAGTATCTTTTCTATCACCTTTAAGTTGGTGCATAAACAAACCAGGAAGATCCATATCATCTGATACTTCCGCTTGATCTAAATTAGCTAGAATAAGGCGTAGTTTCTTTTCGTGATTTTTTTGTATCCCCGCAGTACTGCCTGAAGCATAAAACTTTCGAAGACCTTTATGAATGAAGTTTTTAATCATACGTTTATTGTAACCCTACAGGTGTCACATTGATAGCAAAACTTTAACATGAGGTTTAGACATAATGACTCTCCCACGAGGCTAATCTCAAATTTCGTGTTAGCTTAGAAGGCAGAGGCATAATAATCTATATTCTTTATTTATAAATATCGTCTTTTCATCTTAACTATTAGCTCCATACATCTAATAGGATTTCATCATGACTGCTTGGAACAAAGGTAAGCGTGTTGGTCAGAAAAAAGCGTTTAAACTTGATGAAATTTGGCGAATTAGAATACGACTTGAAATTGAAAATAAACTTGAGCAATTAGTTCTATTTAACTTGGATATTGACAGTAAACTTAGAGCCTGTGATTTAATAAACTTAAAAGTACGTGATATATCATCTGCTTCGTTAATTCAATCTCGAGCGATGATAGAACAACAAAAAACTCACAGAGAAGTCCAATTTGAAATAACTCCAAAGACACAACAATGTGTAAGCCAGTGGATTTATTTCAAAAACCTATCTTCCCCAGACTTTCTGTTTCCTAGCCCAAGAAAAATAGGACGACATATTTGCTATCACTATTATGCCAACATAGTTAAAAATTGGGTGCTCACATTGGGGTTAGATATAACCCAATATGGTACACATTCACTCAGACGCACTAAGGCATCCTTAATTTATGCAAAGACAAAGAATTTAAGGGCTATTCAGTTATTGTTGGGGCATTCAAAATTGCAAAGTACAATTGAATATTTAGGGGTTGAAATAGAAGATGCATTGTCTATTTCAGAAAGTACAGAAACTTAATTTCTAAGGGTAGCGCATCACAAACCTGTGGCGCTAACGCCCCCAAAGTTAGATAGAAAATATTGCTGCACTTACATACTGAAGTTCAAATGCTGAAATAATCAGCTGTCCAAAATTGACTGAAAAAGCTAACTTAATGATATTAGGGTTTGCTTTGTGAACAACAGCTAGCTGCGGCAACTATCAGTTAGTTTACAGGCCTATATTCTTCATAGCTTGATAGTAACTCATTAGCTCTTTAGTTGAGCTGTCATGTGCAGGATTGATATCACCATTACGTAGCTCTACTTCTATTTTATTAGCCAACCCTTTGCCTAATTCAACGCCCCACTGATCAAAAGAACAAATTTGTAAAATGATTCCTTGAACAAATATTTTATGTTCATACAGCGCTATTAAGCTTCCAATAGTTCGTGGTGATATACGCTTCATTAAAATAGTATTGGTTGGTCGGTTACCTTTATGAACTTTATGTGGTGCTACTTTATTAATATAATCTGCGGTTCGACCTTTCGCTTTTAAATCTTCCCTGACTTGTTGTTCATCTACGCCATTCATCAAGGCTTGCGTTTGTGCGAAAAAATTCGCCATTAAGGTTTCATGATGACCTTTAACGGGAGTGACGCTTTTAATAGATCCAATAAAATCTGCAGGCACAATATTATTGCTTTGATGCAAGTACTGATAAAAAGCATGCTGACCATTAATGCCCAGCGCCCCCCAAATAGACGGTACAGTAGCATAAGGAATTTCATCTCCATCCCAACTAACTGACTTACCATTACTCTCCATCTCTGCTTGCTGCAAATAAGCTGACAACATATGAAGAGATTGATCATAAGGTAATATTGCCTGAGATTGGGCACCAAGGAAAGTACAATTCCATACACTTAGCAACGCTAAGATAACGGGTGCATTTTCATGTAGAGGTTCTTGCTTAAAATGACAATCAATTTCAAAAGCACCATCAAGTAATTCAATAAACTTATCGAAACCTAAGTCCAACGCAATAGGTAAACCAATAGCAGACCAAAGTGAAAAACGACCGCCAACCCAATCCCACATATCAAATATATTTTCTGGATCTATACCAAATTCAACGGCATTTTTTTTATTGGCACTCACCGCTACAAAGTGATGTTCCACCGCCTTGTCATCAAAAGAAGAGCTAACAAGCCATTGTCGTGCAGTATTCGCATTGGTCATGGTTTCTGTGGTGGTAAAGGTTTTACTGGAAATAATAAACAGTACATTTTCCGGATTCAGAGGTCTTAGTACCTCAGCTATTTGGGTACCATCAACATTAGAAACGTAATGAACATTCAAGCTATTATCGCTGTATTGCTTTAATGCTTCGGTAACCATTTGTGGACCTAAATTTGATCCACCGACACCAATATTAACCACATCAGTAATGCGCTTGCCTGAATAGCCTTTCCAGTGTCCTTCTCTAATGTTAGAGCTAAAAGTCCGCATTTTTTCTAAGGTTTCTTCAACTTGCTCAGTAATATTTTCACCGTCAAGTATCATGGCATGCTGGTCTCGATTACGTAATGCAGTATGCAAAACGGCGCGATCTTCAGTGCGGTTAATTCGCTCGCCAGAGAACATTTTGTCTCGCCATAACTCCACATCACACTCTTTAGCAAGTGCAATTAATTTATCCATTGTTTCTGGTGTAAGCAAGTTTTTTGAGTAATCAAGTAACATTGTTGGCAGCTGAATAGAGAATTTGTCGAAGCGTTTTTCATCAGTGACAAATAAATCACTCATATGTTGCTGCTTCATATCTTCTGCATGCAGCACAAGTGCTTTCCAACTGTTAAGCGATGTTCTCATCGTCATTTTTTTTCCTATATTCGGTGTTAAGGCTTCAAATATTAAAAGCTAAGTTATTTAAGGTTATTTTGTTAAGCGTTAGGTGATTAAACCTTGCTAGACCAATGGCGAACTTTATGCCCTTTTAATGCATAAAATAAAATGAATAAATAACAAGGCAACATAATGACATACGCAGCTTGCGAATTAGCAGTTAGTTCAGTTAAAGCACCATAAGCTAAAGGCAATATTGCTCCACCTGATATTCCCATAATTAATAACGCCGAGCCCGTTTCAATCTGTTTTCCTAACCCGCTCAGCGCCATTGGCCAGATAGCAGGCCAAACAAGCGCATTAGCAAAACCTAACATCGCAACATACAAAACTACATCAGGTAAAAAACCGACTTCTTGCCAAAAGATCAAGTTAGACCAAATAACAGCACTCTCTGCAGGGGTTATAATAATGAGCACTGTTAAAAACAAACCAAACACTGCAGACATCATTAAAGCGGTTTCTTGTTTAATAACTCGAGGAATTACTAACATGCCAACTATATACGCCAGCACCATAAACATCATAGTGTATGAAGTTAATTGACCAAAATTTTCAACACCTAGCTCTTGACCAAATAAGCCGATGGTATCGCCAGCGATCACCTCAACGCCTACATATAAAAAAAGTGTTACTACACCTAAAATTAATTGTGGGTAAGCCAGAATTGAGTCTTTTTTATTACTAGTCGATTCATCTTGATTTTTTTCTTCAACATTAATACTTGGTAACGGGGCTAACTTAATAAAAAATGCCAATACAAACAGTGTTGCTGCCATAATCAAATAAGGGTCAACTAAGCGTTGAGCAAGCTCGTCTAGCTGCAAATTGCGCTGAACATCGGTTAGTCCTGCCAATTGAGTTTCATCAAACTGCCCCATATTACCTAAAATATAAGCGGTAAAAATAATGGGCGCTACGACACCTGCACCTTTATTTAATAAACCCATAATACTAATTCTAACCGCTGCAGATTCTTCTGGTCCTAATAGCACTATGTATGGATTAGCCGCTGTTTGTAAAATAGTTAAACCAGTACCTAACATAAACAAACCAAACAAAAAGATACTATAGGTGCGTTCATTCGCTGCAGGAATAAATATCAATGAGCCAACAGCCATCACAAATAAACCTAGCATCATGCCATTTTTATATCCCGTGCGCTTTAACACATAAGCCATTGGCAGCGCCATAACCGTGTAGGCAATGTAAAATGCCATGGTCACGAAATAGGCTTCCATGTGATTAAGTTCACACGCTATTTTTAAAAAAGGGATTAATGAACCATTGAGCCATGTAACAAAGCCAAACACAAAGAACAAGCACCCTATAATAACCATGGGAACCAAATTTGCTTTTTGCTTAGTTTGTGCTGAGAGTGTCGCTTCCATTAATTTTCACCTATCATAGAGAATTACCTCATTGTGACATAACAAAAGCAATAATGAAAGAATATGAAAGCAATAACCACCTTCAATACCCATCAAACTTAGTTGACGGCGCTTTCACTATCCTTTTAGATAATGATTAGATCTAAAATGAGCCAAAGAGTTTAATTCGAAGTTGAAGATGAAGTGAGTTTGTTTCTACGTTGATTGCTTAGTAGTACAGGCAGAAGTTTCCTAGAAAAATGGGCTGAATTTTTGAATTGAAAGCCTGCCTTGTTAGGAGTATCTATAAATGTGATCAACATCTCGTTATATCAAGGAGGCAATAGCACTCAAATGTAGAAACAAATTAGCGCTAGATTAAAATAAGCTTAAGAAACAGTTTAATCTTCAGGATGAGGAACAATAATTAAATTTATGCGTTTTTCTTCTAAAAGATCTATATAAGACTGAGGGATTCTACTATCAGTTAATAGCGTATCAATCGCATCTAAAGAGCTAATAATATAAAAGCCATTACGATTAAATTTAGACGAATCCGTTACCGCGATCACTTCTTTAGAAATATCACACATCATACGGTTAAGGTTGGCTTCCTGTTCAAAATGCGTTGTTAAACCAGCTTTCTCATCAATGCCATCAACACCAAGAAAAACCTTATCAGAACGTAAATTCATTAAACTTGATTCAGCTTGACGCCCATAAAAAGACAATGATTTTTTACGTAATGTCCCACCCGTAATAATAACTTCAGTTTCTTCTATTGCTGCCAATTCAGCGGCAATATTCAACCCATTAGTCATGACAACTAAGTTACTATGACCATGTAACTGTTTTGCTATTTCTTCAGTCGTTGTGCCTGAGTCTAAAATAATTGATTCACCGTCATTGATTAAAGTTGCTGCTACAGCTGCGAGCTTTTGTTTTACTAATAAATGTTCACAATGCTTTTCTTTGACGGACAATTCTTTCGCAATTCGGCTATTTATTACAGCCCCGCCACGCGAACGCACTACAAGTCCTTTTTTATCCAAACTATTCAAATCGTTTCGGATAGTAACCGTTGATACTTGGTATTTATCTGCAAGTTCAGCAACGTCTACTTTCCCAATTTTATTCGTTTGTTCAACAATTTCCTGTCGTCTTTCTATAGTCGTTAACATAACCCAAAAGTCCGTTATAAATTATAAGTCTATAATATCAACCCACAGCAACTTTCACAACCTTTCAGTTGCTTTTGTTCGCTAATTATAGATCTCGAATACTCTCTAGTTATAAAATAATATTTATTAAACTGACCTGTACCTAACAAAAAGCGATCCTCTATTATTAGGGATCGCTTACTATCTATGTGCCGAATGTAATATAGAAGAGTTTTCTATAAAAAAGGGGGAAAAAACATGGTTACTTCTCTACCCTAAAAGTTGGCACTACATTGAGTAACGTATACCAAACATTACACGGCGCTCTAATTGCTCAACGCTAATAGCTAGCAAAGGATTATTAGATTGCATTTTAGTAACGGTCTCTTCAGTAATATTTAACACATCAAACTGAATTGATAAGTTTTCTGTAACGTTGTAGTTTGAAGATAAATCTAACTGACCATAAGCATCTTGATATTTTGCTTCTGGAAAGTAATCTACATATTCGCTTCGCCATGCATAAGATAAACGCGCATCAAATGTGGAGTTATCGTAGTACACAATCGCGTTGTAACTATTCTTCGATAAACCTGGCAATGTAGTGCTTCGAATATCACCTTCGTCAGCAAATGAAGCGGCACTATCAGTGTAAGTAAAGTTCACAATCGTACCAAAGTTACTTAAGCTTTCAGATACAAAAGTAAAAGGGCTTTGAAAACTTACTTCTAATCCTTGTACTGAAGCATCAGTACCATTTTGTGGTTGAGTAAAATCAATAGGCCCAGTAGTTAGCTCATTTGAAATTTGATGGCGGTAGGTAGCCACTTCAGTAGAAACTGAATTTTCTACCAAAGAATCAATCTTTTTATAGAAAAAGGCTGCTGCTAGAAGTGATTCTTCAGCAAAATACCACTCGGCGCCTAAATCAATATTATTAGACGTATAAGGTAGTAGATTTACATTACCTTTCTTACCTTCTAATCGAGAGGCATCTATAGTAGTTGATGGCGACAAGCTTGCTAATGGTGGACGAGTCATCGTTCTAGAATAGGCAGTCCGCAGTAATACGTCGTCATTTAATTCATAACTTAAATTAAAACTAGGTAAAAACTCAGTGTAGTCACTTTTATATGTTACTGGATCTATGCTGCCATTTTGGAACAAGGAGCCCGTTGACTCAATTTCAGTACTAATTACACGTAACCCAACATTGAAGTTAGCGTTGTCTGTTTCAAAGTTTGCCTGAACATACGCTGCTAAAGTTTGTTCCGTAATACTATAAGTACCTGTGGCGCTAGCTTCAGCTTTATAAGCATTATTTGCAACATCATCACCGTGCATACCTTGCATATACGTTGATTGCATTAACGCATGGTCAGCATAAATTAAAGAGCTAGGACCATTTATGCCATCTACTGTGTAATCTCTGTTTCCACCTACCACAGCAGCTAACGTCATACCGGCACCAGAAAGTAGATCATCTTGACCTTGTGCTGGACCATTACCCCAGAAATTACCCCATGCATCTTGGTTATTTGCATAATGCTCAGGGTTCATGTGCTGTACAGCACTATCACCCATCTGCCAAAAGTTATAGTCTCGGGTTTTTTCTCTATCACTGGCTGAAAAACCATAATCTATACTTACTAGGTTATCTAAATCCATCATTTGTTCAAAATCGACTTTTGCAACAAGTTCAGCATCTTCATTTTCACGATCTTTACTGAAAACAACATTGAATAAGAAGTTTTCTGCGTTGTTTTGATCTGCATAATATTCCGCAGAGCTGCCTACAGGGTAAAACTCATAACCGCCACCCGCTCTTTGTACTTGAGTCGCAATGCGATTATAGAATGAATAAAGATAGGTTTCTTCTTCACCTGTACGCTTGGTATAACCAATTAGTGGTTTAATTGTTAATGAATCACTCACTTCCCAATCAGCACTTAATACATGTGAAGCAAACGTTTCTTCACGATCAATGTTTTGAGTACCAACACGATTTCTTACACGAGGGAATGCAGCATTAATAATATAGTCGTTACCTGCGATATTCTGAAGTTCAGCCGTTTCTGGCTCTCCACCAATATCCCACTCTAACGTGGCATCTATGCGGTTATATTCTCTCAAACTATCAGACGTTACATAGATGTTATCAAAAGTGAATTGAAGGTTTTCAGAGGCATTATATTGAAGCGTTAATGTAGTGCCTAAAGATTCACGATTAATGTCATTGCGTAAATAGCGAGGATCATCAGGCATATATGCATGACCATAGTTTGGCGCTTCATGTACATCACCACCTGTAGCACGGTAGGTAATGTTTGGATCTAAAGTAGCGTATTTCCAAGTACCACTTTCATTTACTACTGTAGCCACTTCAGAATAAGCAACTGACGCAGCCAATCCCCATACATCGTCAAAATTATTACTGAAAAACATTGATGCTCTTGGCGTAGTTTCTTCAGATAAACTACCATGACTACCTTGTGCTGAAGCGCTAAATTTAGGGTCATTTGCATCATAGGTAAATGGTCTTGGTGTTTCCAAATTAACAACACCAGCAAGTCCACCCTCTGTTTGTTTTGCAGAGGCTGTTTTATGTATTGTTACTTGATTAAAAAGCTCTGAAGCCAGTAAACTAAAATCAAACTCTCTGCCACCTTCAGCATCAAGTTGCCCGCTAAAACCTGAAGAAGTAGAAGATACACCATTAATTTGTACCATAGTGAACTCTGGGCCTAAACCACGTAAATTGATTGTTGAACCAACACCAAATTCACGCTCAATAGTGACGCCAGGAATGCGTTGAAGAGACTCTGAAATATTATTGTCAGGAAACTTACCTAAATCTTCAGCACTGATGGTGTCAACAATACCGGTATTAAGACGTTTATCACCTAGAGAGCGGTTTAAACTTCCTCTTACCCCTTTGACTTCAATTCTTTCAATATCAGCGGCTTTATCTTTCTTTGTTTCATTATCAGCAGCATAAACTGCGCTATAAGGAATAGTTCCTAGACTAAGCATTATACAAGCACTTAGTTTAAGCAGCTTTGGCGTTTTAGACATCATATTGTTCACCCTTCTTTATTTTATATTATTTTATTCGTTTGTAGATGCAATGGTCTATAAAAATTCTTCCAAAACTTATCTACTCATCTCGTTCCTAATTATTTATATAAAAATATTGCGTAACTTTCAAGTGCTTTCCTTACAAAAGTTCACTTTAAATTCCACTAAAAACACAAATACCTTTAAAAACAACAACATATAAAAACAACAAATGAAATTACATTTTTAAAAATAAATACTGTGAAAGGTAGTGAAAGTAGTTTATGATTATTCAATGTTATTTAAACAGAGTAGACTATATAAATGATAGATATAAAAGCAGTATTAAAAGCCAATAGAAATGAAGAAAACAAAGGCATATATGCAGTATGCTCTGCTCACCCATTAGTTATAGAAGCCGCTATAGAGCAAGCAAAACAAGATCAAACCCCTGTACTAATTGAAGCTACAGCAAATCAAGTTAATCAATTTGGTGGTTACACTGGTATGCAACCAAAAGATTTCTTAGAGTTTATTGGTAAAATTGCTGACGATATTGATTACCCAAGAGAAAATATAATAGCGGGTGGTGATCACCTTGGCCCTGTTTGTTGGGTTAGTGAAACAGCTGATAGTGCAATGGAAAAAGCACGCGTGCTTATTGCATCATATGTTTCAGCCGGTTTTAAAAAAATTCACTTAGATACAAGTATGAGTTGCGCAGATGATCCCAGTTGTTTACCTGATGAAATCGTCGCAGTTCGTGCTGCTGATTTATGTCAAGTAGCTGAAACAGAAGCAATTGAGGTATTTGGCACTTCCGATTTAGTCTTTGTCATTGGCACTGAAGTACCACCACCAGGTGGTGCAGCGGAAGAAATAACAGCATTAGAATTAACACCAACGATTCGTGTAAAGCAAACATTAAACTTACACCAAGAAGAATTTGAAAAGCTTGGTTTGCAACAAGCATGGCAACGCGTTATTGGCTTGGTTGTACAGCCGGGTGTAGAGTTTGATCATACTAGCATCATTGATTATGAGTCAGAAAAAGCACAAGAGCTAAAGGCGTTTATTTCAACCGTTCCAAATATTGTTTATGAAGCGCATTCATCTGATTATCAAAATGATGATGCTTATGTTTCACTGATCCAAGATCATTTTGCTATTTTAAAGGTGGGTCCACAACTTACACTGGCGATGAGAGAGGCGTTATTTGCACTTTCTTATATAGAAGATGAATTAATTCCTTTAGAAAACAAATCTTATTTACGTGAAATTTGTGAAGAAGAAATGTTAGAAGAACCAGCAAACTGGAAGAGATTCTATCCCGTAACTGCCAGTAAAGAAACCTTATATAGAAGATATAGTTACAGTGATAGAATTCGTTATTACTGGCATCAACCTCGAATTAAAAAAGCCATTTCAATATTATTCGGGAACTTAACGAAAAATGCTATTCCATTACCGTTAATTAGCCAGTTTTTACCGGAGCAATATAAAGCAATTAGAAATAACCGCTTAGAAATTACTCCTGAAGAACTCGTTAAATCAAAAATTAAACAAGTAACGCAGGCTTATGCTTTCGCTTGTTGGAAACAATAATCTGCGACTTTTAATAGTAAAATTTAACGTTTATTAAAATTATAGGAAAAGAAAATGTCAGCATTTTTAACATACAAGCATGAGTTCTTAAAATCCAAGAAAGCATATTGGACAGCAAGAGAAATTAGTCAGCAACCGCGTATTTGGCGTGAAGCTGCCGCACAAGTAGAAGAAAAAAGAACCCAAATTAATGATTGGTTAACACCACTATTAGCCAAAAAAAATTTACGTATTATTTTAACAGGTGCCGGTACGTCTGCTTATGTAGGTGATGCTATAGCTCCACATTTATCTCAACATACTCAACGACTATTTGAAGCAGTCAGCACCACGGATATTGTCAGCAACACAGATCAATACCTACTTAAAAAAACACCTACATTACTTATTTCATACGGTCGTTCTGGGAATAGCCCTGAAAGTGTCGCTGCCGTTGACCTTGCTAACCAAGTAGTTGATGACTGTTATCATTTAGTGATCACTTGCAACCCTGAAGGCAGCTTAGCCGCTAGTGCAAATGAAGCTAGTAATGCATTTTCACTTATTATGCCTGAGGGCACGTTAGATCAAAGCTTTGCTATGACGAGTAGCTTTACATCAATGCTAGTGAGTACGCTTGCTATTTTCTCACCTCAATCTGAGCAGTTAAAAATAGCGGCAAAATGGTCAGAACATTTTTTAAATAATGGCATAGAAGCTGTCAAGGCTCATTCATTAGAACCAACACAACGATTAGTTTTTTTAGGTGCTGGTGGTTTACAAGGCATTGCTAGAGAAGCCGCTTTAAAAGTATTAGAGCTTACGTCGGGTCAAGTATTGAGTTACTGTGAAAGCCCTCTTGGTTTTCGTCATGGACCAAAGTCGTTAATGAATGCGAATACTGAAGTTGTTTTTTTAGCTTCAAGCGATCCCTATACAAAACGCTATGATCAAGATTTAATCAATGAGTTGAACCGTGATAAACAAGCGTTATCCATTACTATTCTAAGTAAAGAGTTTTTTGGTCAAACTGAACAATTAGACGATGTATGGGCAAGTCTTCCTTATATTGTATACTGTCAAACATTATCATTTTTCAAATCAATACAAGCAGATATCAGTCCTGACAATCCTTGCCCTACAGGTGAAGTTAATCGTGTTGTTCAAGGAGTAACCTTATACCCACTTTCTAGGGCGGAGTAATATTTATGCATTTAGCAACCGATGACGCTAATACACTAATTGATCAGCAACAACTGATCTATGGTCTCGATATTGGCGGTACTAAAATAGAGATTGGACTATTTTCTACAGATCTTAAGTTGATTGATTCTTGGCGAGTTGCTACGCCAACTGATAACTATGATAATTTTCTTAATGCGATTATTGAATTGATAAACGAAGCAGACTTGCGCTGCGCTCAAAGAGGGTTAGTTGGAATTGGCATGCCGGGTATTTTGGATCAAAATAATTTAGTTAAATCAGCTAATGTTCCCTGTGCTACAGGAGAAAACATCGTTGAAGACCTTTCTAAAGCATTAGACTGTCGAATCTCTTTAGGTAACGATTGTCGCCTATTTGCTTTATCTGAAAGTGTCGGAGGAGCGGGTGATGGCTATAAATCTGTGTATGGCGCTATTATAGGAACAGGTGCTGCCGGCGGTTTTTGTATTGATGGCCACTTATACAACGGTCGTAATGGTTTTGCTGGTGAATACGGACATCTACCAGTATCGGCATTTTTAATTCATAAATATAATCTACCAATTTTAGATTGTGGCTGTGGCCTCAAAGGTTGTTATGAGTCTTATATATCTGGGCCTGGTCTTGGTTGGATATACAATCATTATGGCTCTCAAACCACTGATACTAGACATTTTGTACGTAAATTAAGGGAAAAAGATCGTATTGCTGTATCAACCTTTAATTGCTATATGGATTTTTTAGGTGCGTCATTTGCCTCTTTAGTATTATCTTATGATCCAGATATCATTATTCTAGGCGGCGGCGTGTCAAAAATTGATGAAATAATTGATTCACTTGAGTCTCATGTTAATAAGCATCTATTTTCGGGTGTTGAATGCCCTCCTATAGCAAGAGCACAATATGGCGATTCAAGTGGTGTGCGTGGCGCGGCAATTTTAAGGAAGCAATTCATTGAAATTAAATAAGTTTTATATACATGCCTCAGAAATATATGCAGAGGACGGTATTATCAGCGATAACTACTTGTTGATTGATGACGGAAAGATAGCTGCGGTAGTCCAAGTTCCAATGCAAGATATTCCTATATTAGATTTGAAAGGATTTAACTTACTTCCTGGTTTTTTAGACTTGCATATTCATGGTAGAGAAGGCGCTGATATTATGGATGCCACTCCTGAAGCAATAGAAACAATATCTACCTCGTTAGCTAAACATGGTGTGGTAGGTTTTTTGGGCACCACTGTAACTTCAACGTGGAAAAACACGCTCGCTGCTTTTGCAAATATTGGTCGTTCATATCGAAATCAACCTAGCGGAGCACAAGTATTAGGTGCGTACAATGAAGGTTTGTTTTTCACCAAAGATCATAAAGGGGCACATGACGAAAAATATTTTTTACCGTTAAATAAAGAAAATATTGATGCCATAATTTCAGCCAGCGATGGCGCATTAAAGGTTGTTGCATTAGCGCCAGAATTAGAAAACTCTGAAGAAATCATTTACTACCTTTCATCAAAGGGTATAAAGCCCATGTTGGGGCATACTAATGCAAATTACCAACAAACATGTAATGCCTTGCATGCCGGAGCATGTGGTGGAGTTCATGTGTTCAATGGTATGAAAGGCATTCATCATCGTGACCCTGGTTGCGCTGGCGCGGTTTTACTTGATAAGGATGCCTATGTAGAAGTTATTGCAGACGGAGTACATCTGCATCATGGAATTTTGGATCTTATTTATCGACTTAAAGGTCCTAAAAATATGGGGCTGATCAGCGATTGTATCGTTGCAGGAGGAATGAAAGACGGTTCCTATAAGCTTGGCATGTTAGATGTTAATGTCTCTGAAGGTGTCGCTCGCACAAATAGCGGCTCACTAGCAGGAAGCACACTTACCTTAGAGAAAGCGGTATCAAATTTAATTAATTTAGCCAATATACCTAAACTTGAAGCTGTGCATATGGCGAGTTTAAGGCCAGCTGAGTTTCTAGGGCTTAATGATACTTTAGGTAGTATTGCACCGGGTAAAAGAGCATGTATGACAATCGTTGATAGCCAGTTTAATGTTATGGCAACACTTATCGATGGCTCAGTTGTTTATATTGATAGTGAGATTTCAAATAAGTTAAAAACATTAGCCTAATTGCATTCATAATTTATTCAAACAGCCACTGGATAGAAGAAATATAGCGATGACAAAATATGTAATTATATTAGTTTTACATTTATTATTATTGCTTTTACCTTTTAAATCAGTAAGCAAAAATAGTATAAAAATAGCGATAACTCAAAGCGTGTTGGAGAGGTATCAGGAATTTCTAGATGGTGAAAGCTGTCACGATTTTGATGATTTTAGTAGTTCACTGTCATCTCATAGAGCCGTTATTGAGTTATTAATTATTTGTAAAGCATTTAATATATCTGCACCTAATCTCCACATAGAATATGAACTAGCGCCAAATAATAAACGTGCCAAATGGTTTGTTGCAAAAGGCATGGCACACATGACGGGAGAAACAGTTTGGGAGAATGATATAACAATAAATAATGATAGGTTTTACTTCAGTAATACGATCATCGAAAAGGGAGCAATGGAACAAGGTTTATATGTATCTCCAGACAGAGAAGATATGTTAAAAATCAGCTCTACAAAGGAGTTAAAAAATATCACTGCGGTATGCCAACCAACATGGTCAAAGGAGTGGGCTATCTTAGACAAGCTAGAATTGAAAGGAGTATATCCAGCTTCTAATATCGAAATGATGTATCAAATGGTCGAACATAGTCGAGTAGATTTTCTCTTGTGGACATTTTCTTCAGATAAAGATCTGAGTCAGATTTATAAGAACATTAAGTTAATTCCTATACCTGGAATTAAAGTTAAAATATATGACTCAAGAAAATTTATGTTATCAAAAAGTATACCAAATTCTAAATCATACCTTTCCCTTCTCAATAAAGGGTTGAGTGAGTTGAGCAAAAGCAATAAATTGAATGAATACTTTTATAAGTCAGGATTCTTTAATATTCCAACAAAGAACTGGAGGGTTATAAATACAGAGATATAAAGCTATATACTAGCTTAGAGGTATTTATTAAATTTAAGTTGTTTATTTCATTTCGTCCAATCAAACAATAACATATCACATACCCTATTTTAGGATGAACGTCAGACTATCGCAAGTGGCGAATAAAGCTATCTCGCTTTGTCGGTTAGTTTAAATTAAGGTTAGAAGCCTACCTCACTATGTTCCCATTCCTTGTTATAAAGTCATTTTTAGAATATATGTTCTAACACGCTTTGTGCCCCGAACCGCCATAGAAACTTAAGGGACAATAGTTTTTTTAGACTATAAACTCTAAGGCGGAATCGCCCCCCAAGCGAGTTAGTCAGGTAATTCTGACTATAGCTTTCATTAGGCTATGATGTGCCATAATGACACAAAACTTGCCTATTCAAGATTAAATAGTCATAATAAACATGTGACATTTTGACACATAAAAGTAAAGGAAGAAAATTATGGCTGCTACATTACCTAGAATCACTGCTAGGGTTGATATTGATACCCAATACTTACTAAGTAAGGCTACTGCATTAGCTGGGATGTCCAGTATAAACTCATTCGTTTTAAGTGCGGCAGTCGAAAAAGCCAAACAAGTTATTGAGCGAGAGCAAGTGCTTAAACTCAGCCAACATGATGCCATTATGCTAATGGAAGCTTTAGACAAGCCAGCAACAACTAACGCTAAATTAAAAATGGCGGCCTCTCGCTATCAAAGTAAAACACAATAATGAAAACTGTTCTGTTAGAAAAAACTAAGCATGATAGAAATAATTTCAACTGTGAAATTACAGCCTTAAATCACTATTTTAAAGCTATGGCAAGCCAGCAGGCAAAAAAGGATAACACTAGAACATTTGTTCTCGAAGATACCATCAACAATTCACAGGTAATTGGCTTCTACACTCTCACCATGACACCTATCGAATTAGGGAGCTTACCTTCGAGATTGCAAAAAAAGCATCAGTCATCCACTTCAGGGGGGTTAATTGCGCGTCTTGGTGTTGATATAAAGTACAAAGGTCAAGGTTTTGGTGAATGGTTATTAATTGACGCACTTGCCAAATTACTTGCCGCCAGTGATAGTGTCGCGTTTCCAGTAATTATTGTCGAGGCAAAAGATGGCTCAAAGCATTTTTATGAAAAATATGGTTTTACCGCCTTTGAAGACGATGAAAGTAAACTATTTATCACCATTGCCGATGTCAGGGCGAGTTTAAGTAATCTCTAGCCATAACAATATGAATGTGACTCAGCTATGGCGCTTTCGCCCCCAAAGCGCTATAGGTGATTAAAAGTTAGGACGGTGTATATTGGTTAATACTCTTTAAATTTCTTTATATTACTCATATATGATGTAATTATAAGAGAAGCATTTTAACAAGCTTTAAGGAATTCAGGCTTTAAGTCTTGTCGATAACCACTTCGAAAGTCACTAGGGGTTAAGCCTTTAATTTCTTGAAAGCGGCGATTGAAGTTTGAAATATTTTGATAGCCACACATATAAGCTATTTGCGTAACATCACAATTTTCTCTTACTAATAAACGACAAGCCTCATTAATTCTTAAGGTATTAACAAATTTAACAAATGTCAGACCGGTATATTTTTTAAAGAAGCGACTAAATCCTTGGGTTGTCAGCCCTACTTTACTAGCTATTTCAGTTTGATTAATATCTTCACCCAAATTCGCCCTGACATAGCTATATATATTTTCTATTCGTCTTAAATTGGTGTTATTAATATCAGAGTGTAAATCATATTTAGGTGTTGTTAGCACTTTAACATCATCAGAACTGGCTACTTGGTCAAGAATTTTAACTAAAGAAAGTAGTCTATCCATACTTTGTTGTTGATATAAGAAACCTAGTTGTTTGGCTATTTTTTTCGAGGTTTCCCCTGTTATTTCAAGTCCTTTACTAGCATTATCCAACAAACGACTGATCAAGCCTGCTTCTGGTAACTGTAAAAAACCATCACCAAAACAACTGGTCTTAAACTGAATAACCATGAGTTCTGATTCTTTAGATAATTTAGAACCATCATTTTGCCAACAGTGAGGTACATTAGGGCCTATCAGAATCATGTCGCCTGGAAGGTAATTATCGACACTATCACCGACGAATCGCGTACCTTCGCCACTAATATTCCAGATAAGTTCAAATTCTGGATGAAAGTGCCAATCATGATCGTCATTTAGATCGTGGCATTTAACTTTGAAGCAACAAAATGAACTACCTTCATTCGTTTGCACATTTTCAAAAGTAGGTTCCATAACTAACTCCCAGTAAGCGCTAAATAATTTCAACAGTTTAATATTTGACCTTGTTCGATAAGTTTAATCACCGAAACTGAAATCTACCTGAATAGTACTTTTCAGGCTTATTTAAGCTTTGTAGGGTTATCTATATAGTACAAAATATTTTTATGGAATGATTTTCAACCATGGCAATACAACAAGCTATACAAAGTAGACAAAGTTCAAATTACATCACACTGTTAACATTAGTGGCGGCCTTAGGCGGTATGCTGTTTGGTTGGGACACAGCTGTAATTTCAGGAACAGTAAGTTCACTCGATGCCTTTTTCATATCACCATTGGGTTTAGTAGAGTATGAAGCCAATTCACTTTTAGGAACTCTGGTTTCAAGTGCTTTGATTGGCTGTATTATTGGCGGGGCTATTGCAGGTAAGCTCAGTCAAAAATTTGGCCGAAAGAAAATATTAATTGTCAGTGCTGCATTATTTTTCATCTCGGCATTAGGCTCAGCTTTTCCTGAAATAGGCTTTTATAACATTGGCGGTGAAAATGCTAATCAATCCCTACCTCAATTTATTTTCTATCGTATTCTAGGCGGTGTTGGCGTTGGTATGGCTTCAATGTTATCACCTATGTATATAGCCGAAATTGCCCCCGCAAATATTCGCGGGCGATTAGTGTCTTATAACCAAATGGCTATTGTTACCGGTATTATTATCGTTTATTTTGTTAATTATCTTATTGCATTACAAGGTGATGATAGTTGGATACAAACGGTAGGCTGGCGTTATATGTTTGCCTCAGAGATGATACCAGCCGCAATTTTCTTTGGCTTATTATTCACCGTTCCAGAAAGTCCACGTTGGCATGCGCTTCAAGGGCATGATGATCTAGCTAAAGAAACGTTAACTAAACTACATGGCAGTGAAGAAGCAGCAGCTGAATTTAAACAAATTAAACAATCAATAAATCATCATGGCTCAAGTAAACTTTTTTCTTATGGCATGTTTGTTGTAGTTATTGGTGTGTTACTTTCTGTTTTCCAACAAGTTATTGGTATAAATGCCGTTCTCTACTATGCACCAGAAATATTTAAAGATATGGGTTCAGGCACGAGCGCAGCAATGCTACAAACCATTATCATTGGCGCTGTAAATGTTATTTTTACTTTAGTGGCTATTTTTACTGTTGACCGCTATGGCAGAAAACCTTTAATGATTTTCGGGGCTTTAGGTATGTCCGTCGCCATGATTTCTTTAGGGTTTAGTTTTTATAATGAGTCAATGGGCATTACTGTACTGATTGCCATGCTAGCTTATGTTGCTTTTTTCTCACTATCTTGGGGACCAGTTTGTTGGGTACTTTTATCAGAGATATTCCCAAATAAAATTCGCAGTATGGCGTTATCACTCGCTGTAGCGGCTCAATGGGTCACTAATTATCTTGTCTCATGGAGTTTTCCGTTAATGAATAATGACTCTTATCTCATTGAGCAATTCAATCATGGTTTTGCTTATTGGATTTACGGTGGTATGAGTTTACTCGCTGCGTTCTTTGTGTGGAAATTTGTGCCTGAAACTAAAGGTAAATCTTTGGAGGAAATGGAAAACTTGTGGCAAAACGATACTCAAGTATCAGCTGTTAACTTAACCAAGCAAGAAGCAAGTTAACATCACAATATAGTTTGATAAATATAATTTGAAAATAAAAAAAGAGCTTCGGCTCTTTTTTTATTGTCTAAGCTATTTTCAGGTAGCATTAAGCTTGGTATGAAAACATGAGCCATCATCTCGAACTTTAGGCTTTAACATGTATAAAATTATTGGCGCTATAGCAATATCCATTCTTACTATTTCTCTGTATTTCTTTTTCTTTTCCGGTGAAAAACAGCTTGAGCCTGAGATTGCCTTTCTAGATAATGTTCGTATCGTCCAACCGCTTAATAATAACTGGCAATTTATAAAATCAACGCCTGCACTTGCTCATAGCTTAGCGAAGAAAAAATGGAAAAATGTTAACCTACCTCATACTTGGAATGCTAAAGATGGTCAAGATGGCGGTGGCGATTATTATCGTGGTACAGGCACATACAAACACACTTTTAAATTAGATGAAAAATTTAAAGATAAAAAAGTTTACATCCATTTTGATGGCGCAACTACAACTGCAAAAGTTTACATCAATGGGCAAGAAGTTGGTGCTCACAAAGGAAACTATGCAGCGTTTCGCTTTGATATCACCAATCAAATAAAACTAGATCAAGACAATATTGTTGTGGTTACTGTCAACAATGAAGTTGATGACAACGTAGCACCACTCTCAGCTGACTTTACCTTTTTTGGTGGTTTGTATCGTAAGGTACGTTTAATTGGTAGCGCTAACGTTCACATAGACAACCTAAACTATGCCTCTAGTGGTGTATTTTGGCAACAAACTGATATTTCAAATACGTTAGCAAAACTTGACGTTAAAACAATATTAGTCAATGAAGAAAATCAAGCGACTACAATTAAAGTTACAAGCCAAATACGTGATAAAAATAGCAATATAGTGGCCCAGTCTGAAAAAAGCGTAATATTACAAGCGCAACAGTCATTATCTTATAGCACTAAGCTATCTGTTGAAAACCCTCAACTGTGGCATGGTTTAGATAACCCCTATCTATATAACGCTGAACTAATAATCAGTAAAGGTGGCATAGTTGTAGATCAAATTAACCATGACCTTGGTTTACGTTATTTTCGTGTAGATAAAGATAAAGGTTTTATACTAAATGATAAGGAGTACCCCTTATATGGTATTAACCGTATGGCTGATTTCCCTAAAAAAGGTACGGCTATAAATGAAGAAGATCATGAACGTGATATTCAACTTATTTTAGAGCTTGGTGCAACGGGTGTACGCTTAGGTCATCAACAAAGAGATGAATACGTTTATCAACGTGCCGATGAAACAGGTTTAGTGATCTGGGCTGAAATTCCATTAATTAATCGTATCAATACCAACCAAGCTTTTACTGATAATGTAAAACAACAAGCGTTAGAGTTAGTTAGACAAAATTATAATCATAGCGCCATTATGTTTTGGGGACTTTTTAATGAGATCACTTTAAAGCCAGGGCCAGATCCCCGCCCATTAGTTAAAGAACTAAATGAGTTGGTAAAAAAGGAAGATCCAAGCAGGTTAACCACAGCTGCAGTTGCCGCATCTGGCGAAAAAGCATTGCAAGATCCATTAGCAACTACCACAGACATTTCCTCCTTTAATCGTTATTACGGCTGGTACTATGGCAGTTTCAATGATTTTACTCACTTCATGGATAAATCTCGTGAAAATGCCCCTAACTTACCTATCGCTTTAAGTGAGTTTGGCGCAGGCGCAAGTACAAAAATTCATACTGACAAACCAGTGATGCAGGATCACAGTGAAGAGTATCAAGCTATATTCCATGAAAACTATTGGCAAGACTTAAGTAAACGTCCTTATGTATGGGGAAAATTTTTATGGGTGTTAGCCGATTTTGCTGTTGATAATAGAGATGAAGGTGACACACCAGGTCGTAATGATAAAGGCCTAGTTACTTTTGATAGAAAAATTAAAAAAGATGCATTCTTTTGGTATAAAGCAAACTGGTCAAAAGAAGCGGTTACTCATATTACTGGTCGACGTTTTAATACGCGAACTCAAGCTCAAATTGACGTCAAAGTATATAGTAATCAAGATGAACTTGAATTAATGGTTAATGGTAAAACTATCGGTAAACAAAAACTTAAAGATAACAAAAAAGTTATCTGGGAAAATGTAGCCCTGACTCTAGGTAAAAACATCATAGAAGTGACAACAACGGATGGAAAAATTGTCGATAGCATTGAATTAGAGCGCATCAATAGCCGAGATACTGAAATTACTTCATCGCTATTAGGCATAGACAGTGAAAAAGGTAAAATAGTCAACCTACCTGATGGCGTAACCTTTTCCGAGCTTGAGCAAATAGTTAATTTTCCTCAAGACAGCAAGGTCTCGTTAATTAATGGTCAACAAACTTTACCATTAGGTAATGGCAATATTATCGCTGTGACAGCACAAGATGGCGTAACCAGCCAAAGCTATGAGTTTATCTCTGGCGCAATATCAGTGTTTAAACAAACAACCGCCAGCGCTGAAATTGCAGCAAACTTATCAATAGGTCCTATAGATATCCCTATTATGAGTGCAGCAAAAGCTAATGACGGCATTATCACGGGCATGGTTGATGATATGGAAAACGTTAACATTTGGAATGCTATGGGCAAAGGTCCGCATTGGTGGAAAGTAGATTTAGCAGCGGAATATTATATCGATCACATCGAAATAGTTTGGCCGCAGCATATTGATATGATTGAGCCAGGCGCTATGTCTTACAGCATTGAAATAGCAAAAGATTTCGAGCAAACATTTGATAACTTCTCCGAAAGCTATCAAATAGCAGTAGATAAAACTGACAATACGGTTATTGGTACAACAACCGATAAGTTACAGAGTGAAGCAAGATTTGTCCGAGTACGCTTACATAGTACTAAAACCTTTGCCGATGCGCCTGTCGTTGGTAAATATCCAATATATGGCGCTGAAGAAGTAACGATTATTGGCGGTTTAATCAAATCAGATGCTTTCGATATTAACTATAAAAACAAGACAATTGATAAGTCATCATTAATTAACGTTGCTGATATCGTCAATAGTATTCAGCCTATTACAGGTGGCACATTACAAATTGTTAATGGCAATAATATGATATTAAGTAATGAAGACAATATTGATGAACATAGCCAGTTAATTGTTACCAATAAATCTAAAACCCTAGTTGAACGATACTTTTTTCGTTAATTAATATGTGTTTTGGCTAAATAAAACTAATTAAATTTGCTCTAATTAATCTTCCTTCTATTATAAAGAGGAAGATTAAGTAATTTGGAAAACCCTTATGGCGGACTCAATGCAATTAAAATGGTTACAATTTATTTCCGTAGTAATGCTAAGTTCGCATTCTATTGCCAGTGATAACAAAGTCGCAGCTAACATGATAAGCGGTGAACTGACAAAAAAAACACTACCCTTTGCTGTGCCTGAATCTATTCGGTTTAATGTAGAAAAGCAAGCTTATTGCTTGTTAAATAAAACGTTTAGCAACATGGGCTATCAGATCAAACAAGTAGAACATCCGTTAATTCGCGCATTTACCGAAACCAGAAAAGGTAATATGGCGTTAGTTCTAGTTGGTATACCTAACTTTAAAACTGGAATGAAGCCAAAAACAACTTATCAAGGCATTGTACTAACATCTACCCCGTTCTTAACAACAGCGGTATCGTTTTATAAGCAAAGCAACTCCATTTTAGTGATGGATTCAGCTGATTGGCTAACTAACTATCGTATTGGATTAGTGAGGAATATTTACACTCATGACATACAAAGTTTTTCTACCAAAGATAATAATAACTACCACTTTTACATTAATTCTCTTTCTGCCTTTAAAGCGCTAACTAAAGGTAGGGTTGATATTGTTATTTCTTCAGAATTTGACTATTTATCTGCTAGCAGTTCCCTAAATATTCAAGATGTTATAACAAATTTTATGACCATAGGCACGGCAAATTTGTATCCCGGATTTTCTCATCAATACTTTGGAGAGGATAATGCTAAAGGACTAGCTGAACTCTATGATTTAGAAAGAAATAAACTTAGCGAAAGTGAGCTAGCACTATGTGCCCAAACATCAAAAACAGATTTAACCTCAGTGCCTATTAGTAAATAGCGAGCGATCTACTAACAAACCACTACCCCCTATTCTACTGCGATTAATTGTCTAAATAGTCATAAACACCTAAGAGAATGAGCAGAAGTTAAATAAACCTGAAGTGCATGAGTTAAACGACAGCCAATTTTTTAACAAAAAAAAACTGTCAGTTTTAAATGACAGGTTTAGTTACTAATTTAACCAATATTCTTATTGGTATGACAAACCATGACCATAATTAAATAATGGGTCAATAGAATCATGAGGTACATCTTCAAATTGGGCTTCAACTGCTGCCATTGAACGAGGCATTTCAAAGGGAAGTTTACCACTTGGATTAAAGTCACCAAATAATACATCTAACATCGCTTCATCGGTGGCACCAAATTCCGCTAAAATAGCTATCGCATTTTCAGCAATTTCAGGAATAACTGACGGACGTTCTAAATAAATAACAACAACCGTTGGTTTGGCTGCCATCACTTCATTGATATGTGCTAATTCTTCACCTTTAAAGTCAAGATCACCTTGATTCAAAATAGTTTCAATGATGTTCTCGCCAAAACCTAAATCAGTTCTTGGTGCACGATGCGGCGCTTTAACATGGAGGATAGCAACATCAGCATCAGCTAATTTATCAACAACTTGTGCATATTTACTTACTGATTCTTTACTTAGGCCTTCAATATAAACCTTAATATTTTTAGCTAATGGTAGCGAATATGCTGTTGCCTGACTTTCAGATTCTTTATCTTTAATTTCTTGATTCTTTAGTAATACTAAAGATTTACGTTGAGCCAACGCACCTGCCTTCATAAACTCGTCGGTACCGGTTATTGTATCTGCTAATGCCGTATCAACATAAGGATTGTCAAATAAACCTAAACGGAATTTATCTTTTAAAATACGGCGAATTGAGGTATTAATACGACCAATAGAGACTTCTCCATTTTCCACTAAATTAACAATGAACTCTGGTAATTCTTCGCCGCCAAATTGGTCAACACCGGCATCGAGTGCTTTTTTAAAGCGATCTGATTCTGATAAACCTTCAACCCCCCAAGCACGAGCACGCATAGCAACAAAAAATGATCCCATGCCTTTTGACGTTACAATGCCCCAATCGGTACACACTACGCCGTCAAAACCAAAATCTCCGCGTAACATATCGGTGATCACTTCTTTGTTATAACTCATGGCTACATCTTCTGATGTTTGACCATTAGGAATACCGTAATACGGCATTACCTGTGCTGCACCTACATCAAAGGCTGCTTGGAAAGGTTTTAAATGATAATCAAAGTTATCACCTGGATAGGCTTGTTCTGCACCATAAAATTGATGCGCATCTAAACCATCACGTTGTGGACCACCGCCAGGAAAATGTTTAACCATAGTTAATACACTTGAGTTACCAATATTGGCGCCTTGAAAGCCTTTAATATAACCGGCAACCAATTTAGAAGATAATTCTGCCTCTTCACCAAAGGTTCCAATACCGCGAGCCCAACGTGGTTCGGTTGCTAAATCAGCCATTGGGTGTAATGCCAAACGAATACCAACAGCGCGATATTCAATATTGGCAATACGACCAAATTCTTCCGCTACTTTTTCATCACCAATAGCACCAAAACCAATAGGTTCAGGCCACAAAGAAAAGCCTTCTGTTCTAACCGATGTTGCACTTTTACCATCACGTAAACTATGACGTGGATCAGTCGATATCGTAATAGGAATACCTAAACGGGTTTGCTCGGCAAGCTTTTGAATCTCGTTATGCCAGCGCGCCATTTCTTTAACTGGAGCAGAGCCCATTAAGTTAAAATGGTTAATTAAACGGGAATTAATCACATCATAAGTACCGTAGCCCATTTGAAAATTCATATCTTCGATAATTTCAGCATTTTTACCAAAAACAATCGGCGGTTGAAACATCAAACCCGCTTTTTCTTCGATATTTAGTTGGTCAATTAAGTCACTGACACGACGGTCAATCGGTTGTCGGGAGTCTTCATAAACATCTAGCTGACCATTTTTATTAAGATCACGGTAAGTATAGCCTTCAGCTACCAATGTTGGTGCCTCTGGGCCAATATCACCTTTAGCTAAAAGAGTATCAAGCCAAAACATTTTAGCTACACCCAAGGCAGCGAGAGAAACAGGAACTGCAATCCCAATTGCAGAATATTTAAGCCATTTATTCATAATAATTTTCCTAGTTTGAAGAATTTTGTTTTGAAGACTTGATACGTCGATAACCGTATCTAAGCAGTTTATAAGCACCGAAAAGTATGCCAAGAACAATAAGTAAATTGATAAACGCTAAAATCGCCAGTGTGGTAAAAAACGCACCATAGCCTTTTTTGTCACTGTCGGTTGCGTTCATAAATAACCAACGTTGTTCTGGTTTAATTGTTTGATGGTCGGCAATGAGCACTTTAAGCTCGGTGACTTTTTCGGGATATTGGTCTGCTAAATTGTTTGTTTCACCCGGATCTTTTGATAAATCAATTAACAGTAGTGGGTGACTGTAACCGCCCATGCCGGCAAGAACACCGTTACCGGTGTAAATATTTACGCCTAACCCGTGTGCTAGTTTCAATTTCCACTTGCCTTTTCTAACCGCTTGAACCTCTTTATTTGTACGGTCGAAATAAACATATACGCCCTCTTCCGTAACACTTTCTCCGGCAAGTAAAGCAGTAATACTATTACCATCAATTTCGCGGTCGTTCGGCAATGAACCGCCACTAAGCTCTACAAATGTAGGAAACCAATCTAACATGGATAAAACACCGTCATATTGGCGAGGCTCAATACCTACTGGCCAATGAGCTACCGTTGGTACACGATGACCTCCGTCAAAAGTTGTCATTTTACCATTACGTAATTCACCCGCAGAGCCACCATCATCTCCCATCATTAACCATGGCCCGTTATCACTAGTGAACACAAGTAAGGTATTTTCCCACAACCCTTTATCTTTTAAGGTTTTGATAATTTCACCTACAGACCAATCAAGCTCTTGAACAACATCTCCATATAAACCACGTTTACTTTTACCTTGAAAATCAGGCGAAGCATAAAGTGGCACATGTGGCATATTATGCGCTAGGTATAAAAAGAAAGGTTGCTCTTGGTTACGGTCGATAAAGTCAATGGCTTTATCGGTATAGCGTTTGGTTAAATATTGTTGGTCAATTTCTGTATAAGTGATTTCTTGGTTTTCATACCAAAAGAAACTGCCCATATCGTTACTGTACGGCACACCATAAAACTCATCAAAGCCCTGATTCCACGGCATAAATCTATCGTTATGCCCTAAGTGCCATTTACCAACTATCCCCGTCGCATAACCTTGCGGTTTTAACGCTTCTGCGATGGTCATTTCACTTTGTGGCATACCATCAACACTGTCTTCAGCAAAAACAGAGTCGATGCCCATTCGGACTGAATGCCGACCCGTTAATAATGACGCACGTGATGGTGTACAAATATTGGCAGCAGAATAGAAGTTCGTAAACTTAATACCTTGCTGACCTAGTTGATCAATATTTGGTGTACTAATATCTGTTGCTCCAAATGAGCTAATATCACCGTAACCTAAATCATCAGCAAAGATAAAAATGATATTAGGTTGAGCTGCAGATGTATTGGACGATATGTTGCCCGACTTATTGCCCGATATGACTTCGCTAGCATGTAGCTCATTAGCGCTAAACAATACGGCAAGTAATGCTGTTTTTAGTAATATTGAATAGTTAACAATCACAGTTTTAAACTCCAAAACATATTGATATAAATCTACAGATATACTGAGATTATCAATGAAGCCTGAAACCATCCTGAATAATATATAGAAATCCCACGAGAATGCTGTCGATAAAAAACCTGAAGTGAATGCTTTAAACTCAACTTCAGGTTATTTGATTTGACTTAATCTTATCTAATTAAAATAAATTAGCATTGAAGCTTAAGGCTCTAATTGTGATGACAGTCCTTTGTGTACTAACCAAAACTTAAAACGCTCCAAAAGTGTTGGTTCTGGATCTTCTTCTGGTACTTGATATTGTTGACGCAACTCGGTTAAACGAACTTTTAATTGCTTGATACGGTTTTGCTCGGCTGAATCAGTAATTAAGTTATGAAGTTCATCAGGATCAGTGCCTAGGTCATAAAACTCCCAAGTACCCAATTTATAAAAGTGGATTAATTTATAACGGTCAGTACGCACGCCATAATGACGCGGTACAAAGGCCCAACCGGGATTTTCATAAAAGTGATAATAAATAGCATCACGAAAAGGTGCTGACATCTCTGTAGTATCTGCGTTTGGACTCATCAGGGGTACTAAACTTTTACCTTGCATATCACTTGGCGCTTTAACACCTGCAATATCAAGAAAAGTTTGTGCAAAGTCTAGGTTTTGCACTAAATCGTTATTCTCACTACCTGGTTTTATTTTACCTGGCCATTTAACAATTAACGGCATGTTAATTGAATCTTCATACATCCAACGTTTATCAAACCAACCATGATCACCTAAAAAGAAGCCTTGATCTGAGCTATAGATAACGATGGTATTTTCTTCAAGATTATTTTTTTTCAAATAAGCCATTACGCGGCCTAAGTTATCATCGATAGAATCTACAGAACGCATATAGTCTTTAATGTATCGTTGATAACGCCATTTTGTTCGAGCATCGCCTTGTGGTTTATTGTCGAAATAAGCTTTGTTTCCTGCTGCATAAGCTCGATTCCAGTTAGCCGCTTGTTCTTCATTTAAATAACCAGGTGGAGATAATTTTAAATCGCTCATCGTTAAATATTGTGCAATCGACATTTCTAAATCGGGGCTAAGCGATGCGGCACGACCTTTATGATCATCAAAAAGCGTTGTTGGCTCTGGAATTTCAATGTCTTTGTATTTATCAATATGATTTGGACCTGGTGCCCATTCACGGTGTGGCGCTTTATGTTGGTACATCAACATAAAAGGTTTGTTTTTATCACGTTTATCCAACCAGTCGATTGCTCGGTCAGTAATAACATCTGTGGTATAACCCGTGACTTCAACTTGACCAGTTTCACTTTTAAAGCGCGGATTATAATAACGTCCTTGACCAGGTAATATTTCCCAATGATCAAAGCCCGTAGGTTCACTATATAAATGCCACTTACCTATTAACGAAGTTTGATAACCCGCTTTTTGCAATAATTTTGGAAAAGTTTGTTGAGAACCATTAAAATCACCACCCCACTCGTTATTCATAAAGCCATTCTTATGGCTATGTTTACCAGTAAGGATAACCGCTCTACTTGGACCACAAATCGAGTTAGTAGCAAAGGCGCTACGAAACAACATTCCCTCACTGGCGAGTTTGTCGATATTGGGTGTTTTATTGATTTTTGAACCATACGCACTAATAGAGTGCGTGGCATGGTCATCAGCAAAAACAAACAATATATTGGGTTGTTGTTGTTCACTTGCACTTGCACTTGCACTTGCCGTCTGTAATAACGCTGAACAAACTAGTCCAAGTGAAACTTTCGTCAAATTTTTTATAAGTTACAGCCCCTATTTGCCAATTTTTACTGACAATTCAGTTGGTAATTTAGTTTCAATACCTGGGTGAGCAAAACCAATCTTTCTTCGGCTGATGACCGATGATTCAAGGCCATCGCCAGTTAAATAAGCATAAATAACAAATGGGGCTTGTTTTGGCATATCTAAATCAATTGTTAGTTGATTATCGCTAAGCGCTGACAAAGCATTTTTCACTGGTTGTGCTTTAGTTAATACCTTGCCGGTAGCATCTGCTGTAACTAACTGAACTGTCATGTTGGCATCTTTATAGGTATCATTTACCAAAGTTACTGGTACTGATACTTGCTGACCTGTCCGATAGAAATCTTCCGACCAAATATCAACATTAATAGCAATAGGTGCGAACGCATGGCGTCCCCACTCTGCCCAACGCGGCTCCATAATTAAATTAGGGATATCGATAAAGTTATCACACGTGGCACTCGCTTCTTTAATATCCCAGCTAGCTGGAATGGTATCTTTGTCGGTACATTTCCCTAGATACAAGAAGTGTTGTATACCTGCATATCCCCTGCGGGCACGCCAATAACCAGTCAGTTCAGAAACTACATAAGCATATATTTCTCGGCGTTGCTCAGCGGTAATATCAGCACCTTTTGTTAATAACCTATAAGCATCTTCAGCTATGGTTACCGGATCACTGCCATCTCGCGTTAACCATAACCAACCATATTCATTGTTTATGTAAGGGTGAAATCTAGCACCCGGACCATCGTAGGTTCTAAATATAATACCTTTGGTCATTGGTGGTAAACGAGAAAACGAGTCTAAATCGGCTAAGCCATATTCTTTATCATTACTGTTCATAAAGCCTGTGCCATTAAGCTTGTATGGATGCTCTTCTAATGGATCATTGGGCTTATCGGGCGCTTGGTAACTACCTGACTCCCATTGACGAGTTGAATCTAAATGGCGAACTAAGGGTACTGTTTCATATAGCAATGGATTATGATTTTCATTGGATGCATCCCACCAGCCAATAGAGGCATGATTCCAGTTTTCTTGCACCCAAGCTGCAAACTCTTTTTCTAGCTCTTTTAATGACCAGTTATTCGACGTGGGCATCCCCGGAATACCGAGTTTGACTGGCGCAAAAATGTGATATTCATCGGTAACAATAAAACCGAGCTCATCAGCTAGGTCATACCAAAAATTGGGCGCTCGACCAACATGAAAACGGAATGAATTCCAATGAAAGTCTTTTTGACCTGCCAGCAGCTTAGTTACCCAAGCTTTATTCCAAGGTAATTGTTTTCTGTCTTGATCTTCAAAAAAACGATGCAAGGCGATATTGGTTCCGCGCAAATAATATTTTTGGTTATTCAGATAAAAACCTTTATTTTTGCTGTCTACTTCATCACCACCACGCCACTGCACTTCACGCATACCAAAGCGTGTCGCACGATCATCAGAAGCTTTGCCTTCATGCTCAATTGTGCTGTGAGCAACATAAAGAAATGGCGACTCTGGCGTCCACAGGTTTACTTTATTTAAAGGAATATCTTGGCTAACAGTGACGGTTTCATTTGTTGATAACGCCACTACTTGTTGCTTCATTTCAGAAACAGTGTATTTACTTTGCCATTCATTGATTTGTTGCTTAACCGTTAATTCGATAGCTACATCACTATTATTACGAATAGTGGTATAAACCTTCGCTAACCCTTGCTCAATATTTGTTTCAACCTTGGTTCTGACAATGGAATATGAGCCCGTATAAACAATACTGACACTATCCCAAAGACCGGGGTACCAGCCAAGCTTTTCAAAATCACTGCCTACTGGAACAAACTCAGGCACAGATGAGTGCTCTGCACCTACGCGGATAACAAGTTCATTGCTTTTACCATACTTAATTGCATCAGATAAATTATACTCAGAAACGCTAAAAGCACCGTAATGCTCACCTAGCATTTGGCCATTTAGCCAAACTTTGGTTCCATATTTGGCTTTATGTAAACATAAATGTGAAAGTGCGCTAGCTTGCTCTGGTGCGGTAAAAGATTTTTTATACCAAAATGCTTCTCGCTCATCACTTTCCATACCCACCAGTTTAAAACTTGGTGTTGCTTCTGTTAATAAACCGGGCACTGGCGCTGAATGGTTATATTCTGCAGGAAAATTATCATCTAACCCTCCTTGCTCAACCTGCCATTGACCGTCAAGAGACTGTGTTTGACGAACCCTTTCACCGAAGTCAACATGACTATTCTGACAAGCTACTTGTGCATAGCTGCCTTGCATTTCACTGGTTTTGTGTTCAGATTCGGGAAAGTCTTTCATAAACTCATTAACATGAGGCTTTATAAAAGCGAGTAACGGTGTTTTAAACACCCAACCAAGTAGCATCAATAACAAAATTGCTAATACTATTTTTTTAAATATCTTCATTATTTTAGTTCTCAAGTAGATTGAACTACATGATGAAAGCGCGATAACCCGTTAGAAAACCTTGAAAAACGAATAAGTCAAAACCAAAAACCATCATTACTCCTCCTTCAAGACCACCTAAAGTAAACATAGGTAGAAATAACAATGCCGTAGATTTGAAGAGTTTATCGGACGGTTTTTTCTGGCATTTAAGAGTCACTTGATAAACCAAATGAAATACACCTGTAATCATAAATATAATGCCGTAATAAAATAGATATGGTCCTTGAAGGCCTGCATAAAGTCCGGCACCAAAACCATAAAAACCCATAGCAACAATCATTTCTTTGATATGCCAGATGACAGGTACAATTACTGAAATTTTGATGGCTTGCGAGTAATCACTGCCGTAAATACGAGCACCAACATAAGAGGCCGCAGCGCCGAACATAATACAAGCAAATAAAATCAACCCTGATAAATTACGCAATGATAGCGGTAAACCTATTTGCCAACCGTAATCGTAAATTACCGTCATTATAATTGCGGTAAAAATCACGCCATAAGCTACACGCCATTGGCTAGGAACATTATTTAAAAACCAATTCATTCGAATACTCCTACTTAGTTGTTGCTGTAGGTTGGCTAACCTCAACTTCCATTGCACTTAAACGTGTTTTTAACTCTTGATATATGTCTTGCATATTAGCCTTATCAATCAAATTTATTTGCTCTAACGGGTCATTTTTAAGATCAAATAATTCATCTTTCTTACCACGTTTATAATCAATTAACTTATAGCGTTTGGTTCGTAATGCTAACTGTTCAGGAACGGGATAAGGATAATCCTCGTAATACTTATATAACCAAGCATCACGCAAGGTTTCATCTTTATCTTCTAATACTGATACCGCGCTTTTTCCTTGCATTTGATCAGGTACTTCGATCCCCGCAAGTTCTAAAAAGGTTGGTGCCATATCTAAATTAAGTAGCATTTCTTGCGAACGTCTACCTGGATTTTTAATACCATTAGGGTAACGAACGATAAAAGGAATTCTTATCGATTCTTCATAAGACCAACGTTTATCAATCAAACGATGTTCTCCCCACATATAACCATTATCACCAGCAAAAACCACAATAGTATTATCGCTAAGCCCTAATTCATCGAGCTTATCTAATACCAGACCTATTTGTTGATCCATCGCCATTGCTGTTTCTGCGTAATCTTTCATTTTTTCTTCAAGCGGATCCCAAAGAAAGTGCTTAAAGTTGCCATCAGCAAAGGCTAACCAAGAATCGGCTTCTTTAGGCAGGGTTACTTTTTCATCGTCATAGCGCCCAGCTAAATTTGTCGGCGGGGTCATAGGTAAATGTAAGGCTTTGTGAGAAAGGTAAAGAGCAAAAGGCTGATCTTTATTGTTTTCAATGAACTTTAATGAGAAGTTGGTTAAATCTTCGGTGATATAACCATTAATGTTAACGCCCTCTATAGGTGACTCACCCAGTTTTAATTTTTTACCATTAACTATATAAGGAGTGCCATAGTAAGCTCCTTGGCCGCCCATATGTTCAAAACTGATAAACTGGTCTACACCACGTAACGTTGGTAAACCTCCTGGCATGTGCCATTTTCCGATAAAAGCAGTGCTATAACCTGCCTTTTTCAAGTGTTCAAAATAGGTAACGTTTTTATTATCCCAAACGGTAAAGTTATTTTGTACACCATGTTGTTGTGGATATTGCCCAGTTAAAAAACTCGCACGTGACGGGCTACATAAAGAAGAGGTAACAAAAGCATTTTCAAATAACACTCCTTCATTGGCTATGCTATCGATGTTCGGTGTTTCAATAAAAGAATGCCCCATTACGCTCAAATAATCCCAGCGATGGTCATCCGCTAAAATAAAAACAATATTGGGTTGTTTATTTTTACTTTCCTCTGCCATAACTGAAGCAGTTAAAGCTGGAACTATTAGTGTAATTAAGACGAAAAGTAGTTTCATGTTATTTCCATTTCTTGGCTGTTAGTCATAACATATGAAAACAAGCTGAAGCTGACCTGAATTCTCTTCTTTTGTATGAAATCGAATTAAAAAAGGCTATTTACTTCCACCAAAATGACGGAGTAAATAGCCTTTCAAATAAATTATTAAGATTCGTTACTAAGAACTAATTACTCAACAGTAAAATACCCCGTGAGTAGGTCAGCTTTAGCAGAAGAGCCACCAACATAAACTTCATATGTCATTTTTTCTACCTGCCACTCTTTCGCTTCTGGGTTGTACCAAGCCATGTCTTTCGTCGCTACCTCAAGTTCAACAACCTTACTTTCACCCGCTGCAAGTGAAATACGGTTAAAGTCTCTTAACAATTTAACTGGACGATCAACACTTGAGTTAGTAAAACCTATATAAAGTTGAATAATTTCATCACCAGCTACTCTACCGCTATTCGTTACCGTTACAGAAACGTTAAGGCTGTCAGTATCACTAAGCTCTGAATTATCAATGGTTAAGTCAGTGTAATCATAATTGGTATAACTTAAACCAAAACCAAACGGGTAAGCTGGCTCTATGCCTTTTTTATCAAATAAAGTATAACCATGGTAATAACCGTAAGTTATTTTTTCAGTGTAAGGAGTGAAATAAGGGTAATCACTTGCTTGTTTAGCAATGCTAAACGGTAATTTACCACTTGGATTAACTTCGCCATAAAGGATATTAGCAAGTGCGTTACCGCCTTCCATGCCGCTGTACCATGAAAATAATATGGCAGGTACTTCATCGTTCCAAGCCGACATGTCAATACCACTACCACCAACATAAACAACGACTAGGTTTTCATTCGTTTTAGCTAATGCTTTAATTAAGGCTTCATCTTCTGGCAGTAGTTTTAAACTTTCGCGATCGCCGCCTTCAGCTTTTTCACCTATTCTTTTTCCAAGTCTTGCGGCTTCGTTGGCTTCATCTGATGCCAGTAAAAACTCACCTTCATCAACGTAAGTATAACCAACCACGACTACAACTTGATCCGCCTTTTTAGCTAAAGCCTTACTTGCATTTAAATCAGATGCGTTGTCTAGCACAACCTTATTACCTAATTTTTTATTGTAATCAGCGATACCTTGGTATGGTGTAATAACATAAGGTTCAAAGGTACCACTACTGCCCTTGTCACCAGTATTTTCTATGTCAGCCAAACGGCCAATAACAGCAACAGTTTGTTTTGACTGTTTAGAAAATGGTAACACTTGTCCCGTTGAATTTTTACCATCTTTGACATGATTGTTTTTAACCTCACTATTCTTAAGAAGTACCATACCTTTTTCAGCAGCTTCTTTAGTTAAAGCAATCGAATCAGGTGTAGCAATAATAGAGTCAGGGTATTCCATTGGATCGTTAGCTAAACCAAATTTCAATTGTGTTCTTAAGGTATCAAAAACCAATTCATCAATTCTAGCTTCAGTAAATTCACCATCAGAAATCGCTTGTTTTATGGTGTCGTGTTGATAATGTTGTTGAAATGGCATTTCAACATTAAGACCGGCATTAATACTGGCAACGGCATCGTGGGTACCGTACATAAAGTCATTGATAACAAAGCCTTCAAAGCCCCATTCATCTCGAAGGATATCAGTTAATAAGTACTTATTATTACCGGCATAAACACCGTTAACTTTATTATATGAAGACATAATAGAAGCAACATTGCCGTCTTGTACTATTTTTTTAAAATGCGGTAAATAGACTTCACGTAAGGTACGCTCATCAACAACAACATCAACAACAAAACGTGAGTTCTCAATACTGTTTAAGGCAAAGTGTTTAACCGTTGACATGACATTATGTTTTTGGAGTGATCTTGTTGCTTCTAGGCCCATTTCACCCATTAACCAAGGATCTTCAGAGTAAACTTCTTGAGCACGTCCCCATGCTGGGTGACGTAATAAGTTAACCGTTGGTGTACCGGTATAGTTAACACCACTAGCTCGCATCTCTTTGGCAATAACCTCATAAATTCTGCTTTCCATTTCTAAATCAAAACTGGCACCACGAGCCATTGATATAGGGAATGAGGTTACGCCTTTTTTATCGCCCATTGTGCGTTCTTTATTAGATTTAACGCCACGAGGACCGTCTGAAAAGGCAAAACGAGGAATGTTCAGGCGCTCGTTACCTGCAACATAAAAATGAGGTAGACGATCAAATAACATATGATTAATACCGAGCGTAGCTATGCCATCGCCCATGGTTTGGCCATACATTTGCTCGATTTTTTCATCTAGGGTCATCTTTGAAATAAGTTCAAGGGTTAACTTATCTAAGTCTTTAGTATCGCTAATATCTGGGAACTTAGATTTATCAAACGCAACAGGGTGAACAGTATAATCATATGCCCGATATATAAAAAAACTTATTACAGCCGATAGTGCTAACAATGAATAGCCTAGCCCTTTGATAATCTTTCTTATTTTCATGTTATTTCCTTGCAAATAAACAAACCAAAGCCGCAAAAGTTGACTTTATATACATTAACTATAAAAAACCAACCTGAAAACAATATGAATAGCGAATACCAATAGGGATAAATTATTGGCCATATATTTAAAATTTAAGCTTCGTCGCTCCATGACATCCTGTCACCGCGACATACCGTTCATCCTGAACATAAAAAAAACCGAACCAGCATATTGCGAAGTTCGGTTAAAACAGCTAATTAGCTGTTGGGAAAACTAAAATCTTTACTATTTTGTCAATTGTGGTCTCGACGCAACCTCAATGCCATGGTGTTTGAAACCAACTTTCCGTTTATCTATTACGACAAATTTCTCACCATTTTGGTAAGTTAGTTGAGCAAACAACACGAATTTTTTCCGCGCTGGAATAGTAATCCCTAATTCAAACGACTGCTCGCCATTTGTTTCAATACTGACCTTGACACGTTCTGACTTCTCTAGAACGTTACCTTCCTCGTCCGTAGCAAATAGTTGCACTTCACCATTAACCATCTGTTGATGATCATTAATAACAATGAGTGGAATTTCAGCTAAATCACCACGTTGATAATCATCGGTCCATTTATTGATATAGACGATAGCCGGTGACCAAATATTTTTACTGTATTCGTGCCACCTAGGCTCCATCACCAAATGTTCAAGATCAACAAAGTTGTCACTGGTAAATGAACGACCCGGTTTAGAATGACCTAAATATGTAAAGTGCTGTACGCCTTGATAACCACGTTTTGCCCGCCAAAAGCCTGTTAAACCCGCTTGTAAATAAGCCCAAGCTTCTCTGCGAGTATCAGTAGTATTATCATCACCTAATAAGCGCGGGTATATTTCATCCGTCAATCTTGTTGCACTGCCATCACGGTTTAGCCATAACCAACCAAATTCATTGATAATATAAGGGTTATGATCTGAAGGGTAAGTCACTTGCACAATACTTCTAGGATCTAAAGGCCCTTTATGTTGACCAGGATTATTATCCAAAGATTCAATACCTTCACCTTGATTACCGCCAAGCAAAGCCAGCATGGCATTAAAGTTCGCAGAAAAAATATAAGGGTGATCTTCAATCGGATCATCACCATGATGCGGTTTTTGCCAGCCGCCATTTTCCCATTGTCGCGTTGGATCTAAATGACGAACATTGGTGATGGTATCGAAAGACTTCATATCCGTTGTTTCATTAGAGGCACTCCACCAAGCAATCGATGGGTGGTTCCAGTTTTCTTGAATCCAACTAGTAAATTCTTTTTCTAATTCAACCATTGACCATTCAGAATTCGGTTGATCGAATTTATGAGCAGCGGTATCTTTCATTTTGTTCATTAGGCTCCAATAGGCAAATTCATCATCTATTAAAAAGCCTTCTTCATCAGCGATGTCGTACCAAAAATTAGGCAAACGACCTATGCTAGTACGAAATAAATTCCAATGATATTCTTTAGGGTAAGAGGTATATAATTTACGCACCCAAGCTTCATTCCACGCAAGCGTTCCTGCGTCAGGGTCTTCAAAAAAACGACCTAATGAAAAGTTTGAACCGCGAAGATACGTTTTATTACCATTGAGGTAAAAACCGCGTTCGTCACCGCCTTTCCATTTAACCGAGCGGAAACCAAATCGAGTGGCTTGATCATCAATCACAACATTAGCTAGTTTTATCGTTGTATCAGCAACATAAAGAAACGGCACCTCAAGTGTCCATAACTTCATATCATTTACAGAGACTGTTTGCTCAATGGTTTTGGTCTCTCCGGCCGCTAATGTTATATTTACAGTCGTTTCATTTGATGCGTTAGTGTTCGCTTTCCACTCTCGTAAACTGTTTACAACTTCAAGTGTTACACTGCTATCACTATTGTTCTTTATAGTATTTTTTATGGTAGCGATACCGGTATTAATATCGGTTTCAACTTTACTGCGGACAATGGTTTGCGCACCAGTAAATAATAAGTTAACGTCATCCCAAATCCCTGGCATCCAGTATTCTTTTTCATTGTCTTGGCCGGTTGGAATAAATTCAGGTACTTGACTACGCTCCGCGCCCACACGAATCACAATCTCGTTGCTTTCGCCCCATTTAATGGCCTGTTCAAGATTAAATTCAGCTTGGGTAAATGCGCCATAATGGTCGCCGATTTCAACCCCATTTAGCCACACTTTAGCGCCATACTTAACTTTTGCAATACATAACAAAGCCGTGTCTTTTGTTGATTCTGGTGCGTCAAAGCTACGTTTATACCAAAAAACATCACGCTCTTCATTCGGCTGACCTAAACCATTAAAAGCAGGTTGAGCATCCGCTAGTAAGCCTGGCACTGCTGCAGTGTGATTATATTGTGCTGGCTGCTCGTTATTTAAAGCGCCCTGTTCTACTTGCCATGTACCATTAAGCGAAACATACAGGCGTGTTTGTTCACCCCAGTTATATTGCCCTGCTGTACCACCACATCCGATTTCAGGTTGTGCACCAAGAATTTCAGCGAGATGGTTACTCTTATTTTCTGCTACATGAGGTTGGGAAAAACGTTCATACTTACCATCAACCATTAATGGTGACCATAAAGGCCATGATAAAATAACTAATAACAGCAAGGTAAATATTGTGATGAAAAACCATTTAAAACACTTCAACAAAATCCGCATTGAATACTCCTTGGAAACCGGCACTTTAACTCATAATTTGATTTGTACTGGAGTAGTGTAAAAAAGTTTTCTGAATTAGATCTGAATCACGAGTACTTTTTGATAACACTATGTGATTAGGTTAAATGGGAAGCTTGAACAGATATTAAGTGCCATATATACGGTATCTAAGGCACTTACTTAAAGCATAGGAGATATAAAACGATTACTTAAAAATAGGCTGAGCGGTTTTATCGATAATGGCACCTGAAAATTGCACCACTGCTCCTGCAACTTGATGAGCATGCTTAGCAGAAATATCAGCAGAATGCCCTTTCATTCTAGAAGCCAAATATGTGCCATTAAAAGAATCCCCTGCTGCTGTGGTATCTGTTGCTTTTACTGCGGTTGTAGGTACTAAAACTGATTCATTTCCAGTACAAACTAAACAACCTTCAGGGCCCATTTTAATAACCAATTCTTTAACACCTAAGTTTTGATAATAGGCTTGGCATTGCTCAAGCGTTAAACTTGAATTAAAAAGTTGTTCGTCATCAAATGTCGGTAAAACAATGTCACAAAAACTGGCTGTTTTGTCAAAACACTGTCGAGCAACGTTTGCATCTGGCCAATTGCGGGGTCGATAGTTACTGTCAAAAACCAACTTACCGCCTCGTATTTTATATTCGTCAAAAAATTCCCATAATCGTTCTAGAACTTGTGCTGAATACAGTGACAGCGTAATACCGCTTAAGTAGATATAGTCAAACTCCATCAGTTGTGATAATAAAGCTTGGGTTTGCTCAAGTTCAAACAGTTCACGAGCAGGAGACTCTTTTCGCCAATAGGAAAACTCACGTTCACCATCAACAAAGGTTTGAATGGCATATAAACCGGGCACACGATTAGGAACTTGAGCGATTAATTGCGTGCCTACTTGTTCATCTTGCCAAGCGTTTAGCATTTCATAGCTCCACTTGTCATCACCTAAAGCGGTAACATAATCAACGTTAACCCCTTGGCGAGCCATATAAATAGCAGTGTTTAAGGTGTCGCCACCAAAACTCAGTGTTTGTGCGCCGAAAGCGCCATCTGATTCATTTGACAATTCTAACATGCACTCGCCAATAGAAGCGCAACGTAAAGGGTGTTTAGATGTCATCATATCCTTTAATTTCTCTAATTATTTATAACGTTTATAAGGGAGGGCTTTATTTTTCTACGGCTTCAGTCATATCTATACCGGCAAATTTTTTCATTAACCAGCTCATTAAGTGTGCCGTTTTAACAGGCATTAAACGATATAGCTTATCAATAAATTTACAATCAGATCCGACAAGAATGCGTGATTTATCTTTTTCTATGCCTTTGATAATAGCTTTAGCAGCGTCCTCTGCCGTAACACCCACTTTTTTGTCGTCTTGTTCGGCGGCGGCTAATTTCGCTTTCTCACTCATATCGGGTGCATTATTGGTAATATTAGTTTGCACGGCACCCGGATAAACAACGCTGACACCGACATTGGTGTCAGCAAGTTCAACCATCAAACCTTCGGTCATTAGCTTAACTGCGGCTTTACTGGCACCATAAATTACTTGCCCTGGAAAAGGCATATACCCACCCATACTAGAGATATTAACAATACGGGCCTGATTACTTTGTTTCAATGCCGGTAAAAAAGCCCGCGTCATATAAACAACGCCCCACCAGTTAACATTAAAAATACGCTCCATGTGCTCAACAGCTAAATTTTCAACGTGACTAAAGGGCTGAATAATACCGGCATTGTTAATAATGCTATCAACTTGACCATGCAAAGTAACAACGGCTTTAGCTGTAGATTGCACTTGCTCATTGTCGGAAATATCCACAATATGACGACTAAAGCGAGATTTATTTTCACTGTTTTCCTGAATAAGCAATTGCTCTGTTTCAATCAAAGCTTGTTCGTTATAGTCAGCCGCCGCGACAATTGCGCCTTTTGCTGCTAATTGTAACGTTAACTCACGACCTATACCTGAGCCTGCACCTGTTACTACAATAACCTTATCTGTTAAATTCATTTAGTTTTCCACCAGCAAATTAAGTTTATTTAAATTAGTTAATAACACTAAAGGCAATAAATGAAATCAACCTGAAGTAACTGTTTCAAGTTCGGCTGAGCAATGAAGTAATTGTTCAGATTCAGTTTCTTTTTCTGTTTCTTTTAAGAATAATAAACATAACGTAGGTACTGCACCTAAGGTCATCATGGTGCCAATCGCTAAGCCAAAGATAATAACGCTAGCCATTGAATAGAAGAGTGTTTCTGCCATTAACATCAAAGGTATAAATGCTAGAATGGTAGTTGCTGTGGTTATCAGAATGGGTCTTAAGCGATTTAAACTCGCTGACGATATAGCATCTATTTTACTTAAACCAGCATTTTGCTCTGCTGTTATTTTATCAATTAAAACAATCGCATTATTAATAATAATGCCGGCTAAGGATAAAAATCCAAGGGCACCTATAAAATCGAAATTAGCACCTGTAATATATAGACCTAAAAAGCCACCAGAAAAAGCTAACGGTATGGTAAGTACCACGATACCTGTTTTACGAAAGGATGAAAATTGTGCCACTAAAAGACAGAAAACAAGCCCGAAAAACAAAGGTAATGTTATAAACAATGTACCGGCACTGTCAGCAAACCCTTCTAATTCTCCCCCTAACTCAATACGGTAACCTTCAGGTAAATTATTAGTGATGTCTTGAATTTTTTCATCCCAAGCTGCCTGTAGTTCTGGCGCTTTCATGACATTATGTTGACCGCCGACGGTAATGTTTTTTTCCATGTTCCGCCTAGCAATACTACCAAATTGAGGCACCATTTCGATGCTCGCAACTTGGGATAACAATACGTATTCACTATTAGCACTTGATGTGAAAATTTTAACGTTATCGAGCAGATTACTAGCTTCTTTAACATTTATAGCATCATGTTTAAGTTTAACGATCACTGGAATTAAGGTGTCACCTCGCCTAATTTCAGTCACTTTAGCACCAGTAAAAACGCCGTTTAAGGCATTTGAAATTGACTGATAACTGATACCCGCTCGGCGCACTTTTGCTTGGTCAATATCAACACGAAAACGTTTGGTTTTATTTTGCCAGTTATTAGAAACATTAACAGCACCAGGAATAGACGCTAAAGCATTTTCAGCTTTTAATGCTAACTCATACAATACATCAGCATTCGGTCCACTAAAACGTAACTGCACAACGCCTGGCGGTACAGTACCACGGGCAATAAGCTGCGGTTTCACTCTCGCTGAGGGTATATTTTGTGCGCTAAATTGTTTGATTTTACTGAGCATCATTTTAGCTTCATCAGCCGAGTGAGTGTTAACAATAATAAAGCTACGATTAGGGGCAGGATTTGACGGTGAAATTGATAAGAAAAATCTAGGTCCACCTGAGCCAATATAAGAAGAGACATAGTCAACTTCTGGATTTTGCGTTTCATCCATTAACCAGTGTGTTAGTTTCTGGCTAGCATTTTTTGTTTGATGCACATTATAGCCTGCTGGAACGTCTAAATAAACCAACACTTCAGAGCGAGAAGACGTTGCAAACATTTCAACGGGTACCAAAGAAACGATAGCCAGTGAAAAAACAAAAACGCCAGCAATCATGCCTAGAAATGCTTTGGGAAATGTTAGTACTTTAGCAACAAACTTTTGATAAAAAGGTAATAATATAAAGGGTTTTTCTTTCTTTTTATCCGAGATAAAACGCACGGCTAAGAGTGGCACTATTGTTAACGATAAAACCCAAGAAATTAATAACGATATCGACACAACTTGCGCGAGCGAACGGGTATATTCACCGGTAGTACCGTTGGCTATCAGAATTGGCGCGAAAGCTAATACTGTTGTTAACGTTGATGTTAACAGCGGTAAAGCTAATTCTTTACAGGCATCAATAGCGGCATCATATCGTTTAGCCCCTTGATGTAGGCGTAAATGAATATTCTCAGTAATCACAATACCATTATCAACCAGCATGCCTAGGCCAATGATTAAACTCGCTAAAGAAATAAATTGCAGATCAATTTCCATGAAAAACATCACTAATAAGGTAGCTAAAATGGTTATAGGCACAGTTACACCAACGATTAAGCCTTCGACCAAACCTAAGGAAATGATAACCACTAATAGAACAATAGCTAACGTTTGATATAAACTAGATTTAACATCATTGATTGATTTACCAACCACATCCGGTTGAAACGTCGCTAGCGACAGTTTCATACCAATAGGAAGATTGGCATCCGCTTCAAATAACAGCTTTTTAAGGCGAGGTCCTACTTCCAGAATATTACGGCCTTGCTGCATTGAGGCTGCGATAACAATGGCTGGTTTACCATTGTAAAAAGCCAAGTCACTCGGTGGCTCGCTAAAACTTTGCCTGATAGAAACATAATCTTTTAAGGCTAAAATACCGCCACCTTGATTAGCATTAATCTCTATATCTTGTATGTCATCAATTGATGTTAATTTACCGCTCGTTTCTACGGTAATTTCTCTATGAGGTGTGTACAGTTTACCTGAAGGAATAATGGTATTTTGATCTTGTATCGCTTGCATAGCTCCGGCAATATCAATACTTTGGCTTTCAGCTAGACTTGGCAGCGCCTCTAAGTAAACCTTCTCTTCTTGCACGCCATATAACGACACACGGCGAATACCATCAACGGTATAAATTTTATCTCTTATACTACGTGCATGTTCACGCAACTCATCCATAGCCCAACCATCACCAGTTAATGCTGCGGTTACAATAGCTACATCTCCAAAGTCATCATTCATAAAAGGACCTTGCACACCTTGGGGTAATGACGCTTTAGTATCTGCTAACTTGCGACGTACTTTATCCCAAATCTTCTCAAAATCAGGCAAGTGCTCATAGGCTGAAATAGTAACAATTGACTGTCCTGTAGTTGAGGTAGAGTTAATAAACTCAATCTCACCTATTTCACGTAAACGTTCTTCTATTTTTTTAGATATCAGGTTTTCCACTTGCTCTGGAGGTAAACCTGGAAATTGGGTGATTATTAATGAGCGATTAATACGTATGGATGGATCTTCTCTACTAGGGAAATCACTGTAAACTGAAAAACCGAGGAAAATAACCAAAACAAGCAATACCCAGGTCATACGGCCATTATCTAGTGCTATTTTTGTAATATTCATAAAAACTTCCTTCTGCTAAACACTAAATTTAATGACTAACCTGATTTGATTGATATAAACTCACCACCTGACCATCACGTAAAAATTCAGCGCCAGCAATACATATAATTTCACCTGCTGATAAACCACTGTTCACTTTCAATGTATTGATATCAATAACTTCAGTTTCAATTTTTCTGGCGTGTACTTGTTGGCTATTGCTATCAAAAACAAATACGCGCTCTTCATTGTTAGCAGCAATAATTACCGCTGATTCTGGAACTAGAATAATTTCATTTTTGTGGCTAACATCAATAAATACATCGGCAGCCATACCTGACTTTGTGTTTAGATCGGGTGACACAATGGTGGCACTAACCGGAAAAGCGCCTCGAACATCAGCTTTAAAGCCAAGCTTTGTCACTAAAGCTTGCTGTTTAGATTCGCCTAGTACTGGGATACGAACATTGAGTTTTCTTCCCTGTGTTATTTTTCCAATTAAGTTACTGGGCACCAAAAAAGAAACTTCAAAGTCGTTTTCCCCTTGAATTTCCAACACAGGTTGACGCGCTGATAGTTCTTCAAATGACTGAAAATCACGTCTAGTGATCATGCCTGAATACGGCGCTTTTAAAACGGTATTAGTTAAATCTCGCTGTGCCAATGAGAGTTTAGACTCAGATAATAAAACAGAACTTTGAGCCTGTTCATATTCGGCTAAAGCACTATCCATAGTATTTTGATTAATTATTTTTTTATCAAAAACTGATTTTTGTCGAACATAATTTTCTTTACTCTTTTTAAATTGCGCATTTGCACTGGCAAGCTCTGCTTGTGCTTGTTGAACGCGAAACTTATAAGGTGTTGAGTCGAGTGCGGCAAGCGGTTGATTTTGTTCAACGTGATCTCCCACTTCAACATTTAAGGTAAGTAATTGTCCTGAAATTTGAAAGGATAAATCTGAACGCTTTACCGCTTTTATATAGCCAGAAAGTTTACGTTCTAAAGAAGATATTTCAGGATTAATTTTAAGATATTTAATCGCTTTTATAGGTTCAGGTAGGCTTTTTGTTTCAACAACCTCACTACAACCTGAAACCAATATCAGCGAAAAAAAAAGCGCTAGCGGAGATTTATAACAAGAGCGTGCTTTTTGAGTGAACATAAAACCTTCCAATAAGTATAAGAGTTATCTCATCAATATTATCGTGCAAGCCTTAAAACAATCTGAATGGGCACTCCAATTATAGAACTAGTAGTTTAATTTTCTGCAACATAACTTTGTTCATAAGGCCAGTTAGGTGCAGTAAAGACCCCGCCATCAACCCAAATGGTTTGCCCCGTAACAAAACTTGAAGCAGGAGTTGCTAGAAACTCTACTGCATTAAAAATATCTTCAGGAAAACCAACTCGACCAAGAGGTGCTACTTTTCCCCACGTATCAGCATAATCAGGGGCTTCTTCACGGGTGCGCGCAATTTCAATACCACCAGGTGCAACACAATTAACGCGTATTCCATACTTACCCAATTCAATAGCTGCTGAACGAGTTAACATTTCCATGCCACCTTTTGATGCAGTGTAATCAACTAAATTAGGAAATGGTGCTTTATTACAGCCAGAGCCAATATTTACGATAGCACCACCAGATTTATGCTCAACCATTACACGTGCAACGGTTTGGGAAAAAAGAAAACAGCCTTTAAGATTGGTGCGAATAACTTTATCCCAGTCTTCTTCTTTTAATTCAAGAAAAGGCGCCCAAGTTTGGCAGCCCGCATTATTCACTAATAAGCTTGGAGCTATAGAGAAATATTGTACAACTTGCGCAACAAAATCATTCACTTGCTCACTGTAACCAACATCACAGCGTTGATAAAAAGCACGTTGACCTGTTTGTTTTATTGCTTGGGTTACATCAATAGCACCTTGCTCATTACCAGCATAAGTAATGGCAACATCCCAACCTGCCTTAGCAAGTGAAACCGCCAGTTCCGCGCCAATCCCAGAACTACCACCGGTAACAATAGCAAGTTTTGTATCAGCATCTGTTGATTGAGAAAGATAAGAGTTAGTCATAATAAATCGCTTTGATCAGTGTGAAATTACTAATCACTATATCGTTAACGCTGATAGAAAAACCAAGCCCGTCATGTAGTAATGCCAGTACTTTTTTAACGTTGTTTTCTTTTAATTAGATCAATTCATACAAAAAAATATCAGTTAAAAAAGTATTGGTACTGGTTTATCAAGCATGGGGAATTCTTATTCAATAGGCTTATGCTTAAGTAACAATTAACAACAAGAGAACATTCATGTCTTTACCTCCACAATCATTAAACTCGAAAGTAGCGCTAATAACAGGCGGTAGTCGTGGTATTGGCTATGGCATTGCTGAGCAATTCATCTTAGCTGGAGCAACCGTTATTATCACAGGTCGTAATGAAAACACGTTAAAAATAGCCTGTCAGCAATTGGGGGATAATGCTTATTATCGCGTTAATGACATTGACGACTCTTCACAACGCCAACAACTGGTTGATGAACTAGAAGCGACATTCAAACATATTGACATTCTTGTTAATAACGCCGGACAACATTGTAAAAAGCCCGCATTAGAAACCAGTGAAGAAGAGTTTGCAGCTGTGCTTGAAACTAACTTAATTGGCGTATTTTCCTTAACTAAGCTGTGTTTACGAAAAATGATCCCACGCGGTATCGGCTCAATTATCAATATCAGCTCAATGTCGGCTCTATTTGGTTTACCACAAGTGGCAGCCTACAGCAGTTCTAAAAGTGGTTTATTAGGATTAACCCGAACGCTAGCTTCTGAATACTCAGGCACAGGCGTACGTATCAATGCAATCGCGCCGGGTTTTATCGAATCTAAAATGTTTTTAGATATTATGGCAAAAGATCCGCAAAGAGAAGAACGTATATTGCAACGAACACCAATGAAACGTTTTGGTTCTCCCACTGATATAGGTCACGCAGCTACTTTCTTAGCCTCTGAAGCCGCCTCTTTTATTACTGGCATTTGTTTACCTGTAGATGGTGGCAACTCAATCGGATTTTAAAATTAAAGCGAGGGTTTAAGATGAAAAACACAGCAAGCAATGTAGAAAATATCGCACAATCAAGCGCTAAACCGAATGAGACTAAACCGAGTGCTTTTAAGCAGTTGTTGGCATCGTTATTACCCGGCATATTTTTAATCGGTTATAACGTTGGTACCGGTAGCATTACTTCCATGTCAAAGGCTGGGGCAAATTTTGGCTTAGACTTACTATGGGCTTTATTACTCAGCTGTTTTATGACCTACTATTTAATGTCATTAGCAAGTCGTTACACCATGATTACTGGCATGACTTTACTTGAAGGTTTCCGCCGCCAGATAAATAAACCTTTTGCCTTATTCACGCTAGTTATTTTATCTACCATTATTGTTAGTGCGTTAATGGGGGTATTGGGTATTGTTGCCGATGTACTAAATGTCTGGACTGAAACTTTGCTTGAAGGAGGAATATCCACAACTTGGTGCGCATTATTTATTGCAGCAATGGTTTACCTACTGGTATTTTCTGGCGACACTAAAAGCTTTGAAAAAATTCTTGCTCTACTCGTTGCTACCATGGCGTTAGCTTTTATCACCACAATGTTCATCGAGTTGCCTTCTTTAGCTGAAATTGGTCAAGGCCTCATCCCCAAGCTTCCACAGAGTGCTGATGGCAGTGATAATAACTCCTTTGTTGTTATGGCTGGCATGGTAGGCACCACTGTATCTGTTTTTGTCTTAGTAATACGTACTGGCTTAGTAAAAGAATTAGGTTGGAAAATAGAAGATGTTGCCATAGAAAAGCGCGATGCAGGTGTTAGTGCCACTTTAATGTTTATTGTTAGTGCAGCTGTGATGATAACCGCAGCAACAACACTGCATAAACAAGGCCTGCATCTTAACCGTATTTCCGAAATGATTCCCATGCTTGAACCCTTATTTGGCGACTTTGCTTTGAACATATTTGTTATTGGTGTAATCGCTGCGGGCATCTCTTCTCACCTCCCAAACTTACTGGTTATTCCTTGGATCATCAGTGATTACCAAGGGGTCGATCGCAATGTAAAAACAAAGCGTAATCGGCTACTACTTTTGGCTCTATCATTAGCCAGTTTATTTGGTGTAATTGTTGGCGTGAAACCAATATTTTTAATGCTAATGTCGCAAGCCTGTATTGCCATGGTATTACCAATCGTACTAGGTGGCTTGATTTATCTAACTAGCCAAAAGAGCATTATGGGCCAACATATCAACACCAGAAAAGACTATGCCATTCTTGCTGGTATTTTGGTGTTTGCTCTCTACATGAGTAGCTTAGCTGTACAGGGGTTAATTACAGACTTAAGCAAACTCTAACACCGATAATTTACTCCAGAAAGCTTAGCCCAGTGACAAATATCGCTGGGCGTTACAAACAAACACGACAAACAATCGTTAACTTTTATTTAAGGTATATTTTATGAAATTAGGATTTGGCCTATATAGGCATCAATTAAATGCCGAGCATTACGACTTTGCTAAACAATGTGGTGCCACGCACTTGGTAGTACATTTATGTGATTATTTTAATAAAGAAAACTCAACAGAGAAAGAACAACAAGATTCTAACCAACCCGTTGGTGGAACTGGCGGCTGGGGTGTTGCTAAAGGCGATGCCGATCCTATTTGGACGTTAGAAGGTTTAACAAAACTAAAAGCCGAAGTAGAGTCACACGGTTTGAAAATTTGGGCAATTGAAAATTTCGACCCTGCGATGTGGAGCGACATTTTATTAGACGGTCCTAAAAAAGAGCAACAAATGCAAGGCTTACAAGACATTATTCGTAATGTTGGCAACGTTGGTATTCCTGTTTTTGGCTATAACTTCTCTTTAGCTGGTGTTTGTAGCCGTCAAGTAGGCCCTGTTGCCCGTGGTAATGCTAACAGTGTTTATATGCGCGAAGTAGATGAAACCCCCATTCCAAATGGCATGGTTTGGAACATGCAATTACCAACTGATAATAAAGGTGTTGCGCCAACAGGTGATCAAGACTTCATTCCTCATGATGTACTTTGGCAACGTCTGCAATGGTTCTTAAAGAACTTAGTTCCAGTAGCCGAAGAAGCTGGTGTGCGTTTAGCTGCACATCCTGATGATCCACCTATGCCAATTGTGCGCAAATCACCTCGATTAGTTTATCAACCTGATATGTATCATAAGTTATTAGATATGCAGCCGAGTCACAGCAACAGTCTAGAATTCTGTTTAGGTACCATTGCTGAAATGACTGAAGGTAATGTCTATGAAGCAGTAGATACTTTTAGCAAGCGTGAAGCGATTAGTTATATTCATTTTCGCAATGTTCGCGGCAAGGTTCCAAACTACGATGAGACGTTTATCGACGATGGCGATATCGATATGGTGAAAGTATTAGAAATACTTAAAGCGAATAACTATGACGGCATTCTTATCCCTGATCATACGCCTCTTATGACTTGTGATGCCCCTTGGCATGCAGGCATGGCATTTGCGATGGGATTCATGAAAGCGGCCTTTGCGCAAGTAATGGGTAAAGAATAGGTTTCAGTATGAAAACATTCATTAACGAAAATTTTTTATTGCAATCAGATACAGCCAGACAGTTGTATTTTAACTATGCTGCTGATTTGCCCATTATTGATTACCATAATCATTTGCCGGCTCAAGATGTTGCCAATAATCGACAATTTGCCAACATCTCAGATGCATGGTTAGAAGACGATCATTATAAATGGCGTGCCATGCGTGCTATGGGCATTAATGAAAAATATTGTACTGGTAACGCCTCTGCTAAAGATAAGTTTATGCAATGGGCAAAAATAGTACCTTACACCATTGGCAATCCTTTATATCATTGGACTCATATGGAGCTACAGCAGCCATTTGGCATTCTAGAGATGCTTAACGCACAAACTGCTGATGGTATCTATCGAAAAACTAATGAATTGTTAGCACAGCCTGAATTTTCTAGCCAAGGTTTACTTAAGCAGCGCAAGGTAGAAGTAATTTGTACTACCGATGACCCAGCCGATTCACTGCAGCACCATCAAGCCTTTGCTCAGCTAGCCCCTGGTGTACAAGATAATGGCTTAACTATGTTACCGACCTTTAGATTAGACAGTGTTTTAGCAACTGAAAATGCCCTGGAATTTAATAAAACACTCGATCGGCTTAGCGAATCGGCCGATCAAGTTATTATTAGTTACAATGACTTACTTAATGTTTTATCAAGCCGACATCAACATTTCCACAACCTTGGTTGTCGATTATCAGATGTCGGCCTGAGTGATTTTCATTTTTGTCGGCCACTAGCAACGT